>Ga0126373_10001273_pt1 | contig 17766 bp, 22 predicted proteins | sample PanSoiMetPlot_11_FD_92545 | JGI IMG/M metagenome (GOLD analysis project Ga0126373, IMG submission 92545) | Tropical forest soil microbial communities from Panama - MetaG Plot_11 | ecosystem: Environmental > Terrestrial > Soil > Tropical forest > Bulk soil | place: Panama | collected 2016-02-17 | reverse complement strand
TTTTTCTGAGACCTTCATATACCTTCACTGCCCTGGCCGAGTTGCGTATCGCCACTCAAGTATGAACGAGAGCACAGTTCCGATCGCTACGAATGGCCAAACGAAGCGTGGCTCGATTTTAGTCACCCCAGTGTCTGTTAACAGAAAGACCACTGCACCAGCCAGAAATATCCAGGCGGTGATGCTGCAGTGATAGGTGCGATTCTTGACCCAATTCGCAAAACAGCCAATCGCCGCAGCGAACAGAATTGTGGCTGCAGACCTAGCGTGAAGCGGATGCCAGACAAGCCCCAGAAGGCTGAGCAGCCCCCACGCTGCTACCGATACTACGCACCAATAACACATTGACGATCGTGAGCTGCAACAACCTCCCCGTGTACAGCTGGATTCCGCCGTATGGATCGGATTTGGAGTTGTGTCGATTAAATGCATGTTTCAGATTGTTCACTCCTATGCTTTTGCAAGCGCCCGCTCCAAGACTTCACGCGATGGAACCCCCGTTCCGTTCGAATACAGTCTGCACGCAAGGCCGTAGGACTCTCGGTGATTCGATTCGACGTCGCTGCCATCAATCCGTATCGTCGGAGAACCCGGAAATTTCAGTCGACTTGCCATTGCCTCATTCATCACTGCGATCTCTTGAATGGGTACGTCGATTGTGGCAGACCGCAACACATCCTTAAGGCCCTCAATCGCAGGCTGGTGATTCGGGCACCCAGGGACATAAAAGACTTCAATTAGCATGAGTTTTATTTCCTTCCATTTTTGTTACTGAGAATAGGACAGTGCTGCGGCCCGTGACCTCGACCTTTTTTCAGTTCCCGATCACACTTTTGGAGATCGACGACCAGTTCGCGTTCCAGTTTCTGCAGGTCGCGGATTTTGCAGCGAATTTCGCCGAGTTTGGAGCTCAACAGGTTCTTGACTTCCCCGCAAGCATGTCCACCACGGTCTCGCAGATCGAGAAGTTGCTTGATTTCCTGCAATGAGAACCCGAGGCGCTGCATTTGCTTGATAAAAGTAAGTCTTGCTACGTCATCAGCGGTATAGAGCCGGAAGTGCCCCTCGGTACGGGGTGCTCTTGATAACAGCGCCCGGCGCTCGTAGAAGCGGATCGTATCTATGCTAAGTTTCGCTTGCTGTGCGGCCTCGCCAATCTGGATTGTGCTGCCGGGGCTTTCGAAGGCGTGTGCCATATGAAAATCATACACTCTGGACCATACTCCAGAGTCAATCCGCATTTGCACCCTTAGATTTCGAATTCTGAGAACGGCTGGGTTCGACGGGAGGTTTAGTATCTTTGTGATTGGTTCGACACACCTGGATGTGATTCAGATCAGACCTTCGCCCGACGATCGTCTGGTTTACGACGGCGCCTCCGCCAGTTGAATCAGAACACAAATGTTGAGAATCCTGATATCAGGTGCAGGGATCGCTGGGCCAACCTTGGCGTACTGGTTGCACCGGTATGGCCTGAAGCCGACGATCGTGGAGAGGTCGCCACAGCTACGCCGAGGCGGGTACATCATTGATTTTTGGGGTGTCGGCTTCGATGTGGCTGAACGGATGGGACTCTTGCCCGACATTCGCCGTGAGGGATACTTGGTTCGGGAGGTGCGGGTCGTTGGGCGTGACGGAAATCTGGTAGCTGGATTCCCCGTTGATTCTGTTGCCCGCATAGCAAACGACCGCTATATCAGCATTCCGCGCGGAGAATTGGCGGCTTTGATTTATCGGACAATTGAGGGCGATGTCGAGACGATCTTCGATGACAGCATCGCTTCCATTGTCCAAACGCCTTCCGGGGTTCAAGTGACTTTCGACTCCGGAACGGTCCGGGATTTTGATCTGGTCATTGGAGCAGATGGGCTTCATTCTCGGGTTCGCGAGATAGTCTTCGGTCCCGAGACCGAATTTGAGCATTATCTTGGTTATAACGTCGCTGCCTTCGAAGCCTCCGGCTACGGCCGACGAGACGATTTGGTGTACATAATGCATACAGAGGTTGGCCAACAGGTCGGGCGTTTCACATTGCGCGGAGACCGCACACTTTTCTTCTTCATTTTTGCAGATACATCGAGAGCGACACCCGACGATATCGACGTGCAGAAACGATTATTACGCCAGCGTTTTGGAGACAGCGGATGGGAGTGCCCGCAGATCCTGAACGCACTGGATTCTGCCAAAGAGTTGTATTTCGATCGCGTGAGCCAAATCAGAATGAAAAGAGCGGATGGTCTTTCCTGGACACGTGGGCGGGTAAGCTTGGTTGGCGATGCGGCATGGTGCGTATCGCTACTCGCTGGTCAAGGCTCGGCTATCGCGATGGCGGGAGCGTACCTCCTCGCTGGAGAACTGCATCGCGCGCGTGGTGACTATAAAACGGCATTTTCACGATACGAGAATCAATTCGAGGTGTTTGTTATGCGAAAGCAACGTGCTGCGCTCAGGTTCGCAGGTACATTCGCACCAAAATCGCGACTTTCTATGCGCGTCAGAAATGGCATCATGAACCTGCTGAGGATCCCGAGTGTCGCTGATTTTGTGCTTAGCCGTGACCTCGGAGATAAGCTCAAACTGCCCGAATATTAACTCACGGGAATGCAATCCACTTTCGCTTTCGGACGTCCGTCGCTGCAATCACTCGGAACCCGTGCTGACCGCACGTGCGTCCTAGCCGATGAAACGCGCCTTAAGACTGAGTAGCGTGATCACGAAAGGGGATAGCACGCACGTTGCGCCATTTGCTGCCGTCACAGGGTTCGACCTGAAGAAGACTCATTTTGGCGGTTGGCTTAGGACGAAGTCGAGTCCAAGCTGTGTCCACGACTTGAGGTCGCGGTCCCATTGATATCCTGCAGGACCGACATAAACGAAACCCGTCATGGGACGTCCCGTGAAATCCATCGGGCGGGCATGAGGACGTTCCAGAGCATAAACGAAGGCATCGGGACCGGTGCGCACAACCAGATTCGTGCCTACGATCCCGCAGCACATGTGACCGTTCACCAGGAAAGCCAGTCCGCCGAACATCTTCTTCTCATTCACGATGTAGGGGCCACCGAAAAGTGCGCGGAGTCGCTCAGCCAGACTCTTATCAAAAGGCATAGTTACCAGCGATGCGGACGACAGTTCTAACCGAAAGGATTTTCGTCAGCACTGCGTCCATAAATTACAGGAACCGGCACATCGAGCAGTCGCAGGTACACGGATAATTGACCGCGATGATGATACCAGTGATTGAGCATGATCGAACGCACCACGGCGATCCGGGGTTTGCTGAACAATTCATTGCCTCTCATCGTCAAACGCCAGGTTGCTGAAGCAAAGTTCTCAGTCATGGAGCCAAGGTAATCCTCGGCTGAGCGCACGCTCTGTTCGAAGGCTATATGAATCTCAGCAATATCCTTCGGCTGCGGTGGTGTGAAGTTGGCTTGCGATGCGTCGAACTCATCGAGTTGCGTAAGTTCTGTCAAATTGCCTGGAATGTTGGCGACGTGGAGCGCCAGTTGCCCGAGCGACATGGATTTCGCGTGCGGCCTCCACGAGAGTTTGTCAGATGGTACTCTTTCGAGCACATGCTTGGTAATAAACGCTTCCTCGCGAAGTTCAATTAGCATGGCGTTGGCTGATTGACTCATTCTGATTCCACCTCCGTCTTTTCGGCGTCCTCAAATCAACTTGGCGCCCTTGGGCGGGATCGGCTCGGCGACCGTCTGGTAAAACCAAATCTGATACCCGAACGGGTCCATGACGGTAAACGTGCGATCGCCCCACCATTGGTCTGTCAATGGGGATGTGATTTTGATTCCCTTCGCCACAATCTGCTTGTGATAGGCATCAACGTCTGAGACTTCGAGATAAATCTCCACAGGCCTTTTAGAGGAGGTTGCACGCGTCCCCTCGGAGGACTGCTGCGGCCGCATTAACATGACTTTCGCCCCGTCCAGTATCACGGTACAAAAGTCGAGCTGACCGTCTTTGCCGAGCATTCCCATCATGTGGCCGAATCCAAGTTGATCGATGTAAAAAGACCGTGCCTGGTCCACGGAATCGACCGAAATCATGGGCATGAGTTGCGCATTCTGCTTCATAGACCCTCCCTAACCGCTCTCGCAGGCTAAGGGAGGATGAATTTGATTTCAACTACTCTATGGAGTAGAAAACTATTGATGCGCTGGCAGGATCTCGACTTGTTGGAGGAAATCGGTCTGACGCTCTATGAGCGGAAGACATTGGCAACACTCATGGTTCAGGGCGTAGCGGATGCAGACACTCTGTGTCGGGAGGGGGAGGTCCCGTCTTCCAAGATCTACCAAGCAATGGAGAAACTGGCGCGATTGGGCCTAGCCGAAATCCAGCCGACACGCCCTCGCCTCTATTCCGCGCTTGCGGGCGACGAAGTTGCCGACCGCTTGATCAATATTGCCCGTCAGAAGGCAGATAGATTTTCAGAAAGAGCCGAGAAACTTAGGAAGACGCTCTTGTCTCATCGCGAGCGAATTCGTGGCCGAAAGGCATTTGTTGACCTGGCGCTTGGAATTGAAAGTCATGTGAAGCGTCATTTGACCCATCTGACGACCGCGAAAACGCGTGTTTGGTCCTATCTCGAGCATGGGGATCTCTCGGCAATCGAACAAGTAACCGAACAGGGGTTCCCTATCCTTCGCCGACTTGCTCGTAACACCACGGAACTCGAGATTGATCATCGTGTCATCTTTGGTTTTACCTACCAAACCGCTCCTAAACTTGTTGGCTTTCTCCGCAGGTACAAAGTGCAACTGGAGCCGGTCACCGGCGTTCGCTACTCGGGCGAACTGGGCCATCCATTTCACGTCGTAGATGATGACTTGGTTGTTTTGTCGTTGGATCATCCGTTCATACCCGAAGGACGATTTGCCTCCCTTCTGGTGCGAGACCGGGAACTGGCCGAAAAACTCGCAGACGGATTTCAGGGCCTGTGGTCAAGAGCAATGAAGAGCTTGAGAGAAATTGACTTCCATCCTCCGGTTTGAGCTAGAAAAAGTCAGTCCGAATTTCGTTCTTTCGTCGTGTTCGGAAGCGATGCCCTAGAATATCGACCGGAGGACACTCGGGTGTTGCGGCGGCGTCCCTTTCGAGTATTGATCGCACTCTGTGGCGTGGTGGCGGTCACGTTCCTGGGCTACAAAGTCATCCCCGTTAACCCCACCACAGTAGGGTTTGCTTATCTTCTCGTGATCCTGGCGGTAGCTAGCACCTGGGGATTCTTAGAGGCTGCTTTTGCTTCAGTCCTCGCCACTCTCGTCTTCAATTTCTTTTTCCTTCCTCCGGTCGGAACATTCACAATCGCTGATCCGCAAAATTGGGTGGCGTTGTCCAGTTTCCTGGCAACTTCTCTCATTGCGAGTCGACTGTCCGCCAAGGCCAGGGCGAGGGCATCCGAAGCGGTAGAACGTCAAAGGGACCTCGAACGTCTCTATACGTTCAGCCGCGCAATGCTGCTGATTGAAACGGGCGCGTCATTTGGCAAGCAACTGCTCGAAAGGCTTGTTGAAGCTTTTGACCTTCCGGCAGCAGTGCTGTACGAGCGCGAGAGCGGTTGCATCTCTTGTGTCGGTGTAGCGATTCCCGAAGGGATCCTAAATAGTCTTCGCAGCGCAGCGTTTCCCGGTGGAACTTCTCTGAAGGAAGAGCCGCCTTTCGTGATCTTGGCGGTAAGTCGCGGGTCAGAGTCGTTCGCAAGTATGGCATTGAGTGGGGCGAGCATGCCGGTGGCCGTCCTAAACGGCATTGCCAATCTAGTTGCTATTGGCCTTGAGCGAGCGCGAGCGCAGGATCTCGCGCAGCAAGTCGAAGCTGCGCGGCAAAGTGAGCAACTGAGAACAACACTGATTGATGCGATGGCTCACGAATTCAAAACGCCGCTAACTTTGATCAGAGCCGCCACCACATCATTGCTGGCAAACTCAGAACTGCCGACCGCGAACAGAACCGAACAGCTTGCCATTGCCAACGAAGAAGCCGAACACTTGCAGGAACTCATTGATGACGCGATTGAAATGGCACGACTCGACACGACCCACATCGAAATTCATCCGGAGCTGGCTAGTCTAGAGGAAACTCTTCAGGAACTGCTTTCCTCCATGCAAACCGAGATCGACGAACGCGCGGTCCAGATCGTCGTCAATGGAGCGCTGCCTCCGATCCCGTTCGATAGACGCCTCTTGAAGCTTGCAATCAGGCAGTTATTGGACAACGCGTTGAAGTACACACCGGTGAATACCCCGGTTCGACTCGGGGCATCAATAAAGGATGGCGCTCTGATAGTAGATGTAACTGACTACGGAGAGGGCATACCGGACGAGGAGCAGAGACGGATTTTTGAGAGGTTCTATAGAAGTCCAACGATCAAAGGGCAGATACCGGGTTCCGGTTTAGGTCTGAGCATTGCCGATGGTATTGTCCGAGCCCATAACGGCGAATTAACGGTTTCGAGTCATCCAGGACAAACAACCTTCAGGATCGCCTTGCCCGTTGTTCGCCAGGAGGTTGCTTGAGCGCCGGGCGCATTATCGTTATCGATGATCAGCCGAAGATTCGGCGTTTCATGCGCACGACGCTGGTGGCGCAAGGCTATGAGGTGAACGAAGCCAAAACTGGCGAAGAAGCTCTTGAGCGCATAAGGGAGTCCCGGCCGGACCTCGCAGTGCTCGATATGAACATGCCTGGGATGGGCGGCCTTGCGACATGCAGAGCTATTCGGAAGGACACCGATATTGCCATCATTATGCTGACGGTGCGCAATTCCGAAGAGGATAAGGTGGCCGCGCTCGATGCCGGAGCCGATGATTTTGTGACCAAGCCGTTCAGTACACCCGAGCTCATGGCACGAATACGCGCCGCACTCAGGAGAGTCCCCAGTGCGCAGTCATCTCCGAAGAAAGTTCACGTTGGCGAGGTGATAATTGATTTTGAAGAACGTAGAGTGGTGCGGGAAAACGTGAGCGCACACTTGACGCCGAAGGAACTCGATCTCTTGCGCTACCTGACCCAACATGCCAACCAAGCGCTCTCGCATCGCGAGCTTCTGCAGGCAGTCTGGGGACCCGATTACGGAGATCAAGTCGATTACCTGCGGGTCTTCGTGAAGAACTTGCGAAAGAAAATGGAACCGAACCCCGAACAGCCGCAATACATTACGACTGAGCCGTGGGTCGGGTATCGCCTAAAAGGCAACGTCGAATCTTCATAAAATCTTCATGCCTTCTCCAGTACTTCTTTAGGCCCTTTCGTCAATCATTGAGGAGGAAGGGACAAAGAGAACTGGACCATGGCGGCATACTTGCTCGTCTTCATTCTGGCGGTGGGAATTCCGTTCCTTCTTTACTGTTTGTGGAATTTCGCGCGAGATCTCAGGCCCCACAGGTCCGCCGACCCAGTGTCACTGCATATGACGAGCACCAACGGGACTACGCCCCTCCCACCCAGCCGAGTGAGGAATCTTCCCCGGATTGTCACATTGCGGGACGAAAGTCGTGTGGCATCGTAATCATCTTCTAAAGGCAGCTCGAGTGGGCGAGCGCAAGAGATAAAAGAGCACGGCCCCAGCCACAGCGACGCCGATCGCGCCTTCCATCACACGTCCCAGGTAAATGTTAAGTAAGTCACCCGCGATCTGAGTAGCAATGATTGCAACCGACAACGACCAAGCCCACTGACGTCGACGGAACCAACCGATGCCGGCGACACAGAGAGCGCCCGCAACGACGAACATTAGAATCCCCGCCTTTCCTCCGAACCGTACAAGCTGCCTGTAAGCGCGAGGATTGAGGGACCAGATGTGATCAAGCATCGTTCCTCGCCATAACAGGGTGGCTCCAGCAAGAGTCGCCATCGCTGCACCCCAAAATAGAAACACACCAAAAGCGGTGAGCCCGCCACGATGCGCGGATGTCGCACCAGAATTCACGGTCTGACTATAAACTGGAACTTCTTGCTCGATCCGAACATTCATATGAACTCGATGAGCGCAACTTCATCCGTGGAGTTCCTGATCTGGCTGCTCATTGCGGCCTCCGCCATCGCACTTTTGGCGAAGCGCTTGCGAGCTCCCTACACAGTTGCACTGGTGGCGGGTGGACTGCTTCTCAGCGTTCTGCGCCTGCCGAACGTGTCGCCCCTTGACCCCAGCCAGCGTCCTGAGTGGTTGACTCCTGAGGTCATCCTGATCTTCTTTCTACCTTCCCTCGTGTTTGAGGGAAGCGTTAAATTGAATGTCCGCGCACTAGCACGGAATTCGGTTCCACTCCTTTTTCTCGCCGTACTGGGAGTTCTTCTTGCCGCTGCTGTCACGGGCTCCCTAGTCCATTGGACGACAGGTCTGCCGGTAGAAATTGCGCTGCTCTTCGGAGCAGTCATCTCGGCAACAGATCCTATTTCGGTCCTCGCCATCTTCAAGGACCTACGGATGGACAAACGGTTGTCGTTGATCATCGAGGGCGAGAGTCTGCTGAATGACGGTACCGCCGCAGCTCTGTTCCAGATCATCCTCATCGGCGTCATCGCGGGACACTTCGGTGTCATGAAAGGGGTGGAACAGTTCTTCCTGGCAGTCATCGGAGGTGGAGTTCTGGGTTCCCTGATTGGCTATGTCGCAAGCAGGCTGACGAGAAGGATCGATGACCCGGAAATCCAGATCACCCTCACTGCTGTCGTCGCCTATAGCAGCTATCTTCTCGCCTATCAGTTGCACTTGTCTGGCATCATCGCAACAGCGATGGCTGGCCTCGTTGTCGGGAATCTCGGAACACGAGATTGTAGCGTGCAGACCAAGACCGCGCTTGTATCCTTTTGGGCCTACGTCGCCTTTATCATGAATTCCCTGGTTTTTCTGCTGATCGGTCTTGAGGTGCGCGTTGACGCGCTCGTGCATGCTTGGCGTCCGGTCCTGCTGACCATCGCCGCTGTTTTAGTCGGTCGCGCGTTCTCCGTCTACCTATTAATTCCGGCGAGCAACCTCTTTGCGGAAAACATACCGTTCCGCTGGCAACACGTGATCGTGTGGGGAGGTCTCCGCGGAGCTCTCGCACTCGCCCTAGCTCTGAGCCTCGACGGTGGGTTCCCCGATCGTGGTCTTCTACTCGATCTTACTTTTGGGGTTGTGGTGTTTTCGATCCTGGTGCAGGGCCTCACGATGAAGCCGCTGTTGAGGATTTTAGGACTCGCGACGGTGGCTAAGGAGGACTAGTAGAGGTCCAAGAATCTACGGACACCATCCAATCCAAGCGGTTCTTGCTTTATCCCGTTGTTCCCAATCGTGGGCGGAAGGCGATTAGTGGAATTTGCCTGACCAGTCGGCGGCGATCACTTTCGGTTGCACAATACCTCCATCCCAATAGCCAGGTAAAGCCGGCCCGAACGATCGGGGCAATTAACCTGCTGCGACGCTCGTACTGTTCAATGACCCTCACGGCTTCGTCTTCGCCGAGAAAACGGTGGGAGGCAGCGAAATGCTGGGGCCCAACTGTAACTTCTTCGTCGGACTCTGCCTGAATGTTGCGGAGCCAGTCAGAGTCAGGACCAAACCCGTTTGCCACGACAACCTCAGGTACTTCCCTTCGGTACTCGACGACTTCCAATACGGTTTGGCGTCGGAGACCAGAACGCCGTCCGGTGTGAGTCAACAGCAACAAGCGTTTTCCAAAAAGCCATTCCAAGTGCCAGCGGTAAATGCAGATGGGAGTTCGAAACAAGTGCCACAACATCCCTTTCTTCCTAACGGCGACCATTCCGGAACCACCTCTGAACCAAGTAACCTGTACCGATATATTATCGATTCCCTTCATCCCGTTCGAGTAAACAGAGTTCAGCCACAATCCAATGCGCATCTGCTGCCAGAACACCTTCACGCAGACAAATACGATCCCGGATCGTTAAATTGATCCCGCTGGCCCTTTGGCCACGAGTAGAGTCGAGCCACATTAACTAGGATCTTCCCATCAGGCGCAACTTCAACGTGTGCGCGATCCATCGGTCGTGGAGCCGGACCTTCAAAATTAATTCCCTCACTGTCGTAGCCACTGCCGTGGCACGGGCACTTGAACTTGTTCTCCACAGCCCATTGGGACCCGACGCGATCCCAGCAATCTCTACCTTGCGCGTCGACAATTCGATGAAAAACAGGATCACAAACCGTTGTAGGCCGGGTCTCGTCCAGGCTTCGACGGTGAAAAACTTAGCCGCCACAATCAGGTCCCAATTTTGTGTTAGGAACTCATTTATCACGCTTCCTTTCTCTTCTTTCCTACACTCACGTGGTTGGACTGTTGTTTTCGGCTGTGAGCAGTTAGCCTCATCGCCACGGACGGTCAGCTAGCCAGCCTCATTGCAGGCTTACAGGCGACTTCGAGGAGCCCTGGAGCCCCTGGGGTTGTTTCTTGACGATGGCGGAACGTAATCCGCAGATGTTACCGCTCTCCCAACCTCTGGTAGTTGGAATTTGTTGTCGTCACTTGGAGTTTTTTCGCTGCCGCGTCAAGAACCGTCTGCTGCGCGTAGTTCGTTCCATCAGGCAGGCTGGAGATTTGAACTGCTAGCGTCACTACGTCCTTCGGGTCGTCCATGTAAGTGTTCACGTTTAGTGTGCTTATTTTCTTGGTCGCCGTGCTAAAAGAAAGCGTCATCTGGTCCCCGGGCTGGGCATAGTTCTTGAATACGAGCGCCGCTGTTTGTGCACCAGGATTCGGATTTAAAGCAGCGTTACCTGCCTTGAAGGCTTGTTCCATCTTCTGCGGGTCGGGCGGAACGTACTTGGCCAGTAGAGTCTGCACCTGACCCATGTAATCCTGCATTTCTTCCTTCTTTTTCTTAACAATCCTCTGCTTTATTCTTCCACCGCTGGGCGCCGCGGCTTGTGCTCCAATCGGTGTCTTTTGTACCTGACCATCGGGACCGTATCGACAGAGGGTCTGCCTTGGGGGCTTCGCGTCACCCTTGAGTGTGAGCTGGGTTGTTTCGGTCCACTGGTATTGGTGTAGTTTCTGCTGATTTTCGGCAACCGATTGTTTGACGGCTGCCATCTTCTGCTGCATTTCACTTCCAGCTGTCTGGGTGGTGGCAGGGACGATGGCACAGACTATCAAAGCCGCCTGGAACAGCAATGGAGTGACATTGCGGGGTAAAGAGTCTTTCATGGCGTTACTCCTCGAAAGGCGGTCGCCTCGCTTATCGCCTAAGAACGCAACTCCCATACCCAATAGCAGGCGAGCTAGATAGAGGAATACTGTCACTTTGGACAGGTGTACCCGACTCTCCTGAAGTCTGCCTTGTTTTCCATCGTGCTGCCTGTCTCAAGATTTTGGAGGACGCCGCCGTCGGTTTTTATCACGGGAAGGCCTTTTCGGAGAGTATCGCGGACCTTGGGGGAGGTAGGTTGGAGGGAATTTTGACTCTGACGGTGCTCCTGTTCGTGTTGCTTATCCCATTCTTCGGGTTTGGCGAGCTGCAACGAGTTCTTGGCGAGGTAAATTGCAGCTATTTTTCCGCCCACGTACGGTGTCGGAAACCGCCCAACAAAGGACGGTCTGATTCTGGCGGAAAAATCGGAAGGGAAAATGGTGAACAAGAACTGAAAGTTGATTTGCTTTTGCGGAAAGGAACTGCCATTCCCACAGCGATGGCTGCGGCTTGGTCGAAATTGACGAAATGCAAAAATGCAGCCAAAACCGGTAGCTCCTACAGATTCTCGTGCAGAGCCGATTTTTCTTAGTCAGTAAATCGGGAGTGTGGACTTGTTCATCGGCGCAGTGTGTGTTCGCGACTAGTCTGACTCCTCGGCTCTCGATCTCGGGTTTGTGCGTCCTATTATAGGTTACGACCTCAAGATCCCTGTACCTACTTGCCTTCAATCAGGACTGTGGAAGAGAACCAGAATCCCAATCTGATTGTTCTAGCAAATGGCTGAGAGTTGGCCCGGAGACCTCTTACACCCCCATTGCTATCAGCGCATCGGACGTGGCTTCGGCATCCTCTCAACTGAGCAGAGCGAACCGCGAAATGGATTTTTTGATTTCCTATACGTGAAGCTAAGCGCTGTCAAGACTAACAGTAGCCTATCTCGCTTTCGGAATCTACTCTCAGCGTGGGAAGTGGACAGAGAATGCTTAATCCGACAACCAATTACGGTTTGCGTCATAGCCCAACCCACTACCGACTACGCCGACCGGGGCGACAACTACCTTGGATCTTCGTCGGGTTTTGCTTAGCAATTTGGGCTTTGCCGCTTACGGCACAACAGAAGGGGCAGTGGGTACCGGGGCAGGTAGGTCTAAATGCTGGCATTTTGCCAGACCCTGGGGTCAGTCTGGTTAACATTAGCCTAGGCTATTTCTCTACGACTCTCAACAACAGCAAGGGGACCGCAGTTCCAATTCAAGGAAGCTATGACGTTTGGGCGGTAGAGAATTTTGTTTACTATGTCCCATCCTTCAAAGTGCTTGGCGGACACCTAGCCTTCGCGGTTGCACAACCTACATTCGTGAATGGATCGGTGACGTTACCACAGTTCGGCATATCTGGCGGTGGGTTCGGCCTTGCCGATACGTATGTTCAACCATTCACCTTGGGCTGGAGCTCAAAGCGCATCGCCTTCTATGCGGGCTATGCATTTGTGGCTCCGACGGGAAGGTACGCACCAGGCGCCTCAGATAATGTCGGCTCCGGCTATTGGGGCAACAATTTCTTAACCGGTACAACACTTTACCTCACAAAGAACCAAGGGACTAGCGCGAACCTGTTCACAAATTGGGAGTTTCACGGATCCAGGGAAGGGTCTAATGATACTAGAATCACTCCGGGGCAGACATTCACCACAGAATGGGGCTTGGGACAGGCTATACCGTTGAAGAAAGACCAGAGTATCCTGGCTCAGCTGGGCGGCGTTGGATACGACCAATGGCAAGTCTCTCCCAATGGCGGTACGGTGCCGAACATTGTTCCGGGGGGCCTCCCACTTCCTGCAAGCCTCTTGCCGTACTATTCAGTTCACGCTGCCGGCCTTCAGGCGAATTTCCTGATGCCCGAGAAGGCGTTTAACCTTTACTTCAAGTATTACTGGGAGTACGCATCAATAGCTCGTCCCCAGGGAAATACTCTTGCTGTTGGATTGAGTTGGACGTTACAAATTCCGAAGCCGAGCAAGGGTCATTAGATAGCTGATATATGACTATGATAACGACCAGAAAGACTTGCACCCGAGCTGCGCTGATCATCCTCCCGCTTGCACTTCTTTTGTCCGCAAGCGCACAGACAACTAGCCCAGGCCTCAAGAGGCCGAATATCGTGTTCATGCTCGTCGATAACGTCGGTTGGGGTGATTTCAGTGTTTACGGGGGAACAACGCCCACACCACGGATCGACAAGCTGGCAAGCGAGGGCATCCGCTTCAACAACTACAACGTTGAAGTGCAGTGCACCCCAACCCGCTCCGCCATCATGACCGGGCGTCATCCGGTCCGCTCCGGCACCTATTCGGTCATTCCTCCTCCCGGAGGGAAATCTGGAATGGCACCCTGGGAGTACACGATTGCGAAGCTGCTCTCCGACGCTGGTTACGCGACGGCGTTGTACGGCAAATGGCATCTGGGGAACGTGCAGGGTCGCTTACCGAACGACCAAGGCTTCGACGAATGGTGGGGCATCCCCAACAGCTGGGACGAGGCTGGATACACCTCCTATCCGCTCTTTAACGCTATGGTTAAGGAGATTCTGGAGAAGCAGAAAGTGCCCGAGTTGCTTACCCTGCCTCCCCACGTCCTCGAAGGACGGAAGGGTCAGCCGTCCAAGCCAGTAATGCCTTTAGACATGAAGGTGCGATCGATCATCGACGGCGAATATCTCATTCCAAAGACGATCGATTTCATCAAGCGGCAGGCGGCGGCGAAGAAGCCCTTCTTCGTCTACCTCGGCTATTCGGAAATGCACCCGCCGGTCGTGTGCAATCCGGACTTCGTGGGCAAGTCTCCGTTGCGTGGCGGAATGTACTCCGACTGCATTGCCGAAATGGACTTCAGGGTCGGCCAAGTGCTGGATGCCATCAAGGATGCGGGCGTCGATGACAACACAATCGTTGTGCTCACCAGCGACAACGCTGGCGGTGGCCTCAGTGGCGGCGCCGGACTCGGCGGTGGCTCGAACGGACCCTGGCGTGGCAATTTCTTCTATACTCCGTTCGAGGGAAGCATGCGCGTGCCCTGCATAGTGCGCTGGCCGGGCAAGGTGCCGGCTGGTATCGTAACCGACCAATTGCTTGCCGCGGTGGACTGGCTGCCGACGTTGGCGGGAATCGTAGGCGCAACGAACCTAGTTCCGAAGGATCGACCTATCGACGGTGTCGATGCCTCGGCGTTCACGCTGGGCAAGAGCCCAACGACCGGCCGGAACAGCTACCTCTTTTTCGGCGTCGATGGTGGGCTGATGTCGGTCAAGTGGCGTTACTACAAGATGATCCTGCGCTACACGCCCGGGCCTCCGCTGGAGGCGATCAACCACGGATACATCACTCCACAAGTGCCGATGTTCTTCGATCTCTCCAGTGATCCCCACGAGGACTACAATCTCTGGACTACGACATTGACGATGGGTTGGGTGTTCCTGCCGATGGAGGAAGCCATCGGCGCATACGAAAAGAGCGTCGAGAAGTATCCGAACATCAAGCCCGGTGAGGACTTCAAGGGTTACAAGGCTCAATAAATCGTTCTAGCGCCTTTTACGCGCTTTCTAGACTCTTTAATGACCTGCTCGGTGGCTTTGCCTCAGGCACTAGAGCCTGAACCAGCGCATCTTAATTTTCTTCGGCAGGACTCAACGAAGGGAGCGCAAACACTTAAGGCACGACATATGTGTTAGCGACCATAATGTAGTGGCATTACATAAGACAAACCCCACGAGAAGGCCTCTTTCCAGACTCCCAGACCGGCGGTCAAGGCGATGGATGCTCGCCATCGGTGTTAGCGCACTCATGGGATTTGCTTACTACGAACAGCCGGGGACACCCAAGCCCTCTATTATTTTGCGCGAGGGCGGCACGGCCCTGTCGGCAACACAACCGGGCGCAGCGGAGTTTCAACCAACTGTCGCAAACACGTGGCGTCCCGTAGACTCGGGCACTCCAGGCATGGTGTGGATTCCAGGAGGTGAGTTCTCTATGGGCACTGCTGACTATCCTGGCGACAGCGCAGCAGGAATGGATGCCACCGCAGATTCGCGCCCTGTTCATCGGGTGTATGTCGATGGCTTTTACATGGACAAGACGGACGTGACGAACGCTGAGTTCGCCGAGTTCGTCAAGGCAACCGGTTACATCACCATCGCCGAGCGTAAGCCACGCGCCGAAGACTTTCCTGGCGCGCCTCCCGAAAAGCTAGTCCCCGGCAGCTTGGTATTCACTCCACCGGATCATCGGGTAGCTTTGGCCGACAACTTTCAATGGTGGGCGTACGTTCCCGGGGCGAACTGGCGGCATCCCACGGGACCGAACAGCAACATAAGAGGAAGAGCGAACTATCCCGTAGTCCACGTCGCTTATGAGGATGCAGCGGCATACGCGACGTGGGTGGGAAGACGCTTGCCAACCGAAGCCGAATTTGAGTTTGCTGCACGCGGCGGATTGGCCGGCAAGACCTTTCCCTGGGGAGATGATTTCCGAATACAGGGGATGTGGATGGCAAATACGCACCAAGGACGTTTTCCCGACAAAGACACCGGCGAGGATGGGTACGCGGGACTGGCGCCTGTTGCTAAATTTCCTCCTAATGCCTACGGCCTTTACGATATGGCTGGCAACGTATGGCAATGGACCAGTGACTGGTACCGACCAGACTATTACCAACAACTCGCCGGAGTGGGGGAGGTCGCACGAAATCCGCGTGGACCCGATTCTGCCTTCGACCCGGAAGATCCCAATCAGCCTAAGAAAGTACAACGAGGAGGATCTTTTCTCTGCACCAGCCAGTACTGCTCCGGTTATGTCGTGGGCACCCGGGGCAAGGGCGAAGTCAGTACCGGAACAAATCACCTGGGATTTCGTTGTGTGAAGACCATCCGGTCAGGCCAGTCATCATATGAGGACAGGGAGCGTTGAGAGATGTCGCATCTCTGTTCATCCCAGGTGCTTTTCCTCTTTTCCGTAGAACTCATTTGTCTGAGCACAGAATATGGATTCGCTGACCACCAGCGTAATCGAGCTTGCGTGCGTATTCAGCGCCGCATTGCTGGCAACGATTTTCCCCGCGGCTCGGACGGGCGCTTCGGATGGCGCCGGTTTGGCGCCAAACTAACCCCCACGCCGTTTGGCACTCACCGCGCTCTCACTCACGCCCTGCCACCCTCTCCCGGACTCCGTTCTGTCCCTCTTACCGTTCCGCCTTGTTTCTTCCCGCTCCCGCCCAAGTGAAGGACCGGGAACGGGAGAAAAGATGGCATGAGAAGGCGCTGGCGACTGCCGTGGTACAACGCTGGCCAGGAGGGATGTCCAATGGCAAAGAGGGGGATTTTGGCAAAGAGTCAAGAATTGCAGGAGAGCTTCGGTGCAACCACAGGTCACCGTTGGTGCGAAAGAATGCCAAGAAACGGGCCATAGTCGCTGTGGCTCGCAAGCTCGCGGTGCTTTTGCATCGGCTTTGGGTCACGGGCGGCACTTACCGGCCCTTGTATTATACGGGATCAGCAACGATGGGCTGGTGGCCATATTGCCCAAGGCTCGCCACAGGGCTCCTCGCGCAGGAATTGTGATTTCTTTCGGCAGGAATGCTGATCAGGATCAGGCAGGAATCGTGATCGGAATCACCCAGGAAGGGTGATCGGCTTCAGCAGGAATCCGCACAGGTGGAACGCATTCGACTTACTGATGGCTAATGTTGCAAGTCAGCCGTCCGAATTCCGGTAACAGGGCAGCGTTCTAACAGGCTCGCCTGCCGGCCAAGCACGAGGATGTGCCTGCGAGACTTCGCATTTCTCAAGTGATGCACCTGCTCCCCGCTGGGCCATATTGAGCAAATAAATCCCGGCCCACGGAGCGGCCAAAAGCCAAGCCGGGACCAGTACGCGCTGAGCTTGCCTACCGCCTCATCCGCTCCAACACAGGGTGCCTTCAATCTCTTCAATGCCCTCCAATCACTGGCGAAGGCAGGAGTAAACTGCAGCGGCCATCGCATCCAGAGGCGTCATAGTTGTCTTGTATTTCTTCTCTCCAGTAACCGGTTTCAGAGTCGAACAAGAGTTCCCAGTATTCCGCAATACCTCCATCGATGCCGTCTCCTAGCCTCTCAGTGCCAATACCATGGTCCATGGATCCAGCAGCAGATCCGCACCCCGTGGTCACCCTAGCCCCAGAGGGATACAGCGCCTCACGCATCTTCGCGGTCATCGTCGAAGGCACCGGAAATATATGCAGGCACTGATACTTGTTCAGCAGAAATACTAGAGCTCCCTTCACTTGTTCCACGGCAACCGCGATCGGACGATGGCCGAATCACGGGATAGGAGGTAGAGCGCTCCAAAACTGCCCTCCCGTTACTAGTTGGTAAACGAAGAGTGCGTGGGCGCACAGCAGTGGCCCGTCATTCAACCAAGGTAATTCAGAAGTACTCGACGAATCTCGCCAGGCTGTCAAAAGTAACAGTACTAGTCAATCCCGAATCGTGTTGGAGTTGAAGAGACCCCACTTTACGGGAACAGCTTGAGACAAATCGGAGTGATCACGCAGTACATTTAATTCGCTCACCAGGT
>Ga0126373_10001272_pt1 | contig 17771 bp, 14 predicted proteins | sample PanSoiMetPlot_11_FD_92545 | JGI IMG/M metagenome (GOLD analysis project Ga0126373, IMG submission 92545) | Tropical forest soil microbial communities from Panama - MetaG Plot_11 | ecosystem: Environmental > Terrestrial > Soil > Tropical forest > Bulk soil | place: Panama | collected 2016-02-17 | reverse complement strand
CGCCGCCAAAGCGGCTGATCGCGATTTTTTTGGATTTGAGCTTCTCCGGCTTGTCTATCTCTTTTGTTGTGATGAACATGTAAGGAAGATTATTGACCCACTCCGCCACACCCACGGTATCCGCCCCTCTCAACTTGGCGTTCGCGCCGGTGTCGGTGCTGCTTGCCGAAAATCCTATTCCCCCGGATAAAAGCGCTTGTATCGTCTGCGTGCCACCCTGAAAAGTAATGAGCTCGGAGGTCAAGCCTTGTTTGGCAAACAGCCCTTTATCCTGCGCGACCCATAAAGGAAGCAGAGGCCCGCTGAGCCCCAGCGATCCGATTCTAATCGTCTGCTGTGCCGGCAAGCGCCCCGGTGTAATCCCTACCAGGACAATGGCCAGCGACAGTAGTAATAATAGCTTTCGCCGCCTCCATAGCGTGGGTTCCATCGTTCGACCCGTTTTTCCTTTATGCGTCCGAGCGGCCACTCCACTGATACAAATCCGCAGGAAGGTTATCTAAATAACGAGCGACGTCCTCAGCTTTCATCACGTCCGCATATTTGATGTTCATGTCCAGCAGGTTGGCTTTGTGGGACAACTGGATCCGGTCGAAGACACCCTCCTCGACCACCGCGACAAAGTAATTTAAGGAAAACGCATCGACGACTGTTGCGCGCACGCAGCCGCTCGTGGAACCGCCGGTTACAAGCAAGGTATGTACCTCGTAATCATTGAGAACACTTTGCAACGGAGTACCAAAAAATCCGTAAGGCTTGAGTTTACGGATGACAATGTCCGACGCCTGCGGCGCGATTTCCTTTACTATTTCCATTCGCTGCGAAAAGGCTTTTGTTTCGTCTTCATCGTGTCTGTGGTTTTTCCATGGCTTACGCCGGGATTCATAATTATTCTCGGCGGATAGTGTCGATCCCCCATGGTGCCGTAGAACACCACCTGTCCTTCGGCTTTGGCTTTGGCAATCCTTTCAGCATCGTCAGCGCAAGCCGCAATGACGCTGGTGAGCAAAACTGCGACAATAAAGAATAGAAACTTGCCAACGTCCGCCCAAATGGTTTCCGCCCCGCTCCGCCCAAGAATCTCCACTACCCTTTTTTTGCAAAGAGGGATTGGAATTTCACGGAGAGAATTCCCCCCTTTGAAAAAGGCGGACAAGAGGGCAGTTTGAGTTTGATTTCAGCTGCTGCCATCATTTCAACTTTCTAAACGAAGTTTGAGACCCTGCCCTATTTGATCCTAGCCATTACGTCTCGACTCCACCTTTTCATGAAGCCGATCTTGTCGTCGAAGTGAACGTTGAGCCAGATTTTTTGCACTCCCATTTTTTCCAGCTCTGACAGCCTTGCAAGACACTCTTCGGGAGTTCCGGCAATGGCATAGCGACCGGCCAAATAATCTTCCAGCCCACTCTCGCTTACCAAGCGCGCGTTGGTAGTGAGCTCGCCGGGTTTTTGATGCTCGAGATAGCTGTATCCCTGGTGGATCCGGTCGAGCACTTCACGAAACTCGGGAGGCACATGTTTATTCTGTTCGGGAAATCGCGCCAGATGGTTGGCTTTCGCGGCGAGCAGCATTCTTATTTGTGACAATGCCTCCTGCCTGCTGTTGCCTACGTTGCCGCATAGTCCCCACCAGATGTCCACGTCTCTCACATTCCGGCCGGCGTTCGCAGCGCCGCGGCTTACCGCGGATAAGGCATCGGCGACAATCTCTTTCCCCACACCATCCCCGTAAATCACGCCATCGGCGTGTTGCCCGGAAAACTCGAGAGTCTTGGGACCGTGAGCAGACACGTATATGGGCATCGCAATTCCACTCCATGTGAGCTGGAACTCCGATCCCTGGTAGTGAACTTTTTCCCCCCGCATCAAGCCGCGAATAGAATTTACGAATTCAGCCAGGGTTGCGAGCTTGATTGGTTTGAGTCCGATATTGATTAGCGCGCTGTCGCCGGTTCCCACGCCCGCGAATACTCGCCCCGGAGCGAGTTCTGCCATCGTCACCAAAGCGCTGGCGGTAACTGTCGGATGCCGGGTTAGTGCATTCGTCACTCTGGGCCCGATAGTGATTCGCTTCGATGCCAGAAGACCGGCCGTGCAGCTCACGTAAAGCTCTCGATAGATGGATTGCGAGTCCACCAGCCCCACCCGCTCGAAGCCGCAATCCTCTGCGGCTCGACACCAGTCCGCCACCTCTTTGGGATGATTGGGGGCAAAGCTGATACCAAAAGTTAAAGCCATTGAGTTTTTTCTTGACGGCGCGTCGCTATTTGCCGTCATGCTTCGGCGACACGGAGATTCGTCGCTGCGCAACTTTGTCTCCCGTCTTGCAATACTCGCCACGCAAGCCATTTCCGCTTCTTCCTGCGACTCCGCATCCCACTGTCCTAAGGAGTAGCCATACCACGGCCGCTGCGGCCGCAGGGTAGGAAGGCCCAGTTCCTTCTCCCAAATTTCCTTCGCCTTTTCCATATAATGCTGGGACGGCAGAGCCACTGGCGGGAACGGTTCCTTCAAGGTCGCATTCATCATCATGACCGAATATTCCGCCGAGCGCTCTTCGGCCTCCTCCATCTTGTCCATTTCATCGCCCGCGATCCGAAATGGAGGCGCGTGTCCCTTTTCGCGTCCGGCAACGATTCGAACATCCTTGGCCGGTTCGCATCTCATCGTGATCGCCCAGTTGACTGCGTCGGCATCTTTTGGATCGATGTCCTCATCCACCGCCACCGCGTATTTACCCAGTTCTTGCCTGAAAGCTAGAACGCCATGAAGCGCGCGCCAGACCTCGTATTGCGGCGCGCCGCGGCGACATTGCACCACCACGTACCGGCGCAGGTTCACTAGCGGCTCGTACAGGCCTACTGCAGTAACCCATTCGTTGCTGGAATGCTCCTTCAAATATCGGAGCAATAGCGCCTCCATGCCGATTTCCTTGAGCTTGCTCGACTCGCTGGGAGTCACCTGGCTCAAAATCCCGACAAAGACCGGTTGCCGCCGATGGGTGATGCAGCTGATTTCGAAAAGCGGATTCATGATGCGTGGATGAATATAACCGTGGGACTCGCCGAATGCTCCTTCGGGCTCGAGGAAATCTGTGCGGATAATGCCTTCGAGAACTATCTCGGCGGTGGCCGGCACTTCCAGATCGACGGTCTTGCATTTAACCAACGGGATGGGTTGCCCCGCCAGTCCTCCCGCCACGGCGAACTCATCGACACCGTAGGGGATCTTTTGCACGGCGGCGTGAGTCACGACGGGCGGCCCGCCCACGACCAGAGCGGCTTCCAAATGTTTGCCGCGGGAAACCGCCTGCCGCCAGTGAATATTCAACTGCTGGTTGGCTTGAGGGCCCGGACAGACCCCGGTCTTTCTTCGTCCTTTTACTTGCGCTCTGTAGTTGCCTACATTGCGAACTCCGGTGTCGAGATCTTTGGTCACCCACTGGGCGCAAGTAAAATAGGGAGCGTTGTCAAAGCCCGGCGTAGATATGGGAACTGCAATTTCGTCGAGGCCCATTCCCTCTCCATCGAGTTCGTCGCCCATGTGCACTTCTTCTTGCACCGGTCCATTCTCGACCAGAATCGGTTCGATGGGGTGAGCCAGCGCGCGTTGCCACTTTTGCACGATCTCTTCCGGAGCGCAGCCCATGCCCAAGCCGTATACCCAGCGCGATGCCGCAAGTCCTCCGCACAATACTGATCCGTCATACTTGCGGCGCGCATCGACCACGTTCTCAAACAGGAACGCCTTCCGCTCCTCTTCGCGAATGCCACCGCGAAATTGCCAGCGGACGATGGGATGGATCTCTGTGTCCTTGTTGGTCGGCCGTTTGACGCGAACCAACAGGCCGCTCGCTTCGAGATTCTTTATGTGCTCGCGCACATCCATCGGCGCTTTCATAGTCAGAAATCTCCCCAACCCCTCTTTTCCAAAGAGGGGATCTCGTTACGATTGCGAATGGAGCACTAAAAAACTTCTTTCCCCTTACTTCTCATCTTTGTACCTTCCCCTTTGAATAAAGGGACACGAAAGGGGATTTAGTTTTCACCGAGACAACTCATAGTCGCCGTATTCGTTGACGTTCAACCGCCATTCCGGCGGAATCACGATCGTCGTGGTGGGTTCTTCTACTATTGCGGCACCTTGAATTTTCGCCGCCGCATTCAATTGGCTGCCCTCATAGACGTCGGTTACCACCTTGCGGCCATCGAAAATGACTTCCCGGGTTTTTTTCCTTTTTGCAGGAGCCGGAATTTCAGCGGCGGCGCGGCCGAACCGAGGCCGCTCTGTCCGGCCGATGGCGGTGAGACGCCAGTGCAGAGCCTCAACAGATTGTCCCGGCAGGTTATACCCATAGAGCTTAAAATGCTGAGCATCAAAACTTGCTCGCAGTTGAGTGAGGTCTTCCGCCGGGGCAGCGAACGGTACCGTTACTTCATGAAATTGGCCGACGTATTTGAGATCGACGGCGTAGGAAAGAATCGTGTCCTTTGATTGCATGCCCTCTTTGGCCAATGTTTTCAGAGCCGCAACGGACATTTCTTCATAGAGCGCCGCGATCTTTGCTCGCGGGATCGTAGATAACTCGCCGGAAAAAGTGCGCACGTAATCATGCCTCAAGTCGGACAGCAGCATGCCCGCGGCGCAAAATACCGAAGCTTCCCGCGGAATTAGTAAACTGCGGATGCTCAATTCCCGCGCGATGGCGGCTGCATGAACCGCGCCGGCGCCACCGGCAACGACCAGCGTGCATTGACGCGGGTCGTAACCCTGAGCGATGGATACCAGCCGGATGGCATCGGCCATCGTGCCATTGACGATCTTGTGAATTCCCTCCGCCGCGGCGATGACATCGATGGCCAACGGCTTTGCGATGCGCTCCTCAATCCCCTTTACCGCGCCCTCTAATTTCAGCGGGAATTCGCCGCCGAGAAAATCTTCCACTCCAAGATAACCGAGAACAAGATCGGCGTCCGTAACTGTGGGCGCTTCGCCTCTGCGGTCGTAACAGATAGGGCCAGGATCCGCGCCGGCGCTCTGCGGTCCCACATGCAGCACGCCGCCTTCGTCGACCCACGCAATGCTGCCTCCGCCCGCGCCTACAGTGCGAATATCGAGAACCGGGAAAGCCGTGGCGTGCCCGCCGATTTCTCCCGTTGTGGTGAAACTCACCTCGCCGCCCTTGATGAAGGAAACATCGAAGCTGGTTCCGCCCATGTCCATGGTGATGAGATCTTTCCGGGATGCACGCTCGCCGTAAAAAATCGCTGCCACTGGCCCGCCCGCGGGTCCCGACAAAAGCGTCCTGCAAGCAAAGCGCCACGCGGTTTCCGGGGGCATTACTCCGCCGTTGGATTGCATCATTAGAAGACGTCCCTGAAATCCGGCTGACTTGAGACGTTCGGCCAACTGGCTTAAATAGCGAGATAGAATCGGCCCGACATAGGCATTGAGAACGGTCGTGCTATGTCTTTCATAGGCCCGTAGTTGCGGCAAGACCTGCGTTGACAGCGAAACATAGGCCTCGGGAAATTCCTTTTCGAGAAGCCCTGCTACTTCAAGTTCATGTTTCGGATTGAGAAAAGAAAACAAAAAGCTGACCGCCACCGATTCAACATTTGCATCCTTGAGTTCCCGAATCGCTTCCTTGGCGGCGGCGATGTCTAAGGGAGTGACTTCGCGCCCTTCACAATCCACGCGCTCTGAAACGGTAAAAGTCCGGTTCCGCGATACCAGCGGGGGCGGCGGATTCGTTTTCGAGTTGAATTGATTTTCACGGATGCCGCGCCGCATCGCAAGGATATCCCGGAACCCTTTGGTAGTAATAAAACCAGTCTTGGCACCGGAACCGGTGAGAACCGCGTTGGTGGTGATGGTCGTCCCGTGAACGATGCGGTGAATCCGAGGAATAAAATCCCCGAAAGGCAGTCCAACTTTGAGCGCGAGCTTTTCAATACCGTTCAGAACTCCCTGGGAAGGGTCCCGCGGCGTGGTGAAGGCTTTTTCGACAACGCTACGACCATTTGAATCCACCAGCACACAATCGGTGAAGGTTCCCCCCACGTCGATCCCGACATAAAAAGATTTGCCAAAATCAGCCATTCGTTTTTCTCAACTCTAAAAAAACAAGGCTTGCTTTGCCTGTCTCATCTTTTCCCACGTCTCCGCTCTTTAGTCGCTTAACCGTTCCTTTTCAGCGCCCGATATCTGAGAGTTTCCTCGAAATCGACGATCAATTCGCGATCCTGTCTTTTCAGCGCCACCCCATAGTCTTCAAGAGCTTTTTCGACGGAAACAAAACCATTCACGACATCGTCTCTTACTTGTTCAGGGGATCTTTCGAATGGGTTGCCAAAGCCACCGCCGCCCTGGGAGATGAGCTCAAAAACGTCTCCTTGTGAAACTTCGTAGAATCGATTGACGCCTATCTCCCTTGTCTTTTCCCCTGCTCCAATCACACGCATCACCGGGAGCGAGCCGGGTTTACCGCCGAACAAGCCGAAGGAGCGCGTTTCCTCGAGCATGCCCGAACCGACGGTTACACATTGGATCTCCGGAGTCTCGACCTTCCAGCGTAGTATCGCTCCGACCCCTCCACGCCATTTTCCCGCGCCGGCGGTGTCCTGAGCAAATTCATACTTGAAGAGCCGGTAGGGATAAGCGAGCTCAAAGATTTCCGGGTCGGTCGCCCGAGAGCCGCCCATGTTGCTCACCGGACCGGTGTGATTCCATCCATCGTAACCTTCCGTGGCACCGGAACCGCCCTTGCAATTATGATGCGTGCAAACAAACGGCCGCCCTGTGCGCGGATTTTTTCCCGCGGTCATGGGCGCGCAGCGTCTTCCCCATCCGGCTTGCACCTGATCCGGAATCGCTTTCGCCAGCGCAATCCAAATCGCTTCGGCGATCGCGGCACAGGTCACCAACGTGGAAGCAGTGGTAGGGGCCGGCGGACGGCAATTCACAATCGATCCCTCGGGCGCGACGATTCGAATCAATTTTAGCGACCCGTAGTTGATCGGAATGGAGGCGCCTATGCAGGCAAAGAGCGCTTGAAAGCAAACCGAAGCGGTGTTGGCAAAAGGGCTATTGACGAAACCCTGGCTCTGCGGATCGGAACCTCCAAAATCGAAGGTCAATCTTTCTCCTTCGACCTTGACGGCAACCCGAATGCAAGGCGCATGGTCCATCTGGATTCCGTCGTTATCGACACGGCTTTCTCCGGAGTAGCTGCCATCTGGAATTCTTTTGATGGCCGAAGCCATGGCTCTTTCAGTGGCATCGATATAAGAATCGATGGCGGAATCGACAGTCTTGTGTCCGTAGCGATCGAGCAATTCGATCAGCGCTTCTTCTCCCCTGGCAGCGGCGCCAATCTGGCAATGCAAATCTCCTTCAACGAGGTGCGGACTTTTGACATTCAAGAGAATAAAGTCCCAGACATCTTTCTGATATTCTCCCTTAGAGTAGAGTTTGATCGGCGGCAAACGCAGTCCCTCTTCCCAAACCGTCTTCGCCGACGGATTATAGCCGGCCACACCTCCGCCTCCCAAATCTGCTTGATGTCCTTTGGTTACGGCCCAGAAAGCCAATTGGCCCTGATAAAAAACCGGCCGTGCGATGGTGACGTCCGGTAAATGGCTGTTTCCCTGATAGGGATCGTTACCGACGATGACGTCTCCCGGATGCAACTCGTCCGGTTTAAATCGGCCGCGAATCGCCTCCAAAGCGAACGGAATGGCCCCCAGCAAAACCGGTATATAAGAAGTTTGAGCGACGAGTCGCCCTCGGCTGTCAAAAATCGCTGTGACGAAATCCCTCGACTCGCTAAAGATCGGCGAGCGAGACGTCAGCAGCATGATTTGGCCCATCTCTTTGGTGATCGCGTTCAAGCGATTCGAAATCACGGCAACCGAGATGGGATCGTCCTGTATACGATTCACAAGATCCTATTTGTCAGCCCACGATTCTCAAGCTCTTCAGATAATCGGCTTCTTCTTGCAAGCGAAGCATCGCCAGCTGTTTGGATTTGCGCACGTGATATAACGCCTGCCGCCTCGCGGCGTTCGGCTTTCCATCTCGAATCGCCACGAGAATAGCCCGGTGTTGCAGCCACGCGTCTTTTCCCCGGTCCAACTGTCCCAACACAATTCTTTGCTTGAGCACGATCCGCTCGAATACTTCTTCCAAAACCCGCTTGAGATAGGCGTTGCCGGCAATTTCGGCGATTTTGGCGTGAAAGTCGAGATCCAATAGGCGCCGCTCGCGCCGCGGGCGGCGTTCAACGTACTCGCCGTATTCTTTCAACAAAACCTGTAACTCCTGAATCTGTTCCGGGGTGACCCGCCGCGCCGCTTCTTCCGCGAGGTAAGGCTCCAACGCCTCCCTCGCTCCGTAGAGCGCCTCCATTTCCTCCACGGTAATTTCGTTGACGAAAAACCCACGGTTCCAAATTTGTTTGACATAGCCGTCCTTTACCAGGCGGCTCATGGCTTCACGAATGGGCGTCCTGCTGATGCCCATCTGTTTGGCGAGGTCTTCTATGATAATCTTTTGCCGCGGATAGATTTCGCTGCGCAGAATGAAGCCCTTGATCTTTTCGTAGGCTTCTTCGGTAAGATTTTTCCCGTTCAGGGCTTCCATAGCGTAATGCTGCTTTACTCTATTGACACTCCACAGACGGCTAATATATACGAACTAACATGCATTCTTTTATTTAAAATTGCATGTAATTGTCAAGGTTCCATTTACGAAGATTCTCATTTCACAATCAGGACAGCATTTGGGATGAATCAGGAACTCGCTGAGAAAACCGTTGCACAACTAAAAAATGCGAGCATCGACTTCGTCACCTATCTGCCGGAGACGCGGTTGAGCCGCATCTTACCCATTCTGGAGAAGGACGACTTTTTTACGTTGGTTCCCGTAGCCAGCGAAGCCGAAGCCGTCACCATCGCGTCGGGAGCGGCCCTGGTCGGCAAGCGGCCTGCTTGCTATATGGAGGCCACCGGCCTGTTCGTATCTGCTTACAACCTGCTGCTGGTGAGCATGCGGTTGGGCATTCCGCTGCTGCTCCTGATATCCCACGTGGGAAATTGCGCCGATCAAAAGAACAGTTTCCGCTTCGCGCCCACCGGTGTAAGAACGGAAGAACAGCTCAAAGCCCTGCACATCGAATACCAAGTTATGGCCAACGCCAGCGACCTAAACACGGGCATTGCCGATGCCGTGCGCATGATGCACGCGCTCAAGCAGCCTTTTGCTCTATTGTTCACCGGGGATTTTACGGTATGAATCGCCGCGCTTGCTTGGAGGCCCTCTTGCCTTTTGTAAAGGACCAATTGGTTGTCGCATCCGTCAGCGGCCAGTGGGTTTGGGGCCAATTATCAAAACATGAAGGCAATCTTCTTTTAGGATCGATGGGGAATGCTCTGGGAGTCGGTATGGGCTTGGCCTTGGGCCTTCCCCATAGACAGGTCATTGTCATTGAATCGGACGGCAGCGTTTTGCTGTCCTTGTTCAACCTCCCCACTCTGGGAACTCTCCACCCGGACAACCTGAAGGTTTTTGTGTTCGATAATGAAGCCTACAGCGGCAGCCGGATCAGCCGGCCAAGCGCCACCGCTGCAAAAACCGATATTGCCGCAATCGCGAGAGACAGTGGTATCGAGCGCGCAGTGACCGTCCGGGATTTGGGTAATTTTAACCGGGAAATGTCTTCAACGATAAAAGAACCAGGCTTGGGATTTGTCGTGGCGAAAGTGGAAGAGACTTTCGAGCATCGCAACGCTGAACGATCCGATGTCGATCTCATGGAAAACAAGTACCGGTTCGTCCGCTACGTCGAAAGAACCGAGGGCAAACCGATTTTTCTTGGACGTGGCTAATCTGGAAGCGCTTTGGAACCGAGTTTTTGAAGGAGCGACAAATCGTGGAACCGGAGCTCGCCAGCAAATTGGTCAACGGCCTGCGGTCGGCAGGCATCAATTTCGTCACCTGCCTCCCCGAAACCCGTTTGAGCCAGATTTTGCCGCTGATGCGCGAAGACAGCTTTTTTCAGCTTGCGCCTGTGGCCAGCGAAGCCGAGGGAGTTTCCATTGCTGCGGGGGCATCTCTGGGAGGGAAACAGGTCACCTGCTATATGGAGGGCACCGGGGTTTTCGTCTCGACCTACAAATCTTCTTACCGTGGCCGAACGCTTCGGCGTGCCGATGCTTCTTTTGGTTTCCTACGTTGGCAGCGTGGCGGATAAACACAATAGCTTTCACCTGGATAGAAGCCGGCGCAGCTTACTTCAAAGTGACCATCGAGGGAACAGGATTATTACACACCGCGCCTTCCCGATCGCGCAGCCCTCAAAGACACTCCCAATCCCATTGTCAAAATGTCGTTAATTATCCAAGCCATCGAAGAGTGGGCGCGCGATATGAAAAAACCATCGAGTTGAATATCCGGTAGGCGTGATGGTTCCCCGCGTCGCCATCGGCGCGATCAGAGGCGGGCTTCCTTTCAGCCCCAGTGTCAGAGTCAATAGGCTGCACTATCTACGTCGATGTGCGAGTTCCACCGTCCATGAGCTTTGCCGAGGGCCGAAAAGGAATTGAAAGAGGTCATCCTGTCTCAGGGTTTCGGCGGCGACGTGCAATTGTATATGGCGCGACGAGGTTACGAAGGAAAGAACGTTGAACCTTTAGTGGCAGCGATCAGAAAATCTCACCAAGCGATCAGAGGCAAAGAGTGCCCGCCGGTGTCTACGGGAGAGATCAGTATGTGGCGGGATGTGAATGTTTTCAATGAGGTCGGAATTCCTTCAGCCACTTTTGGCTTCCCGAACAGAACCCGGATTGAGTGAGAAATTCGTCGATATCGACAACCTCGTGGACTGCGCGAAAATACGCCTTGGTGGTGCTGGATATCTGCGGGTCAGATTAGCGCAATGGGCTACCAGGGGCGGGCTATCGAGGAGCAAAGTCATGCAACGCCCCCAATATCTACCCCTGATAAAACACCGCGAGAATAATTCGTTGAACTGATCCTCAGCCTTCCCAAATCGGCTTCACATAAGTGTCAAGCCATTTCTTCGGATCTTCGAGGAATCCTTTGTCACTTACCGGAACCGGTTTCGTGTTTTTCCCGAACGCGGATTCAACCGACGTTTTTGACTTGAAATCAATGCGCGACGACTCTCGGCCGATTTTATCGATGGTCTCCTGGCCTTCCATGGAAATTAACCATTCGGCAAAAAGCTTACCCGCGTTAGGGTTCGGCGCCTTTATATAGATACCCGCTTGGCGCGGAAAGAGAACCGGCGGCACGCTCTTCACGTACTCGACAGGAGTCCCCTTCTCCTTTTCTTCCATGACATCATGGAGAAGCGCCGGCATGCAGATCGAATATTCACCCGATATGACTAGACGGAACATAGCGCTCGTGCTTTTGTGCACGGGCACGTTGAGCGCCTTGAGGCCCTTGACGAAATTGGTGAAGCGCGCGTCGTTCTTCCATTGTTCTTTGAGGCCTGCCAGCATAGAGCTAATAGGGCCCGCTCTCATGGGATCGTCCAGAGCCACAAGCCCTTTGTACTTTGGATTGGCGACCTCTTCCCAGCTTTTCGGCACGTCTCCAGCTTTGAGTTTCTTTGTATTGTAGGTCAACGCCTGAACCTGCAAACTTACAGTTGGCATAGTCGGATCGTAAAGCAATAACACACTCTTCTGGACCGTATCATAGGGAGCGATGGCTCCGGCAGCGCGCAAAACCGGCGGCGCATTATCCGAAAGAACGACGTCGAAGCTTGCCTGGCCGCCTTGAAACTCCGTCAAGACTCGCGTCACGATATTTGGATTGGTTCCCTGCCAGTAGTTCGCCTTAATGCCCGGATACCTTTTCATGAAAGCATCGGTAATGATCCGGAGATGTTCCACGTCCCACACGGAGTAGACGATCAAATTCCCTTCCTGTTGCGCCTTTGGGTAAAGCTCTTTGCTGACTTTTTCGAACGCCTTTGCGGCGTTAGCGGTGGCATTGGTCGCCGCGGCCTTCGGAACGACTTTTTCGCCGGCCTTGGTCTCCTTAACCGACTTCTCCGCCGCTTGCCCGCTATATCCGGCCAACAAGATCGCAGCGGCCGCGATCGTCAGGATCTTCCCCCTTATCTTTGACATGCTGTCATCCTCCTTTAGTGCCTGTGAATTTCGATTTCATAAGCTAAATTTCATCTTGAATGCGAACTTGGCAACTGACACAGCGATAATCAAAATAATCAGATAGATCACCCCGCCGGCGGCCGCCTCGGCCCATTGTCCGACGCGGAAATATTCGAACAGGGTGACCGGTCCGTATTCTTTGCCGGGCGAAGTGAGTAGCACAGCGACATCCACGTTACGGATCGCTTCGATAAAAATATAGAATAGCGCGCCGCCTACCGCCGGCTTTAAGATCGGCAACGTGATCTTAAAAAAAACATGTCGCCATTTCGCCCCGTGCACCCAAGCGGCCTCGTCCAATTCCTTGTGAATATTGACGATGGACCCCGACGCATTGCGAAATGCGTAAGGAAAATACGCCACGAACAACCCGAGTCCCAAGGCCCAGAGGCTGTTGTACAACGGCGTCCCCAAAAAGACGATCACAAGCCCCACCGAAAGTACCAAAGGCGGAAAAGCGAGAGGCAACGTGCCAATGAATTCAAACAGCTTCGTTCCGTAGGCCCTGGTTCGGTAGATGGTAAACGCCATCACAATGCCCGCCAGCACGGTAACTACCGCGATCGTCGTCGAAAGCACCAAAGAGTTATACAGCCCGGTAATAAAGCTGGGATGCTTCAGCACAGTGACGTAGTTTGTGAAAACCATATTTGATGGGAATTTCATAAAAGTGTCGTAGTCGAAATAGGGAATCATCGACACCACAATCAAGACTACAAAAGGAATCGCAATGCCGGCCAAAAAGTAAAGGAACACAGTTAGAAAAGTAACATATTTCCATGGACCGATGTCGATGACTTTGACCCGGTAGCCCTTTCCAGTGATGGTGGCGTAGCGTTCAGAGAACCGCGTGGCGCGAACATAGACCAGCAGTACGACCACCGACAGCGCCACCAGCACGATGCTGTAAGCGGTGGCTAATCCGGAATTGAACTCCAAGGCCATGGAATCATAGACGCGGCTGACAAAAACTTTGATGTTTCCTGGAACTCCCTGAAGCACAGGGGTTTCAAACGATCGCAAGCCGCGGAGAAAATTCAATACGAAGGCAGAGAAAAGCGCCGGTATGGCCAGAGGAAAAGTAATCTTCAACATCGTATTGGCCGGTTTACTGCCTGCGATATAGGCGCTTTCTTCCAGGGAAGGATCGAAAGACAAGAAAACGGGCAACAAAAAAAGATAACCCAACGGGACGCAGGCTAAACCAAAAACCCAGATCATGCCCGCCATGCTAAAAGCGTTGAAGGGCTGAGCCTCAATTCCGAAAAACTGTTGTAGCATGTTGTTGAGGATTCCAGATCTCGGCGCCAGCAGAAGAATCCAGGCGATGTTCTTCATAATCGGAGGCATCAGGATCGGATACAGCGGCATAAGCTCGACGAGAGTTTTCCCCGGTGTATTGGTGCGGGCAACAATCCAAGCAAGCAAAGCCCCTAATCCCGTCCCCAACGCTGCGGCGCCTCCCGCGTACACCATCGAATTACCCAACATTGGAAGAATATCGCGGTCGCCAAAAACTCTTACATAGTTCGTCAGAGTCAGGCCCACCGAGAAGCCCAACTTTCCCGTGGTCAGGCTTCTCCACAATACGATGACCACCGGTGTAATGATCGCTCCGCCGGCGATGGCGCTGGCTAAGAGCGGCACGAAGGTGCCTTGGCGGAAAACCAGTTTGATTGAATTCCAGCTGTGGGTAATCATGCTCCGTTGAAGCAAGGGATCGCGTTCGGCATGTCTTGAACCGGTGGGGTCACGAACCGACGATCAGACTGATCGCCGACTTGTCGATGGAGACAAAAATATCTCTGGTATCTCCCTCGATTCTGATCATCGGGCAGAACTTGTGCGAAGTCACAACAATTTCCTTTGAACCGACTTGAACACGGTGGTTGGTCAGTCCGCCACGATATTCCCTGCTCGTCATCCGTCCCACAAGTACGTTGTCGGCCCGGTCTGAAAATTTCTCGTTGCTCAGTCGCACCTCGCCCGTGCGGATGACTACTTTACAAACATCACCGGGAGAGACGCAGCTTGGTGCATGGGACACAAGATTGGCGCCGCCGAAATCCGCCACCGCCACGACACAACTGCCATTGGCGACGCTGACGATTTTTCCATCCACCAGGGTCGAATGGCCGATGAAGGATGCAACGAACGGATGAGCCGGATGATTGTAGATCGCGTCGGGCGCGTCGTATTGGAGAATCCGGCCGCCTTCCATGACGATAACAGCGTCTGAAATAGTAAAAGCTTCCTCTTGATCGTGAGTGACATAGAGCGCGCTAATTCGGACTTTTTTGATCAACCGCCTGATCTCCAATCGCATCTCCTCGCGCAACTTGGCATCCAGATTACTAAGCGGCTCATCAAGCAAAATCAGCCGCGGCTCAAGGGCGAGACTGCGCGCCAAGGCCACTCGCTGCTGCTGTCCGCCGCTCAGTTGCGATGGATAGCGGTCTTCTCTTCCCTTTAGCCCGACTAGTTCCAGGGATGACAAGACTTTGCTCTTGATCTCCGCATTGGCCACTTTTCGCAGTCTGAGGCCAAAAGCGATGTTGTTGAACACCGTCATATGCGGCCACAGGGCATAGTTCTGAAATACAAAACCGATTTCTCGGCTGTACGGCGGAACAAGGATACCTTGTTCGATAGAAGTTTGGACTTTATCGGCTATGGAGATCGAGCCGGCATCGGGAAGCTCCAAGCCGGCGATGGAACGGAGGAGCGTCGTTTTGCCACAACCCGAGGGCCCCAAGAAGGAAAGGATGCCGCTGTCGAATTCAAAGGTGACATTATCGAGCGCTTTTACGTCTTTGAATCTTTTGCTCAGCCCGTCGACCTTTAGGATAGCCATGCTTTAAGTAAGTCCCATCCTGACTTGAAGTCCAAACTTAGCGGCAAAGATCATACCATGGACTGTAGCGCCACGCAGAGACTTAAAGTCTTAGTTCGTAACTTACCCTAATCCTTTTGAAAATCAAATAACAATGGCAGGCGACCATTAGTAACCAATGATCCAACAAACCCCGGAGTCTGAAGGACCAATGCTGAAAAGTTGGGCAGCAAACCTAGTTTAGAGGCACCGTAGGTAGGAAACGAATGCAGCGACTACGCCAGCTGCGGCTCGGCGGCAGAACTAGGGCTTATGATCAGAGGCCAGTTGTAACTCATCCGGGCTTGCGGTTATTTTTCCGTCGCCATGCTGACCATCATCAGTCCTACTTAAAATCGCCTGCAAAGCTGGCCGCTCCACGACCTCTTTTTCCAACAACAACTTGGCCAGTTCCTCCAGTGCCTGTCTGTGCATCGATAGGTAATTCCGCACCACGTTGTGGGCTTCGGAAAGTACTTTCTTAATTTCTTCGTCAATCAACCGCGCCGTGTCCTCGCTATACTCTTTCTGCCCTTGAGTTGGAACCGTCAGAAACATCGGCGTCCGCGAACCTTCCAAGGCCACCAATCCTAAACGCTCGCTCATACCGAATTGCGTGACCATGTTGCGCGCGATCTCGGTCGCTTTCTGAAGATCGTTCTGCGCCCCTGTGGAAACATCCTGGAAAATCATCTCCTCGGCTACGCGTCCGCCGAGCAACACGTAGATTCGCGCCATCAATTCAGAGCGAGTCATAAGATAGCGGTCTTCGGTGGGCAATTGTTGAGTATAACCTAGGGCTGCGACTCCGCGAGGAATGATGGAAATCTTATTTACCGGGTCCGCGCCTGGGACCAACTCAGCAACCAGCGCATGTCCGGCTTCATGATAGGCCACGGTCTTTTTCTCCCGTGGATTCATCATTCGGTTCTTTTTCTGTAATCCTGCGATCACGCGCTCGATGGCCTCGTCGAAGTCACTGGTCTCAACCGCTTCCTTGCCCTGGCGAGCCGCCAGTAGTGCGGCTTCATTAACGATGTTTGCCAGGTCGGCACCGACGAACCCGGGCGTCTTCGCCGCGATCTGAGCGAGATTGACCGTTGAGGAGAGTTTGATCTTTTTGGCGTGGAGGCGAAGAATTTTTTCTCGGCCCTTAACATCAGGCCGGTCAACCAAAACCTGGCGATCAAATCTTCCCGGCCGCAACAGCGCGGCGTCAAGAATTTCCGGCCTGTTGGTCGCGGCCATGATAATGACGCCCTGATTCGGGTCGAAACCGTCCATTTCCGAGAGCAATTGATTGAGCGTCTGTTCACGCTCATCGTGGCTCGCCAACAAATTCATGCCTCTGGCCTTTCCCAAGGCATCGAGCTCGTCAATGAAAATAATACTTGGAGCGTGTTCAACGGCTTGCGCGAACAAATCCCTCACTCGCGCAGCGCCGACGCCGACAAACATTTCGACGAAATCCGACCCGGAGATACTGAAGAAAGGCACCCCGGCTTCACCAGCCACAGCCCGAGCCAGCAAAGTCTTCCCCGTTCCCGGCGGGCCAACAAGAAGCACACCCTTGGGAATGCGGCCGCCCAGTCGCTGATACTTCTGCGGGTTGCGCAAAAACTCCACCACTTCCTCTAACTCCTCCTCCGCCTCATCGATTCCAGCGACATCTTCAAACGTCACGCCGGTCTTTTTTTCGATATAAACCTTCGCTTTGCTCTTGCCGATTTGCATAAGATTACCGGGCGAGCTCATCTTCTTGAACAGGTAATTCCAAAGCAGAAAAAAAAGCGCCACAGGAACGACTCATGAAAGCACGGTCGGCAACCAATCATTGGACACCTCGCCTTTGAACGGAACGCCAGCCTTTTCCAAGTCCGCTACTAATTCCGGATCTTCGACGCGCACAGCGACAAACGGTAAAGGTTTTTTTCCGGCCGTGATTTCAGCGCCAAGAGTTTTGAGCCGCTCCGGAGAAACCGCTTCTTTGATGCCTTGCGGTTTGATTTCTCCGTGAATCGCTTTCTCGCCAATCACCACATTGGAAACAAGGTCTTTTTTCACCAGGAGTTTGAATTGACTGTAGCTAATGGTTTCATCCCGCGCGGCGGTGAGAAAAGTTTGCAGAGCAAAAAGCGCCGCTAACAAGACGACGAAGTAACCAATGGATAACGTCTGTTGCCGTTTGTCCATGTTCCCTCCTCGGCTAGTATCTAGTATTATCCAGTATTATAGATAAGCTAATCACCTCCCACGGGAGGAACAAGACTCCGTGGCGGAAATCTTCCTCCACGTGCAGCCCGGGAAAAGGATCAGGCGCCCATGGATTATTCGGGTATTTCGATAGGGCTGGCGGAGGGGGCGAGATTCGAACTCGCGGTCCACGAAGTGGACGCCGGTTTTCAAGACCGGTGGTTTCAACCGCTCACCCACCCCTCCGATAAGAAATTCAGGCACTTGCAGCTGACTGGTAGGTCTTTCACAATCTTATGTAACAATTCCTGTAACAATTTTCGAGTCCTCTGCGGTCCCGAAGGCGTTAGCAACGTCGTTAGCTTGTAGATCGACATACCGCTTGTGCATTTGAACCGATGAGTGTCCGCTTGCCTTCATCGCAACGTCAACCGGAATCCCGCGACGCGCCCACTCGGTTAGTGCGGTGTTTCGGTAGTTATGAAAAGTGAACTTCT
>Ga0126373_10001271_pt1 | contig 17781 bp, 14 predicted proteins | sample PanSoiMetPlot_11_FD_92545 | JGI IMG/M metagenome (GOLD analysis project Ga0126373, IMG submission 92545) | Tropical forest soil microbial communities from Panama - MetaG Plot_11 | ecosystem: Environmental > Terrestrial > Soil > Tropical forest > Bulk soil | place: Panama | collected 2016-02-17 | reverse complement strand
GTCCGTTGACTGGCCAGCGTGGCCGATCACTACCGAGAGCTTGGCTGGTCCGCGCATCGCCTTGGCGAGCCGATGGCACCGTCGGGCCACGCGCAGCTGCACACGCGGTTGCCGGCCCGGTCGGCGAGCGTCCAGTGCGCCGGCGCATTCGAGTCATCGACGATGCGGCCCACTGCGGTGAGGGCGGCGGCCGGACGCGCCTCGACGTGCTCACGGGCGACGGAGACGTCGATGTGCATCGCGTGCCGCAGCGGCTTGGCGTGGTCGAGATCCTGCATCCAGACGGTCGACCCATGGCCCAGCGGGTCGACGGCGTTGTCGTCAGCTAGCTCGGAGTACCCGACGACGGCGCGCCAGAAGCCAACATCGACGTTCTCTGGGTGGGCCGCGATGGCGAGCTGGACCTCCGTCAATCAGCGCTTAACGCTGACGGCTAGCGCCCGTTGAAGTCGGGCTTGCGCTTCGCAGCGAACGCGCGCGGGCCTTCCCTGGCGTCCTCACTGGCAAATACGGCCATGCCGAGCTTCGCCTCGAGGGCGAACGCGTCGTTCTCGGCCAGGCCCTCCGATTCGCGGATCGTGCGCAGGATCGCCTGCACCGCGAGCGGGCCGTTGGCGGCGACCATTTCCGCAACCTCCAGCGCCTTTGTCAGCGCCTGGCCATCCTCGACGACGTGCCCGATCAGGCCGATGGCCAGGGCCTCCGCCGCCGTGATATGCCGCCCGGTGAGCAGCAGGTCGGCGGCGACCGTGTAGGGGATCTGGCGGACCAGCCGGACCGCCGAGCCGCCCAGCGGGAACAGGCCCCAGCGGGCCTCGGAGATGCCGAACCTGGCACTGCGGCCGGCCACCCGGATGTCAGTGGCCTGGAGAATCTCGGTACCGCCCGCGATCGCCGGGCCCTCCACTGCGGCGATCAGCGGTTTGGTCAGCCGCCTGCCCTTGAGCAGCGGCTCGATCACCGACGGGTCAAACGCACCGGAGCGGAATGAGTCGCCGGGATGCGCCGCGGTCATTGCCTTCAGGTCGGCACCTGCGCAGAACGCTCCGCCTGCCCCGGTGAGGATGCAGACCCGGACCTGCGGGTCGTCGTCGACCCGGTCCCAGGCCTCGCGCATGATCGCCATCATCGGCCCGCTCAGCGCGTTCCGCGCGGACGGGCGGTTCATTGTGACGATGAGGATGTGCCCGCGCAGCTCGACCAGCGCGTGCGGCGCTTCGGCCTGGCCCGACGGAGTGGCGGACATCTGCGACCTCCTCTCAGGCCACGTCGCGACGGTGAATCCTGGTGTGTGCCCGGTTGTGCCGAACGATAACACGTTCTAGTTTCTTACCCATGGCCCTGAACATCGCTGACCTCTTCGAGCACGCCGTTGACGCCGTACCGGAGCGCCCAGCCATCGCCTGCGGTGACGCGGAGGTCAGCTACGACGAGCTCGAGGCGCGCAGCAATCAGCTCGCGCACTGCCTCGCCGGGGCCGGCGTCGGCATCGGCGATCACGTGGGCGTTTACGGCCGGAACTCGATCGAGCTGGTCGAGGCGTTCCTCGCGTGCTACAAGCTGCGGGCCATTCCTGTCAACGTCAACTACCGGTACGTCGAGGCGGAACTGCGGTACTTGTTCAGTGAAGCCGAGCTCAAGGGCCTGGTCTTCGACCGGCAGTACAGCGACAACGTGACTGCCCTGCTGCCGGACTTCCCTGAATTGCGCGCGGTTCTCGCAATCGACGACGGCAGCGGCGCGGAGATGCCGGCCGGCGCAGTGGATTTTGGTGCCGCCCTGGCAGCCGCGTCCGCGGCACGGGACTTCGGCGAGCGCAGTCCGGACGACATCTACCTGCTGTACACGGGCGGCACGACCGGATACCCCAAAGGGGTGCTCTGGAGGCACGAGGACGTGTGGCGCACTCTCGGCGGGGGCATCGACTTCGCCACCGGTGTGCCGCTGGCCGACGAGAGGGAGCAGATCCGCCGCGGCACCGCCGGGCCGGCTGGCATGGTACGGCTGGCCTTCGCGCCTCTCATCCACGGCAGCGCGCAATGGAGCACGCTCCCCGCCCTGTTCGCGGGCGACACCGTTGTACTCCTGCCGCAGTTCGACGCGCACGAGGCCTGGCGGGCAGTCCAACGGCACAAGGTCAACACGATCGTCATGGTCGGGGACGCAATGGCCAGGCCGCTGATCGAGGCATACCAGCAGGGGCAGTACGACGCCTCCTCGGTGATCGCCGTGTCGAGCAACGGCTCGATCTTCTCGGCCAGCGTCAAGCAGCAGTACCTGACGCTGCTGCCGAACATCGTTATCACCGACGCGATCGGCTCGTCGGAGACGGGCTTCACTGGGCTCGGCTTCGTGTCACCCGGCACGGAGCAGGCAGAAGGCCCCAGGGTGACGGCGGGCCCGTCGACCATCGTGATCGACGAGCTCAACCGGCCGGTCAGCCCGGGCGAGATCGGCAGGATCGCCCGCGGCGGTCACATCCCGCTCGGCTACTACAAGGATCCGGTCAAGACCGCGGCGCTGTTCGCCGAGGTCGACGGCGCGCGCTACGCGGTCCCGGGCGACTGGGCCCGGCTGGAGCTCGACGGCTCCATCACCCTGCTTGGCCGCGGCAACACGTGCGTCAACACCGGCGGCGAGAAGGTCTTCCCCGAGGAGGTTGAGGGCGCGCTCAAGTCTTTTGGCAGTGTCTTCGATGCCGTGGTGATCGGCGTACCGGACGACCGGCTCGGGCAGCGGGTCGCTGCGCTCGTGCAGCCGCGTGACGGGCAGTCCGTCGACCTGGCGGCCCTTGAATCGCATCTGCGGACTCAGATCGCCGGCTACAAGGTACCGAGGTCGATCTGGCTCGTCGGGCAGGTCGCGCGGACGCTGGCCGGCAAGGCCGATTATCGCTGGGCGCACAACTACGCCGAGGAGCAGCTCGCGGCTGCGGGCCCGGCCGGACCACTCCCAGGAACCCACCGGCAGACTGGGGACGCGGCGGCTAAGAGCCAGCCATCTTCTGCTTGAGGGGATTGCCGTGCACACTCCGATCTGCGACCTGCTGGGCATCGAGCACCCGATCGTCGGCTTCACTCCGTCCGAGCACGTCGCGGCCGCGATCAGCCGGGCCGGCGGGCTCGGCGTGCTCGGCTGCGTTCGGTTCAATGACGCGGCCGAGCTGGACGAGGTGCTGGACTGGATGGACGACAGCACCGACGGACGGCCGTACGGCATCGACGTGGTGATGCCGGCGACAATCCCTGCTGAAGGCGCGGCCATCGACCTGGATCAGCTGATCCCGGCCGGGCACCGGGAGTTCGTCGAGCAGACACTCGCCCGGCTCGGCGTGCCGCCGTTGCCGGACGGAAGTCGTCCAACGGATGGCGTGCTCGGCTGGCTGCACTCGGTGGCGAGGGAGCAGGTCGAGGTGGCGCTCGGTCATCCGGCCCGGCTCATCGCGAACGCGCTAGGCCCGCCTCCGCCCGATGTCATCGCGAGCGCGCATGACCACGACATGCTGGTAGCCGCGCTGGCCGGCAAGGCCGCCCACGCCCGCTCTCACGTTGCCGCCGGAGTCGACATCGTGGTGGCTCAGGGATATGAGGCAGGCGGCCATACCGGCGAGGTCGCGAGCATGGTGCTGGTACCGGAGGTCGTCGACGCTGTCGGACCCGGCATACCAGTGCTGGCGGCCGGCGGCATCGGCAGCGGCCGACAGGTTGCCGCTGCCCTCGCCCTCGGAGCTGCCGGGGCGTGGATGGGCTCGGCGTGGCTAGTCACGTCCGAGTACGCGGCCCTCTCCCCGCTGCCGGCGGTCCGTGACGCGCTCCTCGCGGCAACGTCGTCGGACACCGTCCGGTCGCGTGTCTACAGCGGCAAGCCAGCCCGGTTGCTCAAGAATCGCTGGACCGATGCGTGGTCAGATCCGGAGGCGCCTGAGCCCCTGCCGATGCCGTTGCAGAACTTGCTGGTCGCCGAGGCGCACCAGAGGCTGATGGCCTCCGGCAACCCCGAGGTGATCCCGATGCCGGTCGGACAGATCATCGGCCGGATGAACGAGGTCAGGCCGGTCGCGGACGTCATGCGCAGCCTGGTCGCCGAGCTCGACGACACGCTCGGCCGGCTCGGCGGCTTGCGCTAGCCTCACGATCAGCCAGCCGGACGGTCTCTCCTCGGCAGCTTGCTGACCACCATGTCGTAGGAGGCGTCCACCGCGTCCCGCAGCTCCTCGTCTGGGATACCGCCGCCGAGCTGCAGGCTGTTCCACCCGGACCGGCCGATGTACGGCATCACCGCGGCGTCGCCTGGATATCGGGCCAGCCACTCGTCGGCGACTTCTCGGGTGGCGCCGCACTTCACGCCCACGCTGGTGCCCGCGCCGAGGAACGCGAAGATCTTGCTGCCGACCTTCACCACGATGTCGCCTTCCCATGGCTCGTCCTGCCAGGCTCCGGGCTTTCTGAGGCAATAGCTCAGCAGCTCGTCGAAATTCACGGGGCGTCCTCGGGCCGGCTCGACCGCCGCCTAGAGGGGCGAGCCGGCAGGTGCCGTGCTGCCCGCGTGATGGCCGTGCGGGATCTGGGCCCAGCCGAGTGCGCGGCACGAGCGGCAGCCGTTGACCTCGTAGACGACCACATTGCCGGAGGGGTGCCCCTTGAGTCCCACACGCCAGAACATGCCCACCCACTTCGGCGCATGGTTGCGATCGACGAGGATTGCCCCGATCCTGGCCTCCCTGAGGTAATTCTCGAAGCGGGTAACGCCCGCAGGGCTTGCCTTCGCGAGCCGCTGAACTGCCCGGGGCAGATCACTGCCCTTGGTGATGGACTGGTTGATATAGCCGCCGGCCAGACGCACGTAGAAATTCGTTTCGGCCTGCCAGAGCATGCCGGCGTTGCCGACCGTCGACACGACGACGACCGTCTCCCCGCGGGATAGCTGCGTCCGGTAGGCGCCCGAGCTGATGAACGTCGGCAGGGTGCTGCGGGGGTAAACGTCGAACGCGCCGACGTCCTGCACCAGCCCCGCGACTACAAGGACCCCCAGCGTGAGTCGCAGCCACCGGCTCGCCTGCGTCCGCGCGAGCCATACCGCCGTCATCACAGCCAAGGCGAGGTAGGCAAAGAGCATTAGCCGCGACGGATAGGCGTTGCGCACGATAGGCAGCTGCCAGAGCCGGGCCCAGGGGAACGAGAAGACCTGGCCGCCGTCGACGTACAGCACAGACCCGAAGGCGGCGAGGATCACGAAGGCCAGCATGCCGGCCAGGAACCGGACCAGCCTGCTCGACCAGCCGGTCACCGCTAGTAGCACAGCCAGCAGCAGCAGCGGGATCCCCACATACCCAGCATCCGAGGATCGCCCCGCCTCCTTTGAGAGGTGATACAGCCAGCTGATACTGGTAACGCTGGAGGGCCGCGGCACTGCCAGGCTCATCATGTCCAGGTTGGTATAGCCGTGGAGTACCGGCGTTTTGATGGTCAGGGCGTACGCGAGGTAGGGAAGCGCCAGCAAGATCCCAATCGCGTAGGCGTAGCCGAGGTGCCTTGCCAGCCGCAGCATCTCCGGCCGCTTCGTGCGCCCGGCTACCGCAATGCCGACGGCCAGCGACACCGCCAGCAGCACCGTGAGATCGGCAAATGTCTCGAGGAACAGATAGAACTGGACAGCCATCGTGAGGCCCGCGAGAACGACGAACGCACGGGTCCCGATGGCGTTCTCACGCCAGAGCACGACCAGGTAGGCAAGGAGCGGCAGGAGAAGGCTGTAGGTCAGGTTCAGTTGCCCCGCTGCGATGTGGTTTATCTCGTAGGCAGAGAAGCCGAACACGGCCCCGCCAGCCAGCGACGGCCAGAACTTCCTGGTAAGCCGGCGGCACAACACGAATGCAGCCCATGCTGCAAGCGGTGGCGCCATGATCACCAGCAGATTGAACGTCACGAGCGGCCCGGCCGTGAGGGTGAGTGGGGTCGCCAGGAGGGCGATCGGCGGGATCGCGGTCACCCACGCCAGGGAGTGCCCCATGGGCGCGCGGACCAGGTGGGAATAGAAGGGGTTGAGCCCGTGGCCGATCGCGTACGGCCACCACTTCAGGCACCAGGTGTAGAAGTTCGGGTCCATGCTCACCTGATCGAGGTGAGCATCTCCCAGACCCTGCACCAGGTGGCGGCCACCGGTGGCCAGCCAGACAGCCACGTAGAGCGCCAGGGCGAGCAGGCCCTGGGCGCTCGGCCTTCGGTACCAGATTCGCGGCTGGCTGGGCTGCACTGACACCGGCTGCCCGGTGTCAGCGACGACCGCGGCAGGCGAGGCAGCCTGGCCCTCGTCGTGGCGGCTCAGCGGAGCCATCACGAGGGCGGCAGAGGCGGCATGCGCTGTCCGCGGGTCAGGGACTCCTGGCTGCCGGCTGGCCACAGCGCTTCGCCGCCGGCGTGACCGCCCGTGGTGAATCCGCGGGCCTCGCGCACGAGGTACAGCGGGCGCGCCCTGGCCTCGTCGTAGATCCGAGCTACGTACTGGCCAACCATGCCAACCACTGTCAGCTGCACCCCAGCTAGGAACGTGATCGTTACCAGCAACGAAGCATAGCCCGATACCTGGGAAACTCCGGCCAGCTTCAACGCTATGAGAACAATGCCGTAGACCACGGCACCAAAAGCCACCAGCAAGCCAACCGACAGTGCCAGCCGCAACGGCGCCGTCGAGAATCCGATAAATCCGTCGAAGGCGAGCCGCACCATCTTACGCAGGGGATATTTGCTGCTTCCCGCTTCGCGCGACGCTCGCGAGTATGGCACCGCCGTCTGCCGGAATCCAATCCAGGAGAACATTCCCCTGACGTATCTGTTCCGCTCGCGCATCTGCAGGAACGCATCGAGTGCCCGGCGGTCGACGAGCCGGAAGTCGCCGACCTCCACGGGCTGCTCGATCTCTGCCAGGCGCCGCTGCACCCCGTAGAACATGGTCGCGGTCCGTCGCTTAAAAACAGTCTCGCCATCTCGCTGTTCCCGCACGGCGTAGACGACGTCGTAGCCCTCGCGCCAGCGCTCTGCCAGCTCGAGGATGACTTCAGGCGGATCCTGCAGGTCGGCGTCCATGACGACGACAGCCTGGCCAGATGCCACGTCCATGCCCGCAGTGATGGCGATCTGATGGCCGAAGTTGCGGGACAACTGGACGATCTTGAACCGAGGATCGCGCCGGTTCACGTCGATCATCATGAGGTAGCTGTCGTCGCGGCTACCGTCGTCTACCAGCACAACCTCAGCAGGGCCGTCCAGCTTGTCCATGACGGGGAGCAGCCGGTCGACCAGGGCCGGGATGGACTCCTGCTCGTTATAGATAGGGATGACGATCGAGTACTTGACAGGGTCCACTGGGTCTTTCTACCCCCTGGGCTGCGATCCTGGATATACTACGCGAACTTGCCCGTGCCAGGCGATTTCGGGATCGAGCTTACGGCGCCTGCTGGCCGGCACGAGCCGCGTACCTGCCGCCGGATGATCTGACGATACTGGCACAGCGCCCTGGAGTGGTTTTTTCACGCTCGGCGATGTGCAGACAGTACCCGCGGGGACCCCTGTGAGGGCGCACTTACCCCTTGGGGCGGGTCCCACCGGTCGCGACAGGCTGTTGGTCCGGTTCACATTGACAGTCGTGCCAGTCAGGCCCACAGTGACGAGTCAGAGATATCCGTCAATGGCAGCCGGACCGGCAGGAGACCGATGTGAAAACCAGGGCAGCGATACTGCGAGCGGTCGACAAGGACTGGGAAATCGTCGAGCTGGAGCTCGACCCACCGAAGGCGGGCGAGGTTCTCATCCGTTACGTCGCCTCCGGGCTGTGTCACTCCGACGACCACGTGCGGACCGGCGACATTCCCGTCCGGTATCCGATCGTCGGCGGCCATGAGGGAGCCGGGATCGTGGAGCAGGTCGGCGCCGGGGTCACCGGGCTGAAGCCGGGCGACCACGTCGTCTGCTCTTTCCTTCCCGTCTGCGGCCGATGCCGGTTCTGCTCCCGCGGTCAGTCCAACCTGTGCGACCTTGGCGCGCTGCTCGTGGATAACTGCCTGCCCGACGGCACCTTCCGGTTCCACGGCGACGGCGAGGACTACGGCCAGATGTGCCTGGTCGGCACCTTCTCCCAGTACGCGACGGTGTCCGTGCACTCGTGCATCAAGATCGACGACGACATCCCGCTTGAGGTCGCTGCGCTCGTCGGCTGCGGCGTGCCGACCGGCTGGGGCACCGCGGTCAACTCCGGGGGCGTCCGGCCGGGCGACACGGTCGTGATCTACGGAATCGGCGGAGTCGGCATCAACGCCGTGCAGGGCGCATCCTTCGCGGGTGCTCAGCATGTGATCGCCGTCGATCCACTGCCGAACAAGCGGGAGGCGGCCGAGCGCCTCGGCGCCACTCACGTGGCCGCCAGCGCAGGCGAGGCGCAGGAGCTCATCACGGAACTGACCCGCGGCGTCGGCGCCGACCACGCGCTCGTCACCGTCGGCGTGGTCACCGAGGACGTCATCGGGTCCGCGTTCAATGCCGTCCGCAAGCACGGCAGCGTGGTAGTGACCGGGCTCGCGGGGCCGGACAAGATCAATATCAAGCTTCCGAGCTTCTTCCTCACCCTGTTCGAGAAGGAGATCAAGGGAGCGCTGTTCGGCGGCGGCAACCCCTTCGACGAGATCCCCCGCATGCTGGACCTGTACCGGGCTGGCCGCCTGAAGCTGGACGAGCTGGTGACCAGCAAATACACGCTGGATGAGGTCAACCAGGGTTACCAGGACCTGCTGGACGGCAAGAACGTGCGCGGCGTGCTGCTCCACGAGCACTGAGCTCGTCGTAGCAGCAAAGGGCGGACACGGGGCGCAGCCCGTGTCCGCCCTTTGCTCGCCGTGATCGGGCTTAGGCCTGCGCGGCCTCGACGGCCCGCCGTACCAGGACCCTGGCCAGGTGCTCGCGGTAGGCGCGGGTGGCGTTGAGGTCATCCGAAGCGCTGGTGCCCTCGGCTGCATGTGCTGCTGCGTCCCGCGCGGACGCGCCGCCGGTCAGCGCTGCCTCCACCCCGGCAGCCCGCACTGGCGTCTGGCCCATATTGACCAAGGAGACCCGGTTGCCCTGCACGGCGACACCGACGATGGCCCAGTCGATGGCGCGCTTGTTGAACTTCTGGAACGCCCAGCCCGCGGCTGCGGGCTTATGGACGCGAATCTCGGTCAGTAGTTCGCCCGGCTCCAGCGCCGTCTCGAACAGCCCGCGGAAGAAATCCGCCGCCGCGATCTCCCGGCTGCCCGAAGGACCGCGGGCTACGAGCGTCGCGTCCAGTGTCAGCACCACGGCGGGCAAATCGGCAGCCGGGTCGGCGTGAGCCAGCGAGCCGCCGATCGTGCCGCAATGCCTGACCTGCGGATCGCCTACCTGGCCGGCGGCGCGCGACAGCAGCGGGAGCTCGCGGGCGAGCAGGCCCGACCCGGCCAGCTCACCGTGCGTGGTCGCCGCGCCGACCGCGATATGGTCGCCCTCATCCCGGATGTAGCTCAGCTCGGCCAGCCGGCCGATGTCGACCAGGGTCTGCGGCACGGCGAGTCGCAGCTTCATCAGCGGCAGCAGGGAGTGCCCGCCCGCCAGGAACTTGGCGTCCTCGCCGTCGCGGGCGACGAGGTCGACCGCCTCGTCAACCGACCAGGCCCGCCTATAGGTAAAGGGTGCGGGGATCAACTGGCCTGCCTTTCGCCAGCCGCAGCCAGGACGGCGCGGACGATGTTGTGGTATCCGGTGCACCGGCACAGGTTGCCCTCCAGCGCGGTCCGGACCTCTTCCTCAGTCGGGGCCGGGTTCTCCTCCAGCAGCGACACCGTGGCCATCACCATGCCTGGCGTGCAGAAACCGCACTGCAGGCCGTGCTCAGCGCGGAACGCGCGCTGGACCGGGTGCAGCTCGCCATCGCCGTTGGCCAGGCCCTCGAGCGTCACGACCGAGCGGCCGTCGGCCTGGGCGGCCAGCAGCGTGCAGGACTTGACCGACCGGCCGTCGAGCAGAACCGTGCACGCGCCGCACGAGCTGGTGTCGCAGCCCACGTTGGTCGCGCTGAGTCCGGCCTGGTCGCGGAGGAAGTGCACGAGCAGCGTGCGATCCGGCACCTCCGCGTCGACCTGGCTGCCGTTCACTGTCATCGTGACCTTCACTGGCCCTCCCCAGTCGCGCTTGCCTCGTTGATAGCGGCCCAGACCCTGGCCGGGGTGGCCGGCATGTCGATGTGGCGGACACCGAGATGGCTTACCGCATCGATCACTGCGTTCTGTACGGCGGGCGTCGCGCCGATTGTGCCGGCCTCGCCGATACCCTTCACACCGAGCGGGTTGGCCTTCGTCGGGGTCTCGCTCGCCAGCAGCTCGAAGCTCGGCAACTCGGCGGCGGTGATGATGGCGTAGTCCACCAGCGTCCCGGTCACGGGGTTGCCGTCGGCGTCATACACCACCTCCTCCAGTAGCGCCTGCGCCGCGCCCTGGGCGATGCCACCGTGTCGCTGCCCCTCGGCGAGCAGCGGGCTGACCACTGGCCCGGCGTCGTCGACGGTGACGTGCCGGATGAGCCGAACCTTGCCGGTCTCGGTGTCGACCTCGACCACGGCCAGGTGCGTGCCGAACGGGAAGCTGGGCTGCCCTTCGGTGAAGTTGGCGTCCGCGGCCAGGCCCTGCGGCCCGGCGTGCGCGGCCACCTCCGCCCAGGTCCGGCTCGAGGCCGGGTCTCCGCGCACCTGCCAGACGCCCCGCTCGGTATTCAGCTCCAGGTCAGCCTCGCTCGCCTCCAGCATGGCGGCAGCCACGCCCTTGGCCTGCTCCTTGACGTCGATGGCCGCGTTGCGGACGGCCGTCCCGCCGAGTTGCAGCGATCGCGACGCGTAGGTGCCCGTGCCGAACGGGATCAGGTCAGTGTCCCCGTGCACGACCGTGATGTCGTCCATCGGAATGCCCAGCTCGTCGTGCAGCAGCATGGCCCACGCCGTGTGGTGCCCCTGGCCGTGGGCAGAGCTGCCGGTGTAGACGGTGGCGGAGCCGTTGTCGTGAACGACAACCCGTGCCGTCTCGCCGCCTGCCGCGTCCGCTGCGGTGATCTCCACATAGCTGCCAAGGCCGATGCCCAGCTGCAGCGTGTCGCCACGGGCCCGGCGCCTGGCCTGCTCCGCTCGCAGCTCGTCGTAGCCCGCCCCGGCGAGCACCTTGTCCAGGGCCGCGACGTACTCGCCGGTGTCGTAGACGGCACCACCGCCCGAGCTGTACGGGAACTTGTCCGGCGGCACCAGGTTGATCCGGCGTACCTGGGCCGGGTCCATCCCGATCTCGGTGGCGAACAGGTCGACGGCTCGTTCAACGGCCGCGGTGGCCTCAGGACGCCCGGCGCCGCGGTAGGCCGAGATGGGCGTGGTGTTGGTCACCAGGACCTGGTACGCGGTCTGCACGGTGGGAATGTCGTACGGGCCGGAGGCCATCAGGCCGGTGAGGAACGGCAGGAATCCGCTCATCCGCGGGTAAGCGCCGGTGTCCTGCAGGACCACGTTGCGGTAGGCGAGGATCCGCCCGTCGCGCGTACCGCCGATCTTGAGGTGCTGGCGCTGTGCCCGGCCGTGCGTCATGCCGACGAGGTTCTCGCTCCGGGTTTCTGCCCACCGCACCGCGCGGCCGGTGTGCCGAGCAGCCCAGGCAACGAGCAAGGCGTCTCTGTCGGCCCCGATCTTGGCGCCAAAGGCGCCGCCTACGTCGGGAGCCACGACCCTGATGGCGGCGGGGTCGAGTCCGAAGGCGCCCGCCAGGATGAACCGCGAGATCTGTGCGTTCTGGGTGCTCACCCAGACAGTCAGCTTGCCGTCGGCCCACAGGGCGGCCGTAGCCCGGCCCTCCATCGGCACCGGCGCCAGGCGCTGATTGATGATGGTCCGCTCGACCACGACGTCGCAGGCGTCGAAGGCCGCATCGTCGGCCGCAGCGCCTATCGTCAGGGCGACGTTCGAGCCGGCCGCCGGGAACAGCAACGAATGACCGGCCAGCCCGCTGTCGAAGTCCGCCACCGCCGGCAGCGGTTCGTAGTCGACGCTGACGAGCTCGGCGGCATCTTCCCCCTGGTAGGTCTCGTCGGTCAAGACCATGGCAACCGGCTCACCGACGAACCGGACCCGGTCGACGGCCAGCAGCGGCTCGGCCCAGTGGCCGCCAAGAGGCAACGGCGCCGCCTCGCTACCGGGAGGGGGCTCAGCACCTTCCTCGGGCGGCGGAGGCGGCGGCGGCAGATCATCAATGTCGGCCACGGTCAGCACCGCAACCACGCCCGGCGCCTCCCGTGCGGCCGAGACGTCGATGCCTGTGATCAGCGCGTGCGCGAGCGGGCTGCGCACGAAGGTGACCCGGGCAGCTTGCGCCAGCTCCGGGACTCGCAGGTCGTCAACGTAGGTGCCCCCGACGGTGAGCAACCGCGGATCTTCAGTCCGCACCACCCTCGTGCCCAGGATGCTCATCAGGCCTTACCTTTCTGCGGCCGAGCCTCAGCCGCCGCGTCGCGCGGTCCCGGGGTCGCCCCCCGGCCAGTGGCCGCGTCGTCACGATCCTTAGGGTCTGCCCACAATTCAACCGGGCGGCGGAGCCGACTACCGGTTATCTGGCTAGTTCATGGAGACGTTGGCACAGGGGTGATCGTCCGCGCAATGCCACACGTGCACAAATTTCATCAGGCGAAAGACCAGCCACAGCCATCTCTGGGGGCCTGGCCCGCCGGAACCGGGCCAGCCCAGAGATCGCAAATGCCGCTACGGCCGCCTATGCAGACGACGGCAGCCAGCCCCACGGGTGCGTTCCCCACCCTGGCGTGAACTCCTCGCCTGCCTTCACGGTATGCACCGGCGCGAGCCCGTACCCGCCGCGGAACGCCTGCCCTGTCGTGTCGGTGAAGGCAAAGTCGCCCTCAACGACGTCGAGGATCGTGATGTCGGCTTCGCGGCCGACGGCGATGGCGCCGAGCTCGTCAGCCCGGCCGAGCACCCGGGCGGCGCTGGCGGTGGTCGCCTGCACCACGTCCGACAGGCTGTAGCCGATCGACATGAACTTGGCCATGCACTCGAGCAGGCTGTGGAAGGTCTGTCCGAAGGCCGTGAGGTCGCTGCTGATGGTGTCGGGGTACAGCCCCAGGTCGGCCTGGCGCCGAGCCACCTCGATGCCGAAGTTGCCGCGGCCGAGCGCCGAGTCGAGGATGACTCCCCTCGACCTCGCCTCGACAACTTCGGGATAGGGCTGGCCCGAGGGATCCAGCACCCGGCCAGCGTTCGGTGTGCACAGGTGGGTGAGGATGTCGCCGGCCTCGAAGGTCTTCAGCAGGAAGCGGGTCAGCTCGCCGCGCCGGGCCGCGGACGCCTCGTCCTTGGCGGTGAAGTCCCCGATGTGCACCATCAGCGGGACGCCCAGGTCCTTGGCTGCCGCCTTGGCCTTGGTGATGATGTCCTCGCCGATGTCGGCGAACACCGGGCCGACGATGCGCAGCTTGACCCCGGCGATGAGGCCGGGGTTGTGCTCGGCCGCCTTCTGGATCGCGTCCCGGTTGATGTCGTCGAGCGAGTTGACGTCAGCCGGGCCCGGCATGGTGTGCGCGTAGCTGCCCACGTTGACGAAGGTGATCACCCTGGTCTTCGACCTGGGCAGGATGTGCGCCGGGAAGACGCCGACGTTCGCGACGCCGACCGATCCGCCGTCCGCGACGGTCGTGACGCCGGAATGGACGCCGATGACGTCGGGGTCGCAGCTGCCCATGCCGACACCCTCGGTCGTCGCGCCGATGGCCACGTGGGTGTGCAGGTCGATCAGGCCGGGCACTACGTGCCGGCCAGCGCCGCGGACCTCGATCACCCGCGCTGCTTCCTCGGCCGGTATGTCCGAGGCGATCCGGCTGATCTTGCCGCCGCTGATCGCGATGTCCAGCGTGCCGTCCAGGCCCTGGCCAGGGTCAAGGACGTGGCCGCCCTTGACCAGTAGGTCGTAGGTCATGTCTGCAGTCCTTCCGTCATTTTCCCCACAGCTCCTTGCTGGCCAGCTCGCAGCCCTGGGCCATGGCGCGCAGCTTGGCCCAGACGATTTCCTCGTGGCCGACCCGCGAGCCGATGCCGCAATCGGTGCCGGCCTGAACGTTTTCCCTGCCCACGACGCTGGCGTAATTGACCAGCCGCTCGGCGACGAGGCCAGGGGCCTCGACCAGGTCGGTGGCGTGCGAGATCACGCCAGGAACGAGGATCTTGCCGTCGGGCAGCTTGACGTCGCCCCAGACCTTCCACTCGTGCGCGTGCCGGACGTTGCCGGCCTCGACCGAGTAGGCCTGGGCATTGACCTTGAGCAGCAGGTCGGCGATGTCCTTCAGGTCGATGTCGGACACGTGCGGCCGGTGGCCGCTACCCCAGCAGACGTGGAAGCGGATCTGGTCCTCCGGCAGGCCGGCCAGCGCGTGGTTGATGATCTCCACGCAGAACTCCAGGTACTTCCGGTACTGCTCGACGGTGTAATCGGGATAGAACTGCCAGGACGTCGCGAACTCCGGCTCGTCCACCTGCACGATGAATCCGGCGTCGGTGATGGCCTTGTACTCGGCCCGCACCACGTCGGCGACCGCGGTCATGTACTCCTCCTCAGAGGAGTAGTACTCGTTCCGCGCGCCAGCCCCCAGGCTCAGCGGGCCAAGAGCCGCCACGAACCCCTCCACGTCGGCGGGCTTGCCCTGCAGAGCCTTCTGCAGCGCGGCCACGTCCGCGGCGATCGCCTCCTGCCCGGTGTAGGTCACTGGCCCGGTCGCCACCCGCTCGGTCGTCGCCTCTGGCGGCGGGCCCGGCTTGAAGTAGCCCGGCCGGACCGGTCCGCCCGACCCCTGCAGCCACAGCCCCGACTCGGAGAAGAAACCGGGAAATAGCTTCGCCTCCCGGCCGCCGACGCCGGCGCGCTTGCGGGGCTTGGCCGGGTCGATCGGCAGCACTTCCCACCCGGTCACGCGCTGGTGGATGTAGCCGGCGTAGGAGCCGCCGCCTGCCGCCTTGACGTACTCGCCGTCGTTGATGACATCGACGCCACAGTCGAGCTGCCGGTCCACCACGTACTGCACCGCGCCCGGCAGCTGCGCCGCAACCTCGGCCGTCACCACCGGGCCCTGCTGCAGCAGCGCGTCGAACTCCGCCGGCCGCGGCAGGTTGCCCCCGTGCGTCGACCGGATCCCGTCGGTGCTGTGCTTCATCTGCTCGTTCCCTTCCCTGCTGCTGTCAGGCGGTGCGCCGGGTGAACTTCTGGATCTGATGGGCGGCGGCCTCGGCCGGGTCGACGCCGTTGGCCCGGACGCCGAAGGTGTAGGCCACCTCGCACACGTACAGGTCGCCACGCGAGTCGACGGCGATGCCATGCGGTGCGATGAAGTTGCCTGCCGCGGTCCGGCTTACTGTGCTCGCCCCCCACCGCGCGACGATGTCCCCGTTCCGGTCGAAGATCGTGACCCGGCCCGGCCGGTCTTCTGGCATGAACCCGCGCGTGAACGAACCCTTGCCCTTCGGCCGCCACAGCTCGGCCACGTACGCGTAGCCGTCGGCATCGATGGCGACATGACACGGCCGCTGCACGTCCGTCCACTGGGACAGGAAGCCGCCGTCGGGGTCGAACACCTGGATGCGGTCGTTCTCCCTGTCGCAGACGAACACCCGGTCATCAGGACCGACGGCGATGCCGTGCGGAAGGTGGAACTCGCCCGCGCCTATTCCCACCTCGCCCCACGACGTCAGCAGCTCCCCCTCCGGCGAGAACGCGTGCACCCGGCAGTTGCCGTAGCCGTCAGATACGTAGATTCGGCCGGCCGAGTTGATAGCGAGGTTGGTGCACCCGTTGAACGGCGGGCCGGGCCGCTCCACGGTCTCCACGTTGTGCACCACGAACCCGCCGCCCCGCTGGTGCCCCGTATCCGACGGCTCGCCGGGCTGGCCCAGCGTCAGCAGAAGCTTTCCGTCCGGGGAGAACTTCCGTACGGAGTGGTCACCGTTGTCGACCGTCCAGACCGAGTCATCCGGGCCTACTGTCAGGCCATGCGGGTTGGTGAAGTGCTCCCCGCCCCATGCCGTCACGAACGAGCCGTCCGGCTCGTACACCAGCACGTTGGAGTCATACCGTGTCAGCAGGTACACCCGGTCTTGCGAATCGGTGTCCACCGCTGACACATCCTTATGGGAGATGCCGGCCGGCAACTGCTCCCACTGCGCGTCTGCGTCAAACCTGAAATCCGCCGCCTGCGCCGCCGTCGTGTCTCCGCGCATCGTCTCACTACCCTCCGCTACTTAGCCGGCTCGCTGGCTGCGGCACGCTCTGTGGTCGACCGCGGAGCCATCGCCTCGATCTCAGTCACCACGTTGATCAGCGCCGGTCCCTTGCTCGCCAGCGCCTTCTCCAGCGCCGACTCGAAGTCCGAAGCCTTTGTCACGGTGAGGCCCAGCACGCCCATCGACTCGGCGACGGCGGCGAAATCGGTGTCGCGGAAGTGCCACAGCTCACCGTGCCGGCCGTGCAGCGAACCGCCGTAAGCCCTTGAGTAGACGTTGATCTCCTGGTTGAGCGAGCGGTTGTTGTTGACCACGATGACGGCGGGTATCTTCCAGCGCGCGGCCGTCTCCAGCTCGCCGATGTGGTACCAGAGCCCGCCGTCGCCGGTCCACAGGATGACCGGCCGGTCGGGCACCGCGACCTGGGCGCCGAGGGTGGCGGGCAGGCCCCAGCCGAGGGACCCGGCGGCCCGGATGAATCCCTGGTGCGGGCTGGTCAGGTCGATCATGCCGCCGGTCCACATGCCGGAGTGGCCCGTGTCGGAAACCAGCAGGGCGTCACCGGGCAAGTGCCTGGTGAACTCGGCCGCCAGCCGCTCCGGACGGATCGGCTCGGCGTCCGAAGCCATCAGCTCGGCGTATTGATCACGCCACAGCGCGACGATGTGCTGAGCGCGCGCCACCCATCCCAGCCGGGCTGCACTGGCGTCCGGGGCAGCCGCAGCCGCGAGGTCAGCAAGACCAAGCTTCGCGTCCGTGACGAGGCCAAGGGTGTCCGGGTAGTGCCGGCCGAGCTCGTTGCCGTCGATATCGAGCTGGATGACCTTGGTGCGCAGGGGCGGGATCTGCCAGTTGAGCGTGACCTGGTTACCGGTCTTGCTGCCGACGTACAGCACGACATCGGCTTCGAGCAGCACCTGGTTGGCGCTCGCCCTGGCGTAGACGCCGGGCACGCCCACATTGAGCGGGTGGCCGCCGGCCAGCTGATCCTTCGCGTTGAGTGACGTGGCCACCGGGATGTTGAGCTTCTCCGCCAGGGCCCGCAACTGTGCACTAGCACCCGACGCACGCACCCCGCCGCCGGCGACGATGACCGGGCGGCTGGCCCCTGCCAGCAGCGCGGCCGCCGCCGCGATCGCCTCAGCGGGCGCTCGGGTCCGGTAGGCCGGCACCACGAACGGCTGCCCCGCCGGCACCTCGACGTCGACCTCGCCATCCTCGACGTCCTCGCCGGAATGGCCGAATACCTCCAGGTGCGTCGGTCCTGGCTGGCCAGCAACCGATGCCGCGAACGCCTGTGCCAGCAGATCGGGCAACCGGCCCGGATCGGTGACCTGCGCGCTGAACTTCGTGACCGGCTTGAACAGCGGGAAGTCCTCAATCTCCTGGTAATAGCTCCGGCCGCGGCTCCAGTTGTACGGCCCGCCCGTGAACGCGACCACCGGCGAGCCGCCGAGGTAGGGGTCGCGCAGCCCC
>Ga0126373_10001270_pt1 | contig 17782 bp, 17 predicted proteins | sample PanSoiMetPlot_11_FD_92545 | JGI IMG/M metagenome (GOLD analysis project Ga0126373, IMG submission 92545) | Tropical forest soil microbial communities from Panama - MetaG Plot_11 | ecosystem: Environmental > Terrestrial > Soil > Tropical forest > Bulk soil | place: Panama | collected 2016-02-17 | reverse complement strand
TTGATGAACGCGCGGGCGGAAGTGCCAAAGCCAATGCCCCGCACATGGAAAGTTTACGTAAGAGATGAGAAAAACGATTTTGTGCTGACCGTCGAAACGGGAAAACAAGAAAGTGCGGCGACGTTCTTTCCGCAAGTGCCGGAGCAGATCAACAATGACGCGAAGCAGGCAGCGACACCTTTTTCGCGGGGCGTGCGTCTAAGGTTGCAGAAGTCCGACGGCTTGTTAAAACCGATAAAGCAGCTGGGGGGCGTGTTGGAGCTTGGCTCCGGCCGCGCGTACGACATTTCAGCACCGATACACGTAGCGACCAACGGAACCCGGTGACACATTCCAAGCGAGGAGGCAAAAATCATGATTGGGAAACGGCTGATTCCAGTTTTGGGCATGCTCGCTGGCGTGGCGATGATTGCGTCGCTCGCGTGGGCGGCTCGCGTAAATGAACCTGCACCCGATTTTACGGCCACCGATTCGAATGGACAGACGCACCACTTGTCGGACTATCGCGGGAAGTTTGTCGTGCTGGAGTGGACGAATCGCGGCTGCCCGTACACGCGCAAACATTACGACAGCGGAAACATGCAGCGCCTGCAACAGGAATGGACCGCGAAAGGCGTAATTTGGCTAACCGTGCTGTCCTCGGCGCAGGGAAAGCAAGGCTACATGGACGCGTCGGATGAGAACGCGTACCTAAAACAGGAGAACGCGCATCCGACGGCGGCGCTTCTCGATCCGACGGGCGCGCTGGGACATCTCTATGACGCGAAAACCAGCCCGGACATGTACATCGTCAACCCGCAGGGGACATTGATTTATGACGGAGCGATCGACGATAAGCCGACGACTGATGCGGGTGACATTCAAGGGGCGAAAAACTACGTGAACATCGCGCTGGAAGAAGCGATGAGCGGGAAGCCGGTGAGCGATCCGGTGACGCGGCCATATGGGTGTTCAGTAAAATACGCAGGCGAATAAAATGAGGAGCTATGACTAAACGTGGCCTGGCGGTCGTTGTCGTTTTGCTCTGCCTGCCGGTTCTGACGGCAAGAGCAAACAACAAGAGCATTGGCGCCTCGCGGTGTCTTGAGACGAAGATGGAAGTATCGCAAGAAGTTGGGAACGTCTTTTCGCGGACTGTCGCATTTCAGGTCAACGGCTTCGATCCATTGGTGTTTCGGGTCAGCGGCACAGGAATCTACAAGGTGAAGAGTGTCAGCGCGCAGGAAATTGTTACCGACTCGACGTTCCTCTATGACGGGCGTCCAGCGAGCACAGGAGAAACCACAATTAAGGATGGCGGACGGACGATCTGCTGGAAAGGAAAGTGCTCCATCGCAACCGATGCCAGCGGCGTTTCCATCAATGCCCTTCTCTGGGGGACGCCGAAAGGCAAGCTGCACGTGGGTCAGAGCTGGGATGTGGTGATCAACGTGCCATGGGAGCTCGGACCTGCGGGAAAAGAGACTGTGAAGGTCCTGTCGATTGATCCGGCAAACGACACGATTACGCTGGAGAGAAGAGGCGAGGGTGAGGGCGAAAGCGCGAGCGAGGTCAAGCAGCTTCACCTCGTGAAGGACAAGACGACATACGTGGTCGACGTTTCCACGGGAAAAGCAAAGTGGGACGGGACGACAACGTTTCGCCGCGGCGTCATTTTGAGCGACGAACTGCTGGTCGAGCGCACTGTGACTGTCACGTCGAAAGAACTGGGACAGAGCAGCGGCGTCGAGCGCCAGTACATTTTATTGAATGCTACTCAGCCAGACCTGCTGCGCGACTGATTTTGCTATGTGAGGCTGCGACCGCCGTCGACGGCGAGAATTTGGCCGGTGACGAATTCTGTAGTGGCGAAGAAGAAGACGGCGTCGGCGATCTCCGAGCCTTTGCCAGTGCGATGCAGCGGCGCGCGGCGAATGTAATCGTCGTCAGGCCCTTCACCGGGAAACTGAATCGTGCCGGGCGCAACGCTGTTCACGAGAATTTCCGGCGCAAGCGCGCGCGCCATGCATTTTGTCAGCATGATCACTCCAGCCTTCGAAACACAATAATGCGTGAACTTCGGCCACGGGAGCATCCCGCCGAGCGAAGAAATATTGATGATGCGTCCGCGCCCGCTGCGCTTGAGAAGTGGCGCGGCCGCTTGAGCGCAGAGAAATTGCGCTTTGAGGTTGGTGGACATGATGGCGTCCCACTGCTCTTCCGTTAAGTCCAGAAAATCCGCGGCCGAAAACATTCCGGCATTGTTGACGAGAATATCGAGGCGAGAGAATTCGCCTTCGATCTTCTGAAACATCTGCTGCACTTCTTTCTTGATGGAAACGTTGGCCGGAATGGCGAGCGCGCGGCGGCCGAGCTTGCGGACATCCGCTGCGAGGCTCTCCGCGTCAAGCTTTGACGAAGCGTAATTGATAGCGATGTCCGCGCCTTCCGCGGCGAATTTTTCGATGATGCTGCGGCCGATGCGCTTGGCGCCGCCGGTGACGAGCGCGACGCGGCCTTCCAGTGGCAGAGGCATTTGCGGCTCCTGACGAACGATTTGGCGAACGGTTTCACGTTAGCACTGTCCCCTTGGCCTGGCCAACTGTTTTGACGGCGCTCACGAGCAGACGATAGAATCGGCCTGACAATCATCATGGAGGCAGAATGAGACTTGATTTGCTAGCGATTGCGGCGCATCCGGACGACGTGGAGCTGACTTGCGGCGGGACGCTGATCAAGATGGCGCAGCAGGGATACAAGACAGGCGTGCTCGATCTGACGCGGGGCGAAATGGGCACGCGCGGCACTCCGGAGACGAGGCTGCACGAGGCCGCAGAAGCGGGCCGAATCATGGGCTTGGCGATACGCGCGAATCTGGGATTGCCCGATGCGCGGCTGGAAGTGAATGAACGATACAAGTTCGCGGTGGCCGCGAAGATTCGAGAGTGGCAGCCGCATACGGTGATCGTGCCCTATTGGGAGGGACGGCATCCGGACCATTACAACGCGGCGAAGATTTCTTATGAAGGATGTTTCCTTGCTGGGTTGAAGCAACTGGCGATTCCGGGCGAAACGTTCAGGCCATTTAAGATTCTGTATGCCACGACGTACGATGAAACGGTGCGTCCGTCGTTTGCGGTGGATATTACAGCCCAGTTTGAACGGCGGCACCGAGCGATTTTGGCGTACCAGTCGCAATTTCGGCCAAAGAAGCGCGAAAGCAAATCGAAAGTGCATATGCCGCTCGATGAACTGGAAGACCGCGTGAACCTGGCTTCGCGGCATTACGGACGAATGATCGGTGTCAGGTACGCAGAGCCGTTTTTGGTGCGCGAGATTATGCAAGTGGACGATGTCGTCAAGTTGCCAGTGCGATCGGTCTAGCGTTTTCGACGGGACAAACACTGCGATGAATCGGAAGAAAACTGAAAACACGGCTGGCACCGGAACGCGAGCCGTTTGGTCCGGCGAACAGGGCGAGCGCTGGGCTGGCGCAACGCAGGTGTCGGTCGCGTTGAGCGTGTCATTTGGCTACAAGACGGTTGAGGAGTGGCTGGAAGTCGCACTCGGTAAGAAAGCCGGGCACATTTACGGGCGCAATACGAATCCGACCGTCGCAGCGTTTGAAGAAAAAGTCAGGGATCTGGAAGGCGCGGAGGCGGCGACGAGTTTTTCAAGCGGCATGGCGGCGATCAGCAACACGCTGTTTGCTTTGCTGTCGCCCGGAGATCGAGTTGTATCGATTAAAGATACCTATGGCGGAACGAACAAGCTGTTCATCGAGTTTCTGCCGCGTTTCCAGATTGAGGTTTCGCTCTGCGATACGACGGATCATTCGGCGATTGAAGCTGCCGTCGCAAAGGGATGCAAGCTCCTTTACCTTGAGAGTCCGACAAACCCAACGATCAAAATTGTTGATATTGCGCGGCTGGCTGCGACTGCGCATCGGCATGGTGCGTTGGTGGTCGTCGATAACACGTTCGCCACGCCGATCAACCAGCATCCCCTGGAACTTGGGGCGGATCTGGTGATTCATAGCGCGACGAAGTTTCTCGGCGGACACGCCGACGCTCTTGGCGGAGCCGTGTGCGGACGCGCGGACTTAGTGAAACAGATTTATCATTTTCGGGAAATCAATGGCGCATGCCTAGAGCCGATGTCCGCGTATCTTTTGTTGCGCGGAATGAAGACTTTGCATCTGCGCGTGGGCAAGCAAAATGAAAATGCGCTGCAGATTGCTCGCTTCCTCGAGTCGCGGCCGGAGGTTGCGAAGGTTTTTTATCCTGGACTGGAAACGCACGACAATCGCGAGATCGCGCGACGGCAGATGTCCGGCTTCGGTGGAGTGTTGAGCTTTGCGTTGCATGGGGGATTCGGGGCGGTGAAATCGTTCTTGCCGCGACTGCGTTATGCGAATTTGGCGGCGAATCTGGGTGCGGTCGAGACGGTTGCCGGGCCGCCTGCCACTACGAGTCACGTGGAATCCACTCCCGCGGAGCGTGTGGCGAGCGGCATTCCGGAAGCGCTAATTCGTTATTCGGCGGGGATAGAAGACGTTGACGATCTGATCGGCGATCTTCGGCAGGCGCTCGATGCCTCGAGCGGCGCGTCTGGCGAATAGGTCGAGCGGCGGTGCCAGCCCGTTATTGAATGTCAATAAGATCGCCGGGGAAGGCATAGCGCGTGATGCTTTCGCGTTCGGCGCGCATGTCGTCTCCGCGCAATTCCCTCAGGGCGTAAGTCACGAATTCTGCGGTGACTTTTTTGCGCCAGCTCATGTCGAAATCCGTGTTGTCCAGAGGCTTGGCGATTCGGGCGGCGAGAGCGGCAGCCTCGGCAACAGTTTCGCGGTCGAGCGTACGGCCTTTGAGAAAATTCCCCGCCTCGGTAGCGACCAGAGGTTGAGACGCGGTCGAACCTACGATAATCCGGGCATCATCCACGTGACCTTGCGAGGTAATGCGAACGGCCGCGGCGACGGATAGGACAGGAAAATCGAAGGAGCCGCGCCGGCGCAGCTTCCAATAGGCGCTCTTCCAGCCGCGAAGCGAGTCCACGATTACTTCGGTGAGAATTTCATCCGGTCGGCGTTTGATGTAGTTCATGCCATCGTTGTTGTACAAGTCGGCGACCGAGACTTCCCGCTCGCCGGAGCGCGAAACGAGGCGAACGCGTGCCCCAAGAGCGAGCAGCGCAGGAGCGGTGTCTGTGGAGGAAACGGCCATGCACTTCGAGCTGCCCGGCGCGACCCAGCATGTGTCTCCGTCTTTCTTCAGGCAGAAGTTGATTGCTTTGCGCCACTCGTAGTTCTGGTCGTAGTAATTGCAGCGTGTATCCAGGCAGAGATTTCCGCCGAGCGTGGCCATGTTGCGGATGGGCGGAGTGGCGACTTGCGCGGCGGCTTGCGACAGCGCAGCGAAACCGTTGCGGAGACGAGAATCGGCTGCGAGGGATGCGAGCGTAACGCATGCGCCGAGGCGGGATGTTGAGGAGTCCAAGCGAATATCGGTGAGATCATTTATGTGACGAAGGCTCATCAGTGTGCGCGGCATTTGCTGGCGGCGCTTCATGTTCGCGAGAAGATCGGTGCCGCCCGCGAGCGGCATTGCGTTCGCGCCTTCGCCGTCGAGAATCATCGCCGCCTCTTTGATTGTGCGCGGCGTACGGAAGTCGAAGAGAGGAAGCCGCATCATGGCGTGAGCACCTTCTCTTTTTGACTCGCGGGTTTTCCGTGGCGAGGCGGATGGTTGACGGCGTTGCCGTCGCCGCCCTCCCAAGGCGGAGGCACACGCAAGGCTTCTGGCCAATCGATTTGCGGAAAATGGCTCGGGCCAAATCGCGGAAGACGGCCGGCCTTCTTTTCAGCGAGACCCTTGATTATTTTTTCCGGCGTGATGGGAACTTCGTCAATTCTGACGCCCACAGCGTCGTAGACGGCATTTGCGACTGCAGGCATGATGGGGAGAAGAGGGCCCTGGCCGACTTCTTTCGCGCCGAACGGGCCGCGCGGGTCGGGTTCTTCGATCAGGTCAACGACAACGTCGGGCATGTCGAGGGTTGTAGGGCTCTTGTATTCGAGCATTGACGGAAATTTGTGCACGAATGCGCTCGAGAGTTTCTTGGGAAGCCGGCGGAATTGCTGCTCTTCCATCAGCGCTTCGCCCAATCCCATGTAGACACTGCCAACTACCTGGCCTCGCGCAAGTTCTGGGTTAAGAGCACGCCCGATGTCGTGGGCGATCCAAATCGTGGGAATGGTAGTCCAGCCGGTGAGCGGATTCACGCCTACTTCGACCACCGCAGCCGAATACGAATATGTGGGAGACGGCCCGACACCGCCGCCTTTGTAATGCGCCGGAGATTCAGGTGGCGTATACGAACCGACCGTACCGATGGTGCCGAAGCGCGCTTCGGCCAGAGATACGGCTTCGGCAAACGTCACGCCTTTTTCGGGAGCGGCGGAATCGAAAACATGTCCGTCGGCAAAACGCAGGCGCTCTTTGGGGACGGTCAGCCGTTCAGCAACAGCGGTAACGAGAAGATCTTTCGCACGCTCGGCGGCCTGGATGGCAGCATTGCCTGCCATGAGCGTGACACGGCTCGAATAAGAGCCCAAGTCGACGGGGCCGAGATCGGTGTCGCCGGTGTAGATGCGAATGTCGAATGTGTCGAGACCGAGGACTTCGGCGACTATGGAGGCGAGAACGTCGTCCGATCCCTGGCCAATTTCGCTCGAGCCGCAAAAGACTGTGACACCGCCGCCGCGGTCGAGTTTCAGTTGGACGCCGGAATGGGGCATCTTGTTCCAATAAATGGGCAGGCCCGCGCCGGTGAGGTAGGCCGAACAGGCGAGCCCGACGCCGCGGCCTTCGGGAAGTTTGCGAAACTTTTCATTCCAACCAGACCGTTTGACGACACGACGGATGCACTCGGCGAGATTGACGGTTCCCAAGCGAAGAAAATTTGCCGTGACTGTGTCGGAGGACTCGACAATGCGCAAGCGTAGTTCAGCGGGATCGATTGCGAGTTTTTCCGCGATTTTGTCGAGCTGCACTTCCTGGCCGAAGCGGGGCTGTACCGTTCCGTGGCCGCGCTTGGGCCCGCAGGGCGGCTTGTTCGTGAAAGTGCGGCACCCTTCAAAGCGGTAACGGGGCACATGGTACGTCGTCGTTTGCAGCGCGCCCGTGTAGAACGTACTGGCGACACCATACGAACCATAGGCGCCGCCATCGATGAGCGTTTGAAGATGCATTCCGATGATTGTGCCATCCTTCTTGACGCCGGTTTTGAACTTCATCAGCACGGGATGGCGGCCGCGATGACAATAGAAAACCTCTTCGCGCGTGAGGCAAATTTTCACGGGCCGGTCAAGAAGCAACGCTGCTTTGGCGATGACGATCTCATGCTGAAAAGGATCGCTCTTGCCGCCGAAGCCGCCACCATTGGGCGTGGCGATCACTCGAATATGCGCGGGAGGCATTTCGAGAACTTTGGCGAGCGCGCGATGCAGGTAATGCGGAGTTTGCGTGCTCGACCAGATTGTCAGCTTGCCATCGGGGTCCTTGACAGCCACGGCGGCGTGCTGCTCGATTGGCAGATGCGTGTTCCCTTGGTAGAAGAAAACGTCTTCAAATACTTCGTCGGCTTCGGCGAAGCCCTGTTCCACATCTCCGAATGCGAGCGCGACGCGCTTGTGAATGTTGCCTTCTTCACCGTAGCTGTGAATGCGAGGTTCGGGATTGGCGAGAGCTTCTTCGGGGTCGCAAATTGGAGCGAGAACTTCGTATTCGACGTCAATCAGATCCAGCGCTTCGAACGCAGTCAGCTCCTCGCGCGCAATGACTGCGGCGACCGGATCGCCGACATGGCGAACATGATCGACGCAAAGAGCCTGCTCGTCCTGGCTGACGGGAAGAATTCCGTACTCGATGGGAACATCTTTGCCTGTTAGAACCAGATAGACGCCCGGATGCGATCGAGCGCGTGTGGTGCCGATTTTTCGAATGCGGGCGTGGGCGTGCGGAGAGCGCAGCAGTTTACAGTAGGCCATGCGCGGGAAGGCGATGTCGTCGGCAAAACGCGTTTGGCCAGTGACTTTCGCGCGCGCGTCGACGCGGCGCCGAGGAACGCCGATGACGCGAAGCTCGCCGTCTTTGCTCTTGCTTCGGTTCTTGGTGCTCGGAGCGGGCGATTTTTCAGAGTCAGCCATGCGTCGATGTTTTCCGTTGCTCGGCAATTTTCACAACAGCTTCTTCGACAGCTTCAAAAATCTGCAGGTAGCCCGTGCATCGGCATAAATTGCCGGAAAGAGCCTGACGAATCTGATCGCGCGTAGGAGCAGGATTTTCGTCGAGCAGCGCTTTTGCGGTTACAAGAATTGCCGGAGTGCAATAGCCGCACTGCGCAGCGCCGAGATTCGCAAACGCCTCTTGCAACGGATGGAGCGTTCCATTCGATGCGAGGCCTTCAACTGTCAGGACATTTCTGCCGTCGCACTCGAGCGCGAGAAGCAGGCAGGAAAGCACCGGTTTGTCGTCAACGAGAACCGCGCAAGCGCCACACTCGCCCAATTCACAACCATGCTTTGTGCCCGTGTGGCCCAAGTCTTCGCGAAGGACTTCCAGCAGCGTTTTGTACGGCGCGAAGGAGACTTCGACTGGTTCGGCGTTGAGGGTCAGCCGGATGTGTGCGGATTTTCGAGATTCGACTGGGACGGTGATCAAACTCTACCTCCTCAGTTCCCTGTCAACAATCTGTCGCGCTAAACAGACGCGCCACGGCCGCCGCGAAAACGACGCATCAGTTGAACCGAACATACTCAAAGTTGAGAGGCTTTTGATTAACGCCCCGCAGCGGCGGAGCAATCCAGTTCGCAAACTTACCAAGCTCAACCACGCGGCCGCTCATCAGGGATTGTACGTAGGTGCGATCGGCGTCGCTGGGCATCCACTCGGACTCATGTTTTTTCCACGCTTCTTCGGTCAACACTTCCCCATCGGGACTGATCCAGTGGCCGGCGAAGTTGCCGATGGCGCGATGAAAGCCTTTATGAGGAAGCGTCAAGCGGAACGGAATTCCGGCCTGATCGATAACGCGCTGCCAGCGGCCGAGACCAGCTTCGATTTCTTCGATGTAGTCATCGCGCAGGCGTTCGTTGAGCGCCGTGAGCGCAGGGACTTTCTTCTCGACGATTTTGCCGTTGATGACTTCAGAGACCGGGTACTCCGCATCGGTGAGTATGTGATCGTCACCGATTTTGGTTTCGCCGAAGCGCCCTTTGAGGCCGCTGGTGTAGTAGTTTGCAGCATTCGATGAAACGTCCGAACCGTACAGGTCGAGGGTGACGCTGTAGTGAAAATTGATGTACTTCTGAATCGTCTGCAGGTCAATCACGCCAAGGGCGCGCACGTCGGACGGATCTTCGACTTTGTTTTCTTTCATCACTTCGCAGGTTCGCTGAATGATGCGGCTGACGCCGCTCTCTCCGACAAACATGTGGTGCGCTTCCTCTGTGAGCATGAACCTGCACGTGCGCGCGAGAGGATCAAAACCTGATTCCGCCAGCGCGCAGAGCTGGAATTTTCCGTCGCGGTCGGTGAAAAACGTGAACATATAGAACGAAAGCCAGTCGGGCGTGGGTTCATTAAACGCGCCGAGAATGCGCGGATTGTCGGTATCTCCTGAGCGCCGTTCGAGAAGCGCTTCCGCTTCTTCGCGGCCATCGCGGCCAAAGTAGCGGTGCAACAGATAAACCATTGCCCACAGGTGGCGGCCCTCTTCGACGTTCACCTGGAAAATGTTCCGCAAGTCGTACATTGATGGGCACGAAGCGCCGAGCAAGCGTTGCTGTTCGACGGAGGCGGGTTCCGTGTCGCCCTGGGTAACGATAATGCGCCGCAAAGTGGAACGATACTCACCCGGCACATCTTGCCAGGCCGGATCGCCCTTGTGCGTTCCGAAATTCACCTGACGCTTCTCGTCGCGCGGCTGCAGAAAAATGCCCCAGCGATACTCGGGCATTTGGACGTAATCGAATTGCGCCCAACCATCGGTCTCAACGCTGATCGCGGTGCGCAAGTAGACCTTGTAGCTGTGGCTTTCATTTGGGCCCATGTCGAACCACCAGTTCAAATATGCGGGCTGCCAGTGTTCCAGCGCGCGCTGAAGAACGCGATCGCGGCCCAGATCGACATTGTTTGGAATTCTCTCGGTATAATTAATCATTGCAACCTCCCCCAGAAGCTTTTGGTTCGTCGTTCGTGCTACACACGCTCCCAATTGAATTTCACGGGCACGCCAGTTCCATAGACCTTCAAGGCTCCGTTGCTGCCGACCGCGTTTGGACGCACGAAGATCCAGTTCTGCCAAGCAGAGAGACGCCCGAATACGCGCGTCTCCATGGTTTCGGCACCTCCGAAACGGAGATTTGCTTCGAGGCCCGTCAAGGCGTCGGGCGATTGCGCGGTCCGGAGCTCGATGGCTTGGCGAATCTCATCTTCCCAGTCAAGATCGTCGAGCGCGGCTGTTACGAGTCCGCAGTCGACGGCTTCTTGTGCTGAGAGCTTTGTGCCAATGCGAGCTTTGAGTGAATCGAGTTTTGCCTGATCCCGGTAGAAGCGAGCGGCGAGGCGCGAAAGTTTGTTGGCCATCGGCAGCGACCCAAAATTCATTTCAGAAAGCGCCACTGCGCCAGTGTTCGAACTTTCTTCCGTTTCGTGCATGTAGATGCGATCGGCGGCGAGCGCCAGTTCAAACAGAGTGCCCGCGAAGCAGGACGATGGTTCCACCAACGCAAAGATCGAGCGTGAAGTTACGTCGAGGCGCGCAAGAGTGCGGCGCAGCATGCCGAGCACTTCGCGGACAAACCAGTTCGATTGGTTGCTGACGATGAATTTATCGATCGCCTGCACGGCGTCGGGATTTCCAGCGGTTTTAATAATCCAAAGACCCAACTCGAGTCCGCCGGTGCGCAACGTCAGGATGGCATCGTCCAATTCACGCGCAACCTGGAGAGGCCACCACGAGGCGCCAGCGACGAAAGCGCTCTCCAGCGTGTATTCGACGACAGATCCAGGAGCGCGCACGGTAATCGTGGCGGTGCGCGCTTCGCGGTTCAGCTGCACGTCGACAAATTCGTAGTGCAATCCGGCGTCATCGGCTGTGCGCTGTAATGGTGCCAAACTGACTCCCTTTGTGTTAGAGGGACGATCGCTCTGGCGCGCGAGTTCAGTGGCCCGCTGCTTCACGAATTCTGCAAACTGCTGCGGTTTTGCGATTTCATCCACAAGTCCCCAATCCTTGGCGCGCTGGCCGCGGACGCCATCCGGATTCGTGCAGAACATGTCCGCGCGATCACGGCGAACGTGGCGCTTGTCGGTCACGCGCGTGAGCCCTCCGGTGCCGGGCAGCACACCCAAGAGAGGAAGCTCCGGCAAGCTAACAGCGGACGAACGGTCGTCGATGAGTATGATTTCGTCGCACGCAAGCGCGAGTTCATAGCCGCCGCCGGCGGTTGTGCCATTGCAGGCAGCCAGGAACTTCAGGCCGGAATGCGCGCTGGAATCTTCGATCCCGTTTCTCGTCTCGTTGGTGAACTTACAGAAGTTCACTTTCCAGGCGTGAGACGAGAGGCCGAGCATGTAAATATTCGCGCCGGAGCAAAATACCCGATTCTTAGCGCTGGTGATGATCACGGAACGAACTTCGGGATGCTCAAACCGAATCCGCTGTAGCGCATCATGCAACTCGATGTCGACGCCGAGATCGTACGAATTGAGCTTCAGCTTATAGCCGGGGCGGATCGCGCCGTCTTCGGCGACGTCCATCGTGAGCGTGGCTACCGGCCCATCGAAAGAGAGCTTCCAATGCTTATAGCGCGACGGATCGGTTTGATAGCTCGGTGCCTCGATTGCGCCTTGAGGATGTTGGCTTGCGACGGCGTCCACGATTTCCTCCTACTCCAAATTTGCGTCCCAGGCGGCCTTCAACTTGGAAAAACTTTCGTCGACTGAACTGCCAGAGGTGTCAATGCACAGATCCGCTTGCTGATACAAAGGCTCGCGGGCATGAAGAATCTGGCGCAGGTCCTCCATCGCCTGGTCTCTTCCGGCAATGGCGCGAACATCGCCCTGGGCGATCACGCGCACCATGTGTTCTTCAGGTTTGGCTTTGATCCAGATCGTGTAACAGTTTATGGTCAGATAATCGTAAGTTTCTTTTTCGGAGACGATGCCGCCTCCGACTGAGAGAATTAACTGGGGATACAGATCCAGCACACGCTTCAAGGCGCGCTTCTCAATGCTGTGGTAACCGGATTGCCCGTAGAAAGAAAAAATCTCCGACAAGGGCATTCCCGCTTCTTTCTCGATCTCGCTGTCGAGTTCGACAAAGGACGCTTTGCTTTTCTCGCCCAAGCGCGCACCCAACGTAGATTTGCCCGCGCCCTTCAATCCAATCAGCGCAATTCGCCCGCGACGAATCTTGCTCTCGTGCCCGAGCTCCCGCATAACGCGCTGCACAAATTCTTCGCGGCGATTGGCAGGAAGACGATCGAGAAAGCGCTGGATCACTCGACCGTTTTGGTCTTCAGATTCGGACGTGAAGAGATCCGCCAGCGAGACGTTGAGCGCTGCAGTGATACGTCGCAGCAACACGACCGATACGTTACCCTCGCCAACTTCGATCTGAGCCAGATGCCGCTCCGATACATCCGCCTCGTGCGCCAGCATCTTGCGGGTCATGCCACGGCGATTGCGCAACTCGCGCACGCGCTTGCCCAGCGAAAGGAGAAAGTCACCCTCCGGGAACTGTGGCTTTTCCCCTGTGCGTATGGGTTGAACGTCGATATTGGTATGCATTCGCGCGCCCTGACATGCAGTATAGCGCATTTGGGGTAGGCGCCAAAAAACATTACTAAGAGTGTGTGGAAACAGGTGGAGTTAGTCTAGATATGAGCTGCACTATTATGCAGCAGCCGATGGACTGCGGACGTCCCATCTAACAATAGAGGGCTTGCGGAAAGAATGGCGGGGACGACGGGGCTCGAACCCGCGACCTCTGCCGTGACAGGGCAGCGTTCTAGCCGGCTGAACTACGTCCCCGCAAGCCATGCGGAACACAGAAACGGCACTGAACAATGGTGGGCGATGAGCGATTTGAACGCTCGACCTTCCCGGTGTAAGCGGGATGCTCTAACCTCTGAGCTAACCGCCCGACCTATGTTATCGAAAGCTTTGCTGAGGGTCAACGAGTCTCTGGCATCAGAGTCGGCGTGATTTATTCCGCTCAACTTGACGTTCAGGTACCCGCCAAGTACACTCGATATCGAAGCCAAAACATATGCTACTCTCGCGCGATTTCGTCGGATACATGTCGAAGGAAGTAGTCAAACGACTCGTCGACCGAGAGATGATTGAGGTCAAATCGGTTGATCATCTGTCTGAGCGAGTGCGGCAGACCATGGTGGAAGAACTGACCGTCGAGGACCGCCTGAATGAAGAAGTGCGCGATATTCTGGCCCAACACAACGATGAAATGCGAAAAGTTGGAGCTTCTTACCAGGAAATGTACAAGAAAGTGAAGGGCGAACTCGCGCGCCAGAGGAAGTTGATTCTGCGCTGATGCGACTGACCCGCGAAAAAACGGTACGCCTTTCCCACCGAATCATTGAGCTTCTTGTTTCCGTTGAAGACGTAGACTTCGTTGAAGACCGCGACACCATCCGGCAAGAGATCGTCAGCATCCTGCAGGAACTGTTGAAGCAAGAGGAGCAGGTGGACGCTGAAGCTCGCGCCAAAATCTCTTCGCAGAAAAAGGAAATCCTCGAGGCAAGCGAAGAATGGGACATCCTCTATCGCCGCTATTACACTGAGGCGCTCAAGCGCATGGGCGTCGCAGATCTGGCAGAACCTCGAAGGTAAAATCCCTTTCAAAAAAAGAACCTCCGCCGGGCCCAACGGCCAAGCGGAGGCTTGTGTTGATTCAAAGCGGCGTTACGCACCTAGCATGCGTAGCGACGAAATGCCAATCCAACTCCGAGCAGGCCAGTCCCGAGCAGAAGAAGAGTAGAGGGCTCAGGAGTAGGACTCGTCGCAGAGTTGATGTGCATGTCGGTGCTGTCGGCCGCACCGTTACTTGTCATGAAGTGGATCGTTGACTGTCCCGACCCCATGGTGCCACCCAAGGCAGCTTCGACGTTAGAGGACGCCGTGGTCCAGGTGACGTTGAAGGTTAATGTTTCGTCGCCGCCGAAGCTGCTTTCGCTCGTGGCAGAGATCGTTCCGGTAATGGAATCTCCATCAGTATCGCTGATGGTTATCGAACCCATTCCCGTGCTGTTTGTCGTGAACGTGGTCGTAAACGCTTCGGTACCGTCGAAACTGCTCTGCATCCCGATACCTGACGTGGTGAATCCGAGGCCACCCGTGCCGGAAACCGTGCCTGTGCACAGGTTTGTCGCCGGAGCTCCGCATGCAAAATCAATAGAGCCGGCGTGCGCCTGCGGAACAAATACAGCAAGCATAAACAGGCAGGCGGTTGCAAGACCTGCCTTAGCGATCGCTTTTACCATTATTGTTCTTCTCCTAGCGACTTTTCCGCGAGGGCTGCGCCTCGGAAATAACCCGCTCGTACTAGACCCAAGCAACCTCGTCGCCAAATCAAAGATTGAGTTCCTGGTTTTTTGTCCGGCTAAGTCTCGGCTTACGAATGACTAATGGGCGAGCAGAACCTGTAGCCTAGGCTCGTGGTATGACGGTACGCTGAGCTCGGTAAAAACAGCAATAGAGTACGCAGAATTGCGTGTACAGTATTGTTATTACAGGGTTTATGGATGACATGTGTAGGAAAGAGCCATCCGAGCTTTCAAAAAAAGTGGATTCGCTAGAAAAGTCCCCTGGAGAAAACGAGAAAAAGAGGAGACTTGCAGGCCAAGAACGAAGCGGCCCATCTCGAGCCGTTCTCTTGAGTTAATGAATTCGCAATGAGCTAATTCGGCCGGCGTTTCAGGACCGGCGCGTTGTCGTCGCCGCTAGTCGTTTGCCCCTGCTGCTGTTGCGCTTGCTTCTGCTGCTCCGCCTTCGTTTTCAGCGTAGGCTTGCCGCCATCGCGGGCTTCCTGGATTTTCTCGCCCGATTCCCACCGCAGCAGCCGCTGCTTCACCGTGTCGAATTCTGAAGTGCTCTCGATGTATTCAGGTCGGGCCGGGAGAATCGTCGAAATCTCCTTTTGTGCCGAAATAATTCGATCAGGGGTGGGCGGGTGCGTGTCGAAAATCTTGGGAATTGTTCCCGGTTGCTTCTTTTCTTCCGCTTCGACCTTCTCAAAGGCCATTACGAAGGCATTCGGGTCATATCCCGCCTTGTACATGTACTGAATCCCGAGATAATCGGCCTCGCGTTCGGCGTCTCGGCTAAATTTCAAGTAGGTCATCGGTATCGCAAAATTCAGCCCTTCGTAAATGCCATAGCCGGCCATCGTGCCGGGCAAGGTCATGATCAGCGGAATCGACGCAATCTGCATGATGTTCGCTTTTGTGGCATTCCGGGTTTGGTGCCGCGCGCAGACGTGCGCAATCTCATGCGCCATCACGCCGGCCAGCTCGGCCTCGGTGTCAGAATGCAAAATCACCCCCGTGTTGACATAGAAGAACCCGCCTGGGAGTGCGAAGGCGTTAAAGTGCTCGTCGTCGATGACCTTGATTGTGAATGGAACTTCGGCATCCGAGTTCCGCACAATGTTCTGCCCCACTTTGTTCACATAGCCGACGACAACGGGGTCCTGTATGAGTTTTGAGACCTTCTCAACTTCCTCGGAGAGTTGTTTCCCAAGCGCGATTTCCCGCTCTACAGAATACATATCCGGGCCGTGGCCAACTTTTCGATTGCCAATGGCGCTGACGTCGGATTCCGTGCCCGGTTTTACCGTATCCGATTGCTGCGCCAACGCTACCGGCGCGCACATAGCAATTGCCAAAAAGAAAGCTGCGAGATTTGTGGAGGTCTTTCTCATTGGGTTCCGCCTCCTCGCCGTTACAGAGATTATACACCCGTCGGCTTGAATGCTTAAGCAATTCGATGCAAGCCCTTGAAAAAGAGTTTCTTTGGCTTCAAGTGGGACGCAAAAGGCAGGAACGGATGGCGTATTGTCTATGAAAACCCATAATCTCAGTTCTATTGACGCTGTTTGCTGTTCTATCTACAGTGGTTCTTAGTCCCATGGCACTTAAAAGAATACAGATCGGCCAAGTCTGGAAGAAAGACGACACCGGCGATTCGTACTTGGTCACTAAGGTCTATAACGAGGCGCTGGCCACCTTTGCCGTACTCCGCAAAGCCGGCTCCGAAACAGAAGCGCCCCTGCGCGTTCGCGTCACCAATGCAGGAGCATCGCCTACCTTACCGGGCTTCCGCTTCGCCCAGGAATCGGAAGAATTCTAGACTCTAGGCCCTTGCCGCACCATCTATTTAGTCCTTTGGCTTGAACGTCCCGGGACTTAGATGTGGATGCCGCTATTTCAACGAATACGCCGGCTGCAAGGATCAGACGGATCTTTTGTCGCATATCTCGCTGTCCAGTCGAAATTTTTCATTGACGATGCCAGGTCATTTCGACGCGCACAGGAATATCGTTTTTCACGGGCATGGCCAAAAGTGATGGGGGCTGTATCTTGAAGTCGGTCAGTGTGGCCGGAATCATTCCACTCAACTTCAGATCGCTACCCTGCATCACGAGTTGAAAAGCAATTTGCTTGTAATGGGCGGTCTGGCCCGCGAACTGCACTTCCAAATCGACGTGGACTGTTCCCGGCGCGATCTGACTCTCAGGGAACTGCGTCCGCACAACGATCATAGGAAAATCCGCGCCGCGCACCACTTGAAGCATGTGAAGATCACGATTGCTATCACCTGAATCGAACGATTTGACCGGGGCCGCAATCAAAAAATCGCATTGGCCGCTCTGGCAGACTCCTTTGCCCTTCGCTGCGTGACTCACGCCGTCAACTTGATGGAGCGGATGCGAGACATGATACGTAAGCGTGGAACTTTGCAGTGCCCATTGCGTGTCTGCCCAAATGAGTCGAGGCACCGTGATCAACAAGAGCGAAAGCAGCAGGTAGCGAATCGCCGGTGAGTTCGAAGTTTTCAAGGCTTGCGCTCCCCGTTTTGCCCACTCTCCGGACTCGGGCCTTCCAACTCTTCGCGCGCCCGAGAATCCGTCAGCGTGTCAGTTTCAGGGGAATGATGACGGCCGAGAATAGCCAGCGCGTGTTGCACCGGACGCGAAGCGGGTCCCGATCGAAGCGACACCGACAAAATGGCGAGGCCGTACGCTCCGGCCGTTACGATGGCCACCTGCCCGTGGTAGTGCGCGATTCCATGAACTCTTTCCCCTTGGCTGCGCTGATGAAACGCCATTTCGCCGAGAATCGGCGTCAATATCATTCCAGGCCCGTGAATTAGCGCCAGCGCTTTGTGCAATTTAATATTTCCTTCGACTTTCGTTCCTTTGATCTTCGGTGCGAAGATCGCGTAATAAGCGCTCGCGAAATACAAACCCGCAGTGGCGGAGCCCAAGGCGGCATGCAAATCGCGGTCAGTTGAACTGGTGACCGTCGGCTTTCCACCCGCAAAGAAACCCGTAAAAACAGTAGCGACCAGCGGGCCCACCGTTATTAAACCTAGCTCTTGGTGGACCTTCAGCATATGAGATCGCTTGTCGAGCCGAGCCTGCTCCTTGGGATTTCCCTGTACCTGAGACTGAGAGATGCCCAAGTCCTGCAGCGAAAGCCCGGCACTCAGCGTGA
>Ga0126373_10001269_pt1 | contig 17783 bp, 10 predicted proteins | sample PanSoiMetPlot_11_FD_92545 | JGI IMG/M metagenome (GOLD analysis project Ga0126373, IMG submission 92545) | Tropical forest soil microbial communities from Panama - MetaG Plot_11 | ecosystem: Environmental > Terrestrial > Soil > Tropical forest > Bulk soil | place: Panama | collected 2016-02-17 | reverse complement strand
GTGGCAAAAGAATGCGGAAGATAGTTGTTTTGCGCGATGGCGCGGCAAAGACGAGGGAAATCGGCGAAGGCCGTGTTGGCCGAGAGCGCCAGCACCGCGAGTATCGAAGCCATCGAAACGTAGTAAAACCCGCCTCTGCCAGAGACCGCGGCGAGAAGCAGGGAAAGCACGCTCTGGTAGCCGGGCTGGCCGGGATCGGTCGCTTCGATGCCATAGGCATGCACGAGATATGCGATTCCGGCGAGAAGCATCATCAACAGGACGATGATTACCGTGAGAGTGCGCCGAGCCGTCGAAACCACCGGTTCGCGAAAAGCCTTTACGCCATTGCTAACGGCCTCGACGCCGGTCATGGCCGTGCAGCCGCTGGCAAATGCTTGCAGGATGAGCCAAGCGCCGGGAACGGCTGCGGCTTGGGTGATTTGCAGAGGAGGCTCGACGGGAACCGGATGCCCGCCGGAAATGAGGGTCTTCAACAAGCCGATAAAGATGGCCGCGAGCAGCGTGCCCACAAACAAATAGGTGGGAGCCATGAATACCAAACCGGCGTCGCGCATGCCGCGGAGATTGATCAAGGTGATGAGGGCCAAAATTCCCAGGCAGATGACCAAGGTATGAGATTGCAAGCTCGGGACTGCTGAAACCAGTGCGCCGACACCGGCCGAGATGCCCACCGCCACGGTCAGGACGTAGTCAATCATAAGCGCGGCAGCGGCCAGCAGGCCGGCGGAAACACCAAGGTTCTGGCGCGCGACGGTATACGAGCCTCCGCCGCCGGGATACGCTTGGATGGTCTGGCGATACGAAAAGTAAACGATGGCGAGCAAGACGATGATGCTCGTGCTGATGGGAATCATGTAGGCGATTCCCGCTGCGCCAAGAGGGATCAGCAACGTGAGAGCGGCCTCGGGGCCGTAAGCCGCGGAGCTCAGAGCATCCAGGCCGAAAATGGGGATGCCTGCTGCGACCCCGATGCACTCGGCGCGCGCCTGGTCCGAAGCGAGGGGCTTGCCTAGAAGCAAATCGAGGAGAGACATGGGGGCATTCTCCTACAACTAGGTGGAATTAACGAAAGCGAATTTGCGTGCGGCGTTACGAAAAACAAATCTATGCGCGCAGTTGCGAAGCGAATCTGGAGCGGGCCTGGGGCGGGACTTCTTGGACCAGCGCTCCCCTTATTCGTTGCGAAGAGCAACGATGGGATCAACGCGCATGGCACGCCGCGCCGGAACGTAGCAAGCGACAAGAGCGACCGCGCTGAGCAGCAGAGCTACTCCAGCGAATGTAACTGGGTCGATCGAGCTCACGCCAAAAAGCAGGCCTGCCAGGAGACGCGTGGCGCCGAGCGCCGCCAGGATTCCGAGTAGTTCGCCGGCGAGCACCAGTTTCGCGGCTTGCAGAATGATGAGGCGCAGCACGTCCAGGGGCTCGGCGCCGAGAGCGACGCGCATACCCATTTCGCGGGTTCGCTGGGTGACGGCATACGAAACGAGGCCATAAATGCCCGCCGCCGCAAGCAACAGCGCAACGAAGGCAAAAAAGCCAAGCAGAACAACGTAGAGACGTCGGCGGGCAAGCGATTGCGAAAGAATCTGGCGCATGGTCTGAATCTGTGAAACCGGCTGATCTTTGTCTACCGCCCAGATACGGCTTTTCACCGCGGGGATCAAACCAAGCGGGTCGTCGTGTGCACGCACGACAATGCGATTGAAAATGGTTCCGAACTGATAGTAGGACCAATAAATCATCGGTCCAACGGGTTCGTCGAGGCCATTGGTTTTGACGTCGCCGACAACGCCGACAATTTCACCGGTGAGAGGCGGGCCCCAATCCTTCATGGTGATGTGTTGCCCGAGAGGGCTTTCGTCGGGCCAAAAAGCGCGGGCCAGAGTCTGGTTGATCACCACGGCGCGGGGGGCCGCGGCATCGTCGTGCTCGGTGAACGAGCGGCCCGCGAGTAGCGGGATGCCCATCGTCGAAAAATATTTTGAATCGGCAACGCGAATGTCCGCGCCAGGTTCATCGCCAGGACGGGGAGCGGGGCGTCCCTCGATCACGAAATCCGTGCTGGGGCCGCCGCTGATCGGCAAGGAATTCACGACCCCCGCGGACCGCACGCCGGGGAGCGCGCGGATGCTTTCCAGCATTTCATGGAGCGTGATGCCCGACTTTGAATCGCGTTCAGGATATTTCACCGGGGAGAGAAAAACCTGGAGCGTCAGCAGGTGATCGGGATTGAAGCCGGGATTCACGCGTAGAACCTGCAAAAGGCTGCCGCCCAGCAAGCCTGTGCCGGCGAGGAGAATCGTCGCAAGGCCGAATTGCAGCACCGTGAGCGCATCGGCCGAAAGCCAGCGGCTCGTTCGAGCATTCTGCCAACGGCCTTCCTTAAGCGGTGCGTTCAAGTTGACTCTTGAGCCTCGAACGGCCGGAGCGAGGCCAAAAAACAAGCCGGAAAGAAGCGAGACGCAGCACGCGAAGGTGAAGACCCGCCAGTCCAAATGGACGAGCGCAAAGCGCCCCGCGGTTTCGCCGCTTTGGGCACGGATGAAACCCAAGCCCGCTTCCGCAAGGAACAACCCCAGTGTTCCTCCCAGGAGCGACATGAAAACGCTCTCGGTGAGCAGCAGCAGGGCCAGACGAGCCCTCGAGGCACCGAGCGCGAGGCGAACGGCGATTTCTTTACTCCGAGCGGCGGTCCGAGCGAGCAAAAGGTTGGCCACGTTCGCGCAAGCGATGACCAGCAGCAGTCCGACGGCGAAAAACAAGATCGCCAGGGCGGGGCGGACGGGAGCGGTAAGACTTTTTTGCAGTGGTACAGCGGTCAGGGACAGGGAGGGATCATCTACGCCGGGATTTCGCTCTTCCACGCGCTTCGCAAGAGCGGTTAATTCGCCGTTGACATTACCACTCGAGTTGCCCCGCGCGACGTCGGCAAGCACGGTAAGCAAGTGCGCGCGACGGTTGTCGTGGAAGTCGCCTCCAGGAACGAGTGGGCACCACATTTCCGACTGGTTCGGAAAATCAAAGCCTCGCGGCATCACGCCGAGAACCGCGAAGGGCTCCGCGTTGATCATGACGGTCTGGCCCAAGATGTTGCGGTCCGCACCAAAGTGGCTTTGCCAAAGCCCATAACTCAGCACCGCAACGCGATTGTTCGCGCCTGGCTGATCGTCCTCGGGAAGGATGGCTCTGCCCAGCATGGGCGTGCTGCCGAGCGCGGAAAAAAAATTGCCGGAGACGAGCGCGCCGGAAATCTGCCGAGGTTCTGCTCTGCCGGTAACATTGAAAATCCATTCCCGGTAAGCGGACGCATTTTCGATCGTTGTTGCTTGACGCTGGAGATCGAGAAAAGTGGCGTAGGTGACACCCATGCTGCCAGATCCTGGATGGGTCTCCTGGATACGGGAAAGGCGCTGACTGTTGTGGTAGGGCAACGGCCGGAGGAGAATGCTGTTCACCGCGGAAAATATGGTGGTCGTTGAGCCCATGCCCAGGCCTAGCGTGAGGACGACGATGGCGGTGAAGCCGGGAGATTTGCCGAGCATGCGAAAGGCGAAACGCAGATCCTGGAGCAAGGCCTCGACGAAGGGAAGACCGCGGTGTTCGCGATAGCTTTGCCTGGTTTGTTCAAGACCGCCGAAGTCGACGTGCGCCTGGCGGCGGGCTTGCTCGGGGCTCATGCCTTGCGCGAGGTTCCGTTCGAGAGCCATCTCCAAGTGCGAACGCAGTTCGGCGTCGAGGTCACGATCGAGTTGCGCACGGCGGAAGAAGGAGCGCAGACGGTGGAGCGATTGGCGAAGGCCATCGGTCATTTGTTGGCGCTCCCTTCTTTCCGAACCGGAATGTGGTCTTCGATAGGCATAGTCATTCGTGACGTAGGGCGGCCATAGGATCAACGCGGGAGGCGCGGCGCGCGGGAATGTAACAGGCAGCAAGGGCGACAAGTGCGAGGAGTAGCGCCACCACGAGAAACGTAAGCGGATCAAACGGGCGAACACCGTAGAGGAGGCTTGCCAGATAGCGCGTCACGCCGAGCGCTCCCAAAATGCCGAGGATTGCGCCGGCGGCGGACAAGGCAATTCCTTGGCCCACAATGAAACGCAGAACGTCAGACGGCCGCGCGCCCAGCGCCATGCGCACTCCGATTTCCCGCGTTCGCCGAGCCACTTCGTAGGAGAGCAGGCCATAGAGGCCAATACAAGCGAGCAATAGCGAAAGCCCGCCAAAGAGGCTCGACAGGCGTGCAATTAGGCGCTCTTGAAAAAGCGAGCGATCTATCTCGTCGGACTGGGTTTTCATGCTTAACAACGGGAGATTACCGTCGAGTTGGTTCACCATGCTGCGAACCGCGGGAATGACTGTTCTTGGGTCAACCGCAGTGCGCACCTCAAAGACCGCCTCGCCTCCTTCGGCCGGAACGAACAGCGTGGGCGCGATTTCACTCCGCAGCGCCCGAAACTTTGTGTCTCCGACAATGCCCACGATCTCGTGACTTGTGCCCCGATTGCCGATACCGGTGATGTGCCGCCCGAGCGGGTTTTGATCCTTGAAAAAGCTGCGGGCAAACGCCTCGTTGATCACCGCGGGCTTCCATTGGGAGTTTGAAGGCAAGGAGAAATCCTCGGGTGTAAACACCCGCCCGACCATCACGGGAATTCCCATGGTTTCAAAGAATTTTGGTCCCGCAGCAAGGCCGAGCGTCTCGTGCTGGGTCTTCCGTGTCTCTCCTTCGATGCGAAAGCTGGTATCCCAATAATTGCCACTCAGCAGCGAATCAAAGGAATACGTTGCGGAAATGACGCCCGGGACGGCCTCGATGCGCGGCAACATTTGGGAATAGAGACTATGCGTTTGCGCGGATGTGTAACCGTTGAGAGGGGGGTCCATGTTAAAGAGCAGGATGTTGTGCGTGTCAAACCCGGGATTGACGCTTTTCAAGTTTTCCAGCGTGCGCACCAGCAGACCAGCGCCCGACAGGGCCAAAATCGCAAGTGCTATCTGGGCGAGCACCAGGCCGCCGCCTAGATGCAGCCATCGCCTAGCTGATGCGCCAGTCGCGAGCGCTCGAAGACTGTCTTTCAGCGCCGGTGCGAGATTCAGATGCATTCCGCGAAACGCGGGCGCGAGGCCGAACAAAATTCCGGTGAGAACGGAAGCAGCCATGGTGAACCCAAGAACACGCAGATCGAGATGCACGGCTAGATGCGAAGGCCACAATCCGCCGCGGGACATGAAGGCCACAAGCGACTGCACGCCCCAATAGGCGAGAAGGACTCCGCACACTCCTCCCCCTCCGGAGAGAAACACGCTTTCGGTAAGCAATTGCCTCGCAATTCTCTTCCGCCCTGCGCCCAGCGCCAGCCGCACGGCTAGTTCCCTTTGACGTGTGGCGGAACGCGCCAGCATGAGCCCGGCAACATTGGCGCACGCAACCAGCAAGACCAAGCCTGCCGCGGTCATCAAAATTGCAAGCGGCGTGGAAAACTGTTCGCGCAGTCCGCTGATGGCTTGAGGGGCGGGCATGAGCACCAGCCGCGGCACATCTTCGGTCTTGAACAGCTCCTTCGTCTTGTCCAGGACATCATTACGAAAAACGGCGTCCACCGCGGCTTGCGCCTGGCCAAAGCTAGTGCCTTCCTTGAGCCGCGCGACGACGTAAACCCACCAGATGTCATCGCCAGCCTCGAGCGAAGGATGATCTCCGCTGACGGTCCCGAACAAATCCATTCCCGTCCGCTGACTGAGTGCCAGGGGAAGCCAGATCGGGCGAACTCGGGCCGGATCCAAGCCGGGAAATTCCCTTGCTGCCACTCCCACAATCGTCACCGGAGAGTTGTTCAGCCAGATGGTCCTGCCTATGACTGCAGGATCGCTGCCGAAAGCCCTTTGCCAGTAGCCGTAAGAGAGGACCGCGACCGGTGGTGCGCCGGGCTGATCATCTGAGGGAGCGAGGGTTCGCCCCAACGCCGGCCCAATACCGAGTGTGTCAAAAAAATCGCCCGAAACCATTTCGCCTTGCACAAAACTGGCTGGGCCATTGCCCCTCAGGTTGAGTCCGACATTCCCGCACAGCGCCATCACTCCGGAAAACTCGTCTTGCAGCGACTGGAATTGCTGGAACATCGGATAGGAAAAAGAGCAGCCGTGTTCTGCCCGTGCGTTCGGCGACGGGCACGACATGTAGCCATAGTGCCCTTTGGTCTTTGGGGAATGGTGGGCTGTCCATTGGAACACCATGAGTTGTTGGGGATCGTGCACGGGCAGTGATCGAAGTAGGACTGCATCAATCAGGCTGAAGATCGCGGTGTTGGCGCCGATGCCCAGGGCGAGGGTGAGGACGGCGACGGCGGTGAAGCCGGGAGACTTGCGACACATGCGAAAGGCGAAACGCAGATCCTGTAACAGGGCGTCTAGGAAGGGAAGACCGCGACGTTCGCGATAGGTTTGCCGGGTTTGTTCAAGACCGCCGAACTCGAGGAGCGCCTGGCGGCGGGCTTGCACGCGGTTCATGCCTTGAGCGAGGTTGCGTTCAACGGCCATCTCTAAATGCGAACGCGGTTCGGCATCGAGTTCGCGGTCGAGACGGCGGCGGCGAAACAGCGCGAGGAAGCGGGCAACCAGCGTGCGAACGGATTCCGTCATGAGGTGGCCTTGAGCACGCGGTTAATCACCGCGGCCATTTGGTTCCAACCTGCGGCTTCGTTCCGAAGCTGTCTGCGGCCTCTTGCGGTGAGCGAGTAAAACTTGGCGTTGCGGTTGTTTTCCGAGACGCCCCACCGGGAGGTAATCCAGCCGCGCTGTTCCAGCCGCAAGAGGGCGGGATAGAGCGTGCCTTGGTTCAGGCGGAGCACCTCCTGGGAAATCTGCTGGATGCGCTGCGCGATGCCGAAACCGTGCATCGGGCCCAGGGTGTCAAGAGTCTTCAGTACCAGCAGATCCAAGGTGCCTTGCAAAACCTCCGCTTTTTGCATTTATCCGCTCCTTTAGACGATCAACAGGAATAGCGGTCATCAGAAATATCATGACTCCTGTTGACCGTCAACAGGGTCACGCATTTCCTGTTGACGAGCTACACGAGAGCGGTCAGCAGAGGCGCGATCGACGAGCTTATGCCCGCCGCATAGTTCTCGCGTTTGCATAAGCGGTCATTGGCGTACGCCTACGAAAGAGCCGTCTATCTCGTTGAAAACAAAAGCTCGGCTCCCCGCGGCCTTGCATTTTCATCCCTCGTTGCGGCGCCCGAGCGCCATGATTTACTCATATCGAAGAGCGACCATGGGATCTACGCGCAGCGCCCGACGGGCAGGGATGTAACACGCCGCCAGCGCGACGCCCCCGAGCGAAAGCGCCACGGTGAAAAATGTGGCAGCGTCGGTGGAACTGACGCCGTAGATCATGCTGGCCATGAGACGCGTCAACGCGAAGGCCGCCACCACACCAAGCGACAGGCCGTGCGCGGCCAGACGGAGACCTTGGGCCAGGACGAGCTTCAGTACGTCGTTGCTCCGCGCGCCGAGGGCAACGCGGATGCCTATTTCGCGGGTGCGCTCGGCGACGTTGTAGGCCATCACTCCGTAGATGCCGACGGTGGCGAGGATCAGGGCAAGGGACGCAAAGAGTACGAAAAGCAAAAGATTCAGGCGTTGGGATGCAATCGAAAGGGACCAAACTTCTTCCATCGTGCGAACTCGGGTCACGGGCAGATCTTTGTCCACGGACCAAACAGCGGCGCGCACCGAGGACGCCACCGTGAGAGGATCTCGCACGGAGCGAACGACCCAATCGCGCAAGATGTCACCGGGATTCGGGAATTGCGTGATGGGAAAATACATCGTGGGCCGCGGGGCCGTTAACGGATCGAACTCGCGAATGTCACCGACGACGCCTGCAATGGTCAGCCAGGGGTCGTCAGGTCCGCCTTGCTGGATGCGCTTGCCGAGAGGGTCTTCCTGGGGCCAGTAAGTTTTGGCCATCGTTTCGTTGATGATGATGATGGGCTGTGTTTCTGGCGTGTCGCTCCAGGAAAATTCTCTTCCTTCGCGCAATGGGATGCGCAGGGTCACAAAATATCCTGGCGTCACTACGTCATACCCGGCCATCGGAATTTGCCCGGGCGCGACCGGTGGACGACCCTCGATGGTGAAGCCTTTGCTGCCGCGGGAGAAAGTGAGCGGAATAAATGTAACCGCGGCGGCGGATTGCACGCCGGGAAGCGTTTCCATTCGTTCGATGGCCTGGTGGTAAAAGGCAGAGCGCTCCGACGGTTGCGAATATTTCTGGCCTCGGGGAATGGCGCGGAAGCTGAGGACTCCCTGAGGCTGAAATCCAAGCGGAGTTTGCTCGATACACAGGAAGCTCCGCAGCAGAAGGCCAGCGCCAATCACGACAATCACACCGAGAGCGGTTTCCACAATCACCAGAAGATTGCGCACGCCGAGCCGCGAGCCAGCGGCGGATTCGCGAGAGCCTGACTTTAGTGTTTCATGGACGCTTTCGCGGCCAGCTTGGAGAGCGGGGGCCAAGCCGGAAATTAGCCCGACAAAAATCGCAATGACAATGCCGAAAATGAATACGGACGCGTTGAGAGAGAACTCCTCAGTGCGCGGAAGGCGCGAAGTGGCGAGCAGCTTGAGTGCGTTTACTCCCCAATAAGCCAGCAGCAGGCCGAAGGCACAACCAAACAGGGCCAATAGAGTGCTTTCGGTCAGCAATTGGCGGAAAAGCCTCGGGCGGCTGGCGCCCAGCGCCAAACGAACGGCGACTTCGCGTTGACGCCCCGAGGCGCGTGCCAAAAGCAAGTTTGCCACGTTGGCGCAAACAATCAGCAGGACCAAGCCTACGGCGCCCCAGAGCACCAGAAGCGTGGGCCGCACGGGACCTGCAAGATCTTCTTGGAGAGGGACGATGTTGACGGTCTGGCCGGTATTCGAGGCGGGGTAGAGTTCCGTCAGGCGCCTGGCGATCGCGGAAATCTCCGCTTGCGCTTGCTTGAGCGTCACGCCGGGCTTCAAACGCGCAAACACATCAAGATAGTGGCTGCCACGATTTTCGCGCTCGGCAGGAGTCATGGCCAAGGGAACCCAGAGCTGGTCGTCAAGGTCGGGAAAATGGAATCGCGACGGCATGACCCCAATGACTTCGTAGCTCTCACCGTCGAGAAGAAGTTTCTTGCCGAGGATCTGCGGATCGGATCCAAACTGGCTCCTCCACAAACCGCCGCTCATCACCACGACGTGGGGAGCACCGGGGCGGTCTTCCTCTGGGGCAAAAGCGCGGCCGAGCGCCGGTTCGACTTCGAGAGTAGTGAAGAAATTGGCGGAGACGAGTTCACCTTCGACGCGCAGCGGCTCGCCCGTTCCGGTGAGATTGAAGCTCCGGTTGCGATAGGCAGCCACGTTCTGAAAGACCGAGTTTTGCGCCGTCCAGTCCCGAAGATTTCCAGGGGAAACCTCATTGCGGTCGTTCTGGTACGTGGGCAGCCGTACGTTTTCGTACACCATGACCAATCGGTCCGCCCGAGGATAAGGCAGCGACTTGAGCAAGATCGCGTAAACAACCGAGAAGATGGCGGTATTGGCGCCGATGCCGAGAGTAAGGGTGAGTACGGCGATCGAGGTGAAGCCGGGAGCCTTGCGCCACATGCGAGAGGCGAAACGGAGATCCTGAATGAGCGTATCGAGGAACGGCAGCCCGCGCGCATCGCGATGCTGTTCTTTGGCTTGTTGCCGGCCGCCAAAGCGAAGCAGGGCTTGGCGACGCGCTTCGGCAGGAGCGAAGCCGCGCTCGAGATTTTCTTCGAAGGCGAGCTCCAGATGAGTGGCCACTTCGTCGTCGAGGTCGCGATCTAGCGGAGACCTCCGGAAGAAGGCGAGCAGCCGATACAGCATTTGTCGCAGTCCACCCGTCATTTTTCGGTGCTCCCTCCCCGTTGGGGCGGATTCTTGGTGCGTCGGTGCATCAATCACTCATGACGCAGAGCTACGATCGGATCGACGCGAAGGGCGCGGCGCGCGGGAAAGTAAGCGGCGACAACCGCGACGATGAGGAGCAGCCCTGCAAGCGAAAGCAAAACCGGCAAACTCGCCGAAACAATTCCAAAAACAAATGCCGCCATGGCGCGGCTGGCGGCGAAGGAGATGGGCAAGCCAATCGCGAGGCCCAGGCCGGAGACGGTCAATGCATGGCGCAAAACAAGGCGCAAGACATCCCGCGGATTCGCTCCCAGGGCGAACCGAATGCCGAACTCGTGAGTCCGCTGCGCAACGTTTCCCGAGAGAATTCCGTAAACCCCGATGGAAGATAACAGCAGGGCCACCGACCCGAAGATGGCCATCAAAACTCCCATGATGCGCACGATGGCAATGGAATCTTGAACTTCGGATTGAAGCGTTTTTACCTCCGTGACCGGTATTTCCGGGTCGCGTTGAGCAATCACAGTGCGCGCAGCGCAGGCGTAGCTGGTCGGATCGGAGACGGTGCGCAAGACAAACCGGAAGGATCGCGGCGAGGCCTGAAGATAAGGCTGGTAGATGACCGGAAAAGTCGCGGGGTTCCACCAGTTTTGCCGGGCATCTCCGACAACGCCAACCACGGTCATCCATGGTTCGGAGGAGTCCGCGGCACCAAGCTTGCATCTCTGCCCTACGGGATCGCTCGTGGGCCAGAAACGATTCGCCATGGTCCGGCTGATGATGGCGACGCGCGCGCTTGAGCGGTTGTCCGCTTCGGAGAAGAACCGTCCCGCAATCAGCGGAATCTTGAGAACGGAGAAATATTCTCGACTAATGGTTTGCAGGTCTGCCGCGGGGGCTTCGCTCGATTCGAGGGCCGGGCGGCCCTGGATGGTGAACAGAGTCTTTTCATTGTCCACGTTGCTGGCGGGTAGGTTGGAGGTCAAAGCAGCGCCGGACACTCCGGGAAGGGAAGCGACGTCGCGCAAGGCGGCTTGGAAAAAGCTACCGCGCTTTACCTGTTCGGGATAGGTACTTTCCGGCAGCGCGACTTCGAACTTCAAAACCTGGTCGGGCTCGAATCCTTGATAGGCCTGCGCGAGGCGGTTGAAGCCCTGCATGGTCAGCCCCGCCGAGACCAGCAGGATCAGTGCTAGCGCGACTTGGGCGGCGACGAGCCCGTCGCGCAAATGCCCGCGCGCGGGGCCGGCGGAACTGCGGCCGGTTTCTTTGAGCACCGTATTCAAATTGATGTGCCGCAAGTGGAGCGCGGTGACGAGGCCAAACATCAGTCCAAGGAGGACTGAAAGCAGAACCGTGAAAAACAGGACGGTGGAATCGACTTGGATGCTATCCCAGCCAGGAACCCACTTGGTCCAATCGGGCGAGATGGTGTTGCGAAGTATGCGAACACTCGAAAAAGACGCCGCGATCGCCACGGCTCCGCCAACAAGGGCGAGCAGGGACATCTCCGAGACCAGCAAGCGAGCCAGCCTGGAGCGCTTTGCGCCCAGAGCGGAGCGGACGGCCAGCTCCTTCTGTCGGGCAATCATCCGTGCGAAGAGGAGATTCGCAAGGTTGGCACAGGCCAAAAGAAGAACAAATCCGGCAGCGGCCTGAAGCAACACAAAGAGCGGCAAAGTGTAAAGATAGAGTTCTTTTCGAAGCTGTAAAACACTCAACGCCCGTCCTGCATTCGTTCTTGGGTAAAGCTCAGAGAGCCTATGAGAAAAATTATTCAGTGCCGCCGCGGCTTGCGCCACGCTGACGCCGGGTTTCAGCCGCGCGAGCGCCGCAAGAGATAACTGGCGGCGGTCGGACTTTTCCGCGGAGCCAAGTGCTAACGGCATCCACAATTCCATGGGGACCGGATAGTCAAAGTCCGGAGGCATGATGCCGGCGACGGTATAGTTGCGCCCATCGACGCGGATGGCCTTGCCGACGATGTGGCGGTCACCGGCGAATCTCGATTGCCAGAGGCCGTCACTCAAGACCACTGACTGATCCGAGCCAGGCTGTTCTTCGTCCCGCGCGAACAGGCGGCCCTCTGCCGGGCCAACGCCGAGGACAGCGAAGAAGTTTGCCGATACGCGGCAACCGCGCGCTACGTCCACGCGGCCTTCCGAGAGATTGAAATCTCCGCATCGATAGGTGGCGATACTGTCAAACAACCGTGAGTTGGCAAGGTCCGCTGCGTCGCCGGGGGAAATCGACCGGGCATCGGGGCCCTCGTCGATGCCGCGGTTTTCCCAGACAAGGACCAAAGAATCGAGATCGTGGAAACGGTAGGGATGGAGCAGCAGCGCGTTCACCATGCTGAAGATCGCCGTGTTCGTACCAATGCCGAAGGCGAGCGTAAGAATGGCAATGGCAGTGAAGCCGGGCGACTTGCGCAGTATGCGCAAGGAGTAGCGAATGTCTTGGAAGAGGGTTTCCAGGAACGGCAAGCTGCGAGCGTCGCGGTGACTCTCTTTGGCTTGCTGCGGCCCACCGAAGCGGAGGAGGGCCTGACGTCGAGCTTCGTCGAGAGAGAGGCCGCGCCGAAGATTCTCTTCGACGGCGAGTTCCAGGTGAGCCGACATTTCCACATCGAGGTCGCGATCCAACTGTTCATCGCGGAAGAAAGAGATCAGGCGGTAGAGCAATTGACGTATGCGATCGGTCATCTGGCGCTGCTCCTTCCTTGCCGTTCCGGAATCCCGGCCTCCATAGCCCTGGTCATTCGTAACGCAGCGCGACCACGGGATCGACTCGAGAAGCCCGCCGGGCGGGGATATAACAAGCCAGCAGGGCAACGCCTGAAAGGAACAGGGCGACGATCGCAAACGTCAGGGGATCGCTCGGCGCAACTCCGTAAAGCATGCTCGCCATTGACCGCGTGAGAATTAGAGCCACCCCGACTCCGATTCCGATGCCAATCAGCGTCATGCGAGCGCCGTCGCCTAGCACCAGGCGCAGCACATCGACTCCCTTTGCACCCAGGGTCATGCGCACACCAATTTCCTGCCTGCGCTGTCCGACCAAGTAAGAGAGCACTCCATAGATGCCAACACTGGCAAGCAAGAGGGCCAATGCCGCGAAAACACCCAGGAGGACCATAGAAAAACGCTGACTCGCAATCGAGTGAGCAACGATTTCCTCCTCGGATTCATTTCCTGAAGTGATCATTTGCCCGTTGTCAGCGAGCAGGGCTGAGCGGATAGTTTCAAAAAAGGCTTCGGGACTCAGGGAAGAATGGAAGCGCACAAAAACAGCGAGCCCTTGGGCGGCGTTCTTGGTGAACAGGTCGGAACCCTGCATCAAAGAGCGGTACATTTGCGCTTGCAAGGGCTGTGTGGCATCGTCGGCCAAACCAAATTGATTCACGTGGCCGACAACCCCAACGATCGTGAAGTCGATCCAGGTACGCTCGGACGAGTCCGCGTCGAAATCAAAGATCAGCACGCGCTTCCCGATGGGGTCGCGCCCGGGGAAATATTTTTGCGCGAAGCTCTTATCGATGACCGCGACGCGCTCGGAGCGCTCGTCGTCGGCATCGCTGATAAAGCGTCCACGCAGGAGCGGAATGCCCATGGTCTGGAGGTATCCGGGTTCGATGACATACTCGAGGGTGCTGGCGTAGTCCGCCTGCCGCGCCGGCTGCGGCTGCCCCTCCGGCCAGAAGCCAACCTCATCGTCGCCTTGCATAGGATGCGCGCCCCAGTGCAAGGAAATGTGTTCGACTCCGGGCGTGCTGCGAATCACACGGTGTAGCTCGCGCAGCTCGGCGCGGATCGCATCGGGAGACTGAGCCGCGAGCGATGGAGGAGGGTCGATCCCGAAGCTGAGCACGTTGTGCGGATCGAATCCGGGATTGCGGCCCCAGAGGTACGCCAGAGTGCGAATCATCAGGCCGGCGCCGATGAGCAGGACCAGGGCCATAGCCATCTCCCCGACTACGAACACAGCCTGCGTGCGCGAGCGGTACGTGGAAATGGCGCGGCCCGCATCCTTAAGACTCGCACCGACTTCCACAGCCGAAATCTTTAGCGCCGGCACGAGACCGAAAAGAATGCCGACTGCGACGGAAACAACCAGAGTAAAAAGAAGAACGCGGGGATCGAGGCCGATGTCTTCGGCGCGCGGGACGGTTCTCGGCACAGCCGCAAGCGCCGCGGACGTTCCCCAGTTCGCCAAGACCAACCCAAGCGCGCCACCTAGGAGAGCTAGCACAAGACTTTCGGTAAGCAGTTGACGAAGGATCTGCGCTCGCCTCGCCCCGAGAGCCACACGGATGGAAAACTCGCGCCGCCGCCCTGTCGAACGGGCCAGAAGCAGATTGGCTACGTTGACGCAGGCGATCAGCAGCACAAACCCGACCGCGCCAAACAGAACCAGCAAGACCGGACGTATTTCGCCGACGATTTCTTCCTTTAGCGGAATGATGTTCGCTTTGATGTCCGCGTCGATGTCGGGATAAGTGGTCGCAAGGTTCGAGTTCACACGCTTCATGTCCTCTCGCGCTTGAGCGAAGGTGACGCCCGGCTTGAGCACCCCGATGGCATCCATGCCCCAGAAAGAGTCGCGTCGATGGAACTTTTCATCTTCGTCCTGCCCAACCGGCTCATACAGGTCGGCCGTATGGAAGTTCGGGACGTTTAAGCGAAATGACGTGGGAACCACGCCGATCACGGTGCGCGCTGCCCCGCCTACATTCACGGCTTTGCCGAGGATGTTCTGGTCCGACCCGAACTTTCGCTTCCACAGCCCTTCGGAAAGGATGACCGTTGGATTGGCGCCACGGCGATCCTCCTCATCAGTGAAGCTGCGTCCAAGGATCGGCTGAACTCCTAAGATCGAGAAAAAAGTAGCGGAGACCCGTTGCGCGCGAACCTCTTCCGGTTCGCCAACTCCTCGGATGGTGCCGTCCGCCCCCCGGTATCCCGCAATCGACTCGAAGCAACGATTGTCCTGACGCCAATCGAGGAAGTTGGGATAGGAGATCGAGCCCTTGGGAAAATTCGGCTTGTCTTGGAACATCACGGCGATGCGGTTGGCGTTCGGAAACGGCAGAGGAATCAGGAGTACACCGTTGATGACCGAAAACAGGGCAGTATTGGCGCCGATGCCGAGAGCCAGGGTGAGAACGGCGATGGCGGTGAAGCCGGGAGACTTGCGTAGCGTGCGCAGGGCGAAACGAAGATCCTGGAGCAGTGTTTCGAGCGACGGTAGGCCACGTGCTTCGCGATGGCTTTCTCTGGTTTGCTGCTGACCTCCGAAGCGAACCAAGGCCTGACGGCGAGCTTCCAAAGCGGAGAGACCGCGCTCGAGGTTTTCTTCGATTGCCAGCTCAAGATGAGCCGACATCTCCGCATGGAGGTCTCGATCCTGTTCGGCGTGGCGGAAGAACGAGCGAACGCGGTGGAAAAATCGACGAAGCTGGTCGGTCATTTGTTGTTGCTCCCTTCCGGCAGGGCCAGCACGCGACCCATGACATCGGAGAGCCGTTGCCAGTAGGCGGCGTCTTCAGAGAGTTGTTTACGCCCTCGGCTGGTAATCGAATAAAACTTGGCTTTGCGGTTGTTCGTGGAAGTGCCCCACTCGGCGGAAATCCATCCGCGCTGCTGCAGCCGGACCAGAGACGCGTAAATCGTGCCCTGATTCAGCAGGACCGCATCGCCGCTGACCTGCTCGATGCGGCGCGCGATGCCGTAGCCATGAAGCCGGCCCATGGCGGCCAGGGTCTGCAGGACCATCAAGTCCAACGTTCCCTGGAGAAGATCGAGCTTTGATTCGGGCATGCACCCTCCTGTGTTATGGCCACAGCAAGGTAACACAGTTTGTGTGGGAATGCCACAGGAGGGTTAGACGATGCTAGGCTCGCCCGGTGAGCAGGCCGCTTGGCCTGCGAATGGCGATAGCTTACTCCTGCGCAGGGCGGTTAGGGGATCGACGCGCGAGGCGCGGCGCGCGGGCGGATACCAGTCCCTCAAGGCCACAAGAACCAACATTGCCGATACGCCTGCCAGGTTAGCGGATCACCGCGAGGTCCGCTTGGTCACCCATACTCCTCCTATGGGATGTCAATAGGGAAATGAGCGGCCACTTAGAGCTCCACAAACTCAACTTCGAAAGGCGTCGAGCCCAGATTCAAGCGCGCCACACTGACGGGCAAATGAAATCTCCGCGGCCCCGCGCTCCCCGGATTGATATAGAGGACCCCATCGCGCTCGAACTTTCCTGGCTGATGGGAATGGCCGCTGACAACCACGCGGAAGCCAGCGGCTCGAGGGTCCAAGTCCAGCCGATGCAAGTCGTGCAGAACGTAAACGAGGACCCCTGCCGCCTCCGCCACGACGGTTTCCGGCAGAGCCTTAGCCCAATCCTCTCGATCGACGTTTCCGCGCACAGCAATCACAACCGCAAGTTCTCCGAGAGCGGTGAGAATTTCTGGCTTTCCCACGTCTCCGGCATGGAGAATCAGCTCGGAACCGCGAAGGGCCTCAAGGGCTTGCGGGCGCAGCAAGCCGTGAGTATCCGAGATCAAGCCAATTCGCGCGGGAGAGTTGGGCACCGAGAGATTCTAATGCCTGGCTGCTTCGCGCAGTTGGGGAATTGGGCGTGGTGGCCGTGTAATCCAAAGCGGACTGGCTACGCCGAGGCTTTGTCGGCAAGCACGCGGCGCAGCGGCTTCGCCCCGGGGGTGGGGAACTCCATGTGCCAGAAGTTGGTTTCGGGAGAGAGAAACTCTACGCCGACATATTGCTTGTTGTCGCGGGCGCGATGGATGGACACGACGCGACACTCAATCGATTCGGCCGTGTGGTCATTGACCAGAATCACAGTCTGACCCACGACTACCGTTTGTTCGAGGTGAAACAAGGCGCCGTGGCGATTGACGGCTTGCGAACTGGTGTGTGCCGAAAAGCGTTCGCCGCAGTCAGTGTTTCCGCGGACCGTCAGAGGGACGGTCAAAGCCACCCTTAAAGTCCGGCGGCGTTCTTTGACACGAAAATGAAGCAGGGACATTCTCGACGACCTCAAATCGAATTCAGGGCTTCACCGCGGCTAGCCGGCCCGTTTCTCCGAAGGGATTCGCCTCGAGTGACGTGTCAGCAGCGTGCTAAAGCGCACGAATAACAAAAGCGAGGTAACTAGCACGAATCTTGCCCACACCGCCCCATCCTGACCTCGGACTTCTCCCGTGACAATGGCGTAACAGTACCACAAAAGGCCAATCCAGACCAGTACCCTCGTACTCCCCGTTTCTTGGGGACCCGGTAGAACGAGGCAACACGAGAAAGCGCTATTTACCTGAAGGAACAGCAAAAACGCCTAGCAACCTATTGATTCTAAACTGTTTACTGAGCGCCGAAGAGCAAGCAACACAGTCTTGTGCCACGCCCCCGGCCCGCTGGCCTCTCCTCGAAGCGGTGTCCAGAAATGCCGATCTGTTTCAGCAAGGCTCCCGTTCTCGTTTCTTTCTCATTTCCGCCTGGTTCTCACCCGCTTGATCGGGTCGCTCCCCCGCCCTAGAAGCTTAACCAGTCCGAGAGGGCTCACTCTGGCGCGCTCGACCGTAAGGCCCCAATGGAGGTGCGGTCCGGTAACGCGGCCGGTCGAGCCCACCTTGCCCAACACCTGGCCGGGCTGCAACGCGTCACCGACTTTCACGTCGATCTCGGATAGGTGGCCATAGAAGGTATAAACCCCAAGGCCGTGATCGACAACAACGGTATTGCCGGAAAAGAAGAGTTCTTCGGCTAGGGCCACGCGGCCGCTCTGAGCGGCATGAACGGGAGTACCGGTAGGGGAGGGGAAATCCACGCCGCTGTGGGGCGAGCCGGGCTG
>Ga0126373_10001268_pt1 | contig 17787 bp, 15 predicted proteins | sample PanSoiMetPlot_11_FD_92545 | JGI IMG/M metagenome (GOLD analysis project Ga0126373, IMG submission 92545) | Tropical forest soil microbial communities from Panama - MetaG Plot_11 | ecosystem: Environmental > Terrestrial > Soil > Tropical forest > Bulk soil | place: Panama | collected 2016-02-17 | reverse complement strand
TACTCACGCATTCCCGTTTATGATGGAACGGTAGATAACATCACCGGGATTCTTTATAAGACCCGTGCGCTCACAGAATTGTCGAAAGGCCGGTTGGACGTCGAACTGAAAGATATCGCCAATCCGGCCTTGTTTGTTCCGGCAGGAAAAACAGCCGACGACCTCATGAAACAATTCCAACAGGAAAAACGTCACATGGCGGTGGTCGTAAACGAGTTTGGCGGGTTCATGGGAATCGTGACACTCGAAGACCTTCTGGAGGAGGTCGTCGGTGAGATCATGGACGAGACGGACATTACAGAAGAGCTAATCAAGCGACTTGGAAAGAATCAGATCCTGGTTCACGGACGGACCGAAGTCCACAAGATCAACGAATTCTTGAAGGTGGATCTAGGTGATGAGGCGGTGACGATCAGCGGTCTGATTCAAGAACAGTTGGGCCGAATTCCGAAGGTTGGGGAGGAGCTTAAGCTCGGCAATTGCCGAATTCTGATCCATGAAGCGGATCCGCGTTCCATTCGCAGTGTTCAAATAGTCCGCGAAGAAAAGCTCCCGACCCCTATTGAAGCTTCCAATCTCAATTTGGTCAGTTAGATCGGTGTTCGGCCTGCGCCATCAGGGTCGTAAAATCATCCTCTGACAGAATGGATACTCCAAGCTTCGTAGCCTGATCAAGTTTGGAACCCGGATCTCTACCCGCTACCACATAGGAAGTTTTCCGACTCACCGTCGAGGTGACGGTTCCCCCATGGTCTTCTACCAACCGTGCGGCCTTATCACGGGTCAACCGCTCGAGGCCTCCCGTAAAGACGAACGTCTTTCCAGTCAATGGCAATGCCGAAGCAGCTCGCTCTTGCGCGGTGGGGCTGATGGCCATGCCATTGGCGCATAGCCGCTCGATGACGAGGCGGTTTCGCTCTTCTGCAAAAAACGAGAACAGACTGGCGGAGATTTCAGGACCGATCTCGCGGACTTCTTGAAGTCGTTCCTTATCAGCCGTCATGAGGTCTTGCAAAGTAGGAAATTTTCGAGCCAAAACTTTGGCCACGTGCTGGCCAACTTGCCGGATACCGAGTCCCATCAAGAAACGATCCAATGTAACGAGTTTACTTCGTTCGATAGCGTTGAGCAGCAGTGTGGCTGATCGATCGGCAAACCCTTCTAAGCTCAGCAATTGTTCCTTGGTCAATCCGTAGAGATCAGCCAGGGAGCGGACCAGTCCTCGATCAACAAGTTGAGCCACGGTCTTCCCTCCTAATCCGTCGATGTTCATCGCAGCTTTCGAGGCGAAGTGCTCAATCGCTCCCTTGAGCTGTGCGGGACAGACAGTCTGACCAGTACAATAAAAGTAAGCTCCTTCGCGTGCTACGGTTGATCCACAGACTGGACAGTGTGTCGGCATGACAAATGCTTCAGCCCGCCGCTGACCGGAGACCGGCACACGTTCCACGATCGCGGGAATCACATCGCCCGCCCGCTCGACTTTCACGGTGTCGCCTATTCGGATATCTTTTCTGGCAACTTCGTCCGCATTGTGAAGCGTCGCGCGGCTGATGGTCACACCACCGACTTCAACCGGCTTCAGCAAGGCGAGGGGCGTAAGAGTCCCAGTCCGCCCGACCGACACCACAATGTCCTGAATCAGCGTGATCTCTTTGCGAGGGGTGAATTTATACGCAATGGCCCACCGCGGACTTCGGGACTTCATGCCTAATCGTTGTTGCCATTCCCGCCGATTCACCTTCACCACCACACCATCAATTTCATAAGGGAGGGTGTCACGCATAGCTTCGGTTTCGTGATGGAACCTCACGGCTTGGTCAATCGATTGACACAGCCGTCTATGGGACGAAACCGGCAGTCCCCAACGGGACAACGCCTCCAATTCGTCCCAATGCGTCGGCAGTTGGGAATCGGACGATACCATCACTTCATAGCAGGCGATCGCTAGCGGCCGTTGCGCTGTCACACTCGAATCCAGCTGTCGTAAGGAGCCGGATGCTGCGTTGCGTGGATTGGCGAATGCCTCTCCGTCTCGTTCGGTGATACGCCGGTTTAATGCCTGAAAATCATCCAATCGCATGTAGACCTCTCCACGCACAACCAAATGAGCGGGAAAACCCGAGTGAGGCTGGAGCTGGAGGGGGAGTGACCGGATCGTTCGGAGATTGACCGTCACTTCCTCTCCCGTGGTTCCATCGCCTCTCGTAGCACCTCGTGTAAACAGGCCGTGGTTGTATACGAGTTCAACCGACAGCCCGTCAAATTTCGGCTCGGCGGTATATTCAACCGAAGAAACATTGAGTTCTCTTTTCATACGCTGATCGAAGGCCGTGACATCGGCTGAATCAATGATTGAATCCAGGCTTAACATGGGTTGTTCATGTGATACTTTGGTGAGCTCGTCCAATGGGGGAGCACCGACGCGTTGCGTGGGAGAATCCGGAGTTATAAGGTCAGGATTTGCTTGTTCAAGTTCGGCTAGTTCTCGAAACAGACGGTCATACTCGGCGTCCGAGATCTCTGGTCGGTCCTTCACGTAGTAGAGGTAATCATGTCGCTGGATAGCCCGACGCAAGGCGCCGATACGGGAGAGAATGTCGGAAGTCGCCATCAGGAAAGAACCTCGGTCGCTGGGACCGTAGCATAGGGCTAGGAAGTCGGTCAAACGGTCGAAAACCGGGTCATTCGCTTTGACTTTCGCAGCGTTAGACTCTATCCTATCGGATCCCGGTAAGGTGCCTGCTTTGCCCGGCAGCCGGGGTGTTCTCCGAGCTGCTGAGGGGGCAGAAACCCAATTCGGCGGAAGGAGGCACTCATGACGGAGGAGGGAGGGAGAATGATTGTGAACCCAAAAGTGGTCAACTGCACCGTTATGGTATTCGTCGGAGGCCTGGTGCTCAGTGGGTGTGTGCTCAGTGAAAAATACGAGGCCGAGAAAGCCAGGAGTCTCAACTTCCAACGGTTATTAGCGCAAGAGGAAAAGCGTACTAGTGAGCTCGACAGCGAAGTCAAACGGACCAAGAGGGAATTGTCGGAATACGAAGCCCGGAATCGCGATTTAACCGCTCAGATCCAAGCAGTGAAGGAACAGATGAGTCGCGTGCAGGAAGAGGCCGAAGCGATGAAAGAAGCTGCAATGCTCGAGCGAAAAGCCAAAACCGACTTGAAACGATCATCAGCAGCCTCAGCACGAACGACCAAGCCCGATACAAGTCTGGAAGGCACGGAGCTCTCAGGAGCCCTCACGGGAACACCATCGGATACCAAAGAGACGGCTGAGTTAGCGTCCGCAGACATAACGCCAGAGATGAAGACCGGTAGTATGATCCATGTGGTCAAGCCAGGTGAAACACTCTATCGCATCAGTCGGCGATATGGGGTGAGTGTCGATAAGATCAAGAAATGGAACAAGTTGCCGGATGAGATCATTGAAGTTGGGCAAAAGCTCGTTGTCGGTCAGGAGTAAAGACAGAGGACGATCACGTGTCAAAACCACAGTATTCCCTGAGCCTGGACCAGTTTCGCCGTTGTGCCCGTGAGGGGAATCTGATCCCCCTCTATCGGGAGATTCTGGCGGACTATGAGACGCCGGTCTCGGCCTTCGCCAAAATTGATCATGGACCGTCTGCGTATTTGCTGGAGAGCGTCGAGGGCGGGGAAAAATGGGCACGGTATTCTTTTTTGGGAGGAGGAGCACCAGTCGTCGTGTACGAAGATGCCGGAGACCTGATCCTTCTCCGAGGAAAATTGAAAAAGCGCATCCCCAGCCTTGGCCAGCCTCTCGAGCGTCTGCGAGAGTTGATGGAAGGCTACCGGCCGGTCATTCTACCGGATCTTCCCCGGTTTGTGGGCGGGGCTGTGGGCTACCTCAGTTATGACATGGTCCGCACTTTCGAAGAGCTCCCGACTCGCCGAAAGGATCAGGGCGCCCCTCCCGATTTTGCCTTTTTGCTGACCGATACCCTGTTGATCTTCGACAATGTAGCTCAGAAGATCAAAGTGGTGGCCAATGCTCATGTGAAATCGACAGCAGACCGAGACATTAGACGAGCCTACCGTGAAGCGACAGAACGCATCGAACGGATGATCGCTCGACTCAAGCGGCCGCTTCGACGGATGCGTCCTCGTCGCCGCAGCAGACCGATGACATTCACCTCGAATATGAGCAAGGCCGATTTCGAGAAAATCGTCGTTCGTACAAAAGAATATATTCGAGCAGGGGATATCGTTCAGGCCGTTCTGTCCCAGCGCTGGGAGACCAATATCCAGGCAAGTCCGCTGCAGCTGTACCGGGCACTGCGGGTTGTGAATCCATCTCCCTATATGTATTACTTGCGGGTCGCGGGGATCGAATTGGTGGGGTCATCCCCTGAAACATTAGTCCGGTGCGAAGATGGAGTGATTTCAGTCAGACCTATTGCAGGGACGCGACGGCGAGGCCTCACAGCGGAGGAGGATCAGCAGCTGGCGCGCCGGCTGTTGTCGGATGAAAAGGAGAGGGCCGAACATGTCATGCTCGTCGATTTAGGTCGAAACGATGTCGGTCGCGTGGCCGAGCGAGGGAGCGTCCACGTCGATTCCCTGATGCAGGTGGAGCGGTACTCGCATGTCATGCATATCGTGTCAAACGTGACCGGTCGGCTTGACCCGGCTAAGGCCTCCTACGACGTCTTGCGCGCCTGCTTTCCCGCCGGAACGGTCTCGGGTGCACCAAAAATCAGGGCGATGGAAATCATCGATGAGCTTGAACCGACAAGACGAGGGCCTTATGCCGGAGCCGTCGGCTATTTTGGTTTCTCAGGTAACATGGACATGTGCATTAACATTCGGACAATTGTCGTCAGGAAACATCAGGCGTATATCCAGGCCGGTGCGGGAATTGTCGCCGATTCGAATCCCGACCATGAATACGAAGAAACGTGCAACAAGGCCCGTGCGATGATGAGAGCCGTCGAACTGGCCGAAGAGGGGTTGGAATGATCGCCTACTACGTGAAGAGTGAACTGTAAAGTGTATCCGAGACGCCAAGACGAGATCTGACCCACGGACGACACAGAACGTGTGGTTCCCATGCTCTTGATGATCGATAACTACGACTCCTTTACGTACAACCTCGTGCAGTATTTCGGCGAGTTGGGCGAAGACGTACGCGTCTACCGGAATAACAAAATTACGCTCGATGAGATTGAAACGTTGCACCCACGCCGCCTTGTGGTTTCACCGGGTCCTTGTACGCCCAAAGAAGCGGGCGTGTCGGTTGATGCGATCAAGCGATTCGGCGGGCAAATTCCCGTCTTAGGTGTCTGCCTGGGACATCAGTCTTTGGCGGTTGCATTTGGAGGAGAGGTTGTACGCGCCGAGCGTCTCATGCATGGGAAAACGTCCAGGATTCAGCACGACGGCAAGACGATCTTTAGAGATCTTCCCAACCCGTTCGAAGCCACGCGTTACCACTCTCTCATCGTGAAACGCTCGACACTCCCGTCCTGTTTTGAAATCTCGGCCGAAACGCCCGAAGGGGAAATCATGGGGATTCGCCATCGTTCGCTCGGCATTGAAGGTGTGCAGTTTCATCCGGAATCTATTCTGACCACTGTCGGGAAAGACCTGCTCAGGAATTTCCTGAAATTGTAGCCATCAACAATCAGCGGTCCGCCTTCAGCCAGTAGACTTACTACGGAACTGATCGGCGCTAGCTGATAGGTGAGGCCTGATAGCTGCTGATCATGATTAAAGACGCCATTGCCAAGCTTGCCGACCGCATGTCTTTGACGGAGAAGGAAGCCGAAGAGGCAATGGGTGAAATCATGGATGGGGCAGCCAAACCCGCCCAGATCGCCGCGTATCTGATGGGGCTTCGTCTCAAGGGTGAAACCGCTGACGAAATCGCCGGTTCCGTGCGGGCGATGCGGGCACGTGCTGTTCGTATCCCGGTTGGCGATCCCAATGTGGTCGATACCTGCGGCACTGGCGGTGACGGAGCCCATACCTTCAACATCTCGACGACGACGGCCTTTGTGGTCGCTGGGGCTGGTCTGACTGTGGCCAAACATGGCAATACAGCGGTCTCTTCGAAGTCGGGAAGCGCCGATCTCTTAAGTGCGTTGGGCGTGAATATTGATCTGCCGACTGAACGCGTGGCCGACTGTGTTAATGACATCGGGATCGGGTTCCTCTTTGCACCTTTGTACCATGGCGCCATGAAACATTGTGCGGGACCACGGCATGAGATGGGGATCCGAACGATGCTCAACATTCTTGGACCGTTGACGAATCCAGCGGGAGCCACCATTCAAGTGGTCGGGGTCTTCGACCGAAAACTCACTGAATTGGTCGGAAAGGTTCTCGTGCAGCTGGGCTCGCGCCATTGTTTCGTCGTCCATGGGATGGATGGGCTCGACGAGATTAGCTTGACCGACAGGACCATGGTGTCGGAGGGCAAGCAAGGCGTCCTCTCGAGTTATGTGCTGGATCCGCAGGAGTTCGGGCTCGCACGCGTGCGCCTGAAAGATCTCGCCGGCGGCCATCCGCCAGAGAATGCTCAAATTACGCGGGACATCCTTCAGGGGCGCAAGGGCCCGAAGCGGGACGTCGTATGTCTCAATGCGGCGCCGGCGCTGGTTGCCGGAGGCAAGGCCACATCACTTCAGGAAGGGTTCCGTTTGGCCGCTCAGTCGATCGACTCGGGGGCTGCAGCAGACAAACTTGAACGCCTCGTTGCCTATACCAATAAATAAGGGAGAGATTTACGGCGAGGGGGCAGTCACAACGTCACACCTCGCTCCCACAGAGTCAATCCTGCGAGGGGATGTCGAACATGATCCTGGATCGTATTCTCGAACACAAGAAAGCCGAATTGCGCCACAAGCAGAGTCGCGGGTATATGGCCGATCTCACCGGTCGTATCAAGGATCTCTCGCGATCAATGGGGTTCGCGGTCGCCTTGGACGCCACCAAAACTGCTAACAGTCCAGCCCTCATCGCCGAGATCAAGAAAGCGTCCCCAAGTTTAGGGTTCCTGCGACCTGAGTATGAGGAACGGTTTGATCACCTCGAAATAGCCAAGTCTTACTATACCCACGGTGCCTCGGCCTTGTCGGTCTTAACCGATCAGGACTTCTTTCAAGGTAGCCTTGAACATCTGCGCGAGATAAAACATGCGATTCCGTTGCCCGTGCTCAACAAGGAATTCATGATCGGGGAGGTGCAATTTTACGAAGCCCGAGCGTATGGAGCTGATGCGGTGCTTTTGATCGTTGCCGCGCTCGAGCGGGAGCAGTTGATTGATTTTCACGCTTTGACGAAAGAACTTGGCATGGACACGCTGTTCGAAATCCATCATGAACGCGAACTTGATACCGTATTGGAACGTATCCCGGATGCACGATTGATCGGTATCAATAATCGTGACCTCAAAACCTTTGCAACGGATCTTGGCGTCACCTTGCGGGTAGCCAAACGCATTCCCAGAGATCGGTTGATCGTAAGCGAGAGCGGTATTCACAAACGAGATGACGTCATCAAACTTCTTGAGGCTGGAGTCCACGCGATGCTCGTCGGTGAATCCCTGATTCGGGCTGACAATATTGGCGCAAAAATCCGGGAGCTTCGTGGAACAGACAACCAGACTCCAGCGATGTCTTAGAGGCTCAAAAGCGAGGCATCTGTGGCATATCGAACAAAAATTTGTGGTATCACGAATATCGAAGATGCCCGAGTTGCCGTGACGGCTGGTGCTGATGCGCTCGGATTCCTCCTTTATCGGAAAAGCCCTCGATACGTTGATCCCATGATAGTTCAACAGATCGTGGCCCAATTGCCGCCGTTCATATTGCCAGTAGGTGTGTTCGTCAACGAAGAAATCAAGATTGTGCGCGATCTCATGGATACCTGCGGCCTAGCGCTTGCTCAGCTCCATGGAGACGAGAGCGCAACATACTGCCGTGAATTGCGTCGTCCTGTGCTCAAGGCACTACGATTAAAGGATCGGAGTACCTTCGTTGCCTTGGCAGAGTTTCAAGCGAGGATAGAGGTGCGCGGTTTCGTGCTCGATGCCTTGTCTGAGGAGGCCTATGGAGGGACCGGGCAGGTCGTCGATTGGGGCTTAGCTCGGCAGGCGGCACAGGCAGCGACGGTGATTCTCGCGGGGGGCCTGACACCGGAGAATGTCGGTCAGGCTCTTCGGGCAGTTCAGCCATACGGTGTCGATGTTAGTAGCGGGGTTGAGGTCACCCCGGGAAAGAAGGATCACGAGAAGATTCGTGCCTTTCTCCGCGCTGTGAGTGCTGTGTCCTCGTAGCAAGCCGATCTGTTTTGCCGTCTTGTGCATCTACATAGGGAATTCTATGGTTACGGTGCCTGACAAGAGAGGGCGATTCGGGTTATACGGAGGACGGTATGTCCCCGAAACCTTGATGCCAGCTCTTCTCGAATTAGAACGTGAATATGCCAAGGCCGCCAAGGACCGCCGGTTTCAGGCAGAATTTGCCGACTACTTGAAGCAATACGTCGGTCGTCCAACTCCGCTCTACTTTGCCGAACGCCTGACGAAGAAATTAGGCGGGGCCAAGATCTATCTCAAGCGCGAAGATCTCTGCCATACGGGCGCTCACAAGATCAACAACGCAATCGGCCAAGCACTCCTCGCAAAGCGCATGAAGAAAACACGGGTGATCGCCGAGACCGGCGCCGGCCAGCATGGGGTGGCGACGGCGACCGTGGCCGCAATGTTTGGACTGCAATGTGAAATTTATATGGGTACGGAGGATATGCAGCGGCAAGCGCTAAACGTCTTTCGAATGCGTTTGTTGGGTTCAACGGTGACGGAAGTCGATGCTGGTAGCCGAACTCTCAAAGACGCCATCAGCGAGGCGATGCGCGATTGGACGACGAACGTCCGCTCCACCCACTATATCCTTGGCTCCGTGCTCGGAGCTCATCCCTATCCTATGATGATTCGTAATTTTCAATCCATCATTGGTCGCGAAGCGCGGAAGCAAATTCTTGCCGCCGAAGGACGCTTACCGGATTGCCTCGTAGCCTGTGTGGGTGGCGGAAGTAACGCGATGGGCTTGTTCCACGCTTTTCGGGACGACAAAAAGGTGAAGATGATCGGTGTCGAGGCCGGTGGACTCGGCATTACCAGCGGAAAGCATGCTGCGCGGTTCGCGGGTGGAAAACCCGGTGTTCTCCAAGGCACGATGACGTATCTTCTCCAGGGCGACGACGGACAAATCAATCTGACCCATTCCGTGTCGGCCGGACTGGATTATGCGGCCGTAGGGCCCGAACACAGTTATTTGCGGGATGAGGGTCTCGCAGAGTACACCTCTGCGACCGATGATGACGCGCTTGCGGCTTTCGATTTGCTTTCGCGGGAAGAAGGGATTGTGCCTGCGCTGGAAAGCGCGCACGCCCTTGCGCACATCACGAAGCTGGCGCCAACCATGAAGAAGAGTCAAGTCATGATCGTGAATCTCTCCGGCCGAGGCGACAAGGACGTGCAGCACGTCGCGCGAATCAGAGGAATTGCGTTGTGACTTCGCGATTGGTTCAAACACTCGCAGGCCTGCGGGACCGCAAAAGCAAAGCATTGATTGCCTACATCATGGCGGGCGATCCCACTCTACAAGACACGGAGCGTTTGGTGTTGGAATTGGAACAAGCCGGCGCCGATGTGATCGAGCTTGGAGTCCCCTTTTCCGATCCGATCGCTGATGGTCCGGTCATTCAGCAGGCCGCGGAACGGGCCCTTCGGAGTGGCACATCACTGCGCAAGATCCTGACGATGGTGAAGACGCTTCGAAGCAAGACACAGATTCCGCTTGTCTTGATGGCCTACTACAACACCATCCATGCGTTTGGTCCCGAGCGCTTCTGCCGAGAGGCGGTGGCTGCCGGCGTCGATGGTTTGATTGTCCCAGACATGCCGCCAGATGAAGCCGGACCTCTTGAAGAGCCCGCCGCTGAGACCGGCTTGCAGCTGATTTTTCTCTTGGCGCCGACAAGCACAAAGGAACGCCGCTCATATGTGGTCCGTCGATCGCAGGGGTTCGTCTACTATGTATCCCTGACGGGGATTACAGGAGCCAAACTCAGCAACCTTGCCGATGTCAGGGCCAATGTTGAAAAGATCAGAAAGATTTCAGCGATACCGGTGGCGGTAGGGTTCGGGGTCGCGACTCCGGGGGACGCGGCCAAGGTTGCTGCGATTGCCGACGGGGTCATCGTGGGGAGCGCCATCGTCAAGCAGATCGCAGCGCATCAACAGAACAGTGGGATGGTGGCTCACGTCGGATCCTTCGTGAAGTCCATCAAAGCAGCTATGACCTCCGTCTCAAGCTCGGCAAGCCGCTAATCCCCAGCCTTCCGTTCGGCGGAATTCGACCAAGCTGAGTGGTCGGAAGCGAATACCTTGAGAAATTCGTGCTGGAGAATAGCTGAAAGAGGCGACTAGTGTTTCGGTTGCGGAGGCATGTTCTTCACCATCTCGTCGACCAGATCTTTGGCGACATCCTTTAAGTCCGGCTTATAGAACATGTAACTGCTGGACCGTTCGTGACGAGCTTTCCACACCGTGGTCCCGCTGGTGGCGTCGATCAACCGGAGACTGAGTCCAACACGCCCGACGTTGTCGCCTTCTTTTCGGACGTACTCCCAGGAATTCACGCGAACCACCAGAAAGGAATCGACGTTCAACGATTTTCCCAGCTTTATTGCCGATTCTTTGTCCGACTGGCCAGTCATTTCGAGGCGCGAAAAATAAAATACTAGGGCGTCGAAGGCTTCTTTTGACGCTTGAAAGACATCGGTTACCTGTTCGGGAGCCACCACGCGTTCGATATGCGCGATACGATTGAGGGAGGAGGCGATGACCTCTTGGATGTCTTCACGAGCGCTGTCGTACTGACTCGCCATCGGCGGGAGTACCGCAATCGCGTGCGGATGAAACACCCTAGCTCCGGGCCCTTCCCAAACCTCGAGGAGCCCGCCACAACCGCCGCTGACCAAGAACAAGAATCCGAGTATGATTCGAAGACATATATGAAGAAAACCGATGCTCATCCGCTCAGTATACCATTTAGAATGTCCAGGCAAGTGCACCGGAGGCGAGCGCGTTTCCTTTGTCGAAATCGTACCCGCCGGCGAGGTCGAGGCGGAACGTATAGATTCGAATGCCGAGTCCCGCGGTCGGTGTAAAGGGGGACCCCGCATCCTGGACATTCTTATACGTTCCGACGCGGAACGACAGAAATTCCGAGAGCATCGTTTGTTCCATCCCAAGGCTCAACACCTGGCTTTTGAATCCCGGCGCCAGCGTCTGGTTGGAGGTGATGTCCATATCTGCGGTCACGATCATCGTTGACCAAGGATTCACCGCCACACCTCCTCGTACCTGAGGAGTCAGTTTGTATTGGAGACCGCCTGGAGCGTCAAAACTTGGTTGATTGATATCTTTGGCCACCACGCCGAATCTCAGCCACGAAGAAGGGCGATACATCGCGCCAAGGTCGACGCCGTAGGAGGTTGAAATCGTGGCCTTGCCAAAATTGTCAATGAGATTTGGATTGACCCCCCCTTGAAGGTTGGTCGTATTGTTGTAGGCAGCACCTTGGATGATCTTGCCCGTGACACCGACGGCGAAGGTTTTATCCGCAAAGGCGTAGGCGTAGGAAAATGCCGCCTGCCGGGCTTCCAATCCGCGAAGTGCCATGGCACCACTGATCGTAATCGGTCCGGTCCCGGGAGGCGTTTGGGACACCTGTATCGGGGAGCTCACGAAGCCTCCTGACGTCGCGACATCGGAGATGTTGAATCCAAAGGCATGCTCGCCGAAATGGCCTTTGACGTAGAAGCCGCCGGAGGCAAGTCCGGAGACTGACGAGCCGGGGCGATTGAGCTGATTCGCGATATTCTGCGCATTCACAAGATTAAGCGGTGACGTATCGTTGGGGTTGAAGTCCTTCAAATTATCCAGCGCATTGATCATACCGTTCGTCCCAATCACCTGGGCCGTCCCTTGAATCCGAACGTCAAGGGACTTGACCATCGCCAAGCCAGCCGGGTTCCAATAGCTGGCATAGGCGTCGGTCGTCACCGCTACTCCAGCGCCGCCCATACCTGCTGCTCGGGGACCGACGGGGACGAATTCCACGGCGACGGCTTGCACGGGGAGAACGAGGGCCATGACGGCTGCAGCCATTCGCAGCGCCGTCTGGATACGCATGAAAGGACATCCTCCTGGTAGGACGAGGACTTTGGCCGAGTCTATTGGAGGGATCGTGAACCGTCAAGCGTTAGATGATCTGACCATCCTGCATGTACACGATGCGATCGGCCTGGGCGGAAAGCTTTTCGTTGTGGGTCACGATGACGAAGGTGGTCCCGCGAGACTTATTAAGGTCTCTCATTAAGGCAAAGAGGGCTTCTCCTGTATGAGTGTCGAGATTGCCCGTCGGTTCATCGGCCAGCACCAAATCCGGCCGCTGCATTAAGGCCCGAGCAACGGCTACGCGTTGCTGTTCACCGCCCGATAATTCGCCAGGTTTATGATGGAGCCGTTCGCCCAATCCGACTTCGTTCAATAACGCGATGGCATCGGCTTCGACATCAGCCGGCGACCGCCGTTGAATCAAGGCTGGCATGCACGCGTTCTCGAGCGCCGTAAATTCCGGCAAGAGATGATGAAACTGAAAAACGAACCCGATTCGTCTATTGCGAAATTCCGCCTGCGCCGCGTCCGAAAGCTGGAAGAGATCCCGCCCTTCAAAGGAGACTGTCCCCCGCGTCGGGCGATCCAACATCCCGATAATATGCAGGAGCGTGCTCTTTCCAGCACCTGATGCGCCCATGATGGCGAGCAGTTCGCCTCGCCGGATTTCAAGATTGATCCCCTTCAGCACGGTCAGATCGTGCTCACCGATCCTGAAGGTCTTGTACAGGCCGTTGATCCCGATCATGGCCTACAACCCCGGCACTCTGCGTTTGGCCTTTGGTTCCTGGAACCAGCTGCGGGCTGAATGCTAGGCGCCTCACTCATAGCGCAGCGCCGAGGCCGGCTCCAGTTTGGCAGCCTGGCGAGAAGGAAACACCGTGGCGAAAAAGCTGATTAAGATGGCCGAACCGGCGACGAGAAAAACGTCGGACGCCAGGACATGGACAGGAATGCGAGAGATGTAATAGACGGTCGGATCGAAGGTCCAGAAAGTCTGAATCAGCCAGAGGAAAGCATAGCCAAGCGGAATCCCGATGGTTGTGCCGGTGAGCCCTATGATTAAGCCATTCAGCATGAAGACACGGCGGATACTGGGACTTGTCGCGCCCATGGCTTTCAAAATGGCAATCTCCTTCTGCTTTTCGGTCACGATCATGGTCAAGGTGCTGACGATGTTAAACGAGGCCACGATGGTGATCAGGACCAGGAGCAGAAACATCATCGTTTTTTCGAGCTTCAATGCGGAAAACAGATTTCGGTTCATTTGCATCCAGTCCCGGGCGCCATAGGCAAAGCCGAGCGACTGTTCTACCGACCGGGCAATATCTGCGGCGCGGAACACATCCGTCACCTTGATCTCGACTCCCGTGGCCGTGGCACCAAGGTTAAAAAACTTTTGCGCTTCGCCGAGGTCGATATAGGCCAGCGAGGAATCGTATTCGTACATGCCGGACTGAAAAATGCCCACGACCGCAAAGGTTCGGATTTTCGGCACCAATCCCATCGCACTAATGGGGCCGGCAGGTGGCGACACGACATTGACCGTATCACCCATGAACAGCCCGAGCCGTAAGGCGAGTTCTTTGCCGAGAATGATGCCGGGCTTTTCCGATTCCACTGGAGGGCCAGCCGGGTTTTCCGGGGGAGACTGTTTGACTTTGACGAGCTTTTGCAAGTCTGTGAGTTTCCCCGAAGCGAGATTCTTCGCCAGTTCGGTGACATTTCCTTCGCGTTCTGGATCGATGCCACGAATCACGATCCCTTGCACACCAGTCTGAGTCGTCAGAAGCACCTGTTTCAAGACGAAAGGCGTTGCCGCGACCACGTCCGGCACCTCTTGAACCCGGGCAGCCACAGAGTCATAGTCGGCCATTGCATCTTTCATCCTGTCCTGCACGATAATATGGGCCGTCGTACCGAGAATCTTGGCCTGAATGTCTTCCTTGAATCCGGTCATGATCCCGACGGTGCCGATCAATGCAGCGACACCGAGGGTAATGCCGGTAATCGAGACGAATGTATTCAGCGAGATGGTTCGATTCCGCCGTTTGGCACGCAGGTAGCGGAGGCCGACGAAGATTTCATAGGGGAGGGCCATTCCGATTTACTGCTCCAGCCTCCCGGGAGGCCGACACGCGTTCCTAGCTGTGTGCTCGCAGCGCCCAAGATCGCGACGTAACACACTGAGTACGTCTCGACTCCTCGGCCGCTGCGGCTTTGCTGAGCGACGCCTTTGACCATCCTGGGTTAATATCATGAAGTGTTTTGCGATCATTTTTCGGGTCGCAATTGGGGAAAAAGAACTACATCTCGAATGGATGCCTGGTTAGTGAACAGCATGATCAGTCGGTCGATACCGATTCCTTCCCCTGCCGTCGGCGGCATACCATATTCCAAGGCGCGGAGGAAGTCTTCATCAACGAGGTGCGCCTCTTCATCGCCGGCCACTCGTTGAGCCGCCTGAGCCTCGAATCGTTCCCGCTGATCGAGCGGATCGTTCAGCTCGGAAAACGCGTTGGCGATCTCACGGCCCGCGATGTACAGCTCGAAGCGATCGGTTAAGGCCGGATTAGTATCCTTCCGCCGCGCCAAGGGAGAAATCTCAATGGGATAATCGGTGATGAAGGTCGGCTGCTGCAGATTAGGTTCGACCGTTTCCTCGAAGATCTCGTTCACAATATTGAAGAGTGGCCACTTGGGGTCGACCGGCACGTTGAGTTTCTTGGCCACCTCCACGGCTTTGTTCCGATCCTGGAAGACCGATGGGTCCAGGCTGTTCACTTCAAGAATCGCCTGATGGTAGGACCAGCGACGCCACGGCGGTGTCAGATCGATTGCCTTGCCTTGATACGGGATCACCGTCTTGCCGAGAACCTGGGTGGCTACTGCGGCGATCAATTCCTCCGTCAGAATGATCAGGTCTTGGTAATCCGCGTAGGAGATGTAGAACTCAAGCATCGTGAATTCAGGATTGTGGATCGTCGAGACCCCCTCGTTCCGAAAATTGCGATTAATCTCAAACACTCGTTGGAAGCCGCCGACGATCAATCGCTTCAAATACAATTCCGGCGCAATGCGGAGGTAGAGATTAGCGTCGAGCGCATTGTGGTGCGTCACGAACGGTTTCGCAGTGGCCCCACCGGGAATCGGGTGCATCATCGGTGTTTCAACTTCAAGAAATCCTCGCTCGATGAGGAACGACCGAATCTCGGCGATAATCTTGCTGCGAAGCTCAAAAATCCCATGCACCTCCGGATTGGCGATCAAGTCCACATACCGCTGCCGATAGCGGGTCTCGACGTCGGTCAAGCCATGCCACTTCTCCGGTAGCGGCCGAAGGGCTTTGCTTAAGAACGTGAGCTCATGGACTTCCACGGTGAACTCATTCGTCTTGGTCCGAAAGAGGATGCCGCTGACGCCGATCCAATCGCCCAGGTCCAGCTGCTCTGCAATCCTGTAAGCCTGTTCTGATAGATGATCCTTCTTCAGATAGACCTGCAATCGCTCAGACCCGTCCTGTAACACTGCGAAGCCCGCCTTTCCGAATCGACGTAACGCGACGATTCGTCCAGCCAATGTGCATGCAACCTTCTCTTGCTCCAGCACCTCTCTCGGTTTCTCACCATGCAGCTTGATCAGCTGCCCAGCCCGGTCCTTCACCTCGAACCTTCTGCCATAGGGTGCCACCCCTGCCTCACGTAACTGGTCGAGCTTCTTCATCCGTTGCTGACGTTGTTCGTTGAGTTCGTCCATAGCGAGAGCAGATGGCTACTAGCTATTAGCCCGCAGCATTTAGAGGTCGTCTGGTTCGCTGACAATCGACAGCTGATCGCTTCCTCTCGTGAGTTTCATCTTCAGATACGCCTCGATGAATCCGTCCACGTCACCATCCATAACCGACGCCACGTTTCCGACTTCGTATCCTGTACGATGATCCTTCACCATTTGATAGGGCTGGAACACGTACGAGCGGATCTGATTTCCCCAGGCGATGTCTTTCTTCTCTCCAACGATGGCGTTGAACTCCGCTTCTTTTTTCTTCTGCTCGAGTTCATAGAGCCGTGCCTTGAGGATCTTCATGGCACCGTTGCGATTTTGAAGCTGAGACCGTTCGTTTTGACATTGAACCACGATCCCGGTGGGGAGGTGTGTAATGCGGATCGCGGTCTCGACCTTGTTGACATTCTGCCCACCAGCTCCACCAGCGCGAAACGTATCGATTTTGAGATCCTTATCTTCGATCACAACATCGATGTCTTCATTGACCTCTGGGTACACAAAGACCGATGCGAACGACGTGTGCCGCCGCTTATTCGCATCGAAGGGTGAAATTCGAACCAGTCGATGTACGCCGGCCTCGGCTTTAAGATAACCGTAGGCGTGGGGGCCGGCGATGGAGAGTGTGACACTCTTCACACCAGCTTCTTCACCCGGTAACAAATCCAGCGTTTCCACTTTGAATCGCTTGCGTTCCGCCCAGCGCACGTACATGCGCAGGAGCATCTGCGCCCAATCCTGTGACTCCGTGCCACCGGCACCCGGATGGATGGCGAGGATTGCGTTGTTGGGATCCAACTCGCCAGAAAGCAGCAACTCTACACGGAGCGACAGGAGCCTCGGTTCGAACAGATTCAATTCAGTTGTGAGTTCTCTTTCGAGCGAGGGATCGCCGCTTTCGTCCGCCAACTCCAACAGCGCACCCAGATCGCTCAACTTGGCCTCGATGTCGCGCCACTGTTGGATCTCACGCTCAAGGGCCGCCTTCCTACGGCTGATTTGTGCGGCCGCCTGAGCATCGCTCCAGAACTGCGGCTGAGCGGTTTGGGCTTCCAATTGGCTGAGTTCTGTCGTCATGCGGGGGAGGTCAAAGATGCCCCCTAAGTTCCGAGACTTGTTCACCTACCGCTCGAACCCGAATTCGTACCTCATCCAACATGGAGCGATCCTTTCACCTTAGACCGGCGTGGCAGCTACGGTGCTGTGCTCGGGTCCTTTGGTCCTAAAGATGCCGTAAAGCCATACGAGCGCGCAAAGTATAACACAGCCGTAAGCAAACACATCGCCGTAGCGGCTGTAAAAGGTGCGAGGGGCCCAGGTCTGGACACGGTTCTGTAGCGCCTGTTCTATAAAGATCGGGGTCGCTTGGACGATGCGGCCGAACGGATCGATAAATCCAGAGACCCCGGTATTTGCGGAACGCGCAAAGGCCAGGTGATTCTCCACCGACCGGAAAACTACCATCGAAAAATGTTGGGCCGGTGCCGACGATTCGCCAAACCAAGCATCATTGGTGATGGTTACAAAAAATTCGGCGCCGTTCGCCGCAAGACGGCGGACCAAGTCAGGGAAAATCACCTCGTAGCATATCAGCACACCAAACTTCACAGGTTTCGCAGGAGCCGGGTCACTTCCCCTCCCAGTCGATCGTAGTCGCGGAGTAATTGATAAAATTGTCGGACCTGGACCTGGTTCAAAGTCCCCGATGCCCTCAACCAACTTATCGAGAAAAAAGAGCAACGATGACTTCAGGGGAATGTATTCCCCGAACGGCACGAGGTGTTGCTTGTCGT
>Ga0126373_10001267_pt1 | contig 17797 bp, 16 predicted proteins | sample PanSoiMetPlot_11_FD_92545 | JGI IMG/M metagenome (GOLD analysis project Ga0126373, IMG submission 92545) | Tropical forest soil microbial communities from Panama - MetaG Plot_11 | ecosystem: Environmental > Terrestrial > Soil > Tropical forest > Bulk soil | place: Panama | collected 2016-02-17 | reverse complement strand
GGCAGCAACGTCATCGTGAAGGAAGGCGCGTTCCTGCACCGCGCCATCGTGCACAACAACGTGTATGTCGGCCGCGGCGTGACGCTGCGTGGCTGCGTGGTCGGCAAGAACACCGACGTCATGAGCCAGGCCCGGATCGAGGAGGGCGCAGTCGTCGGGGATGAGTGCGTCATCGAGGCTGACAGCTATGTGTCAGCAGGCGTGAAGGTCTACCCGTTCAAGACCATCGAAGCTGGCGCGGTAGTCAACACCAGTGTGATCTGGGAGTCGCGCGGCCAGCGCACCCTGTTCGGCCCTCGCGGCATCTCTGGCCTGGTCAATGTCGAGATCACGCCCGAGCTGTGCGTCCGGCTGGCGAGCGCGTATGCGACAACCTTGAAGAAGGGTGCGGTCGTCACCACATCGCGCGATGCCTCGCGGGCGGCGCGCGCGCTCAAGCGGGCCGTACACGGCGCCCTCAACGCCAGCGCGATCAACGTGATCGACCTGGAGGCGCAGCCGATGCCGCTGGTCAGGTTCGAGACGGCCCGCAGCGACTGCAGCGGTGGCATCGCGCTGCGGACGACGCCCGGTGACCCGCAATCGATCGACATCATCTTCATGGACTCCGATGGCGCGGACCTGTCGCAGTCGGCTCAGCGCAAGCTGGAGCGCGTCTTCTCTCGGCAGGAATTCCGGCGTGCGTTCCCTGGTGAGATCGCCGAGCTGTCCTACCCGCCCCGGGTGGTCGAGGCCTACACGCAGGAACTGCTCAGGTCCGTTGACATGACGGGCGTATTCGGCGCGGGGTTGCGAGTCGTCGCCGACTGCGCCGGCGGCACGACGTCGCTCGTGATGCCCGGGCTGCTCGGCAAGATCGGCGTCGACGTCCTGACCGTCAACAATCGGCTGGATGAGGCGTCACCGACCCAGTCGATGGCGGCGGTGCGGGCTGACATGCACAGGCTGGCCGAGCTCGTGTCTTCGTTCGGGGCCGCGTTTGGGGTCCGGTTCGACCCGGTCGGCGAGCGGATCGCGCTGGTGGACGACAAGGGTGCGCTCGTGAACGATGACAGGGCGCTGCTCGTCGTCCTCGACCTCATCGCCGCCGAGAAGCGCGGCGGCCGGGTCGCGCTGCCGGTGACGACTACCCGGGTGGCCGAGGAGGTCTGCAGCTTCCACGACGTCGAGGTGATCTGGACGCCGACGTCCTTGCATGGGCTCTACCAGGCCGCCGCTGGCCACGACGTGATCTTCGCAGCCGACGGCAAGGGGGGCTTCGTCGTGCCTGGCTTCTCCCGGTCGATCGACGGGATAGCGGCGTTTGCCCAGCTCCTCGGCCTCGTCGCCCGGACGAGGCTGACGCTCAGCCAGATACAAGCCCGGATACCCGAAGCCAGCCTGCTCAAGCGCTCCATGCCGACCCCGTGGGCCGCCAAGGGCATGGTCATGCGGACGGTCGTCGAAGCCGCTGGAGATAAGGAAATCGACACCACGGACGGCGTCCGGGTGATCGAACCCGACCGGGGCTGGATCCTCGTGTTGCCCGATCCGTCCGAAGCCGTGACCCACCTGTGGGCCGAGGGCAACGATCCCGACACCGCCCAGGCGCTGCTCGACGAGTGGGCCGCCGTGGTCGAGCGAGCCGGTCGCTGACCGTCGCTGCCGCCGGACTGGCCGCGAGCAGGGCGCCTGCCGTGAGACAATCGCTCCTCAGGTGTGTTGACAAGCGGGAGTCCGGGATAGAGCCGTCCGGGACGAAAGCTGTCAGGCGGAGGTGCGGCCAGTATGTGGCGAAGGCGTCGCGACGACGTTCCGCGCTGGCGGAGACGACATGCGTGGCGCATGCAACGTCGGGCCGAGGCGCAGGTAGCGTTGACGGTGCCAGCCGAATATCGGTTCGGGTCGGCGGAGCACGTTCCGTCGGAGTATGCGCGGGTCCCCGCGTCCGCGGGAGCCGTCCCGGCTGCCGGGGTTCATCAGACGAATGGGAGGCTTGGCGATCCCATGGCCAGCGTCTTCTGCACCACGTGTGGTGAAGCTAACCCCGAGGGCGCGCGCTACTGCTCGCGCTGCGGCACGCCGCTGGTACGGCGCGCGAGTGACCGGGGGGCCGACACAACGTCGACCATCTCGATCGGCAGCGATTTCGAGGTAGACCAGTTCGACGAGGCGGACGCCGATGCCGCCGCCGTCGCCGCGCTCCCGCCCGGCACCGCGCTGCTCGCAGTGCGCCGCGGACCTAACGCCGGCAGCAGGTTCCTGCTCGACAGCGACCTCACGCTCGTCGGCCGTCACCCTGACAGCGACATCTTCCTCGACGACGTAACTGTTTCGCGGCGCCATGCCGAGTTCTACCGGCACGGCGGCCGGTTCACCGTGCGGGACGTGGGCAGCCTGAACGGCACCTACGTCAACCGCGAGCGGATTGAGGAGGCCAGCCTCAGCCAGGGGGATGAGGTGCAGGTCGGCAAGTTCCGCCTAGTGTTCCTGCTCGGACCCGGGTCTGCGGCCGATTACGGCGGAGGCATGCAGGTCGGGGGATGAACGCGCAGCCCGGCCGCGGGTATCTCGGCATCGGTGAGGTCCTGGCACAGCTCCGCGGTGAATTCCCCGATGTGAGCGTGTCCAAGATCAGGTTCCTGGAGACCGAGGGACTCATCGCCCCGGCGCGCTCGCCGAGTGGGTACCGGCGGTTCTGCGCGGCTGACGTCGACCGGCTCCGGTTCATCCTGGCTGCGCAGCGCGATCAGTACCTCCCGCTGCGGGTCATCAAAGAGCGGCTGGCCGTTCCCACGCCGTCGGACGGCGACCGGCTTCTGACCAGGCGTGAGCTGCTGGCTGAGGCTGGCATGAGCGAAGCGCTACTGACAGAGCTTGAGACGTTCGGCTTGCTGCGGCGCGTCGGCCGGAACTACGGTCCCGACGCCCTTCAGGTCGCCCGGACCGCTGTTGCGCTGACAGCGTACGGCGTCGAGGCCAGGCACCTGCGCTCGGTTCGAGCAGCCGCCGAGCGGGAGACGACCATGATCGAGAGCCTGGTCGCCCCGATCCTGCGCCAGCGGGCGAGCGGCGCCAGAGAACTAGCTGCACGTACTGCCGGCGAACTGGCCGATCTGGTGCTGCGGCTCCATAGCGCCCTGGTTGCCGAGACGCTGGCCGAGGCCGGCCTGTCCCAGGCTGAGATGCCCCACGCTGGCGTGGCGCAGCCGGAGTCGGCGGACGCCGCAGGCTGGCAGGACGCTATTGGGGGTGTACTTTGACAAAGGGAGTGCCCGCTGGTGGAAGGGGAATGCCAGTAGGCAGGTCCGCTAGGAGAGGCAGCGCGCAGGCGCGGATAAGGACGGAGCCGCCGTGAGGCAGATGGAGGTCGTCGGCGTCCGGGTGGAGATGGCCACGAACAACCCCATCGTCTTGCTGAAGGAGACGGAGGGGGAGCGTTACCTGCCGATCTGGATCGGGCCGAATGAGGCAACGGCCATCGCCTTCGCCCAGCAAGGCATGGTGCCGCAGCGGCCGCTGACGCACGACCTGATGCGAGACATGCTCGAAGTCCTGGAGATCCGGCTGACGACCGTCAACATCACTGCCCTGCGAGATGGGATCTTCTTCGCAGACTTGATCTTCTCTAATGGCCGCGAGGTCAGCGCCCGGCCATCGGACTCCATCGCGCTGGCGCTGCGGACAGGTGCTGATATCTACGTTCGGGACGAGATACTCGACGAGGCCGGTGTCGCGATTCCCGACGAGCAAGAAGACGAAGTCGAGAAGTTCCGCGAGTTTCTGGACTCGATCACGCCTGAGGACTTTGGCCGGTCGACCTGACCGGCCGGCGCGCCGCCGGGGTCGTTGACGTGGCCGCTCTGAGCGGCCTACCGTGCGAATGGTGTACCCAGGGATGATGGCGGTGACGATGTGGCAAGGATGACAGGCCACTCGAGCGCGAGTCATTCTGGCGGAGAGCAGCAGTTGCTGTTCGGCGGAGACGTAGTACCGGAGGACGTCGGGTACCGCGGACCGACTGCATGCGCCGCAGCCGGCATCACCTACCGCCAGCTCGACTACTGGGCGCGCACGGGGCTGGTTGAGCCTAGTGTCCGGCCTGCCACCGGCTCGGGCTCGCAGCGCCTTTACGGGTTCCGGGACATTCTCGTGCTCAAGGTCGTGAAGAGCCTGCTCGACACCGGTATCTCCCTGCAGCAGATCCGGCAGGCCGTGGTTCACCTGCGCGAGCGCGGTTCGGCCGATCTGGCTCAGGTGACGCTCATGAGCGATGGAGCCAGCGTCTACGAGTGCACATCGCCGGATGAGGTCATCGATTTGCTGCAAGGTGGCCAGGGCGTATTCGGCATCGCGCTTGGCCGGGTCTGGCAGGAGGTCGAGGGGACTCTGGCCGAGCTGCCCGCCGAGCGTGCCGAGGACGCGTCTGGCAGCGATGAGCTCGCCAGTCGCCGCGCCCGCAAGACGGGCTGAGCGAATCGCGGCAAAACTCCCGCAATTTGGTTGGAAGCGTCAAGTTATGTCGTGTTATCGTAACCGGCGTGCCTGCGACGATCTCGGTAGCAAATCTGCGCAAGTCATATGGATCCACTGTCGCCGTCGGAGGCGTGAGCTTCGCCGTCGAGCAGGGGGAGTTCTTCGGCATCCTCGGCCCTAACGGGGCAGGCAAGACGACGACACTGGAGATGCTCGAAGGCCTGCGGGAACCCGATGCCGGGGAGCTGACAGTGCTCGGCTTGCGGCCGTGGCCGCGCAACCCGGCACTCCTGCCGCGGATCGGGGTTCAGCTCCAGTCGTCCTCGTTCTTCGAGCGGCTCAGCGCGCGCGAGCAGATCCGCACGTTCGCCTCGCTCTACGGCGTATCGGCGCGCCGTGCCGACGAGTGGCTCGCCATCGTCGGACTCGACGAGCAGGCTGAGACCAAGACCGAGAAACTGTCGGGCGGCCAGGCCCAGCGGCTCTCGATCGCCTGCGCGCTGGTGCATGACCCCGAGCTGGTGTTCATGGACGAGCCGACGGGCGCGCTCGATCCGGCGGCGCGCCGGAATCTGTGGGATCTGCTCCGGCGGATTAACGCCGACGGCCGGACGGTCGTGCTGACCACGCATCACATGGACGAGGCCGAGACGCTGTGCGACCGCGTCGCCATCATGGACCACGGCGAGATCCTCCGCCTCGGCGCACCGGCCGCGCTCGTCCGCGGACTCGACAGCCCGGTCCGGATCAGCATCGAATCGGGCCTGCTGGCCGCCGCCGACGCGCAGGCGGTCAACCCGGGCGCCGAGGTCACCGACGACGGGGTCTCGCTGACGATCGCGACCCACGATCCCGCTCCTGTGCTCGCCTCCCTAGCCGGTCGGCACGCCCTGGCCGGCCTGCGCGTGCAGGGTGCAACCCTCGAGGACGTCTTCCTTACATTGACCGGACGGGAGTACCGGGCGTGAACCTCAATGCGCTGCGCAGCCTGTCGCGCGCCATCTTCCTCGGCTTCGTCCGGGACCGGGCCGCGCTGTTCTTCTCGATCCTGATGCCGATCCTGTTCCTGCTCCTGTTCGGCTCGATCTACAAGAGCGCGAGCGCGCCAAAGGTGACTGTCATCGAGGTAGGCCGGGTCAGCCTGCTGGACCAGGCCGCGGCCGCCTCCCCGGCGCAGCTCGGCAAGATCCTGAAGGTGACCCACCAGACCAACCTGGCCGCCGCCCTGGACCGCGTCCGCAAGGGCAACGAGGACGCCGTGGTCCAGCAGCAAGGCCACACCCTCGTCGTCCGCTACTCCATCGCCGACCAGACGACGGCCGGCATCGTGCAGGCCGTGTTCAGCTCGATCGTGCAGCAGGCGGACGCCGCCGCCGCGGGGAGCAACGCCGCGTATCAGCTGACGACACAGCAGGTCGAGAACAAGTCGCTGAAGCCCATCCAGTACCTGGCGCCAGGCCTGCTGGGCTGGGCTGTCGCTTCGGGCGGGGCGTTCGGCGCCTCAATCACGCTGGTGAACTGGCGACAGAAGCAGCTCCTGCGCCGGCTCCGGCTCGCGCCCATCAGTGTCGGATCTGTGGTGCTGGCTCGGGTCGGCGTCAGCGTGGCGATCGCGGTCGTCCAGTTTGCCGCGTTCCTGGGTATCGCGACCCTGCCCTACTTTGGGCTGAAGCTGTCTGCGAACTGGTGGATGGCCATCCCCGTAGTGCTCTGCGGCACGCTGGCGTTCATGGCGATCGGCCTGCTCATCGGGTCGTTCGCCAAGACACAGGAGGCGGCGACGGCCGTCGCCAACGCAGTCATCTTGCCGATGGCATTCCTCGGCGGGGCGTTCATCCCGCTCGACTACGCCCCGGCCTGGATCCGCGAAGTCTCGTACGCGATGCCGCTGCGCTACCTGGTAACCGGCATGCAGAACGTGATGGCGCGCGGCGAGGCCGTAGCGTCTGCGCTGCCAGCCATCGGCATCCTGCTCCTCCTGGCGGCCGTGCTGACTCTCATTTCAATCCGGGTGTTCCGCTGGGACGCTGTGTAGCCGACCTGGCCCAGTCAGCTCTGGCAGCCGGCGTCGAAGCCCTCCGACCACAGCACAAGGTCGCCCCTCATGGGCTGGATGTCGCGGTAGGCCGCCTCATCGCAGTACGCCGCGAGATCTTGCCGCGTACCGCCTGGCCTGATCCCGTACCGAAGGCGGGCCTCCCGGCCGGCCTGATAGCCGCGCTCGTACTGCGCGCTGTGGGTGTCGGGGGCTGCTCCCAAGGTCCCGGAGATGGACGAGCAGGCCGACAGCGAGATCGCGAGGACGGATAGCGCGATCGCGGTCCCCCGTACGGTCGCCACGATAGGAATATCTGCCAGCGTGCAAGCGGGAATATGGGCGAGTCGCCCGGAATTTTGCCATCGACCGCCGAGGATTTGGGAAACCGCCTCGGGTAGGCTCGGACCGCTGGAACACACCCACCGGGAGAGTCTCTGCGCAGCCAGCGCGGGGCGCCGAAGGGGCAACCTCCCCGGAACCTCTCAGGCACCAGGACCGGGCGGTGTGCGCACTCTGGAGCCCGTCAGAGCGGTCGACAGAGGGGGAGTTAACGAGCGCGGGCGAGCAGCCCGCGGAAGGAGGCTCCCGTGGATTTCGCACCCCGTCACATCGGTCCCGCTGAAGTGGGCCAAGCGCGCATGCTCGAGGTCGTCGGCTATTCATCGCTGGATGAGCTGACCGAGGCCGCGCTGCCCGCCGGGATCGCCGCTGACGGCGCGCTCAGCCTGACGCCCCCGCTCACCGAGGACGAGGCGCTCGCGGAGCTGCGGCGACTCGCGACCATGAACACCGTCGGCACCTCGATGATCGGGCTTGGCTACTACGGAACGCACACGCCGGCTGTCATCCGCCGCAACGTGCTCGAGAACCCGGCCTGGTACACCGCGTACACGCCGTACCAGCCGGAGATCTCGCAAGGCAGGCTCGAGGCGCTGCTCAACTTCCAGACCATGATCGAGGACCTCACTGCGCTGCCGGTCGCTGGCGCATCCATGCTGGACGAGGCGAGCGCCGCGGCCGAGGCGATGACGCTGGCCCGGCGGGCCCGCGGTAAGGGCAGCGTGTTCCTGGCGGACTCGGACTGCCTCCCGCAGACGCTGGCAGTGCTGGCGACCAGGGCCGAGCCGCTCGGCATCACGCTGGTGACCGGCCACGTCACGCCTGAGCTGATCGAATCCCAGCCGGATGGGGAGCTGTTCGGCATCCTGATGCAGTATCCGGGTGCCAGCGGCGAGGTCCGGGACCTGGCGCCGGCCATCGCGGCCGCGCATGCCGCCGGGGCGCTGGCCACCGTCGCCGCCGACCTCCTGGCACTCACGCTGCTGACCCCGCCGGGGGAGCTGGGGGCCGACATCGCCGTCGGCACGACGCAGCGATTCGGCGTACCCATGGCCTACGGCGGCCCGCAGGCCGGATACATCTGCGTCCAGGACGCGCTCAAGCGCCAGCTACCGGGTCGCCTCGTGGGCGTATCGGTCGATGCCGACGGCCACCCCGCGTACCGGCTGGCACTCCAGGCTCGCGAGCAACACATTCGACGCGAGAAGGCAACCAGCAACATCTGCACCGCTCAGGTACTCCTCGCGGTGATCGCCGCCATGTACGCGGCGTATCACGGGCCCGATGGTCTCGCCTCGATCGCGCGGCGGGTCCACCGCAAGGCTGCGGCCTTCGCGGTCGCCATGCGGGGAGCCGGATATGAAACGGGGGCGGCCGAGTTCTTCGACACGGTCAGCCTGCGGATGCCTGGTCGAGCGGCCGAGGCGGCGGCTCGGGCGGCCGCGGCCGGCTTCAACGTGCATGTGGCCAGTCCCGACGTCGTGCAGGCCGCGTGCGACGAGACGACGACCGACGCGCACGTCGTCGCCGTCGCGAGCGCGCTTGCCGATCAGCGGGTGGCCCTGCCAGCCGAGCAGGCCGAGGCTTTGCCGGCGGGACTCGTCCGGACGACCACGTTCCTGTCTCATCCGGTTTTCCACAGCTACCGGAACGAGACGGCGATGCTTCGGTACCTACGCCGGCTGGCGGACCGTGACATCGCGCTGGACCGCTCGATGATCCCGCTTGGCTCGTGCACCATGAAGCTCAACGCCGCAGCGGAGATGGAAGCCATCACATGGCCTGAGTTCGCGGGGCTCCACCCGTTCGCCCCGGCGGAGCAGGCGCTCGGGTACCGGCAGCTGATCGATGAGCTTGCCGCCGCATTGACGGAGATCACGGGTTACGACGCCATCAGCCTCCAGCCAAACGCGGGGTCCCAGGGTGAGCTGGCCGGCTTGCTGGCGATTCGCAGGTACCACCGCTCGCTCGGGCAACCCGAGCGGACCATCTGCCTCATCCCCGAGTCAGCCCACGGCACGAACGCGGCCAGCGCGGTGCTGGCTGGTCTGCGGGTCGTGGTGGTCAAGTGCGGCTCGGACGGCGCGATCGACGTTGGCGATCTCCGGGCGAAGCTGGAGGCGCACAGCGGCGCCGTCGCGGCGATCATGGCGACGTACCCGTCGACGAACGGGGTGTTCGAGGAGACGATCGGCGAGGTCTGCGCGCTGGTGCACGACGCTGGCGGTCAGGTGTACGTCGACGGGGCGAACCTGAATGCGCTGGTGGGCCTCGCGAAGCCGGGCAAGTTCGGGGCCGACGTCTCGCACCTGAACCTGCACAAGACGTTCTGCATCCCGCATGGCGGAGGTGGGCCTGGCGTCGGACCCGTGGCGGCGCGGGCGCATCTGGCGCCGTTCCTCCCGGGTCATTTCGCGCTGGCTGACGCAGCTAACCTGGCGGGCCCGGTCGCCGCGGCGCCCTATGGGTCGGCTGGCATCCTGCCGATCTCGTGGGCCTACATCAAGATGATGGGCCCGGACGGTCTGCGGCGAGCGACGCAGGTAGCCATCCTGTCGGCCAACTACGTGGCGCGGCGGCTAACCGAGCACTACCCGGTCCTCTACACCGGGCGCGGCGGCTTGGTGGCGCACGAATGCATCCTGGATCTGCGGCCGATCACGGCGGAGACCGGCATCACGGCCGAGGACGTTGCGAAGCGGCTCATCGACTACGGATTCCACGCGCCGACGATGTCGTTCCCAGTCGCGGGGACACTGATGGTCGAGCCGACCGAGAGCGAAGACCTAGCCGAACTCGACCGGTTCTGCGACGCGATGATCGCTATTCGGCACGAGATCGCGCAGGTGGTTTCCGGGGAGTACGACGCGGCTGACAACCCGTTGAAGAACGCGCCGCACACGGCCAGCATGCTCGTCAGCGACGACTGGAAGCACTCCTACTCTCGGGAGACCGCTGGCTATCCGGCTGGCGGCGACCGGCGAGCCAAGTACTGGCCGCCGGTGCGGCGCATCGACCAGGCGTACGGCGACCGCAACCTCATGTGCGCCTGCCCGCCGCCCGAGGCGTTCGAGAGCTAGCCGGCTGGTTTCGCGAACACGGCGACCTGGCTCGTGCTGTCGGACGTAAACGGCGCCCGGTCCCAGCCGGCCCAGCGGTCACGAAGCCGCAGACCGGCGAGCCTAGCCATCAAATCAAGCTCCGACGGCCACACGTACCGGTAGGGGGCGGAGTGGCGCACAAGCCGGCCTTCGATTTCCATCCAGTGATGAGACGAGGCGATCTGGCTGGCCGGATCGTCGAACGTCTCGATTCCGACGTGATCGGGATCGAGGGCGAACACCCTGGCCTTCTCGCCGGGCGGCACCCGGCGAAGCTGTGGGACCAGGACTTCCACCAGGAAGCAACCGCCCGGCTCTAGCTGCGCCGCCGCGTTGGCGAAGACCGCTAGCTGGTCCTCCTGGGTTGTGACGTTCATGATCGTGTTCGCCACCAGGTAGACCAGCCGGAATGGACCGCCGGGTACCTGCATGCTGGTCATGTCGCCAATGGTCAGCGGGATCAGGTCAGCGCCTGGCTTCGCGGTCAGCTGGGCCGCCATATGCGGTGAGAGCTCGAGGCCATGCACGCAGACTCCGGCGGCACTGAGCGGAAGCGCCACCCGTCCGGTGCCGATAGCGAATTCCAATGCGGTGCCGCCGCGGGCCAGGTCGGCGAGCAACGCCACCATGGGATCGAGGATTGACGGCTCGAACTTGGCGGCGTATGTCCTGTCGTAGACCTCGGCCAGCTCCTGGTCCCACACGATCGATGCCATGACGTTCACAAGTGCCGGAACGGCTCGGGGACGTAACTGTCGAGGGTCGCGAGCCAGCCCGGCGGCAGCGCCTGCGCGACGGCCGGGTCGTCGCGGACCAGCCAGGCAAGGTGGCGCAGGCCGTGCTCGATGACCGGCCCGGCCGGAATCTTCGGCGGCGCCGTCGTGGCTTCGCCGCGCGCCAGCTCGTGCCGTTCGACCGGCACCGTCGCCAGGTCGCCGATGATGGCGGTGTCGATGACGACGACGAAGGTCAGGACGACTCCGCCGCGAGCGTGTCGCCACGAGGTCGAGTGCACAACCGCTGGCTCGCCGACGTTCAGCCGGGTCATCGCCGCGACGACTGCCATCGGGTCGGCGTCCTGCCCGACTTCGACGTACCACGGTGCGGCGCCGCAGGGGCCAGTCAGGACAGGTTCGCCTGCGATGAGCGCGAGGACCATGATCTCGGCCTGGACCGGGCCTTCGACGGTGAATGCACGCAGTGCCGGTTGGTGAGCCACGCTCTTCGGGATCAGGCCGGCTCGGCCATCGCCAGTGCCTGCTCGGGCGTGACATCCATGCCGTGTGCGGTCCGGCCATGCTCTTGGACCGCCGCGACCAGCTCGGCGTCGTCACCTTCAAAGGACCAGCCGCAGTCACACCTGACTCGCTTGCGCAATGTCGCAACGCCTCCTCGGGCGGGGTCAATGCCACCATATTCTGACCGCATGCGGCGCACAGTTCATACGCCTGACGGCCGTACATTATCTGTCGAAGAGGGCGGCGATCCGACCGGACGGCCAGTGCTGGTCCACAACGGCACGCCGAACTCCCGGCATCTCTATGGCCCGCACCTAAGGGATGCTGCTGATCGCGGACTACGTCTCATCTGCTACGACCGGCCCGGCTATGGCGGGTCGTCACCTCGTCCTGGGCGCAGCGTCGCCGACTGTGCGGACGACGTCCGCGCGATCTGCGCCGAACTCGGCATCGACCGGTTAGTTACGTGGGGTATCTCCGGCGGCGGTCCGCACGCGCTCGCGTGCGCAGCCCTGCTCCCGGACCTGGTGACCGCTGCCGCCTCGGTTGGCTCAATGGCTCCTCTCAACGGCGACGGCCTGGATTACTTCGCCGGCATGAGTCAGGAGAACGTCGATGAAATTAGCCTCTATCTGACCGACGAGGCGGCGGTAAGGGCGCTTGTTGATGAGGCTTACGAAGGTCGTAAGTCCGCTTCGTCAGACGATCTGGCCAGGGCCATGGCCTCGGTGCTTCCGCCCGTGGACGCGGCGGTGCTGACCGGAGAGTTCGCCGAGTTCATGGCGTCCGCTCAGCAGGATGGGCTGTCGCAGGGTAGCCAGGGCTGGTGGGATGACTACTGCTTCATCAACCGCTGGGGATTCGACGTCGCCGATATCTCCATCCCGGTCCTGGTGATGCACGGCCGGCAGGACATGTTCGTGCCGTTCGGTCACGGCGAGTGGCTAGCCGCCCGCATCCCCGGTGCCGAGGCGCGACTGCTCGACGACGACGGGCACCTCACCGTGTATGTGACGCGGGCACCTGAAGTGAACGCCTGGCTATCGGACCGCCTGTAGCCGCTAGCTCAACAGGTAGTAGACCTCGGTTTCTAGGTCGGCCGGATTCTCGCGCCAGTCTCCGTAGATCTCCCAGCGCGGTCCGGCGAGCGCGCGGCCGTTGTCGGTGCACCAGCGCTTCACCCTGTCGTGTGCCACGCCGAGATCCTGGTACGGGCCCTGGTGAACCGTCATGGCCACATCGCCGGCCGGCAGCGCCGATCGGACTACCGGGTCGTCCAGCACGCACGGGGCGATCAGCTCAACACCGACCTCGACGTGCGCGACGTCGTCTAGGTACAGCATGACGTTGCAGCCTTGTTTCGCGCTGTTGTGGCGGCGCAGGCAGGCGTACACCTCGTCGAGCATTGGCCGCCACTGGGCCGGGAAGTCCCGCCACGTAGTCGTTGCCTTGACCACGACTGTAGGTCGGGCGGCGACGTTGCAGACCGTGACATCAGCCGCTTCTGCCATGGCGTCACGGTACCGCGCTCGCGGCCATGGCGAGTTTGGCGTTGGCGAAGCAGGCCCAGATTGCGTGATCGAGGTTGAGCCTGTCGCCGTACCAGGCCGGAATGATGGTGTCCGGAGCGACCCGCGCGTCGTGGCACGTCCGGATATCGGTGTCCGGAATGCCGGGGAACGCGGGACTCGGTTCTAGCTCCGCGCCGTCGGCAGTGATGAAAACGAAGCCATCTGCAGACGCGGTGATGCCGTAGTTCAGGTCGTGAACGATGATGTGGTGCGCTCGGCAGAGCAAGATGAGATTGCTCAGTTTGGTCTTACCACCCTTGGACCAGTGCCTGATGTGGTGAATCTGCACCTTCCGGGACTCGCAGCCGGGGTACTGGCATCGGTATCGGTCGCGCTCGCGGACGGCCCGGCGCAGCGCGGGCGGCGGTGTGCGGTGCCGTCGGCCGACATCCAGCGGGTTGCCTCTATGGTCATGCACCATCGAGCCAACAGTGGCGCAGCAGGCGATTGCCTGAGCCGTTGCGGGACTGATGGCCGGACCATCCTCGACGTGGCAACGGCTCGGATGCGCAGGGTGCTGCAGAGACGTTTCCGCGGAAACGCCCTCACGCTTGTCGGCAGTGAGCGCATCAGTCCCGACGTGCACGATCACCTGATATATATCGGGGTTGCTCGCTGTGTCGATCTTCTGGCTGAGGAATGCGCCGGCGATCTCGACGAGCGCATCGGCAAGACTGGCGGGAGTGACAACCTGCTGGGCAGTGGCCGACGTTTCCGCGGAAACGCGGTTGGCTCCTTCTGATTCCTCGGCGTTGGCTTGGCGGTCGAGATCGCCGGTGGCTGCTCGGAGCGCCTGGAGGAGTACCGCGCCGTCCGCCGGCGGAAGGCGAACACTTAAAGAGAGGGATCCGTCCTCGTCCTGTCGCCAGGTAAGCCGTCGCATCACATCGGCGTATCCGTCGTCTGCGCGAGTCACGTTGCGGTGAGCGCGGACGAATCGCTCGAGCTGGCTGGCGGTCATCGGCCCGGCGAGTTGCGCAAGGTCTGCCTCGGTGGCAGGAGTGGCTATCCGTGTCAGCGCCCGGATCTTGGCAAACGACATCCGCCCGGCGGCAAACTCGGCGGACAGGATGGGCAGCGTACGCAGCGCTCGGGCAACTCGTACGTGCTCGCGTGCGGTGCCGGAAGTGAGCTGGCACTTCCACGACAGCCAGGCCGAGCACGACGGGAGATCCCACTCGGCCCAACCGCGGCGTTCGTCAAAGTCGCCCAGCAGAACCAGGAATCGGTACGTCGCCGCGGTCAGATGACCGGCCAGTTCGCATATCTGCGTCTCGAGCCACTCGAGCGGAGGCGCGCTTGCGCTTGTGTCGGGATTCCCGCTGGCGGATAAGGCGTCTTCGATCATATTTTTGATCGTAACGGCCGGTTCGGACAGTTCCTTGTCTCTAGCCATCGGCTGGCGGGATCGTGCGACCCTTCCACTCGCCGCCTCGGCCGCGAAGGTGGCGGCGGGCTGAGTCGGCGGTCATGGCCGCGTACATCGCGGCGATGAACGGGAGACTCGGGCCCCGCAAAGGTGATAGCCGGTACAGCCGCAGTATCGGTATGTAGCTAACAGCCATCAGCAGCCAGCCCGCGAGACCAGCGCCTGCCAGCCAGCCCGCCGTCGCCGGATCGGCGCCGGAGGCTAGCAGCGCGAGTCCGGCGATCGCTGCTACCGGTGGCAGGACGTACAGCCAGGCCAGGCTCGTCACCGCCACGGCGGTCATCGCCAGGGAGTAGTTCAGCTGTGTGTAGGCGCTGCGGGCGACCATGTTCCAGATGTCGGCAAGCCGGTTGTAAGGCCGCATGCTGCGGACGTCCGTCGTCAGGCCAAGCCAGCACCGGCCGCCAGCACGCTTCAGCAGCTGGCCCACCGCGACGTCGTCGATTCGGGCGCCCCGGATCTGCGCGAGTCCGCCGGCCGCATCCAGCGCGTCGGCGCGCACGAGCATGCAGCCGCCGGCGGCCGCCGCGGTCCGTGATCGGGGCCGGTCGACGCGCGCGAACGGATACAGCTGCGCGAAGAAGTAGACGAAGGCGGGGATCATCAGCTTCTCCGGCCGGTTGGCCGTGCGCAGCAGCGCCATCTGAGACACGATGGCGAATTCACCGGCTGTCGAGGCGCGGACAAGGCGGTCGAGGGTGCCGGGCGCGTAGGCGATGTCAGCGTCGGTGAACAGGAGATACTCGGAGTCGGCGGCTTGAGCGCCTTCTGACATGGCCCAGACCTTTCCAGCCCAGCCAGGCGGCGTCGGCCGCGCATTGACGACCGTGACCTCGTGTTCTCCTGCCGCGCCCAGCTCGGCAGCGATCTTGGCGGTGCCATCCGCACTGTCGTCGTCGACCACGATGACTCGGAGCCGCCCTTGGTAGCGCTGTGCCAGCAGCGTTGGCAGGCAGCCGGGGAGGATGTCGGCCTCGTTCCTGGCCGGAATGACCGCAGTCACCGATGGCATTGGACGTGCGCGCTCCATCGGAGGCAGCCAGCGTTTGGTGCGCCAGTAGCCGCCGTGCAGCGTCAGCAGGTAGAGCCACGCCAGCGCCGCTGCGGACGTGAGCGCACAGATGCTGATGAGGACACTGGTACCGACGGCAGGCTCCTGCGAATGCTGGGGCCTCGCACTCTATCCTGGCGCTGTGACCCGGATCGCGCTGTTCGTGACCTGCTTGGCCGACACGCTGTTTCCGGACGTTGGCAAGGCGACAGTGCGGCTGCTTGAGCGGCTCGGGCACGAGGTCGTGTTCCCGCCGGAGCAGACCTGCTGCGGGCAGATGCACGTGAACACCGGGTACCAGCGCGATGCGCTGCCGCTCATCCGCCGGTACGTCGGCACATTCGAGCCGCATGACGTGATCGTCGCGCCGTCGGGCTCGTGCGTGGGCTCGATCTCGCATCAGCACGCCATGGTGGCGCGCAGGCTTGGCGACGACGAACTAGCCCGCCGCGCCGAGGCAGTGGCCAGCAGAACATATGAGCTATCGCAGTTGCTGACCGACGTGCTCGGAGTCGAGGACGTCGGCGCCCACTATCCGCACCGTGTCGCCTACCACCCGACGTGTCATTCGCTGCGGCTGCTGCGCGTCGGCGATCGGCCGCTTCGACTGCTGCGCAACGTGTCCGGCATCGACCTTGTGCCGCTGCCGGACGCGGAAACCTGCTGCGGGTTCGGCGGCACTTTCGCGGTCAAGAACGCCGACACCTCGACGGCGATGCTCGCGGACAAGATGCGGAACGTGCTGGCCACCGGCGCCGAGGTCTGCACCGCCGGTGACTCGTCGTGCCTGATGCACATCGGCGGCGGCCTGTCGCGGTTGCGGGCCGGCGTCAAGACGGTGCACCTGGCTGAGATCCTGGCCAGCACATGAGCACCTTCCTCGGCCTCCCGACAGCACCGCCTGGGGTGGGCCACCTGCGCCAGACCGAGCCGTTCCCTGACGCGGCCCGGCGCGCGCTCGGGGATAGCCAGCTGCGCCGCAACCTCGGCAAGGCCACCTCGCACATCCGGGCCAAGCGAGCGGCTGTCGTGGCCGAGCTACCGGACTGGGAGGAGCTGAGGAGCGCGGGCCAGGCTATCAAGGCGCGAACGATGGCGCGACTGGATGTTTACCTCGACCAGCTCGAGTCTGCCGTCACGGCCCGTGGCGGCGACGTGCACTGGGCCAGGGACGCAACCGAGGCGAACGCGATCGTCACCCAGCTCGTGCGTGACGCCGGCGCTAGCGAAGTCGTCAAGGTCAAGTCGCTGGCGACCGACGAGATCGGCCTCAACGACGCCCTGGCCGACGCCGGCATCGCCGCGTACGAGACCGATCTGGCGGAGCTAATCGTGCAGCTCGGCCACGACCGGCCGTCACACATCCTCGTGCCCGCCATTCACCGCAACCGGGCCGAGATCCGCGACATCTTCCTTCGCGAGATGAGCGACGTCAGTCCGGACCTGACCGACGAACCGGCCGCGCTCGCCGAGGCGGCCCGGCGACATCTGCGGCGCAAGTTCCTGTCAGCGACGGTCGGCGTCAGCGGCGCGAACTTCGCTATCGCCGAGACAGGCACCCTCTGCGTCGTGGAGTCGGAGGGGAACGGCCGGATGTGCCTCACGCTCCCGCAGACGCTGATCACCGTCATGGGGATCGAGAAGGTGATCCCGACCTGGACCGACCTGAGCGTGTTCCTGCAGCTACTGCCGCGGTCATCGACGGGCGAGCGGATGAACCCGTACACGTCGATGTGGACGGGCGTCACGCCAGGCGACGGGCCGCAGGCGGTCCACCTGGTGCTGCTGGACAACGGCCGTACCGCGGCGCTGGCCGACCCGGCCGGCCGCGCGGCGCTGCACTGCATCCGGTGCTCAGCCTGCCTGAACGTGTGCCCGGTGTACGAACGGACCGGCGGCCATGCGTACGGGTCGGTGTACCCGGGCCCGATCGGCGCTGTGCTGTCCCCGCAGCTCACCGGCGTGGAGGACAACGCGTCGCTGCCATACGCGTCGTCGCTGTGCGGCGCCTGCTATGACGCCTGCCCGGTGAAGATTGACATCCCGTCGCTGCTTGTGCACCTGCGCGCGCGGCATGTCGAGGAGCGGCGCCACACCCACCGCCTGCCGTCAGCCGAGGCTGTCACGATGGCGGCCGCGTCATGGGTGATGGCTGACGCCGGCCGGTTCGCGGCGGCACAGGCCGGTGGCAAGGCGGGTCGGCTGATCAGTCGGCGCGGCGCGATCTCTTCGCTACCGCCGCCACTGGCCGCCTGGACGCGAGCCCGCGACGCCCCCGTGCCGCCGGCGCAGACGTTCCGGCAGTGGTGGGCTCGCAGGAACGGGAACGGGCCGTGACGGGGCGCGCCGAGGTCCTCCGGCGAATCCGGTTGGCGACGTCGGCTGCCTCCGACCCGCTTGATGGGCAGGCCGCGGTCTACCGTCGGCAAGGTGACCTGACCGGCGACGCACTGCTCGACCTGCTCGTCGGCCGGCTTGCGGATTACCGGGCGCTGGTTCGGCGGGCGACGCCGCTCACGCTCGCCGACGAAGTGAGCGCAGCGCTGACCAGGCGCGGTGCCGGCACGGTTGTCGT
>Ga0126373_10001266_pt1 | contig 17802 bp, 21 predicted proteins | sample PanSoiMetPlot_11_FD_92545 | JGI IMG/M metagenome (GOLD analysis project Ga0126373, IMG submission 92545) | Tropical forest soil microbial communities from Panama - MetaG Plot_11 | ecosystem: Environmental > Terrestrial > Soil > Tropical forest > Bulk soil | place: Panama | collected 2016-02-17 | reverse complement strand
TGAACTTGATCGCGTTTCCGACGAAGTTGGTGATCTGGAACGCGAGACCGGCGAGACCGGCTTTGAGGACGCAGAAGCAGTCATCAAGGATCTGAAGGCGGCCTTTCAGCGCGTCGTCCTTGCGAGCGGCCAGCACAAGGGCGATAATGTCGTCGCGAATCTCCTGATAGGCTGTCCACTTCGCGGAGAATTCGCGAATGTGGCGGTCTTCTTCCTTGCCCATCCCAAGCATGGCCGTTTTCCCCGCCAGTAGACTTACCGACAGGTCGGCTTTGCGAACGCCGTCGATGTAGGCGAGTTGGGCTTGCTTGTCGTCCGTCGGTGAGAACGTAGAGAAATGTGCGGCGGCTTTCCTGCGTCGCGTACTGCAAATCACCCTGCAGACTCAGACCAACGACGCGCTTCGAATATAAGGCCTGGGAACTGGACCCGGTCTGCCGTAAGTCGCGCTCCGAGAGCAGAACGAAGTAGAACATCATGCCGCATACCGCCGCCGCGAGAACGGCAAGAATACGCTTGGACCAGCGGGACTGTAGTTGCATCGCTCCTCTCGGCGCCACGTGCGGCGTATGTCAACCGACTGGCCGAAGTTGTTATATCGAAAGATCTCAGTGACTTCCTTAGACCCCGCTCTGTTACAGAAACATGACGCGCGGCACTCTCGTGGAGGCGAGAGATCATCCGGCGCCTGTTCCTGTATACTTTGATCTGCTTGGGAGATTCAAAATGCGCTCTTCGATTCGCAAACAGTTGCTGTTTTTCGCCATCGGCGCAGGCCTAGCCTGCGCGCAGCCGAATCCTTACCGTGAGGAGGAGAAATGGGCGAAGCTTGCCGACGGAACACAGTGGGGTCAGGTGATCTCAGTGTGCCCGCTTCCGAACGGAAACATTTTGGCCTTCCAGCGTGCGGACCCGCCGCTTTTGATTTTCGACCGGTCAGGAAAGTTAGTGAAGACCTTCGGCGAGGGGATGTTCATGCAGGCACACGGCCTGACGGTAGACAAACAAGGCTTCATCTGGGCGTCGGACGCCGCTGCCCGAAATGGAAAAGGCGAGCAAGTGTTCAAGTTTTCGCCGGACGGTAAAGTCGTCATGACGCTTGGCACGGCCGGAGTGGCGGGCGAGAGCGAAACCACGTTCAACGGTCCCACCGACATCGCGATCGCCCCAAACGGTGACATCTTCGTCAGCGATGGCCACGTGAACAATCGCGTGGTGAAATTTTCCAAAGACGGGAAATTCGTCAAGGCTTGGGGCAAGAAAGGCTCCGGACCGGGCGAATTCAACGTCCCGCACACCTTGGCGTTCGATTCACAGGGCCGGCTCTTTGTCGGCGACCGCTCGAATAGCCGCATCCAGATTTTCGATCAAGACGGTAAGTTCCTGGACGAGTGGAAGCAATTTAGCCGCCCGAGCGGAATCTTCATCACTCCCAACGATACGATCCTGGTGGCCGATTCAGATTCGAACACGGCCACCAATCCCAGCTGGAAGCGCGGCATTCGAATCGGCAGCGTCAAGGATGGAAAAGTGACGGCGCTGATACCGGAAGTGGGAGTCGATCCGGACAGCAAGGAGCGCTGGTATCCAGGAGGGCCGGTGATCGCAACCACCAGCGGTCCAGAAGGCGTCGCCATGGATACAGAAGGTAACGTTTACGGAGCCGAAGTCGGGCCGCGAGCTCTGAAAAAATACATAAGAAAGTAGTTATCTCGCGCGAAACTCTTCGACCGGGACTCCGCCCGCTAAAATTTCCTCCAATCAGCGTCTACAGGGTGAGGACTTTTTTTTTGCTTAAGGAGAATGCATATGTCGAGAGCAGCAGTTTTCGGAGCGTGTCTGGCAATTTCAGCCTCGCTGATGTGGGGCCAGGAAGAGACCCCCGACAAAAGACTCAGGCATTCCGCCGATGTTTTGCAGGAAGTTATGTCCGCGCCGGATAGGGGTGTTCCCCACGACCTGTTGCGGCGCGCTGAATGCGTGATTGTGATTCCAGGGATGAAGAAGGGCGCGTTGGTGTTCGGCGGAGACTATGGCCGCGGATTTGCCGTCTGCCGCACTGGAGGCGGCTGGAGTGGTCCCGCTGCAGTCCGTATCGGCGGCGGTAGTTTTGGCGCGCAGATTGGTGTCGATTCCACCGATGTGGTCATGCTGGTGATGAATCAGCGCGGAATGCAACATCTCATGTCGAGCAAATTCACGGTTGGCGCAGATGCATCCGCAGCCGCCGGACCCGTAGGGCGAACCGCCACGGCGGATACGGATGCTTCGCTGCACGCTGAACTTTTGAGCTATTCCAGAACGCGCGGTGCCTTCGCTGGCGTAGCGTTGGATGGGGCCGCGATCACTGAGGATCACGAAGAAAATCGCAAACTGTATGGACACGATCTGAGCAATCGCGCCATCATCCGCGGCGAGGCCCGGCCGCCCGAGGCCGGCGATCCGATCGTGGCAGTCCTGGACGAATACTCGCGTTAAAGCGGAAATCGGGCGCCGCTCGTCGAGAACGGCGCCCGCCTACTCCGCCTCTTCACCTATGCCAGCCGAACGCTGCGTTCGTTGGCTGCCGCTAGTTCAGCGTCGCAGGCGTCGTCTTCCAGAAAGCAGCTCTCGAAAGCACGATTCAGCAGGTCTTCCGTAAGTTCAAATCGCTGGCGCTCAAAGTGAATCAGGTCGACGGCGTGCGAGATCACGTCCCGAGGATGGCAGCGGCGGAACGGGCGCTTGGTGCGCAGATAGTGCGTCTCGATGAAGCTTGCCATCAACGATTCATCGAGAGCCAGGCCTCGCGACCGGCAATAGTTCTCAAAAATCAACGCGAATTCATTCTGATCCGGGCTCTTCAAGAACATCTTGTATTGAATCCGGCGCAGGAACGCCTCGTCGCCCAACTGATCCGGCTTGAGGTTCGTGGAGAAGACCAGGAACGCTTCGAACGGAACTGTCATTTTCCCACCGCCGTTGAATTTCAGGAAATCGACCCGCCGCTCCATGGGGACAATCCAGCGGTTTAGCACTTCTGCCGGCGTGCACAATTGGCGTCCGAAATCGTCAATCAGATAAATACCGTTATTGGCCTTTAACTGATAAGGGGCGTCGTAAATCTTGGAGATCGCGTTGTACTTAAGCTCGAGCATGTCGAGCGTCAACTCGCCGCCGGTTACGATGAACGGTCTCCGGCACCTCACCCAACGCCGATCGTAGGGTTCCTGCGCTGTTGCCAGCATCACACTGGGCTCTGCATCGTCAATCGCCTGATGATAGACCGGGTCGAATACCTGAATGATCTGGCCCTGGCACTCGATCGCGTGTGGAACGTAAATCGGCGATTCGTCCAAATTTCCGAGCGCCTCCGCCAGGAATGTTTTGCCGTTACCCGGTTGGCCGTAAATCAAGAACGAATTTCCAGAGCTTACGGCCGGACCGATCTGGGCCAGAACCCGCGGCGTCACCACCATGCGGCGGTAGGCATGCGCGAGCGCTTCCTGGGTCAGCCAGCCTTCGCGCTGCTTTTGGCGCCGCACGATGTAGTTGTACTGAAACAACGGAACCGGAGCGGGCCCAGCGTACTGATTGTGCTCCATGCATTCGCGCGCCTGATCGCGGCCGGTCTCGGTGAGCGCGAAGAGCGTCGTGCTGTTTCCCATTCCGAGCGATGTTTTGGCCTGAATCAGATGCTGGTGCTTGAGATACTCCAGAAAATCTTCAATCAGGCTGAACTTTAAGCCCATCGCTTCCGACAAATCGCGCCCCAACATTTCGCCGCGCGTGTAAAGCAGCTTGAGCATCAGGTGCTCGAGTATGGAGGCGGGAATACCGGACTCGTCGACCGTCTCGGGAATGGGCGGAACGATCGCTTGCTCCTCGGTCGAAGCGGGCGCTCTCGAATCGGGCGACGGGTTCTCGGGTTCCTTGTGCTCAATAGACTTGAGGAGATCGACAAATGGCGAAGCAGACATACTGAAATTTGAGTGTGCGGGATACCAGCGGTATTTTTCAATTAGTACGTTCGCTTGCGCTGCGCTAAGTTGAAGCCTCATAACTCGGGCGGGCATTCTCCTCATTGCCAAGTACGGGCGGCGAAGAAGTTCTAAGACTCAGGCGACTACTTAAACCGCCGGATCAGACGTGATGCGGGATCGTCGAGCGCTCCACTCGGCCCCCGCGAGCACCAGCAGCGCAGAGAGGAAGCCCCACAGAATGATCGTGATCGAATAGACGAACGGGCCGTACTCCAACGTGAGCTTGGCCCGCAGGTATGGCCAGGTAATAAGGTTTACGTATTTCAGCGCCTCGAGTAGGAGCCCGACGATGATGGAAGGCAGCACGAGCTTCGCCGCGGAAACTTTGCAGTTCGGCAGCAGCCAATAGATCAGAAACAGCAGCAGCATGGATGAAGGAAGAGCGGCGAGTTTGTAGACTACAAGACCGGCGGCGCGGACGGGGTGCGTTGGGGTTCTCAGAAAATCGCTATCGAGCGCGGTGAGCGTGATCGACAAGAGAATGAGCCCGCCGCAGGCAAACATCAGGCCCAAACTGAGTAACTGATTCTTCAAATAGCTGCGATTCCTCGCGCAACGCCAGGCGCGGTTGAACGCCACTTCGAGCGGCTCGAAAATTCCGCTGGCGGTAAAAAATAAGAGAATCAGCGACACTATCTGCACGGGACCTCGCGATTCCACCGTAGCCTCGAGATTCCGGCGCAGGAACTGACCGAATACGTCGGGAAAATAATCGCCGAGGGCGAAATTGATCGCGTTCACCGACGCTCTCCACTTGAAGACGTAGCGGCAGAGCGAGAGCATCAGCGTCATGAAAGGGAAAAACGAAAGCAGGATGCCGGCTGAAATCGAAAACGCGAAGACGTGCACTTCGGTCTGCATCAAGTATCGCAGCGTGGGCCGCGCTGAACGCGCTAGGCGAGAGGCAAGACTTGGGGAATCCAGCATCGCGCTAGCGCGGTTCCGCCGCTAGCACCCGGCGACCGTTGATCCGCCATCGCCCCGAAAGCACCAGCCGGATCGCTTCGCTGTAGATACGGTGTTCTTCTTTCAAGATGCGAGCCGATAACGTGTCCACTGTGTCCCGATCCTCCACCGGCACCGCCGCTTGCAGGACAATCGGTCCGGCATCCAGTTTTTCGTCCACGAAGTGTACCGTGCAGCCGGTGATCTTGACGCCGTGCTCCAGCGCCTGCTTTTGCGCGTCGAGTCCGGGAAATGCAGGCAACAGCGACGGGTGAATATTCAGTATGCGCATGGGAAAGGCCCGGCAGAACTCTGGGCTCAGTAGCCGCATGAATCCCGCGAGACATACTAACTCGACGCCGCGTGCGCGCAGCTCCGCTACCATGCCGCGATCGTATTCCTCGCGTTCGATGCCCCTCGACAGAATCACGCGGGTCGGTAGGCCCCGCTCTCGCGCAATCTCCAGGCCCCGCGCCTCCGGCCGGTTCGAAATAACGACGGAGATTTCCGCGGCAAGAGTTCCCGCGGCAATACGACGGGCGATGGCTTCGAAGTTGGAACCGCGGCCCGAAAGCAAAATACCAAGGCGCTTCAAGCGCGAACCTCGCCAACATATTCAACGCGCCGACCCTTGGATCGGATGACCTCGCCGATCTCATAGCAGGTCTCGCCCAACATTGCGAGCGCAGCGCGTGCCTTGGGGACGTTATGCTTGCCGACCGCGAAGATCATACCGATACCCAGATTAAAAGTGCGGCGGTAATCCGCCCAGTCCAGGTTGCCGATATCGCGCAGCCTCTCGAACAGCGGCGGAATGGTCCATGTGGAAACATCGATCCGCGCGGTGATGCCTTCCGGCAGCATGCGAGGCGTGTTGTCGGTGATCCCCCCGCCGGTAATGTGCGCCGCGCCTTTCAACAGGCCGTCTTTCATTAAGGCGCGAATCGGACCCAAATAGCTGCGATGAACGTGCAGCAATTCGTCAGCAAGGGCGTCGTCCAGCGGTGTTTGGGCCACGTCGAAGAGCAATCGGCGCGCTAGTGAATAGCCGTTGGTATGGAGCCCGTTCGAGGGAAGGCCCAATAGAACATCTCCCGCGCGAATGTTCTTTCCGGTCAACATCTGGCTGCGCTCTACCGCTCCAACGATGAAACCGGCAAGATCATATTCGCCGGGTTGGTAGAGGCCGGGCATTTCGGCGGTTTCGCCTCCGATCAAGGCGCATCCATTCGCACGGCAGCCGCGCGCGATGCCTGCCACCACGTGTCCGGCTACATCGGCGTCCAGCTTGCCGACGGCGAAATAGTCCAGAAAAAACAGCGGCGCCGCGCCTTGCACTGCGATATCGTTCACGCAGTGATTTACAAGGTCTTCGCCGATCGTGTTGTGCCGCCCGGTGAGAAAAGCGATCTTGAGCTTTGTGCCGACGCCATCGGCCGAGCTGATCAGCACTGGGCGTTTCAAACCCGCGAGCAAGAAGCCGCCGCTGAAGCTCCCGATATCGGTGAGCACGCCTTTGCGAAATGTCGAGCGGGCATGCTCGCGGATCAACGACACGGCGCGGTCGGCTTCGTCGATATTTACGCCCGCGTCTTTGTAACCGATTCGCTTCTTCAACGTCATTTCCAACTACAATTGTGAAAAGAACTTCTATGATAAGCGATCGTGTCGTGAAGCGATTCGTGTCTGCGTTTTTCTTATGCGCCGGCCTGGTCTATGCGCAGGGCACGGGCGCCATCGCGATCCACAACGCGCGGATTGTTCCCGTATCAGGAGCGGTGATCGATCGCGGAACGGTGGTGCTGCGAAACGGATTGATCGAGGCTGTCGGGCCGAACGTTAACCCTCCCGCCGATGCGTGGGTGATCGAAGCAGATGGATTGACCGTCTATCCCGGCTTGATCGATGCACTCAGCACGCTGGGTATTCCCGCGCCAGCGACGCCGGAGGCAGGAACCGGAGGCCGCGCCGGCGGGCAGGCTCCTGGCGCGCAGCAAGCAGGTCAAGCAGCTACGCAAGCACCTTCGCCGGCGCGCGGACCGGAAGACCGGCCCATGACAACGAGCTGGGTTCGCGCAGCCGACCTGGTTCGACCGAACGATCGGCGTCTCGAAACCGCGCGCGCGGCCGGGTTCACTTCGTCCGTCACGTTTCCCGAGCGCGGTATTTTTGCCGGCCAGGGCGCGATTGTGGATCTCGCCGGCGAGACCTCAGGCCAGATGATCGTGGCCGACAACGCGGGCCAGTATGTAAGCCTCGCCACCGCTGGCTTCGGTGGCGGATTCCCGAATTCGTTGATGGGCGTCATCGCTTACGTCCGGCAAGTTTATTGGGACGCGGATCACTACCGGGCCGCAAAGCAGTTCTACCTATCGCACGCGCGAGGCAGCCAGCGTCCGGAGTACGATCGCGCGCTCGAAGGCGTCTTGGATTCGCCCCGCGTGCTGTTGCCCGCTACGCGGCGCATCGATGTGGACCGGATGCTGCGGTTTGCCGAGGAGATGCGGTTGAATGCGTTGCTGTATGGGCTGCCGGAAGGCTATCGGTCGGCGGATCTTTTGAAAAAGGCCAACGCGGCGGCGCTAGTGAACCTGCACTGGCCCGAGCCGCAGCGCGACGCCGATCCTGAATCGCCCGACTCGCTTCAGGTGCTGGAAGTTCGCGATAAGGCCCCCTCCACGCCCGCGACGCTCGCGCGAAGCGGTGTGAAATTCGCGCTCTATACCGGCGGCTTCGAGCGGCGGGCTGACTTTTTACGATCGCTCAAGCGTGCCACCGAAGCTGGGCTCTCGCCCGGCGACGCGCTTCGTGCACTGACGCTATGGCCAGCCGAAATCTACGGCGTAGCGGACCGGCTGGGCAGCATTGAGAGCGGAAAGATCGCGAATCTCGTGGTGACAAAAGGCGAGCTGTTGCAGGAAGGAACGCAAGTGAAGTACGTGTTCGTTGACGGTCAGAAATTTGAGCCGGTGGAGGAACCCGCACCAGCGGGGCGTTCGGAAGCCGCTACGCCGCCATCCGGGCCGCAGGGAGGAAACCGATGAGAACAAGACTTTGCCTGGTTGCAGGCGCGTTCGCGGCCGCGGCTCTCGCGGCGCCGCCCGTAGTAATTCAGAACGCGACTATTCTCACTGTGACCAAAGGCACGCTGAACGGATCGATTCTGATCCGCGACGGCAAGATCGCCGAGGTTGGCGAGCACCTCACCGCGCCAGCAGATTCGCAAATCGTCGACGCAAGTGGAAAATTCGTGATGCCCGGAATCATCGATTGTCACTCCCACATCGCTGCCGACAGCATCAACGAAGGCAGTGTGTCGGTGTCGGCCATGGTCGGCATTGAGGACGTGCTGAACACGGAAGACATTTCGATTTATCGCGCTCTCGCTGGCGGCGTTACCACAGCGAATATTTTGCACGGAAGCGCGAATGCCATCGGCGGAAAGTGCACGGTGGTGAAGCTGCGCTGGGGCAAGGACGCGCACGAGATGATTTTTCAGGGCGCGATGCCGGGGATCAAGTTCGCCCTCGGCGAAAATCCCAAGCGCGCCGGCAACCCCAGCGGCCAGCGCGTCGGTGCGCAGAACGTCAATCTACGCTATCCCGCTACGCGCATGGGCGTCGAAGACGTCATTCGCGAAGCGTTCACGCAGGCGAAGGCATATCAACAGTCGTGGAAAGACTATAACGAAAAGATTGCGCGCGGCGAGCCGGCAGTCCAGCCCCGGCGCGATCTACGTCTGGAACCCCTGGTAGAAGTACTCGAAGGCAAGCGCTTCGTCCATGCACATTGTTACCGCTCCGACGAAATCCTGATGCTGCTGCGAGTGGCGGACGAATTCGGATTCAAGATTCGAACGCTCCAGCATGTGCTCGAAGGATACAAAGTAGCGAAGGAGATCGCCGAACACGGCGCCGGTGCATCCACGTTCAGCGATTGGTGGGCCTATAAACTGGAAGCGTTCGACGCGATCCCCTACAACGCTGCGCTCATGACGCGCAAGGGTGTGGTGGTTTCACTCAACAGCGACTCGGCCGAGCTGATGCGCCATCTCAACGACGAAGCCGCGAAGACCATGAAATACGGCGGGCTCAACGAAACCGAAGCCCTGTCGCTGATCACTATCAATCCGGCGAAGCAACTGGCGATCGACAATCGTGTGGGATCGATTGAAGTGGGCAAGGATGCCGACCTGGCCATCTTCGACAAACATCCGCTTTCAAATTTCGCCAAAGTGGAGCAAGTTTATATCGACGGCGAGCTCTACTTCGATCGGAACAAAGATCTCGTAGAGCGCGCTGCGCAGGAAGCCGAAAAGAAAAAGCTGATCGATAAAGAAAAAGATCTGCTGCGCCGGACAGCGCCGGCCGCGGCGAGGAGACCCGCGGCATGAAGCTGCTTGCTCTAGCAGTCTTATCGATTCTTCCCTTGGCCGCTGGCGACGATGCAACATTTCTGATCCGCGGCGCGACCGTCCATCCGGTGGCAAGCCCGGATATTGAGAACGGATCGGTTTTGGTGCGCGACGGCAAGATCGTCGGCATCGGCCGCAACCTTACTGCGCCGAAAGGCATGAAGATCATCGAAGGCAAAGGCCTGCATGTCTATCCCGGAATGATCGACTCGGCGACACAGATGGGCCTGGCCGAGATTGAGTCCACGCGCGAGAGCGTGGATACTGGCGAACTCGGCAAGTACACTCCGCAGTTGCGCGCTGAGATCGCGATCAATCCCGACAGCGAGCATATCGGTGTCACGCGCGTGAATGGAATCACCAGCGTCATCTCGCTGCCTCTCTCGCGTAGCGGTGAAGGCGGAGGAGGGCGGCGCGGCACGCCTCCGCCCAGCACCATCGCAGGACAAGCAGCGCTGGTACACCTGGACGGCTGGACCTGGGAGGAGATGGACATCAAGAAATCGGCCGGAATGGCGCTGCGCATGCCGATCGTCGCTTCACCGGGCGGCCGTGGCGGCTTTGGCCCTCCGGATGCCGGGCCTAGGCTCACTTACACCGAAGCCAAGAAGAATTACGACGCTGACCTTCGCGACCTGCACGAGTTTTTCCAGCAGGTGCGACGCTATCAGAAGGCTAAAGCCGCGAACGAAAAAGATTTTCGGCCGAATCTGAAGATGGAGGCGATGCTGCCGGTGATCGAAGGCAAGGAGCCGCTTATTGTGTTCGCCACGCGCGAGCGCGCAATTCGCGACGCAGTCCAGTTTGCCGACCAGGAGAAAGTCCGGGCCATCATCGCGAATCCGCGCGAACTCGGCAAAATGGGGCCGGAGTTGAAGGCTCGCAACATTCCCGCGATTCTTGGTCCCACGCTCGAGCTCCCGCTGCGCGAGGACGACCCGTACGATGCCGCTTACGCTCTGCCACAGCAGTTCTTCAAAGCCGGCGTGAGGTTTGCCTTCGGCAGCTTCGACAACCAGTTCTCCCGCGATCTGCCCTATCAGGCTGCGACCGCCGTTGCCTTCGGTCTGCCTTACGAGGAAGCTCTAAAGGCGGTAACCCTCAATGCAGCCCAGATCTGGGGTGTGGCGGACAAGACCGGGTCGATCGAGGAAGGCAAGTGGGCGGATTTGATGATCACCGACGGCGATCCGCTCGAAGCCAAGACTCAGGTGAAACAGGTCTTTATCAAGGGCAAGAACATCGATCTGGACAACAAACAGAAGCGGTTATACGAAAAATATCTCGGACGTCCGTAGGTGACACCGGTAGTTATTCGGGGCGAGACCGGCCCAGGCCTACTCAATGAACCCGCGCCAGGTTTTTCCGCGTTGATCCCGAAGCACGATCCCGTACCCGTCGGCAACGCCCGTGATCGTGTGGCCATTTGGGTCGCGGAAGGTATAGCGCACGGATTCATCGCTAACCTTCTCCGCAGTTCCCTTCCAGACATTGCCGAATTCATCGCGGAGCTGGAGGTGATCTCCATGGCCAAATCCATAAAGCCGCGTGGAGTTGGCTTCCTCTTCGAAGCTGAAGAACCCGCCAGGGACTTTGCCGTGGACTTTCCGGCGTTTGTAGATACCCTTGAAGACCACACTTTATTATTTGGCTTACGCGTGTCCTTTGGCATGCAGCGTTCCCCTTAATCCCTTGTCAGGACCCACCTATTTCGTCGCGCTTCTGCCTATAGAACTATAGTAATTACAGGGCCAAAGTAAGAGATACTAGGAGCCTTTAGCAGCGGTATGAGAGCTGTTCTCCAGCGGGTTACGCAAGCGAGTGTTGCAGTTGAGGGCCGAACGGTCGGTAGCATTGGATGCGGGCTGCTGGTCTTCCTCGGCGTCACGCATTCCGATACGCGCGCCGACGCTGACTATCTTGTGAATCGGATTCTTCTATTGCGCATCTTTTCCGACGAGACTGGCCGAATGAATAGGTCGGTTCAAGATGCCGGCGGAGCATTGTTAGTAGTCTCACAATTTACTTTGTACGGAAATTGTAAGAAGGGCCTCCGGCCGAGCTTCGACGACGCTGCACCGCCCGAACAGGCTCGCGAGTTGTACGACTATTTCGTGGAGTGTATGCGAAGAAGTAACAGCGCCGTGGAAACCGGCGTCTTCCAAGCCGAGATGAAAGTTTCTCTAGTTAATGATGGCCCAGTTACCTTTATCGTAGATTCAGTCAAAAAATCAAACGGTAACAACCTGTAACCTATCGGCAAGATCGACACTTAGTTATTATTAAGTAGGAGTAGGAGCTGATGATGCCCCGCCCGAAGAAATTGATGCAGAATAACGAACTGTTGGAAGCAGCTCTCGCAGGGCTCCAACTCAAAAGGCAGCAGCTCGATGAGCAGATCCGCGAAGTGCGCGCGCTGTTGGGTAGCGCCCCTGGGCGCAGAGCGCATGCGGTTGTGGCGTCGAAGAATGGTGGTAGCAGGCTCAGTCCCGCAGCTCGACGGCGAATTGCCGCGGCTCAGAGACGGCGTTGGGCCGAGTATCGCAAGGCCGCATCGAAAGCCGAATAGTCCCACTGAAAGCGGCCGATAATCTCATCGATCGGGCCATCCGCTACTAACTTGCCTCTTTCGAAGAATGCCGCGCGGCGTCCCAACGCTCGCGCGAACATCATGTCGTGAGTCACGATCAGCTTAGCTTGCGGCAGATCCTGAAGTAAGTGCAGCAGATTGTGCTGCGCGGGAGGATCAAGAAAGGTTGTGGGTTCATCCAAAACCAGGATTTCGGGCCGCATGGCAAGAACACCGGCGAGTGCAACTTTGCGCTTCTCGCCCGCGCTCAGGTGATAGGGCGCTTTGCTCAGCGCGTGCTCCATTCCCACTTGTTGCAGCGTAGCTCCGGCTCTCGCGACCGCTTCATCAGGATTGCAGCCTTGGTTTAGCGGTCCGAACGCGACGTCTTCCAACACGGTGGGCATGAAGAGCTGCTCGTCGGAGTCCTGAAACACCATTCCGATTTTTGATCGGATCGCTGGGAGGTTTTCTTTGATCACCGGGAGGCCGCAAACCTCGATGCTTCCGGCTCCTTGTAGAATTCCGTTGAGCTGCAGGGCGAAGGTGGTCTTACCCGATCCGTTGGCGCCTAGCAGAGCTACTGTCTCGCCAGGATACAAAGTGAAATTAACTCCATCCAGTGCGAGCGTGCCGTCAGCATAGGAGAAATGTAAATCGCGAACCTCGATGACTGGTTTCATTGGACAGGAAGCCGTCATTGAACACGGGCCAGGACCAGCAGCAGGCCGATAGTCGCGGTAAAAGCTGCGTCGCGTGCGCCGAAGCGCAATGGATTCAGTAGCGATAGGCGTCCACCGAATCCGCGCGCCAGCATCGCGCGATGGATTCCTTCCGCGCGGTAATAGGATCGAGCGAAGAGAACCGCGATCGCACCCGCAGCGGCTTGAAGGCGCGAGCGGGGAGGTCCGGCTGAGCCGCCGCGGCACGCGGCTGCCAGCCGAAGATGCTGCGCCTGCTCTGAAATCACGAACAGATAGCGGTAGAGAAACTGCGCGAGTAACACCAGAACGCGCGGAACTCCTAGAGCTTCGAGCGCACCGAGTAAACGCGTCAGCGGTGTGGTCCCGACTAGGAGCAGTACGGCCGCCGTAGACAGATAGCTCTTTTCGACTAGCCCCACCGCACGCCACAGGTCGCCGGCGAGCCAAGTGATCAAAGCGAACGTTAGCGAAAAGGGAAGTATCGCGGCCGCTCGAAGGAACAGGCCGACGGGTGGAAGTCCCGCCAGCAAAACTCCCGACGTTAGCACCGCTATGTCGATCACAAGCGTCACGAAGGCATTGGCCGGGGTAGTTGCGAGAACGATCAAAAATATCAGCAGCACCAGAATCTTCGCGCGCGGATCGCGAGCATGCAGGGGACTCGATCCCTGGCTCCAATGATCGATCAGGACGTGATGCACTCAGGCGCTCCTTCGCCGCGCGATCATGCGAGCGCCCGCGGCGCAGACGGCCCAAATGAGGAGAAGTCCCGTGAGCCCGGCGGTTGCCCGGCGTAGCCACGCAGACTCGAAATTTCCGGCCGTGTAATTCGCCATGGGAGTTTGAAAACCAGATTTCTCCGAGATTCCCAGTGTCTGGCCGAGGTTTTGAATCGCATCGGGCGCACTCGATGCGATCAGGAATCCGGCCACGCCGAGCGCCAAGCCGGCAGCTCCCAACGCAGCCAGAACGCGGCTCCGCGCGGCAGCCGGCTTCTGCACGAAACCGGGATTGAGTTTGTCGAGCGCCTGAATCACCGACACCGTGATCGCGCCCTCGATAAGAGCATTCACCGCAAAAAAGCCGAGCGAAGTGATGATGAGCGGCCGCGGCATGCGCACGCCCGAGATCAGCAGCTCGGAAAGTGCCAGCGATCCGCTCGCGAGGACTGACAGAAATCCGCCGGAGAAAATCGCGAGTCCACGACGGGTTGCGCCGATCAACCGGAACGGCAAATATCCCGCTAGCACGCCCAGCACTGCCATATTGAAAACGTTGGCGCCCAGCGCGAGCACTCCGCCGTCCTGAAAGACGAATGCCTGGGTGGCGAGAATGGTTGTCATCACCAGCACGGCCGGCGCCGGGCCCAGAGCACAAGCGAGTAAAGCGCCGCCCACTAAGTGGCCGCTAGTACCTGGGCCGACGGGAAAATTGATCATCTGCGCGGCGAAGACGAACGCGCCCATCACGCCGAGTAGTGGTATTCGCGTATCCGGCAGCTCGCGACCGGCGCGACGGATGGTGAGCCCTATGGCGGCGATGCTGACGCCATCCAGCGCGGCCCACACCGGGGTCGACAGAAAATTGTCCGGAATGTGCATCGAGTGCCGACGGTTTCACAGTATCACGATTCTCAAAAGCGTGCCACGAGACGCCAGCCGAGCCCTCGCCCACGGACCGCCTTGCTACGCTCAATACAAATGAGCGAACTCAGCCGCATCGGCGTAGCCATTGATTCCGACCTCTTGGAGAAGTTCGATCAGCTTATCGAAGCGCGTGGCTACACGAATCGGTCGGAGGCTTTTCGCGATCTGATCCGCGACGAGTTAGTGCAAAAAAGCTGGGAGCGGCCGGACAGCAGCGTAGTGGGAACCGTCACGCTCGTGTACGATCACCACGTCCGTCTATTGAACGAAAAGCTCACCGGGCTTCAGCACTCGCACTTTCACAACATTCTTTCAACCCTCCACGTCCATCTCGATCACGACAACTGCCTCGAAGTTCTTGTGATCAAAGGAAAGGCCGGTGCAGTCAAAAAGCTGGCCGATACGCTTATCAGCACCAAGGGCGTGAAGCACGGGCAGCTCACCCTGGCATCGACAGGCGTCGACTTGTGATTGTAGGGCTGGGTATCGACGTCGCTGAAGTGGACCGCGTTCGGGATGCGATCGAGCGGCACGGCCGCCGCTTCGTGGAGCGGATTTTCTGTGCGTCGGAGATTGCTTACGTTGAGCGCAAAGCAAATCGCTATGAGCGCTATGCCGCGCGGTTCGCCGCCAAGGAGGCCGGAATGAAAGCGATCGGTACCGGCTGGCGTCGCGGCGTGCGCTGGCAGGATTTCGAAGTGACGAACCTGCCGTCCGGACGCCCCACCCTGAGGTTGCACGGCGTTGCGGACAGGATCGCGCAAAGTCTCGGCGTTCGCAACATCGCCTTGTCCATCACTCACACCACGCGAGAAGGCTCGGCCATCGTGATTCTCGAGTCATAGTCGGGCCCGGCTGCCTTATCGACCGCCTTAGCCTACAATCAAAGCTTCGGTAAATGCATGCGATACGTTACCTCGGTTCTCGAGAGGATCCGTCGGGTACCGTATAAATTTTGGGTGCAGTTCCTGTCTGCGTGCGTACTGGCGTTCATTCTGGAACAAGCGGCCGATCGCGTGGTGGAGGCTACTTCTCACGAGACTTCGGCCGTATCGCAGTCGATCTTCGACATCAGTGGCGTGTACGAGCGGCTGGTCACTACGGGTCCGCGCCGACCGATCTCGCGCTATACAACGATTATCGAGATCGATCCCGATCCCAAGTTGGATCCGCTCGTGGTGCTTCAGGAATCTGTGTAGGCAGCGGGCATTTCTCGCCAAGCTGCTTCAGGTCGTGGCGAGCGCGCATCCTGCCATCATCGTCGTGGATAGATACTTCGATAGCTCCAATTGCACAGCCGATGAGGCGGAAAAACAGTACATAGCCGAGTTGGTATCCGCTTTATCCTCACGAGCACCTCCAGTGCCGATCGTCTCCGGCATTGATGCCGCTCCGGTGGAAGGTACGCGTCCCAAAACTTTACGCCGCTTGCTCCGACGGGTCAAGGCTTGCTGTATCAACTCGCGATCATTAACCTCGACGCCGATACCCGTCGCCTTCCGCTGCGATGGGAGTTGAACAAGAAGGATGACGCTGAGATTCTCGACCTCACCAATGACGGGCTTTCTTTAGCCCTGCAGACGGCCGTGCAGTACGATCCGCTCATCCTCACGAAGAATCAACGCCTACGCGAGATGAAGGACCTTGGCCAGAGTCCCTACATTAACTTTCTTGAGCAGGATCAATTCAATCACATCTACGCCAGTGAAGTTCTATGCATGGCCCAAGAGAAGATCACACCCGCCGCGGCGGCGAAGTGCGGAGATGTCAAACAGAGGCAAGCGGGGCCACAGAAGCTGACGCTCCTCGACCTGAATCATCAGATTGTTGTCATCGGCGAGGCTGCGCGCGAAGACAATCACAATAGCATTATCGGAGAGGTGCCCGGTTTTTATCTCCAAGCCAACTACATCGAAGCCCTGCTCGATGACCGGGTATTCCGGCCCGTGCATCCTCTCGTCAATTATGCTCTCGGATTCTTGATTTTCGCGATATTTGAGTATATCCTCATAAAAAATCTGAAGAAGCCGTTTTGGGCGATTGTAAAGGTGTTAGCCCTGCTGGTCGCAACGACCGTCGTTTTGTATTTGGCGGTGGTTCATTCGGGATACTACTTAAACCCCGCGACCGTTGGGTTGCTCGCGATCTTCATCAATCTCGGTCATCTCGCGATCGCGCGGTCGGAAGAACACGAAGAGCCGCAGAAGGAATTGCATCATCAACAAGGATGCTGACGCGTGAAGAAATTGGTTCTACTCTTGGTTCTTCTTACGATCGCGATTCTGTTAGCGGTGTACACCAATCCCGATTGGCGACAACACATGGCCGATCCCGGCGGACTAATTGGTTCGATCCTGCCGCGGCACGAAACTTACACTGCATCCACTAAACTACCGTCCTCGTCGCAGTCTTCTCCATCGCGCGTTCCGCTGCCCGACCCGAGCGTTTCTGTTTCCGATGACCGCACTGGCGGTTCGGCGATACCGGGCAGCCAAGCTCTGGGCGGCACCATGGGACCGTCCTCAAACACCATGGCAAGCGCGCCGGCGCCGGCAGCAAGTGCGACGCCCCAAGTAGCAAGCTCATCACGGCCGGCGCTTCCAGCCTCCGCGCCTCCACCTACGCCTGCCGCTCCCGCTTCTCCACGGGCGACCCTTCCTCTGAGCAGCGGGAGCAGTGGAGCTCCTCGCTTAAGCCCCGAAATCGCGCCCCAAATCAATGGCATTCTGCGAACCAGGGAAACTTCGCGCGGGCTTGTCACCATGCTTCCCGACGCATTGTTCGACTCGGGCAGCGCTTTGCTGAGCACAACAGGGCAAACCAGGCTCGCGAAAATCGCCGGTGTAATTCTCGGCCGGCCGGGACTTAGGCTTGAAGTGGACGGTTACACCGGCCCAGCCGCGGTTTTCCAGAGCGGGTTGTCGGTCGGCCGGGCCTCGTCGGTGCGGTTATATCTCGTCAGCCAAGGCATCGATGAACGAAACATCGTCCAGAGAAGCGTTACTGTTCCGCCCATCGAGACGGCGACCGGGACGGAACTGAGTCGGGACGTGGCCCTGGTCATTTCAGCGCGGTGAACGCCGGGCGGTAACTTCCGATCCCGTCCTCTATTTGGATCGTTTTCACTCGCTTAGTCCGACGGCTCGGCTGCTCGTCTGGCGACCGTCTCCTAGAATCCGGCATGAAAGGAGACCGGAAATGAAACAGCCCGAGATGGAAAAGCAACCTCCAGAGCGACTAGCAATCCGAAAAACCGCACAGACAAAGAGCAGAGCAAGCCAGCTTAAGAAAGGCCAGCTGGCATCGTACAGCCGACGATTGACGAACTGCGCTATCCGAAAGATGCTCCAGAGGCCCCCCAAGGCGCCGCCGCTGGGACCCGTCCAGCCACACGAACGAGAGCCGGCCGAGCTCGATCAGGACGCGGGCGGGCGGCTACAACCCCGACCACACTTTTCGGCAAACGTAACGCGAGCGCGGGCGGGAAGATGCGCCTCTGAGC
>Ga0126373_10001265_pt1 | contig 17804 bp, 21 predicted proteins | sample PanSoiMetPlot_11_FD_92545 | JGI IMG/M metagenome (GOLD analysis project Ga0126373, IMG submission 92545) | Tropical forest soil microbial communities from Panama - MetaG Plot_11 | ecosystem: Environmental > Terrestrial > Soil > Tropical forest > Bulk soil | place: Panama | collected 2016-02-17 | reverse complement strand
GATCTCCCTCGGTCCACTCCAAAAATTCTATTTGCGCCACGGCCTCGGGGCGCAGCCAGACGCATCCCTTCATTTTCTCCGCAGTCAATTCGTCGCCCCAACGTGATTTGTGCGTGTCCGGCAGATTGGCGAAGGGCATTGTCGAGGAGACCAGGTGCCGGATTTTCTCGAAAACCCGCCGAGGTGAAGCCACAACAAAGCCGTTGCGAACGCGAGCGACGTAGACCAAATCCTTGCCGCGATAATAGCCGACAATCAATGAATCAAAGCCGTGCGGCCCAGGGAGATAACCGCCGATCACCAACTCATCGAGAGCGAGGATCTCACCATCGACGACCGTAATGAGTGGAAAATCCCCACCCCGGAAGGAGTGAGCTACAGCGCAATGGAGATGCGCTTAGGCGCTGCGGAGGAGGCTTCCGTGGGACAAGCCGCGGATCACTCCGACGAAGTAGTTCCAGGTGGCGGTCTTTGCGGCGCCAGGGAGGGTGTAATAGAACTGGGTGGCGGAAGCGTCGGTGAAGCGGATCAAGCCGGCGCGCTCCATGGAGCGAAAGTGTTCCGTACGCAAGGCTTTGAACTCTTCAAACTCGCGTTTGGGTGTGAAGGAGCGAGGATGCACGTTGAGGGTTTGGAGCCATTCGTGATGTTTTTGCAGGAGGCGGCCAAAACTCGGCTCCGTGGCAAGCTGATTGGTCCAGTTCCTGGAGAGATCGATCTGCACACACGCCTGTTTGTCAGTGGTGTTGAAGGATCGGCCGTCCGTGGACGGGGTGTGCAACCACGTTCCCTGAAGCGGGATCCTCAGGATAGTACCCACGCTGATGACCATGAAGGTAGTGCGGTCCGCCGAAACGAGTAAAGCATAGCTGCAGTTATACGTTGGACCTCTGGTGTCGCGGGCCCATCCCAGCAAGATGAACCCAGCTTGGACGGCGTCCGCCACCCAACGAGCAGCGTAGCCCGTGGGATCGTCGAACGAAGGAGTAGCTTGCAGTTCGCCGTAGGGCGACACCGTGCGCTTCTCCAGCCGGGAGATGATGGTCAAAGATACGATAAAGAAAGCGACCATCCCGAAGAAAAGCTGAAACGGGAGCCAGAGCAAATGATGGTTAAGCATAATCTAAGTTTAGAATACTAGGAAACGAGAATGCATGAAGAGCGACCAAACCGTAAATAGGGCAAGGGGGAGTTCGACGCGAATCGGGGAAAAACTCTCACTGATGAAAGACACGCCGCCGGTCAGATCTGAAGGCAACTGCGCGATAGCCATTAAACTCAATTTCATAAACCCATCCTGGCCCGTCCGCCAGCTTTGTGACAGGAGCGCAGTCCATCGGTTCGATGAATTCGGCTTTTCCTGTCGGCAGGGAACCTAGCTGACCGGCTGTGCTGCGTCGCATAGCTCAAGGCTAATACACGCTCATCAAGAATTGTGACGTACTTTGTGCCATAACCCTGCCTGGGCACGCCTGTCTGCAAATCAATTAGGTTTCTAGTGTTGGTTTAGAAGCAGCGACCACCCGCTACAGTTTCCGCTACAGTGAGTACACCCGGGAAAAACTCAATCCCGCACTAAGTGTTTTGGAATGTTGGAGGCGCGGGTGGGATTCGAACCCACGAATGGAGGTTTTGCAGACCTCTCCCTTGGGCCGCTTGGGTACCGCGCCGGGTTTTTCAGTATACCAAATCTGAACTCCCGGCCGGCAATGCGGCTCGGTGTGAAACCCATCTCGTTGGTGATCTTCGGGGTAAATGAGCCAGCCGTCCTAAATCGGAAGGTTTCCTCACCAGTTTGGCGAGCCTACAGAATCGCTTGCGAGTTGGCGTGGAAGATAAGCGGCCAGCGCCACGGTGAAGATTTCCGCTCCTTCCGGGTTGAGGTGGGGGTGCAACCAAGAATAAGGAGGGTGTATCGGCGCGACAAGCAGATGATTTGCCCAAACGGGTTAAGGAGAATACCCGCACTACATAATCAGAAGCTAAAGCACGTTACTGTCATTAACTGTAAATGAAGTCTGACCTGCGAAAAAAACGCTGTATTTCTGACGGGATTCCATTCCTTTTGTCTGAAATTGTTTCCAGTGAGCGACACCAACCTCTGGGGACTTCCTTTGCTCAGTTTTTAAGGTTTAGACCGGATTGTGAGGGGGCTGCCCCGGCGTAGCGTGCTTGAGGGGCCGGGTTTCCACGATTTCAGTGTTGCTCGCACATGGGGGAGGAAGTGGAAAACGGAATGCGGACGAATACCGACCCTGAGGCACAAGCAGGAAATTTGACTTTTACGGCGCTAGCGTGCTCGGGAGAAAGAGAAATGGGAGTTCGATCTCAACAGTGGCCTTGGTTCGCGATCCTGGTGCGAACGAACACTGAAAAGACGGCAAATTTGCTTTTGGAGAATTCGGGTTACGAGTGCTTCTTGCCGGCGAGCAAGAGCACCCGCCGCTGGTCGGACCGCACGAAAGCGATCGAGATGCCGTTGTTTCCGGGATATCTGTTTTGCCGGATGAACCCGCACAACCGCCTGACGGTTCTGATGACGCCGGGAGTGATGCAGATCGTCGGTGTATCCGAGACCCCTATCCCGGTTGAAGAGGAAGAAATCGAAGCTATCCAGCAGGTGCAAAAGAGCGGGCTCCCCGCAATGCCCTGGCCGTACATGCAAATTGGGAACGTAGCGCAAATTGTCGACGGTCCCTTGCGCGGCCTGACGGGAATCATCGTAAAGATCAAATCAGGAATCAAGGTCGTGCTATCCGTCAGCTTGCTTCAGCGCTCCGTCGCGGTAGAAGTCCAGAGAAATTGGATAGGTGAAGTGCAGACAGGGAAACCCGCAGAGATTAGCGCAAGACATCGCCGTCAGTCCCCTTTGCTAACGAATGCGGTCCGCTTGGACGCCATGGCAGGCGTGAGCGACGAGACGATTCAGGCAGATTAGGCAGCGGGCAAAGCAATCGCACTCCAGAAGGGAGGCGTCGGTGGTTTACAACCATCAGAAAGCTTTCACATTTGTGAACCGTGTCCGCAAATTGTTGTCGTTGCTGCGGCAGCGCCTGCTGAACATCCCAATACAGCCAGCAGCGCCGCCAGAGTTACCTTAGTGTAGGCATACTGAAACTTCTTCGGCCCGAACAGCTTTGGTAAAACAAATTCCTCGACCCAGCGCAATCCCCACTTCGCGGTCTTCTGCGACCAAAAGAGATCCTTAGTACGCACAAAAATACTCCTAAAAGGTTTTGCGTGGGCCCGATGGACGCAGGTCACCGGAGCTGAGGCTGGGTGGGGTTGTGGTTTGCGGCGTTCGAAAAGCCAGGTTTCGGGTAAAAAAGGCCTCTGCTGGGTGAGAGGCCACACACTCCGGGAAAAATCCTATGCGCTTTTCAGTACTTTGCCCACACACGGAGATCAGTTGGAAAGCGTTTTTGTGAATGTCGGCTCGGAAATGATTCTAGCGTCAGACCTTAGGGTTGGGCTTTGTCCCCAGCTGTCCTGCAGAAGTTCAGTTCGTACCTGTCCCTCTCGAGAGGCCGAACCAGGACATTGCGGGAAAGACCCGAGCCAAAAATACGGGAGTCATCCAGTTTCTTTCAGGTGAATTCCGAGTTGCCTTGCGGAGCAAGCGCGGGAGACGGTACCAGAAGAATAATTATGCCGACGCGCCGAAATTCCGGAACCGGAGCCCACGCCGCAAAATCCGTCATGAAAAAACCCGCGGAAATCCTTGCCTCTCTCTCTCCGGAAATCCTCAAGGGCATGCCCGTGGGGATGATCGTTTTGTATCTGGAGAATCCGAAAGACCCCAGAACGTTCAAGATTGTTGACATCAACCCGGCCGCTGCAACGCTCACGGGAGCAACACTCGAGGATCTACGCGGCAAGACTCTGGGAGATTTTCCCAGGCTCCTCGAAACACACCTTCCCGTGTCTTGCCTCGAAGCGCTGCGCGCCCAGGAGCCGCGGAATTTAGGAGAACTCACTTACGGCGATGAGCGCATCCGCGAGGGAATTTACACCGTTCAGGTATTTCCGCTCTCGCACGATTTTCTTGGCGTGATCTTTGAAAATGTCACCGAACAAAAACGTTCCGAGCGCGCTCTGCGCGAAAGCGAAGAGCGGTTCCGCCTGGTCGTTCAGGGCGTGCAGGAATACGGGCTTTTTCAGCTCGATTCCTCGGGAAACGTGGTCAGCTGGAACGCAGGAGCCGCCCGCCTAATGGGCTACCGCGCGGAAGAAATTATCGGAAAACATTTTTCCGTGTTTTATCCGAAAGAAGAGGTGCTGCACTGCAAGCCGGAGCACAATCTCGCGGAAGCGGCCCGCGCGGGGCAAACCGAAGAAGAAGGCTGGAGACTCCGCAAAGACGGATCGCGCTTCTGGGCCAACGTCCTTATGACCGCGCTCCGCGATGCGCAAGGGAGCTTGCGCGGATACGCCAAGCTCACGCGTGATATGACCGAACGCCGCGAAAGGGAAGAAGCGCTCACCCGCGCGAAGGAGCTGTTGGAACTTCGAGTTGAACAGCGAGCCGTCGTCCTCAACCGCGTAAACGACGAATTGCGAGTAGAGATTGCAGAACGCAAGCATGCTGAGGAACAATTCAAAGAGACGCTCGACCAGCTCCGCGCCCTTGCAGCCCGCCTCCAGAGCGTCCGTGAAGAAGAGCGCGCGTCGATTGCGCGGGAAATCCATGACGAGCTGGGCCAGGCCTGCACGGCCATCAAAATGGACCTGGCTCTGATTGGCCGCAAAATCACAAAGAAGCAAACCCAGCTGCGCGCCAAAATCGAATCTTCCATGCAGGTGGTGGACGACATGATTGTGACCTTGCGGCGGATCGCCTCCGATTTGCGCCCAAGAACGCTGGACGATCTGGGCCTGGCTGCGGCACTCGAGTGGCAAAGCCAGGAGTTCGAGAAACGCTCGGGGATCCACTGCCATTTGGTTTTGCCGCTCGAGCCGCTGAATCTGGATCCGGAACGTTCCACGGCGATTTTCCGAATCTTCCAGGAGTCGCTCACGAACGTGACGCGCCACGCGCAAGCCACAAGCGTAGAAGCGCGATTGGAGATTGCCGGGGGCCAGCTCATTTTCCGCGTCCAGGACAACGGCAAAGGCTTCGACCCCGAAGAGGCCAAAGCGAAAAAATCTCTGGGCCTAGTTGGCATGCAGGAACGCGCGCACCTCCTCAGCGGAGAAGTCAGCATCGAAGGAATTCCCGGCGCAGGCACCACGATGATTTTGCGGATCCCATTGTCACCTTCGGCTTAGCCCCGGCAAGGTTTGTGATGAGAGTCTTGATAGCGGATGACCACGCGGTATTTCGCCGCGGGCTGAAAGAAACGATTGGCGAAGCATTTCCCAAAGTTACTTTCGGCGAAGCGAAGACCGCAGACGAAGCGCTGGCCTGCGTGCGCGCGCACGACTGGGAAATCGTCATCCTCGACATCAGCATGCCCGGAAAAAGCGGGCTCGACATCCTGAGCGACTTGAAGCGCATCCGGCCAAACCTCCCTGTCCTTTTCCTGAGCATGTATCCCGAAGAGCAGTACGCGCGCCGCGCGCTGAAGGCCGGCGCGTCCGGGTACCTGACCAAAGAAAGCGTTCCTGAGGAGCTGAAGAAGGCGGTTCAGCGTGTGCTTACCGGGGGCCGCTACGTCAGCGTGACGCTGGCGGAAACGCTGGCCTACGATTTGAGACGCGGCGCGGACACGCCTGTCCAGGAGTTGCTCTCCGACCGCGAATTCCAGGTGTTGCGCATGATTGGCTCCGGAAAAACCGTCAAAGACATTGCCGACGAGCTTTCCTTGAGCGTAAAAACCGTTAGCACCTACCGCTCGCGCATCCTCGAGAAAACCGGGATGAAGACCACGGCGGAACTGATCCGCTTCGCGCTGCGCTCACAGCTTGTGGACTAAGGTCCGTCTGTGTGGCAACTGGGGTTGGACCGTTAGGTCCGACATTAAGGCCTGCTGTCCGAACCGGCTTTAGCCCCAGAGGAACCGCTTTTCGCTGCCGTGCTTTGAGCGCCGCCGCTCAATTTGCGGAGGCTGCTGTGGGACACCGGCTTTCAGTCTCATTTCGCTTTGTCCTACAAGAGATTACGGGTTCCACCCGATGTATTTCCCCCCGGATTTGTCATTCTCTATTACATGGCAGGGAAGTCCTCGCAAAGAAGGAAGAAGATGCGCGTCTTTATTACCGATGACTCCAAAATTGTGGTGGAGCGGCTCCACGATCTCCTGGACGAAGTTTCGGGCCTTGAAGTGGTCGGGGAGGCTGGCAACGTGCCGGACGCGGTGTCCTCCATCCAGAAGACGAATCCCGATGCGGTCATCCTGGACCTGCAAATGCCGGGCGGCACGGGGCTCGACGTGCTTCGGGAGATCCGGCAGGGGCATCCCCTGATGCAGGTGCTGATCTGCACGAACTTTGCATATCCTCAATATAAGGATGAATGCATGGCCGCCGGCGCGAACTACTTTCTGGACAAGTCCGCCGACTTCGACAAGATTCCCGCCATTTTCCGCCAGTTGATCAAAGACGCCAAGCGGTCTAACTCTTCCCGCTAATGCTGTCCGGTTTTTTTGAGGGTCTGCTCTTTTGTTCATGGATGCGGGAACTTTAGCTCCCGCGTAAGTCGCTTCTTATCAATCGGGCTTTAGCCCATGGAGCCCCGCCTTGCTTCTTTTTTCTTCCAAGTGGCGCTTGTACCCGTAAACCACGGCCAGTAGTGGCGGCGCCAGAAACACGCCCCAATATGGAATCACGAACGCCAGCACCATCGGGGTCAAGATCGAAGCCCAAATCGGTACTTTTGCCGTCCGCTTCATGAGGTACGGCTGCAGCGCCAGCGTGTCCGCCACCACGATTCCGGCATACAGGAGCAGCACATACAGCGGATGCCTCCAGTCGCCCCAATGGATCGCCGCCGTAATCGTCGGCGCCACCATGCCGAGTGCCGGCCCCAAATGCGGCACGAACTGCAACACCGCCGCAAGTCCGGCCCAGACCGGCGCCAGCGGCACGCCCAAAGCGCGCAATCCGATGTACCACATCGCGCCGACCACCAGCGAATCCTCGCATTGCGCGATCAACCAATTCTTCAGCGCGATCTCCGTCAGCCGCAGATGCTCTTCGATCTTCACGTCTGTTGAGCTTATTCTTCGACCGGCTCTCAAAGAAAGACCAATTCAGACAATTGCCGGGGGTGGGAGCCATCCATTTTCCATTTTCATCCACGCCCCTGTTCGCTATCGATGAGGGACTCGGGGGCACCGTCGGGGCTTGGTCGCGCATCAGGGAATCTCGCAACGCAAAGTGGGGAAAGACCTAATTGTGGAAAACCCGGATTCAGCCTAGTGTGTTTGAGCCGAATCCCCCCGCAAGTGCCCGCGCAGTCTGACGTGCTGCTAGCCGCCGCTACTTCTTGCGAGGAGTTGTTCACGGCCACGCAGCCGCCGCCAGGGGAATGCGGGATGCGTGAAGGGCCAGATCGGAAGGAGCTACGTACGTCCGCAGAGTTCCTCGTGCGCATCTTCGAAGTGCGTCACCCTTTGTTAACCCAGTTGGCTATGGTCGAAAATCTCAGTTCCGGCGGCGCACGACTTTCCACCGAACGGTCTTTGGAATTAGGCTCGCAGGTATGCGTGGAATCGATCGCACCTGAACTAAAAGCCAAGGCGCAAGTCGTATATTGCTATTGCAAAGCGCTCGGTCCCAAGAAATTTGCCGTGGGACTAAAGATTCTGGTCCACGACAATGGCGGCGCCAAACCATCGACAAAATGATCGCGTTGGCCGGAAGGTTAAGAATCGAAGTTGGGCACCCTCCATACCCCAACGAATCAGGCAGCGGACGCGGCTTTGGATTTCGTTTTGGATTTGGCTTTCCCTTCAGCAACAGGTTCGTTGATTTGTTTTTGTTTATCGGCGCGATTGTGGACTGGTTCGCGGGCGGGTTCTTGGATGGGCTCGTCGTAAACAACGCCGATGCTCTCATCGAGAACGTCATGCGCGAGAAGGCTGATCGTCTCCCAAACAGCTTCGTAAATGGCGGCGGCGCAGGTTCCTTTTTCAGCTTCTTCCCCCAGGAGCTTGAACAAATGATATCGGAGGCTCGGGTTTCGTCCCGCGATCTTCAACGACAGGTCTGCGATGCGCTGAAACGGGTGTTTGTCAGAACCCGGAGGCCACTTGATGGCCTGGTCTAGAATCGCTTCCTCGTCCGTCACTTCAAAAAAACCGCGGTTTTCAGCCTCTTTTTGCCGCTCTCTTCTGCGCACTTGGACCAAGTCTTGCATCGCCCCGCGCACTTCTTGCGCGTAGCGTTCGCTTTGCTCCGCGGTCAAATTGTCCTGCTGTTTTTTTCGTGTTGCCGCTTGCCGCTCCTGATGATACTCGAACCAGGTTTGCCTCATTTCCCCCTCCCCAAGACTTAGGAGCCGCTGTTGTTTCAATGGCTCCCACAACATCGCGGCCTGCGCGATTTGAAGGCGAAACGACGGCTGGGTTTGGGACTGGGTTTGGTACGGCCGCTTCTGCATTTCGACGACTCGATGTGCCACATACTCTACGCGCGCCGCGCGCGATGAACTCGTGGCCCTCCTTTACCGGCTCAGACGCTCTTCTTCATGAGCGACTCCGGATTTTTGATTGTGGAGCGAACAGCCGAACCGCTGTTTCGCCGTTTTTTCGCCATATAACGGCTTGTCTCTGTGGCTGGGGACGAAAAACGTTTTGATTGTCTGGATTCAGGCTCCGCGGCAGGTTTCTTGCGGTCACCGGGAACCAATTCTTAGGCGGTCAAGATACTGCACGAATGGCCGTTTGCGCCTGCCCGAATAGTACCGAATTGGTACAGCTGGCCGAAAAAGTTTCCACCTGTACGTAGGGACAGGTTGCCAAAGTAGAAAAGGCAGAAAGCAGAAAGAACGGACAAACCCGAGACCCGGGTTCTACAACCGAATCCGGGGCACCCTCGCGTCTGACAACACCGTTTAGAGCCGGTCTAGAACCAAAAGGAAGACACATTAACGCAGAGAAGAAGTTGAAGAGTAGAAGGTTAAAGAGCTGAAGAGAAAGGAGGTTGGAGATGAGCGAGCCGTGCTTAGTGCTGGTAGGCGCCGAGGTCGGAGCTGCCGCCTTGCGGGCGTGCTTTGCCGTTGATGTCCGTGTAGCTGTACTTCTTCAGATCGGACGGAGGGACGAAATAGTTGATTTAACGGGAGCTTAGGCTTGGATCAATCCGCGGCGAATGGCATAGCGAACCAGGCCGGCGGTTTCATGAATGTCAAGCTTGCGCATGAGCCGGGCCCTGTGGGACTCCGCCGTTTTTACACTGATTCCCAATTGCATCGCAATGTCTTTGGTGGACTTTCCTTCGCCGACTAATTGAAGGACCTGGCGCTCGCGCGTCGAGAGCGGGTCTGGCGACACATAGGTTTTGGACAAATAAGCGTCCACCACAGCCCGCGATATGCTGGGACTCAGGTAAACCGATCCCTTAGCGACCTCGCGTATCGCATGAACTAAATCTTCCGCCGCCTGGCTTTTCAGAACGTATCCCTTCACGCCTGCGCGCAGGGCTTCGGTCACATATTGGTCCTCGTCATGTTGGGTGAGGAGAATGACCTTTGTTTTCGTGGACTTCATCAACTCGCGAGCGGCGTCCACCCCGTTCAGGAGCGGCATGGTAATGTCCAGAATGGCGATTTCCGGCTGGACCTTTTCGGCCAAACGCACGGCTTCCTGTCCGTCGGAGGCCTCCGTAACTACCTGGATTCCTTGCTTTTCCAGCAAAGCCTTCAGCCCTTGACGGATCACCGCATGATCATCCGCAAGCAAGACGCGAGTGGGCATCGTACAGGCAGATTAAGGAGGTTGAGTGAGCGCAGACAATCAGGTGGTTGCTCTCATTCGCCTGGGGCGAAAACCCTAGGAAATAAGCGGACAGGTGTCCCGGCATTGCCGCCTACCGCGTTGAAAATACAACTTTTAGAAAGATGTCTACCGAAAAAAGAAACAGGAGAGGCCGGGGGAGGTAGAAAGTGTGACCCGAGCGCCCTGAAAGAGGGGATATACAATACAGGGCTGTTGAATTCCGGGCCCAGGCCGCACTCTTCAGCAGCCGGAACAGTGGAATCGAAATCACAGCGGGAGCGCGCGTGAGTAAATGAAAGGAGAATTGCGCGGAGTTCGTTGACGGCACGAGGAACGATGCAAGCTGAACGTCGATGTGTTCAAAGGAAGAGGCCTGGCATTGAGAGAGGCGCGGGTAGCGGGAGCAAAATCCGCAACTGCCTTGGACGGCAGGATGAGTCGAAAGCATTTCCTTCCTCGGAGGGGTTACCCGTGCCTGCTTGGGCAACCCAAGCCGCCGGCGATCTGCGGGATGAAGACCGTCTGGATGCTGACGTACGCTGCCCGATGGCTGAATCGCGAGCGAAAAGCGAAGTTGAAAAACGTCCGGCGGAGCTAGGTTCAATTCCAGGTCTGCCCTCCCTTTTTACTTCGAGCTTGTCATGGCAACCCCCGGACTCTCCCTCTACGAATGGAGAGTCGTCTATAGACTTGCGGCGGGATTTCTTATCGTTGTCCTGGCGGTGGCGGGCCTAGTTCTTTTTCCGAGGTTCCGCCCGAAGGTCGGTGAATTGCTAATCCGTCTGGGCGAGCGGATCAACGGCAGCGCGAAATCGCAACCACTGGATATTTCAACGCAGCTAGGTTCGGCTCAAGCTATGGGGCAGACCGAGCCGGCCAAGGAAGCAGAGCCTAATGCAGTCGAAACCGAAGTAAAGCCAGTTGAAGGTCAAAAAGAAACTCAGGGAAATTCTGCTTTGCCGGTTGATGCCTCGAAGCAGGTCAATACGCAAACCTCCGATACGGCAATTTCTCGTCCAACGCCGACGACCGATGAAGCGGCGAACCGTCCGGCGGATCAAGGAGCTGCGAGTTCCAGACAAGGTAGAAGCGCGAAGGCCACACTGCTTTGGTCCGAGGTGGCTTCAGGCGACTCCTCTGCGGAGATGGATCTGGCGCGCCTTTACTTAACAGGAGAAGGAGTTCTCCGGAATTGCGTACAGGCGAAAGTTCTACTGCGCGCTGCGGCCAAAGGCGGAAGCGCGGAAGCTCGCCAAGAGTTGAAGAAACTAAGGCGTAACGCCTGCCGGTAATCCTTGCCGAGGGCCGGGCCAGGAAAGCGTGGAGTGCCGGGTCGAGTGAGTAGCCAAAGTCGCCCGGCCCGAAAGGTTCCTGAGAACGTTCTCCTGGTTCTTACGCTTGCACCAAACCACGGCGGACAGCGTAGCGGACGAGACTTGCGGTCTCGTGAATGTCCAGTTTTTGCATGAGCCTCGTACGGTGAGACTCGGCGGTTTTCACGCTGATTCCCAGTAGCGAAGCGACATCCTTCGTAGACCTTCCTTCGGCGATTAGCTGTAGTACCTGGCGTTCACGGACCGTCAAGGGGTCGGCGGGCATTTGTGATTTCGTGCGGTAGGCTTCCACCACGGCCCGTGAAACGCCAGGGCTCAGATAAAACTGGCCACGCGAAACCTGATGAATGGCGTGAACCAGATCGTTGGCCGCCTGGCTTTTCAGGACGTAGCCCCGGACGCCGGCTTCCAGTGCTTCCCGAATGTATTGATCTTCTTCATGCTGGGTGAGCAGAATCGTTTTGGTTTTTGGGCAGGAACGGCTCATCTCGCGCACTGCGTCGATGCCGTTCAGCATGGGCATGCTGATGTCCAGGACCGCGATGTCGGGGTGCAGAGATTCCGAATAGCGAACCGCCTCCTGGCCATCGGAAGCTTCCGCGACAACCTGGAGCTTTTCCCGCTCGAGAAGAGACTTCAAGCCTTGCCGTACCAAGACATGATCGTCAGCGAGCACTACTCGAATTGACATGATGGTCCTCCATGGGAAGCCTGATTAATAATTCGGTTCCACGCCTTTGCGTGGATTCAATCCAAAGGGTTGCGCCGATCGCGCTCAAGCGCTCTTTCATGGCAATCAGCCCCAGTCCCTTCTTGCCGGTTGAAGCCTCGGCGGCTTGCAGATCAAAGCCAGCGCCATCATCGCGAATCGAGCAGTGCAGGACTTGGTCCTTAATCCAGGCGCGAATCCAAATATTTTTGGCCTGGGCGTGCTTGACGGCGTTGGTTAATGCTTCCTGCACAACTCGATAGAGCGTGGTTTCGACAGTTCCCGGCAACCGGCTGGTAAGTTTGGTTTCGATGTGGATGGGAAGGTTCGCGCGCTTGGAAACTCCTTCAGCGAGAAAGCTAATGGCGGGAATCCAGCCGAGATCGTCGAGAATCGTCGGGCGAAGCTCGTGAGAATAGCGGCGCAAATGTTTTTCGACTTCGTTTAGCAGGTCTTCAATTTGCGTGATTTGCGATCGTTGCGCTTGCGGGATGTCCAGCGCCACGTTAGCCAAAGCCAAGTGGACTGCCACCAGCAGCTGTCCGGCTTCGTCGTGAACGGAATAGGCGATGCGCTTGATCTCTTCTTCGAGCGTTTCGTTCAACTGCCGCAAGGCCTTTACAGCATCTTGAAATCCTCGTTGGGCCATCTCATACGGGGAAACGCATTCCGACAAAAAATCGCAGCTTGCATTGACGAGATGCGTTTGGGCTCTCCGGTCCGTCGAACTTTGGAACAGCTCCCTAAGGATCTGATGATGAATAGAGACCAGCTCCAGCAAGCTTTTGCGTTCGGCAATGGCGCGGCGTCCGAGTTCGTACGCCCGGCCCAACACGATTTCGCCTCCGCCCATCGCATAGTCCCGGAGAGCCGAGGCGTACTCGGCTTCGAATTCCAAATGCTCCTTACTCTTCCGTCCGAGTTCTGGTTTCATCGGTGAATTCCCGTAATGCGCAAGGCCAGGACCAGGGCGTCATCGCTCTGGTTGCAAAAACCTTTCATGATTCTTTCCGCGGCTCTTTGCGGATTCTCCAGGGCGGAAAGAGTTCTCGCGAAGTCAGTGCGAATTCCGTCGGTGGCGAAGACCAGCAAATCGCCCTGTGACACGGGCAGGACGGCGGCTTGTACCTGAGGCAGGTGGTCGCCAACGACGCCCCCGCGCAGCAGCAATGTCTCGGAGCCGGTCTTTTTGTCGGCGCGCACCAAGACCCCTTGCACGTTTCCGACACCGAGCCAAGTCATCAAGCCATGCTTTACGTCGAGGGAAGCGAGACTCAAAACGACTCCTCGGGTCGACCGCAGTCTCTCGTGGCACTCTGTCACCAGAGAAATGATTGGTTCACCGACTCCACTCTTCAAAATGTCAATGGCGGCCCTGGCGGCACTGGCGGCTTCTGCCCCGTGCCCGATTCCATCGATTGCCGCGACTAAGACTCCGCTTTCACTGCAACCGACAAAATGCTGGTCCCCGGACTCGCGCTCGCTCGGAAGAACGAATTTCGCGACTCCGTATTCCGCAATGGGGGTTCTTATGGTCTCCATTTCTTCACCGCGACCCTGGTCCCTTGTCCTGGCTTGGAGACAACTTCAAACTCGTCCATCAACCGGCGAACTCCGGGCAGTCCGAGGCCAAGACTGCCGGAGGTGGAAAAGCCATCTCGCAAAGCTTGGCCAACATCCGGAATGCCTGGGCCGTCGTCCGTGGCGGTGACGGCAATCCCGACGCGGTTGCTTCCCTGGATGTCTTTCAAAATAACTTGGCCATCGCGAGCATAAGAGACGATGTTTCTCGCGAGTTCCGAAATGGCCGTGGCAATGAGCGTGGCGTCGCCGGAGGAAAAGCCAAGTTCCAGCGCTAGAGACCGTCCTTTTTGGCGAGCTAAGACGATGTCCTGGTCTGAACTAATGGTCACCCGGATTTCCATGCGGGACACTGAAGCTCACTCTCACTTCATCGTTTTGAATTTCTCGTTCAGATAGGCCAAACCTTCCTCCAAATCAAGGGCTGTGGCGACACCTTCCAGAGTTAAGCCGAGCTGCACCATCGCAAAGGCGACTTCCGGCTGGATTCCAACAATGACGGTTTCCGCGCCGCGCAATCGAATCATGTGGGCAATCTCGCGCAACGTGCGCGAAGCAAATGAGTCCATGACGTCCATGGCGGTTACATCCACGATGACGCCGCGCGAACGGAATCGCACTACCTGCTGTATCAGGGCACTTCGCAGCTGGTTGAGGTCGGCATCGGAGAGGGCGGCCTGAAACGTCGCAATGAGTACCGCCCCCTGCTTAAGAATAGGAACTTCCACGTCGCCCTTTTCCGCTGGCGGTTTAGCTTGGTTCTGCCAACGCCGCTACTTTGTATCCCAAGACGCGTTCGGCCTGTTCGATACCGCCCTGGAGGTCGCCGACCGTATTCATCTTGCCGAGATCCACGCCGATGGTTACCAGAGTCTGGGCAATCTCTGGTGACAAGCCGGTAACAATAACCGTTGCGCCAAGCAACCGCGAAGCTTCGACCGTTTGCACCAAGTGGTTTGCAACGGTAACGTCCATTGCCGCCACACCGGTGATGTCAATTACTACGACTTTTGCGCGAGTCGTGCGGATCCCGCGGAGAAGCTGTTCGGTCAGCTGTCGAGCGCGCTGCGGGTCGATTACGCCGATGATCGGGAGAATCAGAAGCCGTTCACGAACCTGCAAGACTGGCGTAGAGAGCTCACGAATGGCTTCCTGCTGCTGACGAATGACGCGCTCGCGTTCCTGAACGAAACCGACGGCCACGGTATTAGCGATGCGGTTTGCCGCCGGTTCGTATGCATCCAAGATGCGATTTAGTTTCTTGAAATCCGTCTGGTACTTTGCGAAGAGGGAACGCGCGAGGACGTCACGGAGGAGGAGAACGATTCCGACAACTTCGTGTGTTTCGACGCCGCGCGGAATGATGCGTTCAGAAAGGTTTCGCGCGTATGCCTGCAGCGCTTCGAAAGTCTCGGTCTCGAGCGCTTCGACGTAGCTGTCGTATATCGATGTTGCTTCGGCGAAGATTTCTTCCTTGGTCATGGCGGTCAACAATCGCGTTTCCGAAATGCGGCCGACCCATTCTTCGCGAAGCTGAGTGCGGTTCTGGCGGAGGTGGGCCACCAATTCTCGAAGTAGCTCTGACGATTCATCTCGCTTGGCCATTAGGTATTTCTCCTTGCTTGGAGCCGGACGAGAGCCGACGGCTCACACCCCCGCTGTTAGACAGGCAGCATGGTCAATAGCATCGGAAACCTGGTACTACAAGCAAGTAAACGCCTGAAAGCCCCTCAGGTAAAGACCCTATTTTGGCCGTCAATAATAGGATATCAGAGGGTCCCCAGGAGCCTTCACCTCATGTTGAGATCAACAGAGCGCAAGTCCGCCTATCCGGCCATTTTGTGTCTTATCTCCAATAAGTCCCGTAGCTTAGCTCTCTCGTTTTAGCAAAAAGGGGAGGGGAACGGGCCGCACGGATACTCGGGCAAAACCCTTAGATGCGTACCGGGGGTTTGCCTGAGGGCTTCGGAATTTACCTTTGGTCCGCTTGTGGACACGTTTTTCTTGTTCCCTTCGCCGTCCTCCCTCAACATGCTTCAAAATGCGAAGCATGGAGTCGATTCTGGAAGTTCGCGAACTCTGCGTCTCCTACCGCTCGCGCGCCGGAGACGTTTATCGCGCGCTCGGCGGAGTCAGTTTTTGCATGGAGTCTGGCGAGGTCATCGGTATTCTCGGTGAATCCGGATCTGGAAAAAGTACGCTCGCGGTGGCGCTGCTGGGGTTGTTTCGCCGCGACTCCGTTGTTGCCAGCGGCAATGTTTTGTTTCAGGGTAAGGATCTTCTGAAAGCTGAGCCTAAGGAACTTCGGGCAGTTCGCGGCAAGAGCATTTCGCTGATTTTCCAGGAGCCGTCTGTTGCTCTTCATCCGACCATCTGTGTTGGACAACAGGTTCGGCGAGTACTGGCCGCACATGGAATGGGCGATAGAAACGAGCTCGATCGAAGAACGCGCGAAGTTCTTAAGGCACTTTTTGGGGAGGAGGCGGAGCGCATCGCGCGCGCTTATCCCCATCAGCTCAGCGGAGGACAGCGCCAGCGAGTTCTCATTGCCCAGGCGATTGCTTGCGAGCCCGCCGCTGTGGTCGCGGATGAACCGACGGCGTCGCTTGATCCCACCACCCAGATGGAAATTCTGAATGTCTTTCGGGGACTGCGAAAAACGTTGGGTCTGACTATGATTTTCATTACGCATAATCCGGCATTGCTTTCAGGATTTGCCGACCGCGTCATGGTTCTCTACGCCGGGAAGGTTGTGGAGTTGGGACCGGCGAACGAAGTGTTGGTTTCCCCTAAACATCCTTACACGCAGGCACTTTTTCGGTCGATTCCGCCCCTTGATGAGCCGCATGATGCGGATGAGAGAAATCTCCCCGCGATTCCGAGTGACTCTAACTCGTCGTGCTTGCCGCAGTCTGGCTGTCCCTTCGAGCCGCGATGTCCAGAGCGCATGGATGTTTGCCAATGCGAGGAGCCGGGGTTTGTAAATTTCAGCGAGGCGCACCTGGTTTCCTGTTTCCTCTATAAAAACCAATGAACACTGCCGGACACGATGGGAATATGCAGCCGCTTCTCGAGGTTGAAAATCTGGTGAAGACCTACTCCCGGAAGAAGTTTGCCGGCACGCGAGAAGAAGTGCGAGCACTGGACAATGTGTCTTTTACTATTTTTCGCGGGACTACACTGGCGATTGTGGGTGAATCAGGTTCGGGCAAGAGCACGCTGGGTCTTTGTTTGGCGTGTTTGGAGAAGCCTACGTCCGGGCTCATACGATTTGAGGACAAAGACTTAGTCAGACTCGGAGAGAAAAATCTTCGAGCCATTCGACGAAGGGTCCAGATGATTTTTCAGGACCCGGCCAGTTCCTTCAATCCGAGATGGACCATTTTGGAAATTCTGGCCGAACCGCTGGCTCTGCAAGGAACTCTTGGCCGCGACGAAATCAGGCCGCGGGCCCACCTCGTATTGCAACACGTCGGTCTCTCGCCTGACATGGAAGAAAAACTGCCTAGGGAGTTGAGCGGCGGGCAACGGCAACGACTTGCCATTGCGCGCGCTCTGATGCTGGATCCGGAATTGCTGATTCTTGATGAAGCGCTCTCGGGGCTGGATTGTTCCGTGCAAGCACAAATCGCCAATCTGCTGATAGAACTGCAAAGTGCACGCGGCATGACGTATCTCTTCATCACGCACGATCTGGCTATGGCCGGCCATCTGGGCGATGAGATCGCGGTGATGAGTAAAGGCCGGATTGTGGAGCAAGGTGCGCCAGACAAAATGCTTAAGCAACCCGAGAATGAGATTACCCGCCAGCTTTTGGCGGCCGCGCCTCGTTTGGATTTCGCTGGACCGCCGATATCGGAGTCGTGATGCCTTATTTGCTACGGAGATTCGGCCATGCGATTTTCCTGCTCATTGGAGTTTCCGCTCTTGCTTTCGCATTTACAGTTCTTTCTCCTGGAAGCTACTTCGACGAAATGCGCCTGAACCCGCAGATTGCTCCGGAGACGATTGCCGCGCTTAAGACGCAGTATGAATTGGATCGTCCGCTGCCTATTCGCTACGCCCATTGGGTGAGTTCGGTGCTTCACGGCAACATGGGATTCTCGTTTGCCTACAACAGCCCCGTGGCGCCGCTGTTGTTGGTGCGCGCGCGAAATACTTTGCTCTTAACCATAACGGCCATGCTTCTCGCCTGGGGAATTGCGCTGCCGTTGGGCATTTGGAGCGCGGAACATCAGGGCGGTGTATCTGACCGCCTGGTTTCGTCGGGGACGGCGGCGCTCATGGTGATTCCGGATTTGG
>Ga0126373_10001264_pt1 | contig 17804 bp, 10 predicted proteins | sample PanSoiMetPlot_11_FD_92545 | JGI IMG/M metagenome (GOLD analysis project Ga0126373, IMG submission 92545) | Tropical forest soil microbial communities from Panama - MetaG Plot_11 | ecosystem: Environmental > Terrestrial > Soil > Tropical forest > Bulk soil | place: Panama | collected 2016-02-17 | reverse complement strand
TGCGCTGCTCCTCCAGAGACAGTAATGCCGTCGCATAGACCACGGGATCGGAGCAGCAAGCCAGCGCCTCGTCGTCGCAGCAAAGTTCACGCTGCTGCCGAAGATTCGCACTCATCCACCACACAGCAGGGTGGAAGAAGAAAAGCGTCTCCACTATCGTCTGCACTATGTTCCACAAGTAGTCGCCCCGACGGATGTGGGCCAATTCATGAGCCAGCACAACCTCAAGTTGTCCCGGGCTCAGATGCGTTATCGCGGAGACAGGCAGCAGAACAACCGACCGAAGCGCTCCCATTGCCAGCGGACCGGAGACGGACTCGCTGATATAGAGATCCACTTGTCTCGAGATCCTCATCCGCCGTACAAGGTAAGAAAAAATGGCCCTGACCTCTGCCGGAACTTCTACAAGTCCACTCCTTCGCAGCCTGCGAATCACATACCAGCCGCCCGCGGTTCTCACCGACAGAATCACTACTCCAGCCAACCACATCCCGTCGAGCCACGGCATCGCAATCACCAAATACTCAGCGACGTCGCCAATCCGTGTCGTCGGTGGCATCTCCGCCACAGTGCCAACGGCCGATCGCAAAGAAGGATGGTCGAGACCCCCAGGCTCCGGAGTGGCCAGAGCAACACGGCGCATTTCGCTGCTTCGCGTTGCTTGTATGCCCTCGTATCCCAACGTCACGAGTGCAGCAGCAAGCATGCTCAACAACGTGGCCATCGCAAGGCCGTAGCGAATCTGGCTTCGCGATCTGACGAAGACAACATCCGCGACGCGATAAAGTAGCGCGATCAGGGTCGCCTGCCAGCAGAAGTGAATAAGAGTCCAGCCGAGAACTTCCATCGAATCGCTCATTGCTTCTCCTTCTTCTGCCGGATGATTCTGCGAATCTCTTCCAGTTCCTCGGCGCTTGTCGGCTGCATCGAGAGGGCGTGCATCGCGAGCTGCGCCGCAGACCCGGCAAAGAGCCTCTCGCTCAGGTCCCGCAGCATCTGGCTCTGGGTCTCTTCCTGACTTGCGGCCGCGCGATAAATATGCGCCTTGCCGGCCTCGGTACGCTCTACCAGTCCCTTCTCCGTCATGATCTGCAGCATCTTCAGTACTGAGGTATACCCAAGTGCGCGATGTTGACTCACGACCTCATACATCTCACGCACTGTCGCGGATTCCTTGTCCCAAAGCACTCTCAAGAGCTCCAGTTCGACTTCCGTAGGCTTCGGCAATTGTTCCTTCTCTTTCATGCTCGCCACACTATACGAAACTATTCGTAGGTGTCAACGAAAACCTTCGTAGATGCCAGGGCTCTCCGGATTCACCCTCAACCGGATCGAGCCATTTGCCTGGCGAATCCATTGATCTGTTGACGGTTTGCATGCATCTGCCGCGCCTGAGATAAACCATTGATTCAGCGGATAGATCAGCCTCGCCAGGCAAACTTTGGCGGTTCGGCCTGCCGATTGGTCGAGCCATTCTGGAAAATCGATGGGAAAAGAGAGTAAAGTACCCTCCGCACGGCAATAGTAGCGAAACTTTTACATCTGTTCGATTGAAAAGCTCTGGAATAAACCCAACAGATGTATATATATTTTCGACCAAAGAATCCGGGGACAAGAGGCGCAGTGCCGTAATTTGCAGTTTGGGATTACAAGGCTGTTGCACGAGTTGCGATCCGTTCGAACTTCGAACTGATCAACGCTACTACGGGACACGCTGCCAAAAGTCATGAAGGATTCTGGAGAGGTGTCCCACAATGAAGTCCCCTCTTCGTCCACTCTCGTTTCTGGCCCTGATAGTCATCGCATCGCTATGGATTGTCTCCATGACTGCGGTGGCGCAACCAGCTCCCTCGTCTTTCCATCCTGGTCCAAACCAGCCAAATCCCCAGCCTGCCCCCAGTCAGCCGATCCAGAAGCCGGCGCAGACGCCAAAATCGTCATCCCGGGCACCAGACACAGTAGCCGTCCCGGGCCCCTTGCGTTCATTCCTGCGAATGGCCGGGATCAGCCAACAGGCCCCCGCTGAGCAGGTGTTGCCACTGCTTGCCCGCAATGTCTTCATTCAGGGATATCAGGTCGGCAAACCGACGGAATACCTGCTTCTGCTGCAACGTTATGTACAACAGGCCCAAGAGCTTCAGATATTGGCGGGCTCGCGCGGCACAATTCACGTGAGCGGCTGCGATGATTCTGGAACACTCCTCCAGATTCTCGGATATCGCGTCCTGCAGGGTTGTTCAGTGAAATTTCCTGTCTTGTCAACCTCAGACCCTGAAAGAGCCTTCATTACGATTGACTCGGGCTTCCCCCTTTCTGCGCTCGAAGAATCGCTTCAAAAAGGCATTCCCTTCGACTATTCATACCCTTCCACACGAGTTCCTGTCCTTTTCAGAGAAAGTGATTGGGTCGTTCTCAGCACAGGAAAGAGGCGAACAGGTGGAAACCTCGTGGACGTCTTACTGCGTGACCCGGATGTAGCCCGCCTCTATTGGGGAATGGCCAAGGTCGAAACGAATACGGCCAACTCTCTCCAGCATTCGCCTGGCCTGCCGAAGCTTCTTCCCTACGGTCCTCTCATCGACTTCTACGGAAGCCAGTTAAATATTTCATCCGGACGTCTGGTCGTGCCGGGAGGAAAGGACGCTGAGCCTGCATGGAAAGATCTGGTTGGTGCGAGTCCCGAAGCGCCAGGAGAATTCGTCCTCCACATGCTCTCCAAAGACAACGGCTGGTTGGCCGCATACTTCGATGCTCTGGCGCGGGTCAGTCCTGGGCAGCAGAAGCATTTAACGGAAAGTCCCAGACTCAAGCACGTCTATGAAGCCTTCCACGAGCCCGCCCCTGAAGCAAACGCAGCGACAGGAGTATTCCGTCGGAGTCCCGGTCTTCTCGTATTGTTCACTCGTGTCGAATGGGATCCGAATGGCGACCCGCACGTACCGGGAGATCTCGCCGTTTGGAGAGACATTCTCAATCAGAAAAATAACTCCAAGATCATCCACACTCTGGGCAAACGCTCCCATAGCTGGGACCATCCCGAGCAATTATTCGAAGCCATGGCTTCCCTCTCCAGGATCGAAACTGACACCGGACCGCTGCAGAGCTATCTGATGCTCACCGCGATCGATAGCGGGAGACCTCCGCAAAGGCGTCTGTCGCCGGACACGGTACTCCTGTTGGCCAATAACTTCTCGCAGGAAGGCAGCTGGTATCTGATCTTCTCTGAATTTCCCGCCCTGACGGATGAATCCATCAAACAGTTCATGACCGCCACCGATGCCATCACTGGGATTTCAAACCAGGTTCTTCGCGGAAACGCATTGGGTGCCTTTCAGGCAAATGTAGGACTCTGGCAAGTCCTCGCCCGTCAGGGCGAGATTCCTGCGGCCGATCTGAATTCATCATGGCAGAAGCTCATCAACCCCTTCGCCAAAGTCTCCTCATCCACTCAGCTCTTCGATGCTACACGCGCATCGCTTGGGGGCCTCCTCCCTGCGACAGCGAATAAAACCAATCCGTCTCAGAACGACATCATCGAGCTGCTGGCAGGCCCTCCCCAGACCAGCAACGACGGCCAAGCCATGCATGCGGAGCTTGCTGCGAGGATTCGCTCCGTGCTGGATGACCAGCGTTTAGTCTCCCTCGATACATTATTCGCTCTCAGTGATGACCTGCACGCGATGTCACAAGGAGCTCACGCCAGCCCAAACACGCTTGCCCTGGCAGGAGAACTCCGGGAGTTCGAGATGCCTCGGCCGATCTTCACCAACAGCGAGAAGATCTCCTGGGCGCCCAGAGTCTACGTGAGCCATCACGCTGAGTTGCAGGTGCGAACTGATCTTACGAAAGTGATCAAAACGCCCGGCACTCCTGCCCAACTCGAAGCCGCTCGCGGCCAACTGGTCCCCTTTCTGAGGGACACACTTGTCGGTCTAAACTACGCCTACTATGAACCGCCAGGCGCTCAAGTGCTGCACAACAATTCGCTCTTTGTCCGCTCTCATGACTTTTCCGGCGTCACTGTAGTTGACCCGGAAGGATTCTGGCAGGCGCCGCAGATCCTGGGAGTCGGGACCCCAGCCGGTGGTGGAGCATATCTAATGGGTTCTCTCGCCGATCTGCCCCACGCGCTGGCAGCAACTGAGCAGGACTTCATCGCTCCAGAAAACGTACAGGCTCTTATCTGGGAAGAGCTGGTGCCTGACCTGCTCGTAAGCGCGGTCGTGCCGCGGTGGTGGGACATAAGTCCCACTGAGTTCCACGCCGTCACTCTCTATCAAAAGTCCGGAGAGGAAATCCTAACCGCGTCCGCAAAGGATCCTGCGTTGCGTGGCAAGGTAATCAATATTCTCTCCGATCGAATGTCACCACAGCGGCTTAACCACCTGGACCAGACCCTGCAGAACGGAGATGATCCCGTCGCTATCCTCTCCCCCATGATGCCGGCGGACACCTTCTATGTTGCTGCGGAATTTCGAACTAGGTTCCCTGGAGAGTCCCCAGCCCTGGGACCAGCGAATCAACAGCTTGAGACTCTCTGCCGAAGCAATTCGGCAGAGACCAGTGCAGAGCGGCTGTCTCGCGACTTCGGCGTTCCGCATCCCATCCTGGCACGAACCTACGCCCCTGCATTGCTGAACGTTAAGCCATTTCCTTCTTTTGGAGGAGATTCCAGCCGTCTCTTCGGCGAATCGTGGGAGTCCGGCAACCTCTACTGGGCTCGCCTGTTGGACGAGATGGGGTATCCGCCTGTGATGCTCAACCGTTTTGTGCCACAACTAACCCAACGCATGACTGCGAAGATCTTCGCCACTGAGTTGGAGGATTGGCCTGCCTTGCAGCGCGCAATGCTGGAGACGGGAGAAGAGTTTCGACACCAAAAAGTCCCTTTGCGATCGTCCGATAAGACGACGGCACAGGTTGAAACCGGGGGGGCAAAATGACGTTACATAGCAAATCAAAGGCGAGAAGACTTCTGCTACTTGTTCTCTTCCTGTTGTGCATCTCTTCCAGCGGCAAGCTCGGAACCGTCGCTGCTCAGGACGATCAATCCCGCATCCTCGTGAATGTCGTCCTCGTGCAACTGAATGTTGCCGTAACTGACCGCAACGGAAACTACATCAGTGGCCTTCGACCGGAGGACTTCGTTATCTCCGAGGATAAGATTCCGGAGAAGATCGCCACCTTCGAAGAGGGCAACGAACCCACGCGTCGACTGATCGAAAACACTTCGTCTTCATCTAAGAGTGCTCCTCAGGTTCAGATTGTGGGGAAGACGCCGGCATTCACTCCTGAATCGCGTCCTTCGACCGCCGGGGCCAACGTCTTTATCCTCTTCGATACAAGCAACTACATGTACCGTGGATTTGTCTTTGCGCAAGATGCCATCTCCGATTTTATTCGCCAGCTAGAGGATGCAAACCAGCTCGCCTTCTACTCCTACAGCCGCAACCTCTCCCGTGCTGTATCCCTGACCGCCGACCGTACCCAGGTCATGCGAGGAGTCCGCAGCACCGTCGCTGGAGACGATGCAGCGTTGTACAACTCCCTCCTGCTGACAGTAAAAGACGCCGCTCCCCTTACTGGTAAAAAAGCCATCGTCGTCTTCTCCAACGGACCTGACAATGCCAGCCTTGTCCCCCCCGAGGACGTAGCAGAGTTGGCTCAATCAACCGGGACCATCATCTACATGGTCAGCACCCGAGACGCGGAGGCCGATCCAACCTCGACAGCTGTTTTCGAACGCATGAGCAAGGTAACTGGCGGAAAAGCGTATTTTTCCAAGAACTGGGGAGATGAGACGAAGGCCTTCTCCTCTATTCGTGAAGATCTGTCGCATCTCTACTCGCTCAGTTACTACCCGCAACCCAATGCGAACCGAGGCTGGCGCACCATCTCAGTAAAGCTCGCAGGAGATCGCTTGCAGAAGTACCGCGTGCGCACCCGTGATGGCTATCGTCTCCAACAAGCACAGCTAACCTCGAACAATACCTATCCCGCTTCTGGCGAGCAAGCCGTCCAAAGATAGGGTGAAATGCGTTCTCGGGCGGCTTGAGCAACTCGCAACCGAAAACGGGATATCACTGAATGTGTCCTTCCGTCGGCTCGATGCCCTCAGTCGCAGTAGGTTAGCTTCTCTAGAATTCGAATGGCTGCATTCAAGCTATTTTTGAATGGCGGACCTTTTCACACTCATCAGATCGATGATGGCTCATGCTGATCAACTGTGCGAAGCCCATTCGAAAGCCTCTGAATGCTAATGAGATAATCAAGTAGGTGCTCACTTTGCGGCATTCGCCAACCTGGATGGACCTAAATTCCGTGGCGGTGTCCGCTTGATTTTAATCGGGATTGCTCTGTCCTCGTGTTGAGGTCACGCAGTCGCAGGTCGGGCTGATACCCGATATTGCCAACGAAGCCACACAGACGATCAGGAAGACATGACGAAGGCCCATCAACATCCTCTTCAGAAGATCCTCGAGACTCGAATCGCCATCATTGATGGAGCGATGGGAACGACGATCCGTACTTACGGCATGACAGAAGCCGACATCCGAGGCGAACGCTTCAAGGACTCGAAGAAGGATTTGCTGAACAACGGAGACCTCTTCTCTCTGACTCAGAAGGACATGATAGGTGATATTCATCGTCGCTTTCTGGAGGCAGGGGCAGACATCATCGAAACGAACACCTTCGGTGCGACCAGCATAGCCCAGAGCGAATTCTTTGTAGACGATCCGCGCGAGCACGGCGGCAGGAAGGATCCTGCGTTCTACCAAAGGATCATCGATGATTCATTCCTCAATGATCTTGCTTGGGAGATCAACGAGAAATCGGCGCAGCAGTGCCGCGATTGGGCGGATCGTGTCGCAAACGCTACGGGACGCCAGCGGTTCGTAGCAGGAGCGATCGGACCGCTAACCGTATCTCTTTCGAACTCACCCGATGCCGATGATCCAGGCTTTCGCGTCGTCACCTTCGATCAGGTCAAAGCCGCATACAGCCAACAGGTACGTGCCCTGATCGCCGGCGGCTCAGACCTGCTTCTCGTCGAGACAATCTTCGACTCACTCAACGCGAAGGCAGCACTGGTCGCAATTCGCGAGGTGTTCGATCAGGACGGCAAGGAACTCCCCGTCATGATCTCGGCGGCCGTGGGACGAGGCGGCGAGACGATGATCTCCGCGCAGACCGTAGAGGCGTTCTGGAATGCCGTGGAACACGCGAAGCCTTTGGCGGTTGGGCTCAACTGCTCTCTCGGACCCGATCTGATGTACCCGTTCCTCGAAGAACTTTCGGAGAAGGCGGACGTAGCAATCTCGTGCTATCCAAATGCCGGCTTGCCAAACCCGCTCTCACCAACTGGCTTCGATTTGAAACCGGAGGATATGGCTCGATATCTCGGCGAGTTTGCACAGGGTGGACTCATTAATATCGCGGGTGGCTGCTGCGGCAATACACCCGAGCACATTGCTGCAATCGCCAAAGCGCTTGAAGGCCGGACCCCGCGAAAGCTGGAGACCACGCCGGTTGGCGAATCCTACGCCGATCTCGTGAGCGGGAGCAGAGCATGAGCGTAGCCGAAGCCATAGAGACAAAGCCTCTGCGTCTATCGGGATCCCAGCCGTTCACCCAGCAGCCCGGCGTCTACATCATGATCGGCGAGCGAACTAATGTCGCCGGTTCGCCGAAGTTCGCAAAGCTGATCAAGGAAGGAAAATACGAGGAAGCAGTAAGCATCGCCCGGCAGCAGGTCGAGAACGGAGCCAACGTCATCGACATCTGCATGGACGAGGGCATGATCGATGGCGTCGCGGCAATGACCCGCTTTCTGCAGTTGCTTGCCAGCGAGCCGGAGGTTGCGAAAGTACCGTTCATGGTCGACTCCTCGAAGTGGGAGGTGATCGAGGCCGGGCTCAAATGCATGCAAGGCAAGGGCATCGTGAACTCGATCTCCTTGAAGGAAGGCGAAGAAAGGTTTCGACAGAGCGCCGCCACGATCCTCAAATATGGCGCTGCCGCCGTCGTAATGGCCTTCGACGAACAAGGCCAGGCCGCTTCATATGAGGACAAGATCCGCATCTGCGAGCGAGCCTACCGTATCCTGGTCGACGAGGTTGGCTTTCCACCTGAGGACATCATCTTCGATCCGAACATCCTCACCGTTGCCACCGGCATGGAGGAGCACAACAACTACGCCGTTGATTACATCAACGCCGCTCGTTGGATCAAAGAGAACCTGCCCCACGCCAAGATCAGCGGCGGAGTTTCGAATATCTCGTTCAGCTTTCGAGGCAACAACAAGGTTCGCGAGGCTATGCACTCCGCGTTCCTCTATCACGCGATCTCCGCTGGCATGGACATGGGCATCGTGCACGCGGGACAGCTCGAGATCTACGAGGAAATTGAGCCAGAACTGAAAGTCATGGTCGAGGATGTCCTGCTCAACCGCCGTCCCGACGCAACCGAGCGCCTCGTTGAGTACGGAGAAACCCTGAAAGCCGCTAGTGCTGGTGCGGTCGCGATCCAAAAGAAAGCCGAAGAATGGCGCAACGGCACAGTGGAAGAACGCCTCTCTCACGCACTCGTAAAGGGCATCGACAACTACATCGAAGTCGACACCGAGGAGGCGCGCGTCAAGCTAGGTCGCCCACTGTCAGTGATTGAAGGCCCGCTGATGGACGGCATGGGCGTAGTAGGCGATCTCTTCGGAGCCGGCAAGATGTTCCTTCCTCAGGTAGTCAAGTCTGCCCGAGTGATGAAGAAAGCTGTAGCGTACCTGACTCCTTTCATGGAAGACGAGAAGGCGGCGATGGCCGCGGCTGGCCATGAGGTGAAGACGCAGGGAAAGATTGTGCTCGCAACCGTGAAGGGTGACGTTCACGACATCGGCAAAAACATTGTCGGCGTCGTCCTGGCCTGCAACAACTACGAGGTCATCGACATGGGTGTGATGGTGCCCGCCGAAAAGATTCTCGAGCGCGCTAAGGCGGAGAACGCAGATGTGATCGGCCTCAGCGGCTTGATCACGCCTTCACTCGATGAGATGGTGCACGTAGCCCGCGAGATGGAGCGGCAGAATTTCAAGCTCCCCCTACTCATCGGCGGCGCTACCACGAGCCGCGCACACACAGCCATTAAGATCGCTCCCCACTACAGCGAGCCCGTGGTTCACGTGCTCGATGCCAGCCGTGCGGTACCGGTGACAACCAGTCTGCTGAGTGAAGACGGGAAATTAGAGTTCGTCGCGCAGCATCGCGCAGAATACGATGCCGTGCGCAAAGCCCACGCCGCTCCACGCCAGAGTACAGTCTCCATCGAAACTGCGCGTGCAAGGCGAACTCCGATCGAGTGGTGTGCCAAAGAAATACCCGTGCCTGCGTTTACCGGAGTGCGCGTGCTCGACAACTTCCCGCTGGCGACGCTGCGCGACTTCATCGACTGGACTCCTTTCTTCCACACGTGGGAGCTCAAAGGCATTTACCCGCGCATCCTCGATGACGAAAGACAGGGAGCACAGGCACGCCAGGTCTTCGCAGAGGCGAATGCCCTCCTCGACGTCATCGTTGAGAAGAAGCTCCTCACCGCGCGTGGCGTCTACGGTTTCTTTCCTTCCAATGTCGTCGGGGACGACGTCGAGCTATACACGGACACCACGCGCAAAACGGTTCTCGACCGATTCCACTTCCTTCGCCAGCAATCCAACCGGGAGGGCAGTGAGCCATGCCGGTCACTCGCCGACTTCATCGCTCCCAAGGAAACAGGTCTCCTCGATTACATCGGCAGCTTCGCCGTAACCAGTGGTATTGGTTTGAAGGAGTTGTGCGACGGATTCCGCGCCAGGCACGACGACTACAACGCGATCATGGCAGAGGCCATCGCCGATCGACTCGCTGAAGCCTTCGCCGAGTGCCTGCACAAGCATGTGCGCGATGAATGGGGTTACGGTCGTGAGGAAGGCCTTAGCAACGAAGATCTCATCGAAGAGAAGTATCGCGGTATCAGGCCAGCCCCAGGTTACCCGGCGTGCCCCGACCACACTGAGAAGGGCACGATCTGGCGCTTGCTCGATGCGCAAGCGAACACCGGAATAATGCTTACGGAGTCGTATGCGATGTGGCCGGGTTCGAGCGTGAGCGGACTCTACTTCGCTCACCCAAAATCTCGCTACTTCAGCCTCGGCAAGATCGACCGCGATCAGGTCGCCGACTACCACAGACGCAAAGGAATGAGCATATCTGAGGTCGAGCGATGGCTCGGACCCTACCTCAACTATGATCCTGCAGAGTAAGACTACATGGGCTCTGCCACGCAACGTCGACTACTTTTCACGAACTTTAAGGCGTGGCACGCAGGCCTCCGAGAACGGATTGACCAGAAATGTGCCCGGCATCCCGGAGACGATGATCGTTCCGTCGGAATTGAAATGGGCCGAGCGATACTCGCCTTCCGGCAAATCATTGAGCCTTCTCCAATCCTCGCCGCCGTTCGTGCTCGTATACACGCCGGTGATCGACGTTACGACCTCCCGGTTTTGTCGCATCGGATCAACCTCGATGCTGTAGGCCCTGATGTTCGAACCCGCCTCGTCAGAGGTTCGATGTAACAGAAATCTCGCATTGGTAGCTCTCTTCACCATACCTGGGCCTAATGGGTTATAGACTCCCCAGCATGCTGCCAGGTGAAGCCCTCCCACGACACTCATCCCATGGATCGCGGAGTCCGGCCCCACTCCGTGAATGCGACTCCACTCCATGCTGTGGAGATTGAGAAGATAAACCTGATCTCCGGTTCCTACATAAAGGTATCCGGGATCTGGGTTGTTTGGATCGTCAAACTGCATCGAGAGAATATCCATGTCGGTCGGAAGACGAGGAAGCGGACCATCTTCAATCCAGGAGCCATCCTTTTCCCTGTGATACCGAAATATCTTTGGATCGAAGTCAAAGTAACCGTAACCGATAATCATGCGGTCTCCGTCAGCCGTCATTCCGACAACGTTTGCCCGTATTGGATCACCTTCCTTCTTTGTAATCTTCACCTTCGGAGGCGAGTAAGGGACCCGCGGACCCGTAATCGCTGTCACGATCGCGTCCGGCGTACTCCGCTGGGGCGAGACCTGAAAGGCTCCCCTCTGCGTTGTGATCACAAAATAATCTCCACCTGGAGACACACTTAAGCCATTCCGCAATCCCTCACCGATCTCCGCATCGAAATATCTTGAATCCACTCGTGCAATCTCGCTCCAGGTCGCACCACCGTCAGTCGACTTCGATATGTACATCGCTCGGTTGTAGAACGGAATTTTTGTGCTTAAGTCTGCAGTGAGTCCCCAAATCACACCAGAATCTTCGGCTTCCGGATTAGGGTCAGTCGCGATAGCTTCTATAAAATCACCGGGAAATTGATGGCTTCCCGGCAGGCCAGTCACTTGATGAACTCGGCAGTTGTCGAGATCGTCCCTTACCTCATCGCTGTGATAAGCAGGCGATGAATCCATGACGTAGGCACTGTTCGGAGTGGGATCTCTACGCCCCAGGTCCTGGCCACACGCCATCGTAGACACAGCCATCAGCAAAAGCAGGCCTCGTCTGCCCGAATCGGCACGACCAATCTGCATAACCGCCATGAGCTCCTTCAATCACGGGGCCCATCTCAAATTTAATCGCGAACCAGCAAGAATCTCTTAATCAACGACACAAAAATGCCGAACACTGAAGTGTTCGGCTCGCAAGTCCTTGTTTTACTTGGTGGAGCTGAGCGGGATCGAACCGCTGACCTCCTCGTTGCGAACGAGGCGCTCTCCCAACTGAGCTACAGCCCCCACCGACGCGAATCTCGCGCCCAAACAACATCTTTGAGTGTATCAGTAAGAGTCGCTCTGCTCAAACCCGCGGCGTGACGCGGCCAGTGACCTCAGTCCCCACAGTCAACGGCTTCTCTACCAGATGCCACACCTCACCCGCCCGATCTACCTCCACACCGAGCACCGGCACCAGCAGACGCGCACCGCTCCGCGCAACCGCCTCAAGCATGCCTTCATCACCTTCGGAAAACTCCGTCCGGTCCAGCGCAAGCTGCCACATCTGTCGACGCTTGACCCGCGACTGCTCATGAATCTCTGTCACCACCGCTGTAAATTCTCCCATCGACGCCTTCACCCAACCCCAACCGTCGCCTTCAGCAACTCCATCTCACGCACACTGCCCACGCAGAATGGTGTCCGTTGATGAATCCCTTCAGGCTTGATATCCAGAACTCTACTCGGACCATTCGTAGCCACGCCTCCAGCCTGCTCCGCAATAAACGCCAGCGGATTCGCCTCGTACAACAAACGCAGCTTCCCCTTGGGCTGCTTCAAAGTCGGTGGATACAGAAATACTCCCCCTTTCAGCAGCGTCCTGTGAAAGTCCGCAACCAGGCTTCCGATATATCGCGAGCTGTACTCCTCACCCAGTTCCTTCTCGCGCAATTTAGCTACGTACTTTCTGTACTCCTCTGGCCACCCATCAGCGTTCGCCTCATTCACCGAGTAGTAGCTTCCCTGCTCCGGCATCCGCATGCGCTCATGGCTCAAAACAAACGCGCCGATCTTCGGATCAAGCGTAAATCCGTGCACACCATTGCCGGTCGTGTACACCAACACCGTCGAAGGCCCGTACACAACATACCCCGCTGCAACCTGCCGGAAGCCCTGCTGCAGAATCGACTCCTCCAGCGTTCCAAGCTCCGAAGGCAGCCTGCGCAAGATGCTGAAGATCGTCCCCACATTTACATTCACATCGATGTTGCTCGAGCCATCAAGCGGATCGAAGACAATGATGTACTTGCCTGTCTCCGGATCGCGATTGAACGTCACGGGCTGCTCATCCTCTTCGCTAACCAACGCAGCGACACTGTCGCGCAACCCCAAGCAGTGCAATAACGCCTGATTGGCATACACATCCAGCTTCTGCTGCTGCTCGCCCTGCACATTCTCCGCGCCCGCGGCACCCAGCAGATCACTCAGCCCAGCCGAACGAATCTTCGCCTCCACCATTTTTGTCGCAAGAGTAATCCCACTCAACAACCAGCTAAACGTTCCCGTCGCCTCGCGTCCGGTAGCCTTCAACATCTCCTGCTGTTGTTGCAGAATGTGCTGCTGCACAGTCGTAATCATCGCCATGTTCGATGCCATCCGATGAAATACCTCGCTTTCGTAGCCCAAACTGGAAGCCTACCATCTGTGCGAATTTCAATCTACAAATACGATTACCGAACCCGAGTCGTCATTATGTACAACGCGCTCCCAACATCTTCAAATTCACCACAAAAGGCCGTTTACAATCCGCACATGCCTACCAGACGAAGGTTCCTTCTGGCCGCCACGGTCACTGCCGCCGCTCCGTCCTTGTCGCTCAAAGCCCAGCGCCCAACCGAAGCCCCGCCCTCGGACATCAAGCTCCCACCTGCCATCGCTGCCCTTACCAGCCGTCATTCCGAAGCAACCCCCATTACACTCGACGAGCGTGAGCGGCGCATTCAACGCGCTCGCGAACTTCTCGTCAAAAGCAAAATCGACGCCCTTGTTATAACCACCGGGACTTCCCTCACCTACTTCACCGGCCTGCGTTGGGGACAATCCGAGCGCTTCTTCGCCTGGGTTCTTCCAGCAAAAGGCAATCCCTTCATCGTCTGCCCCGTATTCGAAGAGGGCCGTGTCCGCGAGCGGATGGAAGCCAAGCCTGCCACCCTTCCACAGGCCTCCGTCACACGCGTCTATGTTTGGAACGAAGACGACAATCCCTACACGCTCCTCGCCAAAGCTCTAAAAGACTCTGGCGTCTCTACAGGCAAGGTGGGTATCGAAGAGCGCACGCAGTTCGTCTTTGCTGATGGCATAGCTCATGCCAGCCCAACCCTCACCGCCGTCTCCGGGACTCCCGTCACAGCAGGCTGCCGGGCTGTCAAGTCTCCTGCCGAACTCGCCCTGATGCGTCTCGCCAACGACATCACCCTCAAAGTCTACGAAGCTGCATGGAAATCCGCGCAGCCCGGCATGACCAACCGGCACATCTCCGACCTCATCTCCGCCGCGTACCTCCGCACCGGCTTCCCCGGAGGAGCCTCCTGCCAGGTCGGCGAATACTCCGCACTCCCGCACGGCTCCCTCCAGCCGCAGGTCATCCGTGAAAGTGAGATCATTCTCCTCGACGATGGCTGCACCGTCGAAGGCTATCAATCCGATATCTCTCGTTCTTTCGTTCTCGGCAAAGCCACCGATAAGCAGAAGCAAGTCTTCGACATCGTCCACAAAGCGCAATCCACTGCGCTCGCCGCGGGACGCGCCGGTGTCCCGTGCCACACCGTCGACGACGCCGCTCGCAAAGTCATCACCGACGCAGGCTACGGTCCCGACTACAAGCACTTCACTCATCGCCTGGGTCACGGCATCGGCATGGACGGTCACGAATGGCCGTATCTCGTCCGCGGCAACAACACTCTGCTTGAAGCCGACATGACCTTCTCCGACGAACCCGGTATCTACATCCCCGGCGAGTTCGGAATCCGCCTCGAAGATGACTGGGTCGTCACTCCCAACGGCGGCGAGATGTTCACCCCGCAAAGCCCCTCGCTTGAAGAACCCTTCGCCAAGGCCTAGCAACCCACCCCGCTGGTGTCTCCGACAGGAACTAGAGTTGCACTCGTCACAGAATCCCCATTTTCCTCGCGCAACCGCGCGTCTCCTCCGGTCGCGTGGTGTACCCTCATCTCCGGAAATCGCGACGCAGATAAAATCGTGTAACGGAGCATCACCCCTACATGAAACGAACGACCACCGCCTCTCTCCTCGCCTTCATCCTCACCCTTCCTCTCGCCTCTATCCGTCCTCAAACGTCGTCTGCTGCTGAGCACGGCATAGCAGTCGCCAACATCGACACCAGTGTCAAACCCGGCGACGATTTCTACATGTTCGCCAACGGCGCGTGGATCAAGCGCACCGAACTTCCCGCCGACCGCGCCTCATGGGGGACCTTCAACATCCTCGCCGACCGCAGCAATGAGCGCACTCGGACCATCATCGAGGAAACAAGTAAGTCTAACCCCGCCCCAGGAACCGACAACCGCCGCATCGCCGATCTCTACACCTCCTACATGGACGAGGCCACCATCGAAGCCCGAGGCCTCGCTCCCATTAAGCCTCACCTCGACGCCATCGCCGCGATCAAAACGCGCCGCGATCTCTCCCATGCCCTCGGCGAAACCATTCGCGCCGATGTCGACGCTCTTAACAACACCAACTTCCATACTCCAAACATCTTCGGCCTCTGGGTAGCGCCCGGCTTCAACGATCCCAGCCACTACGCGGCCTATCTCCTCCAGGGCGGCCTCCAACTCCCCAATCGCGACTACTACCTCTCCACAAGCCCGCGAATGCTCGACATTCGCAACAAGTACCAAGCGCACATCGAAGCCATGCTTCGCCTCGCCGGCATCTCCGATCCCGGAGTCCGCGCCGCCCGCATCTTAGCGCTCGAGCACGCCATCGCCGAAAAGCACATCTCCTTGGCCGACAGCGAGGACATCCACAAAGCCAACAACGTCTGGCAGCTCTCCGACTTCTCCACGAAAGCTCCTGGCCTCGACTGGGCCGAGTTCTTCGGAGCCGCCGGCCTGAGCAAGCAGACCAGTTTCATCGTCTGGCAGCCTACCGCCTTCACCGCCGAATCCGCATTCGTCGCCTCTGAGCCTCTCGACTCATGGAAGGACTACCTCACCTATCACCTTCTCGAAGCCTACGGCGGAGCCCTGCCCAAAACTATCGTTGACGAGCGCTTCGCATTCTCCGGCAAGGTCCTCGCTGGAGTCCTCGAGCAGCGCCCGCGCCCCATCCGCGCTGTTTTGGTAGTCAATGGCGTCCTCGGCGACGCAGTAGGCCAGACCTACGCACAAAAGTACTTCTCGCCCGAGGCCAAGGCCCAGGCCGAAGCCCTCGTCGCCAACCTCATCACCGCCTTCCACAAGCGCCTCGACGCCATCACATGGATGGCTCCAGCTACCAAAACCGAGGCCCTCGCCAAACTCGACGCCCTCCATGTCAGCGTCGGCTATCCCGAACACTTCCGCACCTACAACGGACTCGAGATCAAGGCCGACGATCTCTTCGGCAATCTCTGGCGCAGCAACCTCTTCGAGTATCATTACGAACTCTCGCGCATCGGAACGCCAGTCGATCGCGGCGAATGGACCATGGAACCTCAGACCGTCAACGCCGTTAACCTGCCCCTCCACAACGCTCTCAACTTCCCCGCGGCAATCTTGGAACCGCCCTTCTTCGATCCTCATGGCCCCGCTGCCAGCAACTACGGCGGCATCGGAACCGTCATCGGCCATGAGATCAGCCACACCTTCGACTCCGAAGGAGCAGCCTTCGATTCCAAAGGCCGCGTTCGCAACTGGTGGACACCCCAGGACTTTTCTCACTTCGAGGCTGCCACGACTGCTCTGGCCGCACAGTACGACGCCTACAAGCCCTTCCCGGACCTCGCCGTCAAAGGCCGCCAGACGCTCGCCGAAAATATCGCCGATCTCGGCGGTGTAGCCGACGCCTTCGACGCCTACCACGCTTCACTCAAAGGAGCCACACCACCCTCCATCGACGGCTACACCGGCGACCAGCAGTTCTTCATCGCCTTCGCACAGAACTGGTGCGCAAAGTTCCGCGACAACCTGCTCCGCCAGCAGATTCTCACAGACCCTCACGCCCCAGGCCAGTACCGCGCAGCCACCGTCCGCAATAACGATGGCTGGTACGCCTCCTTCGACATCAAACCCACCGACAAACTCTACCTCGCCCCCAACGACCGCATCCGCATCTGGTAAAGCAGTCACCAAAACAACAAGGAGGCCGAGAGCTTGCAAACTCTCGGCCTCGTCCTTGCTAATCTGCAAGTCGACTACGGCTGCGGCATCACCATCACTTCAATCCCACTCGCCGCCTCCGCATTCCGGTACACACTCTCTGTCGCCTTCACAAACTGCTCCGGTTTCGCCAGCGGAATGTCCACAAATGTCTGCGGATTCCGATCCACAAGCGGGAACCATGAACTCTGCACCTGGACCATGATCCTGTGCCCGGCACGGAACGTGTGATTAATGTCCGGCATCTCGCCATTTACACTCGTCATCTTGCCCGGTGTCAGCGGAGTCGGCTTCTCCCAGCTGTCCCGAAACTTCGCCCGCATCGGCTCGCCGCGCACCAATTGTTGATACCCTCCCATCACCACCGGAGCCGAACCAATGATCCGCTTATTGCCCACATCCGTCCCCGGAGCATTCGGATAGTCGTACGGATACACATCGATCAGCTTCACCACAAAATCCGAGTCCGTGCCGGTCGAAGCAATCTTCAGCTTAGGCCGCACCGGCCCCACAATCGTCACATCCTCCGTCAACGGAGCCGACTCGTACACCAGAACATCCGGCCTCGTCGCCGCGAATCTCTGGTCATCTGCCATATATCGCTGCGGAACCGTATCCGTCGGATATCCCACAAACGGAACCGGATGCGCCGGATCGCTCACATACTCGTCCGCCCCGGCCTTCTCCGTAGGCGTCTCGAAGCTCAACCCTCCACCCGCATGAAAGTACAGCGTCTTCGTCATCGCCGTCTTTGGAGGCCACGCGTCATACGTCTTCCACTCATTAGTGCCTGTCTCAAAGACATAAGCCTTAGGTAGCGGCGCTCCATGTACACCCTTCAAGTAGTACTCAAAGAACGGAAGCTCGATCTTCTCGCGATAGAACAACGAGGTCTTCGCATT
>Ga0126373_10001263_pt1 | contig 17805 bp, 20 predicted proteins | sample PanSoiMetPlot_11_FD_92545 | JGI IMG/M metagenome (GOLD analysis project Ga0126373, IMG submission 92545) | Tropical forest soil microbial communities from Panama - MetaG Plot_11 | ecosystem: Environmental > Terrestrial > Soil > Tropical forest > Bulk soil | place: Panama | collected 2016-02-17 | reverse complement strand
GTGCTTGCGTACCGGACATGAGCCAGGAATGTGGTGCCCCGTAGGTCACGCGCCTCCGAGGCGAACATCGGGTCCTGCCATGCCGCGAGCGGTTGCTTGTCCACAGTGGGCTGGCCGTCGGTACCGAAGACGCCAATGCCGGCGCCGTCGGGGTTGCGGTGACTCTGCGCGGCCAGGCTGTCGGGAGCGTCGATGAGCCAGAAGGTTGCCGGTACCGCCGCCGCACCGGCGTGCAATCCGAATAGACGACACACCCACTACCACCGCCCAGCCCGTTCCTTCTGGCCCCCGCTTCCAGGCCCCGGCACAGTGTCACGCAAGAGGCCGCGTGGTAGCTAATCGCGGCTCGTCACTGCACGTTGATCGCCAAGAACGCCTGCAGCAGTTGGTCTAGTAGCGGCCGCAGCGCCGCTGGCTTTTCGACATGCGCGTTGTGGCCGCAGCCCGCGAGCAGGACTGGCGCGCCGAACTCGGCGAGATGCTCGGCGGGGCACATCGGATCGTGTTGGCCGGCCGCGAGGACGACCTTGGCGCGACATGCCGCGAGCAGGCCCGCGAGGTCGGGCGCGCCGACGCCGAACGCGGCATTGTCCAGCGTGAGCTGCCATCCGGCGGGCGCGTCGGCGATCGCGCTCGGCAGTTCCGGAGTCAGGCCCTGCAAGCCGGCAACCCGAAGGGCACGGTCCATCGCCTCGGCGCGAGTGGCGAAGGTCGTCGCCGGGCGCGCGGCGAGCGCTGCCGCCTTGGCAAGTTCTGCCGTGGCCCAGCGCACCTTCATGCCCAGCCCGCAGACCGCCGGGATCGGCACGCCGAACCATCCGCTACCCAGGGTGAGGCCGAGCACGCCTCCGAGGGAGTGCCCGAGCACGACCACCGGCCTGCCGGGTTCGAGTGCGCCGGCAATCCCGGCAGCCAGGCTGCCGAAGCTGTACCGATCCAGTCCGCCGGAACGGCCATGGCCCGGCAAGTCGGGGACGAGTATCGGCCCGGGCCAACCGTCACCGACAGTGTCGACGAGCCCGCTCCAGACCTCGCCGGTAGCGCCCAGGCCATGTAGTAACAGCAGTACCGGTCCGGCATCGCCATCGTGTCCGTGGCGACTGATGAACACAGTTCCGGTGCTCACGCCGGTACCCCCGAACCCCTGCAGGTAGGTGTACCTCGCCGCGCCGTCTCGACGGGGCGGACGGCCGTTGCTGATCCGGTCGGATCGGCCGGCTGTTGCTGGCGCTCGAGTGGGACGCTCAATGCGCAAGCCGGTCCACGAGACCGTCGACATCGGCGACGGTGACCGTGAGCGCCGAATGGCCCTTGCGCCGTAAGGGCGAAGGAACCGGTTGTCGGAAGTGGACGCACACGCCTGCCCTGTTATTGGTTCCGAACGTCAGACCGTCGTCGACCCACGACCCCCTCGCACCGGCCGCGGTCCACCACCGGTAGTTGCGGGTCACATGGGCGCTGTCGATGTTGGTCAGCGGAGTCTCCAGGCCGAGGAAGCCGAATGTCGCTCGGAACGTCGCGTCGTCGGTGATGGTGACGCCATCTTTGCTCGGACGAAGCCCGAACGGGACCCAGAAAGCCACAAGCCGCTTATCCACGGCGTAGGCGAAGAACTCAGCGATGCGCGGCACCTCCTAGCGGCTCGCCGGGTACGGATCCGGCTTCGTCGGTAGCGAGAGGAGGAAGTCGAGCAGGCCGTGGAAATAGATCTCCTGATCGTCGTACAGCGCGAGATGGCTGCCGTTCGGACAGTGCAGATAGCGTCCCTGAGGCAGGCGTTCGGACATCATGCGAAGGAACTTGGGGTCCATCGTGTCGTGCGTGGCGCCGATGACCAGCGTCGGCACATCGATGCTGTGGAGGTCGGCGGTGCGGTCCCAGTCGGCAAGCGTCGCGTCCGCGCTGATACCCAGTTCGCTGGGACCTTGCATCTTGCGGTAGATCACCGGGTTGATGTGGTCGAACCCGCGTTGCACCGGGTCCGGCCACGCCTCGGGCGGCATCCGCAGGACGTGATGGACGTAGTGCTGCTCGGTCAGCAGCTGCATATAACGCGGGTTGTCGACATCCCCCTCTGCTTCCAGCTGCTTGATCGCCACGAGTTTGTCTTGGTCCATTTGCGGCATCAGCACGCCCTCGGCGTAGGCGTTGTAAGCCGGGACGCTGGCCATCATGTTCGAGATCACCAGGCCCCGGAGCTGCTGGCCGTGGCGCAGGGCGTACTCGATGGCCAGGATGCCGCCCCACGACTGGCCGTAGAGAACGAAGTTGCGCCGTTCCAGGCCCAGCGCGGCCCGGACCTGCTCGACCTCGTCGACGAACCGATCGGTATCCCACAGTGACTCGTCATCGGGCTGGTCGCTGCGGCCCGAGCCCAGCTGGTCGTAGAAGTAGTACTCGACGCCCGCCGCCGGGAGGTAGCTGTCGACCGCCTCGAGATATTCGTGCGTCGATCCGGGGCCCCCGTGCAACAGCAGCACCTTCAGGTCGGGGTTGTTGCCGATCCGCTTCGTCCACACCCGATGCGGCCCCGACGGCGTCTCGATCGGGATCATCCGAGCACCGCCGCTGACAACGTCCTCGCGTCCGGAGTAGTCGAGGTAGTCGCTAATCACGGCTCGTGAATTCACCGACGAATCGTTGCACGACGCATGCCGCGGCTCACGCCTCGGGCGATGTCAGGTCCGGGAGCGCCGCGCTGCCCACTCGCGGTCGAGGATCGACATCATCACCTCGTCGTACCACCGCCCGTCGTGCCAGACCGACTCGCGGTAGCGACCCTCTTCGACGAATCCGGCCTTCTCGTACGCGCGGATCCCGGCCGGATTGAACGGCGCCACTCCGAGCTGGATGCGGTGCAGGCCCATCTCGCGGAAGCCGTAGTCGACAATCACGCGCATCGCGTCCGTGCCGTACCCGCGGCCGATGTGCTCGCGGCCGAGCGCGATGCCGATCGAGGCGCACCTGTCCTTGGGACGGGCACCGTGCAGGTTGATGTTGCCGACCAACACGGGCGGGTCGTCGAGGGTTTCGATGGCGAAGCCGAGATCGTCCTTGTCGTTCGCACACCACTTCGCGATGAGTTCCTTCGCCGCCGCCTCCGACGGAGGGGCCACCCAGCTCGTCACCGTCGCCATGCGTCCAGGATCCATCTCCCATCTCGCCAGGGTCGGCAGGTCATCCTCGCGCAGACCACGCAGGCGGACCCGCTCGCCGACCAGGACCGAATCGCCATAGGCGAATGCGCTCTGCACATCGCTCAGTTCCGTCATGCGGTCGATCCTGCCGTGTTCCTCTTTTCCGTGGTCGGCTCCCCAGAAGTAGTTGACGTGGCCCGGCGTCCGACGGTTACGTTCACGGGGTTGAACGCGGGCCGGAGGGCGGCCCGGCTTGTCTTGATCGGGGGGCACATGGGGCGCGAGACGATTCGAACGGCTGGCGCGCCGGCGTCGGCGCTCTACAGCCAGGGCGTGAAGGCAGGGTCGCACATCTTCGTGTCCGGAACGGTGGGCATCGATCCGTCCACCGGTCATATGGCGGGCGCGACCATACGGGAGCAGACGCTCCAGGCGCTGACGAACTGTGCGGCAATCCTGGCCGCCGGCGGTGCATCGCTGGACGACGTCGTCGAGGTCGGCGTGCTACTCACCAACTCCGAGGATTTCGCCGGGATGAACGAGGCGTACGCGCAGGTGTTTGCCACAGACCCGCCGGCACGCTACGTGGCCAGGCTTGGCGTGGTGCTCCCCGACGTCCTGGTTTCGATCCGAATGACGGCGATCATCGCCTGACACGCGCCGACGCGTCCCGGTGCTACGTGCCGGACAATCGGGGAATGACCGACACCCCAGCTATGTCCGCCGCCGACCAGGCCGCGCGCAGGGACGAGGCGCTGTCGAGCGCGTGCGTCGACGAGTACCTGCACGAGCCGGAGGTCGGGCCGCTAGCGGGTGCCGCGCCGCTCGGCCATCCGTGCGTGGCACAGCCTGAACAGTGGTGGCCGAACCCCGGTGAGGACCCGGTGGCCTCCTTCGGGGGTGTCTCCGTCAGCTATCGCGCGACACCCGCTGTTGACGACGTCTCGTTCCCGGTCCCGCGGGGCTCGATCGTCGCGCTGATCGGCCCGTCCGGCTCCGGCAAAAGCACGCTGCTGCGCTGCCTGAACCGCATGAACGACCTGGTGCCCGGCTGCCGAGTCGAGGGCGACGTGCGCTACCGGGGCATCGATCTCTATGCGCCGGAGGTCGACCCGGTCGCCGTGCGCACGCGGATCGGCCTTGTCTTCCAGCGACCCAACCCGTTCCCGAAGTCGATCTACGACAATGTCGCGTTCGGACCGCGCACCCAAGGATTCCACGGCGACCTGGACGACATTGTCGAGCGCGCGCTACGCCGCGCCGCGCTGTGGGACGAGGTCAAGACCCGGCTGGGCGAGAGGGCGCTGGCGCTGTCGGGGGGGCAGCAGCAGCGCCTTGTCATCGCGCGCGCTCTGGCGGTCGAGCCCGACATTCTGCTGATGGACGAGCCGGCATCCGCGCTGGACCCGATCAGCACTTCGCGCATCGAGGACCTGATGCGCGAGCTCACACCGGATGTCACGATCGTGATCGTGACGCATAGCCTCCAACAGGCCGCCCGGGTCGCCGACCTCACGGCGTTCCTGACCTCCGAGCCCGACGGCGACGGCAGCCTTGTCGGTCGACTCGTCGAGTTCGGGACAACCGAGCAGATCTTCGCCAACCCAGCCGACGAGCGGACTGCGGCCTATGTCAGCGGCCGCTTCGGCTGAGTCGGTCGCGTGCCACCACGCGTGCCGCCGAATCGGAAGGGACGGGTAAGCATTGTCTGGGCCAGCAGTCCGTAGTCCATTGCCATCGACGGCCTCCGTTGTGATCATCGGCGGCGGCGTGATGGGTGCCAGCATCGCGTTCCACCTTGCCGAGGCCGGTGTCCGAGACGTGCTGGTGCTGGAGCGTGCTGCGCTGGGCTCCGGTTCTACGTCCAAGGCAGCCGGCGGGGTGCGAGCCCAGTTCTCCGACGAACTGAACATCGCACTCGGGGCACGAAGTCTCGAGGCGTTCACTCGATTCGGGACGCGCCCCGGCCAGGAGATCGACCTGCGTCAGGTTGGCTACCTGTTCCTGCTTTCCGCGCCCGAGCACGTTGCGGCGTTCGAACGTGACGTCGCACTGCAGAACGAACTCGGCGTCACGAGCCGGATGATCGACGTCCGCGAGGCGAAGCAGCTTTCCCCGCTGATCGACCCCGACGGGCTGCTGGCTGCGGCCTTCTCTCCCGAGGATGGTCATTGCACGCCGGAGTCGGTGGTGCTCGGATACGCTGTCGCGGCTCGCAGACTGGGCGCAACGTTGCTGACCGGGGTCTCGGTGACGGGCTTGGAAGCCAAGGGCGATCAAGTTGCGACAGTGGTGACGGATGCGGGTGCAATCCGAGCCGGAACCGTGATCTGTGCCGCCGGCGCGTGGTCGGGTGAGGTCGGCGAGATGGCCGGGATCCGGCTGCCGGTAACCCCGCTGCGCCGCCAGGTGATCTTTACCGAGCCGATACCGGACCTCGCCCCGGTGGTGCCGTTCACCATCGACTTCGCGTCGACCTTCTACTTCCATCGCGAAGGTCCGGGACTGCTGCTCGGAATGTCCGATCCGATCCAGGAACCGGGATTCCACCTCGACTACTCACCTGACTGGCTGCCCAGACTCGGCGCGGCAATCGGCCGCCGCGCACCGCGACTGCTCGACGTCGGCTTGACCTCCGGTTGGGCAGGGCTCTACGAAGACACCCCCGACCACAACGCGCTTATCGGCCGCGGCCACTCCCCGTCGAACTTCCTGTACGCCACCGGCTTCTCCGGCCATGGATTCCTGCAGGCACCGGCCGTCGGCGAGATCATCCGCGATCTCTACCTCGACCGCGCCCCGTTCATCGATGTGAGCCCGCTCAGTGCGCAGCGCTTCACCGGCGACGGCACCCTCCGCCCGGAGAGCCACATCGTCTGAGCCGAGTTGCCAGCAGTGGTTCTATGCGGCCACAGATCGGGCGCCGGAACTGGTGACCACGTGGATCATGTCGTCGCGCATGAAGTGCAGGAGGAAGTCGAATTCGGCGGTGAGCACCGCGGTGCCGATCTCGCGTTCAACGGCGACGACGTGCAGGCGCCAGTCGTTGACGCGCAGGATGTCACCGACGGCCAGCTGTCGGGCGGGAATCTTCATCGCGGGCTCGTCATGCGCACAGGTCGCCCTCCCGTTGAAGCGAAGCGCTCCGTAGCGTTTCTCGTCTAGCCTAACAGTGATTGAGCATGTTACGCAACACAACGTTTCGTTGTATGTGGAACGACGCGGCCGAGTGGTTCAAGCTTCAGTTCGCCAGGTGTGTTCGGGTTCGTAGCCGAGCACGCGACGTGCTTTGTCGATCGACAGTAGCGTCTCGTGCGGGCCGACCGCTCTGGTGAGTGGCACGCCGGGAAACTCCGCGTCGAGAAGCTCGTCGTTCGGGCGCGACATCACGGTGTCCGCGTCGGCGATGATGAAGACGTCCGCGCCGGCGGATCGGTGCTCCAATGCGCGGCGTACCGCTTGTGCGCCGTCGCGAGCGTCGATGTAGGCCCAGAGGTTCCAGCGACGTAGCACGGGATCGGCATCGAATTCGGGGAAGCGCGCATAGTCCTCCGGCGCCATGACGTTGCTGAACCTCAGCCCGATCATCGACAGGTCCGGGTGCCAGCGGCACAGCTGGCGCGCCATCTCCTCCTCCAGCGTCTTCACCAGCGAGTACGTGCTATTGGGCCGGGGTGGATAGTCCTCGTCCACAGGAACATAGGGCGGCGGCTCCGCGAAGGGCAGCCCGAGGACGGTCTCGCTCGACGCCCAGACGATCTTGCGAATGCCCGCGCGCAGCGCCGCTGTGTAGGCGTTGTAGGAAGCCGTCATGTTGTTGGCGAACGTCGCCGCATCGGGCCGCAGTCCCGGCGCCGGGATCGCCGCGAGGTGCACGAGCGCATCGACGCCGTTGTGCCGCTCGTCGATTCCGCCTAGCGCCTCCACGGCCTGCCCGAAGTCGGTGAGTTCGACCACCGACGACGCGACGTCGGCGTTCGGCGAGGGGACGCGATCGACGGCGACGACCTCCCAGTCGTGGGCGACCAGGTCGGTCACGACTGCCGTGCCGAGCTTGCCGCTGCTACCTGTGACGACGACACTGGGCATCGGGTTCCGCACCACCCTTGCGTGGCGTCAGTCGCGTGCGAACGCCATCCGGGCTTCCTGGGCAAGGTCTTCGAACGGCTCGCCGCTCACGTCGACGACCGCCCTGTGGATGGTGCCACCGACGAACGGCCACGGCGATGTCCCCGAGTAGTCGTCGGTGACCGGCTCGGCGGTGTCCTTCCCGACGTTGAGCCCTTCCCCTGCGAGCGAGAACTTACCGGGCTGGGTCTTTATCCGTCCTTCGCCCACCGTCCGGTCGCCGACATGCAACGTCAGCGTGCCCTCCGCCGGCATCGAATCGCCTTCCCGGTGGAAGGACACCGAGAACACCGCGTGCCCGGCCGAGATCGGCTCACTGGCCTCGATTGTCTGCTCGAACATGCCCACCCAGTTGTAGACGTACTTCAGCTTGCCGTCCTTGATGTAGAGGGCGTGGCCGCCGAATCGGGCGCCTTGCGAGAAGAGCACGCCCGATGCATCCGCACTGTCGATCGTCGCCTCGACCGCCACCGTGTACGAGCGGTTGCGAATGTTCGGAGCCGCCGACTCCGGCACCTCGACGCATCCCGGGTAGTACACGTAGCGGTTGCGGGGTTTGGCGATTTGCGGCCGCTCCGTTCCGAGGATCTCGACGACACCGCGGTTCTCCAGGGGCAGCGCGTTGTACATCCCCGCCTGCACCCACCAGAGGTTGATCAGTTCACGCAGCTTGTCGGGGTGTTGGTCGGCGAGGTCGTGACACTCGGTGGGGTCGGTCCTCGTGTCGAACAGTTCCCACTGCTGGCCGGCATAGTCGGCCCACATGTCCGGGGCTGCGGGCGTCAGCGATGCCGCTTTCCAGCCCTCATGCCAGATCGCCGCGGTGCCGCCCATCGAGTAGAACTGCGTTGTCTTACCGGTATCCGCATCCGGATCCGAGAACGACGCAGTAAAGCTGACCCCCTCCAGCGGGAACTGCGTGTAGCCCTTGAGCGTCTCCGGTAGCTCGATGGCGAGCGACTCGTAGATGGTGGGGACGATGTCGACGGCGTGGCTGTACTGGCGGCGGACGCCTCGTCCTTCGATGCGTGCCGGCCACGAAACGATCAACGGGTCGGCGGTGCCGCCCTCGTAGTTCGAATAGCGCTTCCACAATTTGAACGGCGTGTTGAAGGCCCACGCCCACCCCGTCGGGTAGTGGTTGTAGGTGAGCGGTGTGCCCAGGTCGTCGAGGAACGGAAGGTTTTCCTCGATCTTGTCGGGCAGCCCGTTGAAGATCTTGTTTTCGTTGACCGAGCCGTTCGGGCCGCCCTCACCGGATGCGCCGTTGTCGGATACCACGATGATCATCGTGTTCTCGAGCTGGCCGCTCTCCTCCAGGTAGTCGAGCAGGCGGCCGATCTCGTTGTCGGCGTGGCTGAGGAAGCCCGCGTATACCTCCGCCATCCGCGCGAACAACCGCTTCTCGTCGTCGCTCAGCGGTTCCCACGGCCGCACGGTGTCCAACTCGGGCCATTTCTTCCCGGACCTACTCGTCCGATCGATGTACGGGTTGATCGGCGACAGTTCTGCCTCTTCCGGCAGGATGCCGAGCGTCTGCTGCCGTTGGAAGACGACCTCCCGGTAGGCCTCATAGCCCATGTCGAACCTGCCCCGGTACTTGTCCGACCACTCCTTGGGTGCGTGGTGCGGGGCATGGCACGCACCCGGGCAGTAGTACAGCAAGAACGGCTTCTCCGGTGCCACCGCCTTCGCATCCCGGATGAAGCTGAGGGCACGGTCGGTGATGTCGGTGGAGAAGTGGTAGCCCTCCTCCGGCGTCGCCGGCTGGTCGACCGGGTGGTTGTCGTAGACCAGGTCCGGGTACCACTGGTTGGTCTCGGCGCCGAGGAAACCGTAGAACCGCTCGAATCCCCGCCCCAGTGGCCACTGACGTTTGGACGAGGCCATGTTCATCTCGTCTTCAGGCGTGAGGTGCCACTTGCCGACCATGAACGTGTTCCAGCCGCGCTCCCCCAGCACTTCCGCCACGTTCCCGCACTCGAACGGGATGTGCCCGCTGGAGTTCGGGAAACCAGCCGCCGCCTCCGTGATGCTGGCCATGCTGTTGGTCGTGTGATTGCGACCGGTCAACAGGCACGAGCGCGTCGGTGAACACAGCGCCGTCGTGTGGAAGTTCGTGTACACCAGGCCGGCGTCGGCGATCCGGTTGATGTTCGGCGTTTCGATCAGCCCGCCGAACGGCTCCATCGCCGAGAAGCCGACATCATCCAGCACGATGTACAGGATGTTCGGCGAGCCCTCGGGTGCGATGGGCTGCGCGTACGGCCCCCAGTCCGGGGTCGACCTGGTGATATCGACGTCGACGACGCCCTTAAACGGTTTGCTCATCGGCCTGCCCTTCCGTCCCCACGCCGTCTCACCGACGCCACGGCCCCGGCGCAACTCACATCTCGGTCAGCCACGAGCCTTTCCGCGGGTGACCGTGAATGGCATCACCCATCCCGAGTGAACAGCACCACCACGGCAGCGCACGGCTCATCACGCGGTGTAACGGCTCGCCGTGCGACTGGCCGACCGGCTAGCCGAAGCGGTCGGCAAGGTCGGTCAGCTTCACGACGTACGCCGACCAGTCGTAGTCGTCGGGGATGTTGGTGTTTGCTGCAAGCACGCCGACCGCGTTGTCGTGTTGCTCGCGCATGATGTCGGCCTGACCCGCATGGCGGGCGAGGTCGCAGATCACGTGCACGATGATTCGTTGCAGGGTGACGTCCTGCCGGTCCGGCCGCCACCACGGCACCCGACCCGGCGCGTCGAGCGGCAGGCGCTCGATCGTCTCGTCGGCGAAGGCCCAGACGCGGCGATAGAGGTCGATCAGGCCGTCCTTGGTCTCCTCCTGTTTCGCGTACCAGTCGGCCTGGGGGTCCACCTCGTAGACGTCCAGCGAGACGAGTTCTTCCGGGGTCGGGAACTCGCGCCCGAAGGTGACCCCGAAGTAGCCGACTTCGACATTGAGGCAGTGTTTGAGCATCCCCAGCAGGTTGTTGCCGGTCGGAGTGCGCGGCCACCTGGCGTCGCGCTCGCTCAGCCCATCGAGCTTCCAGACCAGGGCGTCTCGAGTTTCCTGTAGGTAATCGTGCAGCGCGGTCTTCGGGTCTCCCATGTCCGCCATGGCTGCCAGTCTGGCCTCCGGCCACCGACCGTGTCGCCGCATTTCCGGCGGCGGGTTGGCGATTGCGGGATTGGTTGACATGCGATCGCCTGGGCGGAAATGTCATCTGGCATCAAGCGAGGTTCGATAAGGCGGAGGTTGGCAGCGTGTACGCACGATTGACGCTGCACACGGCGGATCCGGACCGGCTGGGCGAGGTGATCAGCCACTACGAGCACGAGGTCAGGATGGACTTCGTGTACCAGCCGGGGAGTCGGGGCATGTCGGTGCTCGTGAACGACGACCTGGGCGTCGCGCTGGTCGAGGCCTACTGGGCGACGGAGGACGCGATGCTCACGAATGATGCAAGCTTCGTCCGCCCCGTTCACGACGCCGCGTTCTTCGGCGCAACCGTGTCGATCGAGCACTACGAGGTCGCGAGATTCGTGCATGTCGCCACGGCACAACCTGGAGCCACAGTCAGCTTGACCCGCCTCGACAGCGAGCCGACCAGCCTCGATGACGTACGTGCGGCATATGACGATCTCCGCATTGAGCAACTCGCCGCCAGCGACGGTTTCTGCACCGCCGCTCTGCTGACGGACCGGAAGAGCGGCCGGGCAGCCGTCGAGACCACATGGCGTGACCTGCAGGCGCTCGTCGCCGCACGCGGCCTTTCGGCCGCCCGCCGCCTGGACGCCGTCAAGGGCGGAAACGTCACGGTGCGCGGGATCGAGCAGTACCGGCTTGATTTCCAGTCCGTCGAGCTGAAATGACAGCGCGGTGACAGACTCAGCCTCCTAGACAAAAGGAGCGACGTCCGTGACCGAGAATTCCGATCGCACCATGTGGTTGCAGGACGCTCGCGCGTATCTTCGCAACGCGGATCCTGTGCTGGCGGGGCTTATCGACGACCGGCCGACCTTCGATCCCCGCGCATGGATGTCCCAGCTGCCGGCGATGGATCTGTACGGCGCACTGCTCTTTCAGATCACCGGCCAGCAGCTGTCCGTCGCAGCGACACGCCGGACCCTTGCTCGCATCGAGGCCCTTTTCGATGGGCACCTCCCGTCACCGAGCGAGCTGCTGCAGATAGACCCCGGCAAGCTCCGCGAAGCCGGGCTGTCGTGGCGGAAGATCAACACGCTGCGCGACCTCGCCGCGCGGCTGTCAGACGGCCGGCTGGATGCGAATGTTTTGCGCGCACTTCCGGATGACGAACTGATGGCGGAGCTGACCGCCATCCCTGGGATAGGTCCTTGGACCGTGCAGGGCGCCCTCATAATCGCCCTCCAGCGAGAAGACGTCGTCCTGCCGGGAGACCTCGCGCTCCGGAAGGCCGTTCAGGCCACGTATCAGCTCGACCACCTCCCCTCGCAGCAGGAAGTGCTCGCCATCGCCGAGAAATGGCGGCCGTACCGCAGCCTTGCGAGCAGTTACCTGTTCTCCGCCGCCTTTGAGCGGACCGGAGCACCACCCGCGCGCCCCGGAGCGGCGACGTGAGCCCGAACTCGCCGGTACCGGCCGCTCACGGGGCACGTGGCGACGGCGGCGTATCGGCGGTGCCGGTCGCCGTTTGAAGTCTGGGCCGCCTGGGCGGGATGGGCTCCGACGGCCATCTCCGGGAGCCGGTCCATAGCGCCGGGGGCGCATCGAGTTGGCGTGCGAGTGAAAGTGCAGCGACGTCGTAGTTGGCTCGCCAGCCGCGAAAGTGGGGCCACGCAGCCTCGTCAGTCCGCTCGATCGGGTAACCGAGGCCGCGCAGCATCGATGCCGCGGAGCGAAACTCCTCGAAGCTCACCGAGATGGGGGCGTCCGGGTTGGGTTCGTCGGGCACCTGCAGTCGCATGGAGCGCGCTATCCGCTCGAGCGCCACGAAGCCCATGCGCAGCGACAGCCGGGCGGACAGCTTCGGTTCGCGTGACGGCGCCAACGACAGGTGCAGCGCGGCTGCGTCCATGACGGCGATCAGCGAGGTGAGCCAGTGCGACAAAGGTCGAGGAGATCTCAACCGCACCAGCGTCAGATACGTCGTGTGTGATTCCGCCACCTCGGCGGCCCAGCGCTCCCAGGCGGTGAACAGCTCGTCGAGGACGGGGCGGGTATCACCGTCGTATATGCCCCACTTGGTGCGGGCGAGGATCTCCGGACCCCACGCCGGTGCGCCGGCGCGGGCGACGAGCAGGCTCACCTCGGTCTCGCGCCGGTTGAACGCGGCGTACAGGGCGGGCAGGTACCCGACTTGTAGGCCGACGACGATGAGGCCGCTGAACGCGGCGAGGTATTCGATCGCGGTGCTGGCGCTGCCCTTCGGCGCGGCGTACCCGAGCGTGAACATGGAGGACCCCGCCTCGGAGAAGGCTCGCCCGATCTCACCGTGCACGCTGGGAAGCAAGAGCAGGCCGTACCCGAGCACTAGGAGAGCGAGCCACGTCGCGAGGCGGACAAGCAGCGTCATCGGCGCCTGCCAGGCAAGCACTCGATCGCGTACTTCGAACGAGTGCACGCCCCGGGTGGCCCGAAGAAAGACGGCATCGAGCAGTGCGTCGCAGGCGCGCGAAATGAATGAGCTGACGTTTCGCGGCACAACCAACGTCCCGACGACGCTGGAAAACGTCGTCACGATCACGGCCAAACCGGCCGCGAATCCGATCCACGAACCAACCACGAGCGCATTCAACCGAACTGCGGGCGCTTCCGGGAGTACCGACGGCCTGCGCACGCATGCGCGACGGAACCGGTTTGCCGGGTTGTGCCGGGCCGCCGGCAGAGGTGGAATCGAAGTGTTCCACTAGCGGGTTTCGCGGAAGGAGCGTGCGATGAGCGTGCCGGCACGTCGGCAGCCGTTGCTGCCGGACCTGAGCGACTGGTTCGAGTCGTTTCCCAGCCTGATGGGATGGCGGCCCATGGCCTCGCTGCAGGCAATCCGGGTAGAGGATTTCGTCGATGGCGACGACTACGTGGTGCGCGCCGAACTGCCGGGCATCGACCCGGACAACGACGTCGAGATCACGGTGCGAGGCGGGGTGTTGACCATCAGGGCCGAGCGCAAAGAGGAGAAGAGCGAGAAGAACCGCTCGGAATTCCGATACGGATCATTCGTGCGCAGCGTTCGGCTGCCGGAGGGAGCGAAGGAGGACAGCGTCAATGCCGCCTACAAGGACGGCATCCTCACCGTGCGCGTACCGCTGTCCCAGCCGTCAACCGAGGCGAAGAAGATCACCATTTCCCACGACGAGTGACGCAGCGGCGATCCATCGCTGTTGACGTCCGGGGTGGCAGCTAGGTCAGCGACCACTAGGTCGCGTTAGTGTCCTGCGATGCTTGCGGTCAGCTGGGACACCGTGCGGCTGTTCCTGCACGTGCTCGCCGCCACGGTGTGGGTGGGCGGGCAACTGACCCTCGCAGCTCTGGTCCCCGCGCTGCGGGGGCTCGGCGGCAACGTCACCAAAGCAGCCGCTCGACGGTACAACCAGATTGCGTGGCCGGCCTTCGCCGTGTTGGTCGCCACGGGCGTGTGGAACATGATCGCCGAACGCGATCACCTGCACGGTCGCTACCAGACGACGCTGACCGTGAAGCTCTGCGTAGTGGTGGTGTCGGGCGTCGCGGCGGCGCTGCACGCCACCGCCCGCAGCCGCGCAGGCCTTGCCGTATTCGGTGCGTTGGCGGGGATCAGCGCACTCGCCGCGCTGTTCCTCGGCATACTGCTCGCCAGATGACGTTCGTTGCGCGCCTGCGAGCTCTCATCCGTTCCGCATACGGTGGCGGACCATGTTCGTCACGACTCACGTCCTAATCGGTGCGGTGATCGGTGCGCGCACGCGTAGCGCAGTTACCGCGTACGGCCTGGGCGTGCTGAGCCATTTCGTGCTCGACGCGGTGCCGCACTGGGGCCCGGACGGCGATCATGACGAGTTCATGCGGGTCGCGGTTCGTGACGGGCTGGGCGGGCTCGCCGCGCTCGCCTTCGTAGCGGCGTCGAGTCCGCCCGGGTCACGGCGCTTCGCGCTTGCCGGCGCCATCGGGGCCGCAACACCGGATTTGGACAAGCCGTTCGCGGAGATCACCCGGCGCCAGCTGTGGCCGCGACCCGTGGACCGCTTCCACCGGGTCATCCAGCGTGAAGCGCCGCGACGGATGCCCCAGGAGCTGGCCACGCTCGCCGCGGCCGCACTGCTCGCGGCCGCGGTCGTCCCGATCGGCCGCGCAACGTCGAGAGATCACCGGTCGAATACCCGCTCGGCGCCGTCGTGATCAGCTACATCAATTGCGCGATCACGCCGGTCCTGGCCTGCTGGTAGGGGCAGCCGAGCGCCTCGAAAGCCGGTGCAAGGTTGTCCATCGCGCAGCGGTCGCCGGCCGCGAACGCAGCCGCGCGCTCGACCATCAAGGACGCGATCGGGTTGGCACGCACGGGGTGCCGGGCTCGCTGGACGCGGTCGGGGGCGTCACTACGTCCGTCGAGCACGGCCGCCTCCGCCCAGACTGCGGCATACCACGCCCGATACATCGTCTGGGCCGGGTCCCACCATGTCTCCGGATCGCCCGGATCGATCGCGAGACGGTTCGCCGCTGTGCGGAACTCTCCACGGTGCAGGGCCACAACGGCGTCAAAGGTCAGCCCCCAGGCCCGCGTAGTGATGGTTGCCTGGTAGCCGCTGAACAGGTCGTCGGCAAGACGCAGCCAGTGCGCACGCATCTCATCGTGTCCAAGGATGCCGTGCACCATTGCTACGGCGCCGGCCGAGCTGGCCAGGTTGGGCACGATCGGCTGATCTAAACGTTCCCAGCTGTCGTGGAACTGCGTCGCGTCACGGAGCACCGCGTCGAAGTGGCCGGCGAAGGCGTTGACCTTGAGGCGCCGAGCCAGACCGAGCAGGCCCTCTTCCCGGTAGAACGGTAGGCGCGCCAGCCGGTCGGCATATTCGGCCGCTCCGCGCAGGTCACCGGCCGCGAGCAGGACCTCGGACCCGAACAGCGCATTGTCGCTGTGGGCGAAGCCGTGCAGTGCCACCATCGGGAGGGCGGCGATCGCCGCGTCGCGGCGGCGCACAGTTGCCACCGCTGCGGGAATGTCGTCGAGTGCCAAGTGCAGAGCGGTGAGCAGGTCCAGAGCAGCGTCCGCGATTGCCGGGTCGTCAGCCTCTTGAGCTCGCCGGATCGTCTGTTCGGACTGCTCGACAGACAGGCTGCGCCAGGCGGCGAACGCCTTCGCGAGCGCAATTGCGGCTGCCACCCTCGCAGAGCCGTCCGAGATGGACTCTGCCTCGGCGAGCAGGTCAGCTGCCTCCATGTCTGTACGGCTCTGCGCCATGATTCCCGGAGCCCGGGTAATGTACAGCGACATCCAGGCAAGATCAGCCGCCGCACCGCCCAGATCGCCGAGCGACCTGGCCAAGTCGGCGGATTCGCGGAGCAGACGCAACATCTCAGTGCCGAGGAAGCCGGTGCCGGCGACGCCGGCGGCCAGCCGCAGGCGCTGGACGCGGTCGGCCGGGAGCGGGCTGAGTCCTGCGGCCTGCTCGTAGCGGCGCTGGGCCTCCATCAGCCGCCCGCGGAGCCACAGCTGCCCAGCCAGCTCGCCGGCAAATTCCGCAGCCGGTCCGCGGCGGCCGGGATCGGCCGCGCACCGAAGAAGCACGGCCCGCGCGTCGTCGACAACGCGGTCGAACCGGAGGCGCCACGCCGCGTCAGGCTCGACTGCCGCGAGCTCGCGCAGCTGCAGCCGGCACCACTGGTCCAATCGCGCTTGGACCGTCGCGAGCTCGCCGGCCGTGGCGAGCTGTTCCTCGCTGTATTGGCGGATCGTCTCCAGCGCGCGGTAGCGGGTCGGTTCCCCCCGGTCGACCACGAGCAGGCTGTGGTCGGCGAGTCGGGCCAGCGCGTCAGCGACGGCCGCGCGGTCACTGTCCGGGGCGGCGACGCCCTGCGCGGCGGCGACGTCGAACCAGGACGCGAACACCGCGACGCGACGCAGCAGCGCCTGGTCGGCGGGCGTAAGCAGGTCATAGCTCCAGGCGATCGTGTCGCGCAGCGAACGGTGCCGGGCTGCGATCGGGCTGCCGACGGTGAGGAACCGCAGCCGGTCGTGCAGCCCCGCTTCGAGCCCGTCCAGGCCCAGGGTGGCGTAACGCGACGCGGCCAACTCGATCGCCAGCGCAATGCCGTCCAACTCTCGGCACAGGGCGGCTGCGCGCGCCGGATCCGGCGGGGTCGAGAGGCCGGTCGCCGCGGCGACCCGCGCAGCGAATAGCGCTACGGCATCGCCGCCGGCGCCCTCGGTAACGGAGAGCCCAGGGACCGGGTAGACGCGCTCATAGGGAAGCATCAGCCGCGTCCGGCTTGTCGCCAGCACCGTGAGGTCTGGGCAGCCGTTGACGACGAGATCGACGCACGAGCGGACGCCGTCCAGTAAGTGCTCGCAGTTGTCCAGCAGGAGCAGCCCGTCGCGCCGGGCCAGCGAAGCGACCAACGCCGCTTCGGGCGGGAGGGCCAGCTGCTCGGGCACGCCGACCACCTCCGCCACCGTCGCGACCACGGCAGCCGGATCGGTAACGCGGACCAGGTCGACGAACCACACGCCGTCGCGGCGCGCCGGGGCAACGTCGCCGGCGACACTGATCGCCAGCCGCGTCTTGCCGATCCCGCCCGGACCGACGGCCGTAACGAGCCGCTGGCCTCCCAGAGCCTGCGTCAGCTCAGCGCGCTCCGCCGCCCGGCCCAGGAACGGCGTCGCCGGCGCCGGCAGCGCTCCACGCGGCGTCCCGGAATCAACAGCGGCGCGCCGCGCCAGGCTGCGGCGGTCCGGCACGCTGAGCTTGCGCAACAGCGCGGCCACGTGGCTTTCCACGGTGCGTACCGATATGAACAGCGCCTGCGCGATCTCCGCGTTCGTCAGATGCTGGCCGACCAGCGCGAGGACCTCCGCCTCGCGAGCCGTTATGTCGGTGCCAGCTGTCCCCACGCGCTCAGTGTGCCGAATGAGAGCCGTCGTTCGTACCCGCGTCGGTGGCGCGGATTCACCCGATAGCTGTAACTACATCACCCGTCGTAGGCGTGGGGTAGAGCCGAGTCCTGCGCGAATTGATTCCGAACTAGACGCCGGAGACTATCGATGCACTGTTTTGGCCGTCGACACCGCGAGCAACCGAGGCTTTGACAACCGTGAGACTGGCGGCGAGGGCGGCGACGAGCGATGACTTGAGCGCCGACATGTCGAGTGGCGTACTCGCGGCGGTGATTAGTGACGCCACCAACGTCGCTGCGAACGTGAACGCCGTCCGGGAGGATAGATCCTCGATCCAGTTCGTCGGCTTCCGGGTGTTTCCGGTGTGCTGGCTGATGAGAGTTCGGACCGCTGTGAGAACAGTGGCGACAGTTGTTAGGACCGCGACTTCGACGCCTGAAATGCTCAACACTCCCTTGGCGAGATAGACGGCAGCGAGT
>Ga0126373_10001261_pt1 | contig 17806 bp, 15 predicted proteins | sample PanSoiMetPlot_11_FD_92545 | JGI IMG/M metagenome (GOLD analysis project Ga0126373, IMG submission 92545) | Tropical forest soil microbial communities from Panama - MetaG Plot_11 | ecosystem: Environmental > Terrestrial > Soil > Tropical forest > Bulk soil | place: Panama | collected 2016-02-17 | reverse complement strand
TGCGCGGCGCCGACGTCTTCATCATTCAGTCCACGTCGTTTCCCGCCAACGATCACCTAATGGAATTGCTGATCATCATGGACGCGCTGCGGCGCGCGTCGGCGCGGAGGATCACGGCGGTCATTCCCTATTACGGTTATGCCCGGCAGGACCGCAAACCGGGGCCGCGCACCCCGATCTCAGCAAAGCTCGTCGCCAATCTCATTACCCATGCTGGCGCTGACCGTGTCCTGACCCTCGACCTGCATGCCGGGCAGATCCAGGGCTTCTTCGATATCCCGACCGATAATCTGTTTGCTGCGCCGGTGATGACGCGCGACATCCGCCAGCGCTTCGATCTCAGCAAGGTCATCGTCGTGTCGCCCGACGTCGGCGGCGTGGTGCGCGCGCGCGGTCTCGCCAAGCGCATCAATGCGCCGCTTGCCATTGTCGACAAGCGGCGCGAACGGCCCGGCGAATCCGAAGTGGCTAATGTCATCGGCGAGGTCGATGGCGGCATCTGTATCCTGGTCGACGATATCGTCGATTCCGGCGGCACGCTGGTGAATGCAGCTGACGCCCTGCTCGATAAAGGCGCCAAGGAGGTTTACGCCTACATCACTCACGGTGTGCTGTCGGGCGGCGCCATCGAGCGCATCGGCAAATCGAGATTGAAGGAACTTGTCATCACCGACTCGATACAACCGAGCAAGGCTGTCGCCGCGGCGAAGAATATCCGCGTCTTGTCGATCGCGACGCTGATTGCCGAAGCGATCAGCCGCACCGCCGCAGAGGAATCGGTCTCGAGCCTGTTCGACTGACCCCAGCGATCTACCGGCGGCTGGCCCCAAGCGGCCTGGGTCCTTGCCCACAGCTAGGCGGCGTATGCGCGCGCGCGCACGATTGCGCTTTCTTGTTATTGACCTAAATCAATGCTGTCTTTGGTCTTCTCAGGCGATTGTTTGATGCCGCCCCGATCCTCGAAACCTGAAGGTAAAACGAGGGCGCGGGCGGGTCGCAGGGCGTCGAGGAGACGGGCGCTGTTTAGTCAAATTAGGGATTGGTATATCGCGGTCTATGTCGGCGTCGGCGTCGCGATCGACGGCAAGGTGAATCCGGTCCTGACTGCCGCAGAGGGGCAGGTCGTTCAGCTCACGCTCTCCGAACCGGGCTCGTAGGATGAACCAACACAGCCGTGCCAGGTCCGGCGGCATTCCGCGGCTTCGGCCGCAGGCCATCCCAGTATTAAGCTACGGCTTCCGGCCATTTTTCTTCAGCGCCGCACTGTGGGCCGCCGTCGCTATGGTGCTTTGGCTCGGACTACTCTCAGGTTGGTGGACGTTTGCGAACGGCTACGGCGCCATTGCCTGGCACGCCCATGAATTTCTTTTCGGCTATATCGCTGCGGTCATGACCGGCTTCCTGTTGACCGCAATCCCGAACTGGACTGGACGCCTTCCGCTACAAGGCATGCCGCTCCTTGTTCTGCTGGTCCTGTGGCTCGCCGGGCGTGCCGCGATGCTGGCGACCGATCAGATCGGGACCAGCGCCGCGACGCTCATCGATTGCGCCTATCTCGTTACACTCACGGCGATCATTACGCGCGAAATTGTTGCCGGCAGTAATTGGCGCAATCTACGGGTTGCTGTTTTGGTCGCACTCACGGCCGTTGCCAATATCGTGTTCCAGGCTGAGGTGTTGATCCATGCGGGACCAAATTACGGGCTTCGCCTCGCGGTCGCAGCGATCGTAGCGTTGATCATGGTGGTCGGCGGTCGCGTGACGCCGAGCTTCACCAGTAATTGGCTGACGCGGCAGGGCAGCCAAACACGACCTGCACCAATGGGCCGCTTCGATATTGGCGCGATCGCAATCGGGACCATCGCGCTGGCTGCCTGGATCGCGGCGCCGGATTGGTATGGCGCCGCGGCATTGCTCGTTGTCATGGCAATCGCGCACGCGGCGAGGCTTTCGCGCTGGGCGGGCGCGCGTACTTGGCGGGAGCCGATGCTTTTTGTCCTGCATCTTGGCTATGCTTTTGTACCGCTCGGCGCGTTGCTGTTGTCGACTTCGATCGTGTGGCCGCGGATCGTACCGGCAAGTGGCGCGCTCCACGCCTGGACGACCGGCGCAATGGGGATAATGACACTTGCGATCATGACGCGCGCGACCCTTGGACATACCGGTCGCGATGTGCTGTCCACTCCCGCAACGATCGCAATCTATGGCGCTATGCTGCTGGCTGGATTGGCGCGTATCGCAGCGCCAATGCTGCCTGTGATCTATTACGAGGCGCTGCTCACCGCCGCGTTTGGCTGGCTCCTGGCGTTCGGTATTTTCCTTTTGGTCTACGGGCCAATGCTGTTAGGGCGGCAGTTAGACCCCTCTCTCCGGCGATAAACAGCCTCATCGTCTGCCCGGCGCCCCCGCCCGCTCGTTACCGCTCAACCCGAGTCAACTTGTCGCAGGCTGAGCTGTGGACAGGGATTCAATGAGGATTGTGCCCAACGGGCAAATCACTTCATGAGTGCCGGTACCGATGCCAGGACAAGGCGTTGGGGCAGGTTTTGGTGGTTGGAATCAGGCCGATTATAGTCGGTACGCGGGCTGATTCGCGGCTTTCGTCAATCGGCACGCAAATGTCGCTCCTGCGTCAAATTGCAGCCGGTTTTTGCAACGGTGCTTGTGACGTGCGTTCCACCCTTCGGGGGACAGAGTGGAGACGGCATGGCCCTCATCGAAGCTACACGCGACCACCGCGACAGTCCGCTTGACGTCGTCGAGCGAATGGCCGCGGGCAACAATTGGCCTTTTGAACGGGCCGGCGAAGACGAAATCGGACTCGTAGTCACCGGCCGCTGGACCAATTATCAGGTGTCGTTCACGTGGATGACCGACATCGAAACGCTGCATCTTGCCTGCGCCTTTGACATGAAGGTGCCGGAGCGGCGGCTTACCGACGTGCAGAAATTGATCGCGCTCATCAACGAGCAATTGTGGATCGGGCACTTTGATGTCTGGACGCAAAACGGCGTCATCATGTTTCGTCATGCGCTAGTGCTCGCCGGTGGCGTCGTCGCGTCGGGGCGGCAATGCGAGGCGGTTCTGGGAACCGCAATCGATACCTGCGAGCGTTATTTTCCCGCGTTTCAATTCGTCATTTGGGCAGGCAAGTCGGCGCGCGAAGCGATGGACTCCGCCATGTTCGAAACGACGGGCCAGGCGTGAGCGGCGCCGGGCCAAGTTCGCCATCAAGTTCGGATTTAACTCCGCGCCCTCAACTGCACTCTGATCTGCGCGATTTCTCCGGCCGGCTCGTTCTGGTCGGCGCTGGCAATATGGGCGCTGCGCTACTGCAAGGCTGGTTGCGCCTTGGGCTTGATCCCAACAAGCTTGCCGTCATCGAGCCGCAGCCGTTGCCGCATATCGCGGCGCTGACCGGACAGGGCGTGCAACTTAATCCCGATGCCGGGGCGCTACGCGAGACGAACGTGGCCGTGATTGCTGTGAAGCCGCAAACCGCGGTCGAGGCGCTTTCGCCACTGGCCTCGAATCTTTCTCCATCGACGCTGGTCATATCGATCATGGCCGGCCGGACGCTGCGCTTTCTCGCCTCTGCACTGCCCCAGGTCAAAGCGCTGGTGCGCGCGATGCCGAATACCCCGGCCGCGATCGGGCGCGGCATGACAGTCGCCGTGGCAAGCCAAGCCGACACGGCGCAACGGCAACGCGCGCACCAGCTCCTCGGCGCAATCGGCGCGGTCGAGTGGGTCGCCGACGAGGCGTTGATGGACGCGGTCACTGCCGTATCCGGCTCGGGACCGGCTTACGTCTTCCTGCTCGCCGAAGCTTTGACCCAAGCCGCAACGTCAGTGGGCCTGCCGGCAGTTTTAGCGGAAAAGCTCGCGCACGAGACCATTGCCGGCTCCGGCGAGCTCCTGCACCGATCGCGGGAGAATGCCGCCACGTTGCGGCAGAACGTGACCTCACCCGGCGGTACCACCGCCGCGGCGCTGGCGATCCTGATGCGGCCCAATGGGCTGGTGCGGCTCATGGCCGAAGCGATTGCTGCCGCGACCGCGCGCTCGCGCGAACTGGCCGGGTGACTTTCGGGCACTTGCTTCAAGGGAGCCTTGGAACGACCTCGAGCACCGCATACATTCAGCGGATCGCCAGCGAGGAGTTTGGTCATGGCTCGCAGATCCGCTCGTAAATCGTCGGCTCGATCGTCACGGCGCCCGGTTGCCAGCGCTCCGGGAAGCGATCGCGACAAGATCATTGCCGCTTTTCTGGAGCTTCTTGCCGCAAAACGCATCGAGCAGATCGGCTTCGCCGAAATCGCCGAAGCCTCAGGCGTGCCGTTTCCGCAGCTGCGCAATGAATTCGTTTCCACGCTCGCAATCCTCGCGGCGCACATCAAATCGGTCGACCGCGCGGTCTTGAGCGCGGATTTGACCGACGTCGAGGAGGAGCCACCGCGCGAGCGCCTGTTCGATGTGTTGATGCGACGGCTTGAAATTCTCAAGCCGCACCGTGAAGCCGTAGCTTCGCTTCTGCGTTCGGCGCGACGCAATCCGCCGCTTGCACTGGCGCTCAACGCCATGGCGGTGCGTTCGCAACAGTGGATGCTCGCCGCCGCCGGCATCAGCGCGTCGGGGCCGCGCGGCATGCTGCGCGCTCAAGGTCTCGCCGCCCTGTTCGGCGGCGTGTTGCGGACCTGGATTGACGATGAAGATCAGGGCCTCGCCCGCACCATGGCGGCGCTGGACCGTGCCTTGGGCCGCGGTCAGCGATTTGCTGGCCTGCTCGATGACTTGTGCCGCATCCCGGCGCGATTGTGCCGATTGCGGCCGCGTCGGCGGCGGCGCGACGGAGATTATGAAGATACCGCCGCGGCCGCTTAAGCCGTGTGTCACGGGCGTACCGTTTCACGCTGCGCCGCATCCGGGAGTGATCAGGGGTTCTCGGTCAGGCCAAGTTAGAATCCCTATAAAAAACTTTTTTCTTTGCAGGTGCCGGACGCGTGAGCTATTGAAAGCTTCACATCGGACCGTCTTTGGGGACCAATTTTTGGGACCAATTTCGGGACCAATTTTTCGGGGAAGCGCCGCGGCAATGATTGTGTGTTCCTGCAACGTGTTCACGGATCAAGACGTGCGCGCGACAATGACGGCCGGCCAAGACGCTCCGCGCACCACTGGACAGGTCTATCACTGCCTCGGTTGCAGCGCGCAATGCGGCCGCTGCGCGCGCACCATTCGCCGCATAATGGACGAAGCCTTGATGAACGAAGCCTTGGCTTGCGGCGATCCTGCCTGTTGCCGGACATCCAGCTCGTAAATTCCGTTCACGCATTGGCTTGTTGCCCACGCCGCGGCCTGCTTTTAGCCTTGCGCGCAGCGGTTATAATCGAGACATTTAAGGTGCGAATCTGCAATCAGGCCAAGCATTGCTAAGCCCCAGGAGCGAAATTATGAAAGGCGAGCCCGGTGTCGTCGATTTTCTCAACAAGGCGCTGCGGCACGAGCTGACTGCGGTCAATCAATATTGGCTGCATTACCGCCTGCTCGATAACTGGGGCTACAAGTCGCTTGCCAAGCAATGGCGCAAAGAATCCATCGAGGAGATGGAGCACGCCGACAAGCTCGTCGAGCGCATCATCTTTCTCGACGGCTTCCCCAATATGCAGGTGCTCGACCCGCTGCACATTGGACAGAATGTGAAAGAAGTACTCGACTGCGATCTCGCTGCTGAAATTTTCGCGCGCACGCTCTACGAAGAAGCCGCTACGCATTGTCATTCGGTGCGCGATTATGTAACGCGCGACCTGTTCGAAAAGCTCATGCATGACGAGGAAGAGCATATCGACTTTCTCGAGACGCAACTTGATCTCGTCGCCAAGCTCGGGCTTGAACTCTATGCCCAGCACCATATCGGCGAGCTGGAGGAGGGCGAGGATTAGTTTCGCTCGATCACTTCGTCTGCGTGCAGCTCAATTGCCATTGGCCCATTGACGTCGATTGCCCTCGTGGTCCCGCGACATTTGCCGGACGCTCGGGGCGCGACTTGACGTTCGTTGCCGATTTCCTTATTTGCGACGGCGGGACACCCCTCCCCACCGAGGGGCGACTATCTGGAAGGATAGGCCATGACGTCAGCGATCCCCTCCGTGCGGCCGCGTGTGCCGCATTTTTCGTCCGGCCCCTGCGCCAAGCGCCCGGGCTGGAACCTGCAAAACCTCGCCGGCGCACTGCTCGGTCGCTCGCATCGCTCGAAACCCGGCAAAGCCAAGCTCAAGCGCGCCATCGATTTGACGCGCGAGGTGCTGCAAATCCCCGCCGACTACCGCATCGGCATCGTGCCGGCCTCCGACACTGGCGCGATCGAAATGGCGTTGTGGTCGCTGCTCGGGCCGCAACCGGTAACAATGCTGGCGTGGGAATCATTCGGCGAAGGCTGGGTCAACGACGTCGCCAAGGAGCTCAAGCTCAAAAATGTGACCGTGCTTCGCGCACCCTATGGCGAGTTGCCCGATTTCGCCGCGATCGATCCGGCGAGCGATATCGTCTTCACCTGGAACGGCACGACCTCTGGCGCGCGCGTGCCCAATGGCGATTGGATTGCCGCCGACCGCACCAGGCTTACGATCTGCGACGCAACTTCCGCCGCCTTCGCGCAAGCACTGGATTGGCCGAAGCTCGATGCCACGACGTTTTCGTGGCAGAAGGTGCTGGGCGGCGAGGCGGCGCATGGCATGCTGATCTTGTCGCCGCGCGCAGTGACGCGGCTTGAGTCCTACAAGCCGCCGTGGCCGATGCCAAAGCTCTTCCGGATGACCAAAGGCGGCAAGCTCAACGAAGGCATCTTCGTCGGCGAAACCATCAACACGCCATCCATGCTGTGCGTCGAAGACTATCTCGACACGCTGGAATGGGCCAAGTCTATCGGCGGCTTGGCGGCGTTGCGGGCGCGCGCCGACGCGAACGCCAAGGCGGTCGCCGATTGGGTAGCGCGCTCGTCATGGATCGATTTCCTTACCCGCGATCCAGCGCTGCGTTCGAACACGTCGGTATGCTTGAAGGTCGTCGATCCGACGGTCACCCGCCTGTCCGCCGAGGCACAAGCCGCATTTGTCAAAGGCATTGCCGCGGCGCTCGAAAAGGAGGGGGTTGCATATGACATCGATGCCTATCGCGACGCCCCGCCGGGCTTACGCATATGGTGCGGCGCGACCGTCGAGCGAACCGACATCGAAGCGCTGACGCTTTGGCTCGACTGGGCCTATGCCAAGGCCATCGCGGCGCTGGCCGCCGCGGCCTGACGGCGATCTTATCGAAGAGGATAACAATGGCGCCACGAGTTCTAATTTCGGATGCGCTGTCGCCGGCGGCGGTCGCCATCTTCAAAGATCGCGGCCTTAATGTCGAATTTGCGCCCAATCTCGGCAAGGACAAGGAGAAACTTGCCGCGACGATCGACGGTTTCGATGGGCTTGCGATCCGCTCGGCGACCAAAGTGACGGCCAAGCTCTTGGACCACGCAAAGAGCCTGAAAGTGATCGGTCGGGCCGGGATCGGCGTGGACAATGTCGATATTCCAGCGGCGACCGCGCGCGGCGTCATCGTCATGAACACGCCGTTCGGCAATTCGATCACGACTGCGGAACATGCGATCACGCTGCTGCTGGCGCTGGCGCGCCAAATTCCGGAAGCCGACACTTCGACCCGCGCCGGCAAATGGGAGAAAAACAAGTTTCTCGGCGTCGAGATCTTCGGCAAAACGCTCGGCATTATCGGCTGCGGCAATGTCGGCTCGATCGTCGCCGACCGCGCGCTCGGCCTGAAGATGAAGGTGATCGCCTACGATCCTTTCCTGTCCGCCGAACGCGCGGTCAGACTCGGCGTCGAGAAGGTCGAGCTCGATGAGCTGTGGCGGCGCGCCGATTTCATCACCCTGCATACGCCGCTCACCGACAAGACGCGCAATATCATCAATGCCGAGACTTTGCCGCAGATGAAGGCCGGCATACGGCTCGTCAATTGCGCACGCGGCGAACTCATCGATGATGCTGCGCTCGCCGACGCGCTGAAATCGGGGCACGTGGCCGGCGCCGCCCTTGACGTATTTCGCGAAGAACCGGCCACGCAGAGCGTGCTGTTTGGCTTGCCGAATGTGATCTGCACACCCCACCTTGGCGCTTCCACCATGGAGGCGCAGGAAAATGTCGCGCTGCAAATCGCCGAACAGATGTCGGATTATCTTTTGCGTGGCGCAATCTCCAACGCCGTCAATTTTCCTTCGATCAGCGCGGAGGAAGCACCGAAATTAAAACCCTTCATCGCGCTTGCGGAGAAGCTCGGTTCCTTCGCCGGCCAGCTCACCGAGAGCGGCATCAACCAGGTACGGCTCACTTATGAGGGCGAGGTCGCGCAGATGAATACCAAGGCGCTGACCTCGGCAGCGGTGGCGGGCTTGCTGCGGCCCATGTTGCAGGAGGTCAATGTCGTCTCTGCGCCGATTGTCGCCAAGGAGCGCGGCATCGTCGTTGAGGAAATGCGTCGCGATGCCGAAGGCGATTACGATAGCTTGATTACGCTCGCGGTCGTGACCGAACGGCAGACGCGCTCGGTCTCAGGCACTGTCTTTGCCGACGGGCGGCCTCGCATCGTCGATATCAAGGGCATCCGGATGGACGCCGAGTTCGCGCCATCGATGCTCTACGTGACCAATCAAGACAAACCGGGATTCGTCGGGCGTTTCGCCACGCTGCTGGCCGAAGCCGGCATCAATATTGCGACGTTCCATCTCGGGCGCGAGTCAGCCGGCGGCAATGCCATCGCGCTGGTCGAGATCGACGGCAGTGTTCCAGCCGAGGTGCTCTCCAAGGTGCGGCACATTCCGAACGTGCAGCAGGTCAAGCCGCTGCAATTCTGATTTGCTATCGCCTGGTGGCAAGCGTGATCCCGGCAAAAACGAGCGCGTAGCCGGCGGCGTGAAAATATTCCAGCCGTTCGTCGAGCAGCGTTATCGCCAGCACCGAACCAAATACCGGCACGAGATTAATGAATGGCGCAGCACGGTTGGCGCCGATGAGCTCAATGCCGCGATTGAGAAACAGATAACCGAGCAACGAAGGAAACACGCAAACATAGATGAGAACGAGCGCGCTAACCGTGTCGAACACTATTGTTTGTCCGGCGGCGATTTCGAGCGCCATGGCGGGGAGGAGCAATACAGCTCCGCCCCCCATGCCGACAGCGAGAAACGACAGCGGATGGATCGGCGGCCGCAATCGAAGAATCGCGACATAAAAAGCGTAAATCAGGAGTGCAACGACAAACCATAGATCACCCTTGTTGAACGCGGTCGCCAGCAAGATTTGCAAGCTGCCGTGACAGACGATTACCCCGACGCCGACGAGCGAGACGGCGATACCGGCAGCTTGGCGCAGTGACAGGTAGTCACGAAATAAAACGAATGACCACAAGGCGACGAACAGCGGCGATACCGACTGCAACAACAGGCCGTTGATCGCGGTCGTGAAATGCAGGCCGTAATAAGCCATTGTGTTGTACGCCGAGAAACCCGTCAGCGCGAGCAGCGTTAGGAAGCCGGCATGCTTTTTTATGAGCGGCCAATCGCGAATAAGGTGGACTGCGGCGAACGGCAGCAGAATTACAAAAGCGCCAGCCCAACGGATGACCGAGAGCGTGACCGGCGGAATGTATCCGGCGACATAGCGCCCGACGATGACGTTGCCGGACCAAAATAAAGAGGTCAGCGAGAGCAGCAGATAAGCGCGAGCCGCCAGCGCGCTGTCGACGTGGCTCTTGCCGCCGATCTGGCGGCTCACAACGTGACTTCGATCGGCCTCGCTCCGTGAAGCTTCAGGCCGGCTTGGCGGCGTCATGTTGCTCCGATCGCGCTTGCGCACATGCGCTGAGCTATCGCACGGCACGCCGAGCCGGTAGGGCGGAAGCCGCATGACTGGCAGCGCCTCGGCTCGCAGGTCGAAAAGCCCCTTAAGCTTGCCGGAATGTGTGGAAGTTCGTAGCCGGATAAACCATCACGCTGCCAGGCAAGGGCGGAAAACTGCGGGGGCATCGCTTTGAGGCGATCGTTAACAGCGGCGGCTAAGTAAATTCATAGGTGAAAACAATGCCTTGGTCGTGCTTTATCGGGGCATGCCGTAAGGCGGTTTTCCTTGCTTCGGCGCCTATCATCCATTATCGGAACGACGGCGGCGGCCGGTTCAGAACCATCTTCAACTTCGTCAGCTGTCGAGGACCCTTCCCTCATGGCAAATGTCGTCGTGGTCGGCTCCCAGTGGGGCGACGAGGGCAAAGGCAAGATTGTCGACTGGTTGTCGGAGCAGGCCGATATCGTGGTCCGCTTTCAGGGCGGGCACAATGCCGGTCACACCCTGGTAGTCGACGGCACGACCTACAAGCTCTCGCTGCTGCCCTCGGGCGTGGTCCGGCCGGGTAAGCTTTCCGTCATCGGTAACGGCGTCGTGCTCGATCCGCACGCGCTGCTCGGTGAGATCACGCAGCTGAAAACACAAGGCATCGTCGTTACGCCCGACAACCTGCGGATCGCGGAGAACACGCCGCTGATCCTGCCACTACACCAGGAACTTGACGTCGCGCGCGAGCGGGCGTCCGGCAAGGGCGCGATCGGCACCACCGGACGCGGTATCGGACCTGCTTACGAAGACAAAGTGGGACGGCGCGCCATTCGGCTGATGGACCTCGCCGATCTGCAAATGCTCAACGGCAAGATTGAGCGCCTCTTGGCGCATCACAATGCGCTGCGCCGCGGTCTTGGCATGAGCGAGATCGCCCCACGCAAGCTCTATGATGAACTCGCTGCGATCAGCACAAAGGTGTTGCCGTACATGGATTCGGTATGGGCATTGCTCGACGAGCGGCGCCGCGAGGGTAAACGCATCCTGTTCGAAGGCGCGCAGGGCGCGCTACTCGATATCGACCACGGCACATATCCGTTTGTCACCTCGTCGAACACAGTGGCGGCGCAGGCAGCGATCGGATCGGGAATGGGACCGAGCGCGATCGATTATGTGCTCGGAATTTGCAAAGCCTATACTACGCGCGTTGGCGCGGGGCCGTTTCCAACCGAGCAAATCAACGAAATCGGCAAGACGCTTGGCGAACGCGGCAAGGAATTCGGCGTCGTTACCGGCCGACCACGACGTTGCGGTTGGTTTGACGCGGTTCTGGTACGGCAGACGGTGCGCACCGGCGGCATTCAGGGTCTGGCGCTGACCAAGCTCGATATCCTCGACGGTTTCGACGAGATCAAGGTTTGTGTCGCTTATCGGCTGGATGGGCGGGAGATCGATTATCTGCCCGCGAGCGAGCATGCCCAGGCGCGCGTTGAACCGGTCTACGAGACGATCGCCGGTTGGCGAGAGAAAACCGCACATGCCCGCTCGTGGGCCGATCTGCCTGCCCAGGCGATTAAATATGTCCGCCGTCTTGAAGAACTGATCGGCTGTTCCGCCGCGATCCTGTCCACGAGTCCGGAACGCGAGGACACCATCCTCATGCAAAACCCATTCGAAGCATAAGATGCAACTTTAGCGAGTCGAGCGTAAACTGCGAGCAATGGCAGACTATCATCCACTCATCACCCGGGCCGTAGAGGGGCTTGCGAACAATACCGCGGACGGGCGGCGCACACTTTATGAGCGCGCCCGCGCGGCCTTGGTGGCGCAACTTCGCGGCATAGATCCGCCCCTTTCGGAGGCCGAGATCACCCGCGAGCGCCTGGCCTTGGAAGACGCCATCCGCAAGGTTGAGGCCGAGTCGGTACGCAAGGCTCGTAGCGAGCCGCGGCCGGCGGAACCCCATTCGATCCAGACGACGAGTCGACCCCATGGGCCATCCGCGCCGTCGAAACCCGCTTCGCCGCTCTGGCGCGAGCGTCCGAGCGAGTCTCCCTTTCCCGCGGCGCCACGCCCGGAAACCAGGCTATCCGAACCGTCGCGAAACGAATCGGCGTCGACTGCTCGACCGGCTGAGCCTCTATCGCACGAAACCACACAGACCGAGCCCCCTGCGAGCGCGCGCAGCAAGCTTCTAGGCGCGCGAAGTCCGCAGCGGCCGCGGGAAGAGTTCAGGGGCTTCCGCCAATATGGTGGCGGCGCCGACGATAGCGATGCTTCGCCCAGCCGCGGCATGAGTCCGGCCCGCGACACCTACGACGCTCACGACGCTGCCGGCTCGTCGCCGCAACTTTCCGAGGCACACGACGATGCCTGGCATGGCCGCGGGGCGGACCGCTTGGACGATGAGCAGGCCTACGATGTTCTCGAAGACGGCGGGCCGGCGGAACATGGGCTGGAGCAGCCATACGAATTTGATGAACGGGACCAGATCACGACGCGGCCGCCGCACCGCGCTGCCGAACCGCTCCAGCCCTATCGTCGGCTGCGGCCGCCGCGATCATATCGCGGCCTTCTCAGGCTCGCCGCTGTCCTGATTATTCTTGCCGCCATTGGCGCGACGATTTCCTGGCAGTGGTCGAATATCAACGCGCTCTATCAGTTCCTGGCGCATATGCGGTCGCGGCCGACGCAGACGGCTCAGCCGCCGACTGGCGAACCCAAGTTCGGTGGACGCGTGCCGCAGCAAGAGCAAACCCGGCAGCCACCCGCCGCGGCCGCGCCCAAAAGTCAAAGCGGCCCTGCGGTGGCGCAGCGCGTCGTGCTCTATGAAGAGGACCCATCCAATCCGCAGGGCAAACAATATGTGGGCTCGGCTGTGTGGCGGACCGAAACGGTTTCGCCGGGCAGCGGTCTCGCGCCGGAGGTTCAGATCCGAGCCGACGTCACCGTTCCGGAGCGGAACATGACCGTGACTTGGACGCTTCGGCGCAATACGGACCAAGCGCTCCCCGCCAGCCACACGATCGAAATCATGTTCAATTTGCCCGCGGACTTTCAAGGCGGCGGCATCTCCAATGTGCCGGGCGTCTTGATGAAGGAATCGGAGCAAGCGCGCGGCGTGCCGCTGGCAGGACTTGCTGTGAAGGTCACTAACGGGTTCTTTTTGATCGGTTTGTCGGCGGTTGACACCGACGTAACGCGCAACTTGCAACTGCTCAAAGACCGTCCATGGTTCGACGTTCCCATCGTGTATAATAATGGCGGCCGCGCCATTCTTGCGCTGGAGAAGGGGCCATCAGGTGAGCGCGCTTTCGCGGATGCATTCGCCGCCTGGGGCAAATAAAACGCCCGGCGCAAATCTTGTTTGTAGTGGGTGTTGGGAAGAGGCGATGAGCGAGCCCGTGAGCGTATCATGAGCGTCTCCGATGCAAGGAAGACCAAGGCCGCTTTGAGCGGACATCTGGCTGCGGCGTTTCGCACTTTGCAGACTGAATCGGACGGACTGGCTGCGCTTGCTGCGGCAATGGCGGACGGACTTGGCGGACCGTTCCTTGAGGCAGTCGAAACGATCCGGGCTGCGCGAGGCCGCGTCATCGTCACCGGAATCGGCAAATCCGGCCACATTGCCCGCAAAATCGCGGCAACCCTCGCGTCGACCGGAACCCCGGCGTTTTTTGTGCATGCAGCCGACGCCAGTCACGGCGATCTCGGCATGATCACGTCGGACGACGTTATGCTGACGCTGTCGTGGTCAGGTGAGACCGAGGAACTCAAAGAGCTGATCAACTATTCGCGGCGCTTTCGCATCGCTCTCATCGCCGTGACCGGCAACGTCGAGAGCACACTCGGCCAAGCGGCCGACATCGTCCTGGTCTTGCCGCCCGCGCGCGAAGCCTGTCCGCATAATCTCGCACCCACGACATCCTCGCTGATGCAACTCGCGCTCGGCGATGCTTTGGCGATTGCGCTACTTGAAAGTCGCGGCTTCACTGCCGTCGATTTCGGCGTGTTTCATCCGCGCGGCAAGCTTGGCGCAGCGTTGAAATTCGTCCGCGACGTCATGCATCCAGGCGCGGCTGTGCCGCTGATTGGGCGTAACGCTCCGATGTCGGAAGCGATCGTTGAAATGTCCGCCAAAGGTTTCGGCTGTGTCGCCATCGTCGAGGCGACCGGAAAATTGGCCGGCGTCATCACCGACGGCGACCTGCGCCGTCATATGCGTGCGGATTTGCTGCAGGCCTCGGTCGACGCGGTAATGACCGCCTCGCCCAAAACCATCCGTCCGGACCAATTGGCGAGCGAGGCATTGCAGCTTCTCAACGAATCGAAAATTACCGCGCTGATCGTCGTGGAGGCGGACCGGCCGGTTGGGATCGTGCATTTCCACGATCTGCTGCGCGCCGGGGTCGCCTGACCGCCTAATAGAGGCCGCCCTTTACGACGCTCGAATCCTCGGGGACGCCATCGTTGGGCGGCGCGGCGCCGGTCGGCGCGGCGGGTGCTTGCCGCAATGGCACGGCGGTTGGCGCAGCGGGAGCCAGTGTGTTGGCCGCTGCCGCCACAGGCGGCTGCGGGGTTGCCGTGTTAACGGCTTCTGGCTTGGCCTGACCGTGTGACACGAACTCGGCATAACCAGGGGTGCCTGGCCGGGGCGGCGCGTCAGCCGGCAGCCCGCCGGCCCAATGCGGCCAATGATCCGCGACAAAGCCGCCACAGCTTGCGAGATTAAGCCCAATCCCGAGAACAATCGCCGCCGTAAATAGCCGCTTTGGAATCATATCCGGATTTGTTCGCCTTAATCGGCAGCCGCAACCCAAGCCGGGATGGACAGCATTCGTGGCGGGACTATGGTGCCTAGATCGCATGCGCATTATCGACCAGTTCTTTAGCCGCGCCGCCCCGCGCGCGCTCCTTGCCTCGACGCTTGCTGCAGCCGCGGGATGTGCCGAGCTGGCGCGGCCAAGCGAGGCCGCTGCGCCGCCTGCGGAACAGCCGCCCTAAGCGGCCCTGGCCGCCAAGTATATCTCCTCGACGATGCGGGACCGCCCGGCCTTTGAGGGATTTGAGATATCCGGCTTGCGCTGGGTCCATTCGCTCAAAGGCTGGAGCTGGCTCACATGCGTGCATTTTTTGGATCACGGTCATCTGCGGACCTATGCGCTCTTCATGCAGAACGATGTCGTGGTCGAAGGACGGTACGCCGTCCAATCGGATTCCTGTGCCGCGCAATCCTATACGCCCTTTGACATTGTGACCGGCGTCCTCGGCCGCCCGACTGCGCCTGAACTGCGAGCGCTGTATTAAGCTGCGCAAGGCTACCAAGCGTAGCTCGTGACTACGCAGCCTGCCTGAGCCCAAGCGCCTGATCGACCGCAGCAAGAACCTGCGCCGCGCTAAGCTCGTCCAGACATTGGCTATGGCTGTCGAGCCGGCGCTCGCAACCTTCGAGCTGACACGGCATACAAGGCAGCGGATTTTGCACTAGCCAGACATTGCCGCGGCGCTGGATCGTGCCGGCGGCTTGCCACGGCCGATCAAGACCGCCGACAGGCCAGGGTCCCCACAAACGTGGATCAGTCGGACCGTAAATCGCCACGGTCGGCGCCCCGCTTGCGGCGGCAAGATGGGTAATCGCGGTGTCCGGACCGATATAGACGCGCGCAGCGGCGACAAGCGCCGTCAGATCCGGCCAGGCCAGATCGCCGTCGAGCCGTGTGACATTTGCATCGCGCCAGACTTCGTCGAGATAGGCGCGGTCGGATACGGCGCCGGTGACCACGACGTCAAATCCGCGGTCGCGCAAGGCTGCCGCGAGCGCGCGCCAACCATCGCCGCTCCAGCGCTTATAGATGAACATCGGTGCTGCATGAACGACGGCATAGGGTTGCGAGACGACCGGCCGACCGTGTGATGCCGCCGGAGGGCAGACAAGCTCATCATGCGGCTTGATGCCGAGCACCTCCACGAGGCGCAAAATCTCCCTGACCCGGTGCTGCCGGGCGTCCCTGACATAGTGGCGGGTTAGGAAGACGCGCTTGATCCTGCTCGCTAATCCCGCTCGCTCGACCGGACCGGCGCTCTGGCGTCCGGCGATCACAGCCAAAGCGGTCGGCCGATCGCCGGTTTGCACCGAGAGAGCGAGATCGTAACGGCGGAACAGTCGAACAAACAGGGAGATTGTATCAAGCGCGGTCGGCCGCTGCGGGATGGTAATGACTTCAGCAAGATCAGGATTGCCAGTCAGAACTCCTTCGGTGCCGGCAAAAACGACAGCGTCGATCGAAGCTTGCGGAAAGGTCCGCTTGAGACTGCGGATGACCGGCGTCGTCAGAAGCACGTCGCCGAGCCGGCGCAGGATCACCACAAGCACGCGCGGATTCTGCGGCAAGCGAACAGGATTCATTGCTGCGCCATCGAATGATGCGCGACGACTTCTCCCGCTTGAACTTCTTCAATCTCATGGACAAGCGACGAGAGGCCGCGCGACGCCCGGATCCTGGTGCTGCCGATTGTCTCCTCCAGGTGAGTGCGGTTTTCGCTCAGCTGCGCGCGGTCGTTCCACGGATGCCACAGATGCAAGACGCCGGTGGCAAACCGCCCGTCTTTGCGGCGCAGTCCGGCGCGCAAGAGACGAACGACGAGATCGGAATCTTCCAGTCCCCAGCCGACAAAGGCATTGTCGAAGCCATCGACGCGGTCGAGGTCCTTGCGCGCGACCGCAAGATTGCACGTTTGGGCGCCGCGCCAACTGACACTATGCAGCTTGCGCAAGGGCCCGAGGGGCAAATGCACGGCCGGTGCCAAACGATTGATGCCGCCGTGCAATCGCTGCCTTACCAGATTGCCGAAATTCCATAGCTGCGGCTTAAGACCTTGCGCCAATACCGCCGTGGTGAATTCGGGCGACAACAGGATGCGATTGCCGGTCACGAACCAGCTCGGCTCGTAGAGCCGGCGATGCGCGGCGATGAAATCGGGTCTGGCCAGACAGTCGCCGTCGAGGAAAATGCACAGCGCACCGGCGCTAGCGCGAATGCCGCGGTTGCGAATCTCGCCGCCGCGAAAACCGCGGTGCTCGTGGCGTACGTGTTTGAGCGGTACGCCAAGGCGCGCCCGCCAGGTGGCGACGACTTGGGCCGTTTCCGGCCCCGAGCCGTCATCGGCAATGACGATCTCGAAATTACAATCGGACTGCGCAGCGAGCGCGCCAAGCACCGCCTCCAGCGCATCCTCGCGGTTGAAGGTCGTGACGATAACCGAGATGAGAGCTGTGTCGTTCAAGGTCCGATGCTCGCGGGCGATGGAGAAACGGTTCGCATAAGGCTAATCCTCCACCGTTTGTTTCTCCGGAAGCGCGCGCTTGACGATCGCCGTGGTCGAGTGGCCGGGCACCAGACCAACCAAAATGACGTCGCCACCGGCCTGTTCGACGATCTCGCGGCCAACCACTTCGTCGCGGGTGTAGTCGGCGCCCTTGACGAGCACCGCCGGCCGCACGCGCCCGATTAGTTCGAGCGGGGTGTCTTCATCGAAAACGACGACAAGATCGACGGCTTCCAGCGCCGCGAGCACTTCGGCGCGCCCCTCTACGGGATTGATTGGCCGGCCTTTGCCTTTCAGCCGTGTCGTCGAGGCATCGCTGTTGAGTCCGACCACAAGACGGTCGCAAGCGGCGCGCGCTTCGGCGAGCAGCTTTACGTGACCGCGATGCAGGAGATCGAAGCAGCCATTGGTGAAGCCGATGCGCAGTCCGTGGCGCCGCCACTCCGCCAGCCGCTCGTCAAGGCTCGCCCAGTCGAAAACGATCTTATCCTCGGGCGCGAGCGAGGCTGACGGCAGAATGCGATGGCGCAGTTCGGTCACGCTCACGGTAGCGGTGCCGCGCTTGCCGACCACCACCGCCGCGGCAGCGTTTGC
>Ga0126373_10001260_pt1 | contig 17809 bp, 8 predicted proteins | sample PanSoiMetPlot_11_FD_92545 | JGI IMG/M metagenome (GOLD analysis project Ga0126373, IMG submission 92545) | Tropical forest soil microbial communities from Panama - MetaG Plot_11 | ecosystem: Environmental > Terrestrial > Soil > Tropical forest > Bulk soil | place: Panama | collected 2016-02-17 | reverse complement strand
CGCAGCAATTCCAGAGCGTGACCCGTAGGCGCCATGTCGATCACCAGAGCGAGTCTCCGCGTGTCGATGAAATCCAGTAGCTTGAACACAGCAAAGACTTCGTCGACGCCGGGAGGCACGATGTCGAGTAGCGCGGAGATCATTTCATGCTCGAACGACAACTCGACATGCAGTCCGTCCCGTTCCATCTCCAGCGATTGCGAGATGATCCGCTTTACTTTGCGGCTCCACGCGAGGAATTCCGCTGTCGAGTCGACCTCTACGGCAGCAAAGTGCCGGTCGTTAAGGACTGACCTCGGTTCGGAACCGAGACTCTGCTCGAACAAATCGCCCAGCGAAGGCGCGGGATCGGTGGAGCAGATCAGCAGATTTTCGCGTGTATGTTGCCGACGGCTTGCATAGGCGAGGCCACCAGAGATGGTGGTTTTTCCAACGCCTCCTTTGCCTATAGTGAGGGTGATCTGCGTCTTCGCGATGGGCCATTCTTCTGCCTCAAACCCGACGCCTCCTGTGCGCTTGAGTCGAGCGGTTTGAAGACGGAGAGGTTTGTCGTCGAAGACATGCTCGCCAAACCTCAGCAGATTTGCGGTTCCAATGATCGGCGCACCCGGATCTTCTCCAATGAGGGTGTCCGCTTGTGGGAACCGGTGTTTTATAAACTTCAATGCTTCCGCGTATTCGCGAGCACGTTTCTGGCAACGTTTGCAATTGCCTCCACGAGTTACCACCCGATTCAGGATTACTTCCGCGATCTCTGCGTCCGACTCTTCCTCCAGCAGGAGCGCGGTTCGCGATGCCTCTTCTAACGAAAACCTTTCTGCGCTTGTGACCATCACCAACTTCGACTGCTTTGATGAAAGTGCGCCGCGAAGCGAAGTGAGCACAGATTCCCATTCGTGAACCACTGGTGGCTGCCGGACTGCGGTGTTTCCACCGAAATGCTGAGCAAGGACTTCGTCGCGCCGGCCTGAGAGTTCTAGGAATTCCATGAAGCGTACAAGCTGGTTGGGGATACGAAAGAGCTGAAGCGTGTGCCCAATAGGCGCCGTATCGACGACGATCTCGTCGAATTTGCGGCTTTCCAAGAGGTCAGAGATTGTGAGCAGCGCGCTGACTTCCGCAAGTCCAGGCAAGGTTGTTTCGAGAAACGAATCGATTTCTGCCTTTGAAAGAAACGTTCCTTGCTCGACCAGGTTCGTGATCGCCTCGCGATATTCGTCCAGGAACTCTTTGAATCGATCTCCGGCGTCTACTTGCCACACCGAGAGTTTGCCCGGACTCGCCCCTGGGAGCGTCTGCATTCCAGGTTTGAGCTTTCGATCCAGCACATCTGCCAGCGAATGTGCTGGATCAGTTGAAATGAGCACCACATTCTTGCTGCGCTTTGCACTTGCATGAAGCGCGTGTGCCGTGCTGATCGTAGTTTTTCCCACTCCTCCTTTGCCCAGGAAGAAGGTGAGATTTGGATTTTTTGCAGTCTTTCGCGGCATCAATGAACCCGATATGCGTTCGGACGCAAACCCGAGGAACGAACAAAGTACCTGAGAAATGCTTTTACGAGGTTCGGGCTCGCGCAAATTGAATCGCTCAATCACTCGAGAAGTGATCGCCACCCATGCAACAGAGATATTCCGAGAGCCTTAGAATTGCGCTTATTTTTCAGCAACATGCATCCTTTTCGCGTTCTGCGCCTAACCAATGAGCTCAACTGGGCCCATTTACAGTTGCGCAAGACCGTCTGAAAATGAGAAACTCATTGTGCTTCAGTCACTTACCTAGCCACATTTCTTGTGACTTTTGAGGGGCTGAAACATCTTACAGATGTCGGCTTCAACAACCCCGTAGGTGGGGCGTGAAACTGCGCAGTGCACCTACTGGAGCCGGCGGATTGCTTTCAACATCCCCGTTTCGAGCAACGTTGCCGAACTTTTAGTCGGCAGTTGTGTCGACACTGAAGGCGGAAAACTCGATGACCGTTGCTGCCGAACGAGCCTTGTGCTCGCTGGATAATTATCTCGTCCTTCCCGATAACACGATGGATGATCGCATCGCCGACGCTCGTCGCGAGCTCGGGCGCGATTGCGTGATCCTTGGACATCACTATCAGCGCGATGAAGTGATCCGATTTGCCGACTACACTGGCGATTCCTACAAACTTTCCAAGATTTCCGCGCAGGCGGATGGAAGGTACATCGTCTTCTGCGGCGTGCATTTCATGGCGGAAAGCGCCGATATTCTCGCGCGGGGCGATCAGCAGGTGATCCTGCCAGACCTCAATGCCGGATGTTCGATGGCGGATATGGCAGAGATTGGCCAAGTAGAAGACTGCTGGGAACAGCTTGAGCGACTCGGAGTCGTTGGAACTGACGGCAGCGGGATCACTCCTCTGACATACATGAACTCCACCGCAGCAATTAAGGCCTTCGTCGGCGAGCGCGGTGGGCTGGTTTGCACGTCCTCAAACGCAGGCGCGGCCTTTCGCTGGGCCTATGCGAATTCTCCAAAAGTCCTGTTTCTTCCCGACCAGCATCTCGGACGCAACACAGCGTACAAGTTAGGGATTCCGCTTTCCGAGATGGTGGTGTGGGACCCCTACATGATCAACGGTGGACTCTCGGCAGATCGCGTGCGCGCCGCAAGAGTCATTTTGTGGAAAGGGCACTGCTCGGTTCATCAGCGCTTTCTCCCCGAGCATGTGGACAATGTGCGTGCGAAGTATCGCGGAATACAAGTGATTGTCCATCCCGAGTGCCGCTGGGAGGTTTGTCAAAAGGCCGATCAGCTCGGCTCAACCGAGCGTCTGATCAAGATCATCGAAGACGCCCCCGTTGGGACGATGTTTGCGGTGGGTACGGAAATCCACCTCGTAAATCGCATGGGCAAACGCTTTGCCGAGCAGGGAAAGAAGGTCATAACTCTCGACGATTCCGGATGCTTGTGCACGACTATGTTCCGGATCTCCCCCCAGCATCTAGCGTGGGCGCTTGAAAATCTTGTGGATGGGAACGTCGTGAACCGCATTCGAGTGGCCGATGACGTGAAGTACTGGTCCAGGGTCGCATTGGATCGGATGCTGGAGATTGGTGCCTGATTTGTCGTTCCGAACGAAGTGAGGAATTATTGCCTGCTGAGACGGTAGTTTAAGTCCAGAGTTTAGGATGTTGATAAGGGTTGCTCGCAAACCGTACTCGGAATGACAAAGGAACAGCTAAAATAGACTAATCCCATATGGCACAACGCACTTTTACACTGCAGGAGGCGCAAGTCCTGCTACCCGTCCTTAAGTCTCTGCTGAAGCAGGCAATCGACGGTAAAAAACTGATTGAAACCATCGATGCCGAGTTTCAGGCGCTTGGGCAGCGAATCTTCCTGTCTGGGGGTCTGTTAGTAGAAATTGGAAAGGCCGCTACACGTCGGGCGGAGCGCGACAAGACTGTTCAGCGGATCAAAGATGTCGTTGCCGAAATCGATGCGACCGGCGTCCAGGTGAAAGATCTCGACATGGGCCTGCTCGATTTTCCCTGCGTGGTAGACGGCAACACGATCCTGCTGTGCTGGAAGATGGGCGAAGACAAGATCACACACTGGCATGGAGTCGACGAAGGCTATGCGGGCCGCAAGCCAATCGATGAAAACATAACGAAGTTGAAGAAGAAACCAAATTAGGTCGGGTCATCGGTAGTTGAAATCCCAAATCGACTGCCCGATTACCAGGCTTTGAAATTACAAATCTGTGCTCCCCTCTCTGCGCAAAATCCTAGCCAGTTTCTTTGCCTTGTGCATTCTTGCGATTTTGATTGCGCTGTCGGCGTGCGGGGTCCGCGGAGCCGGAAAGCAAGAAGACGTTCTCTATGTGACGGCGCCACAGGCGTTTCTGCGTGATCGCGTCGCTCCGGTGTATTCCAAAACCGGAACCGTAAAAAACGGCGATCGTGTGATCGTTCTCGAGCGTGGCAAGCGATGGGAACGCGTGCGCAATGCAGCTGGGGAAGAGGGTTGGCTTCAGGATCGTTACCTGGTGGGCGAGAACGTTTTTGCGACCTTTCAGCAGCTGTACCGCGATCATCAAAACGATCCTGCGCAAGCTCACGGTGTACTACGCAGTGACTTCCGGTTGCACGTCTCGCCCGGTCGCGATACGGATCGGCTCTTTCTGCTTAAGGAGGGAGACAAGGTCGACTTGCTCCAGCGAACAACCGTAGCGAAGGCTGCGAGCTCTGCTCCGCCGCCTCCGGTGCTGCAATCGGGATCGTCGGAAGAAAAACAAGACGCAAATGACGCGGCTAAGGAAGACGACAAAGAATACAAGGGACAAGAGAAGCCTGCCTCGACTCAGGCGTCCGCAAAGAAACCATTATCCCCTGAGAAGCTAACGGGAAAAGAGAAATCCAAACACGACAAGATGCTGGCCGGAGCGCCGACAGTTCCCATGGAAGATTGGTGGTTGGTGCGCAGCACCCAAGGCCATTCTGGATGGATTCTTGCCCGTATGATCGACGTGGATGTTCCCCTCGAGGTGGCGCAATATGCCGAAGGCCAACGCATCGTCGCCTTCTTTCCCCTGACTTCAGTTCACGACACGGAGCTTAAGAAAGATGTGCCATATTACCTGGTCCTAATGACGGAACCGAAGGACGGTATGCCCTTCGACTACAACCAGGTGCGCGTCTTCAGTTGGAATAATCGCAAGCATCGTTATGAGACCGCTTATCGCCAGCACAACGTGTTCGGACTTCTCCCAGTATCGGTTGGGAAGGAACCTTTCGAGGACTTGGGCGAGCAACCTACGTTCACGATCCATGTGAAGGACGAAAACGGAAGTACCGCAGAGCAGAAGTATCGGCTAGAGGGCGTGATTGTGAAACGTGTTCTCGCCCCGGGAGAGACCCCAGTAAAGACTGCGCGAGTTGCCGATAAGGGCAAACGGGCCATGCGCTGATTTCGCCTGAGGCTGTTACTTCACGTCAAAGTACCGCCCAACCCTATTCGCGCATCCGTCGAAGCACCTTGAGGCATCAGGGAGCATCATTCCCGAATCCAAGCAACCCTATGGCGGAAAAGGTAAAGAAGCTTGGGCTGAAGCGTGACTACACGAAGTATTTGTATTTCCTCGACAAAGATGGCAACGTTTGCCAAAAACCAAAGTCCGGCGAAGGCAAGACGGAAGTCCTTGTAGAAAAAGCTATCGACCGCGACAACCAATACCTGTATTTCATCGACAAAGATGGCGACGTTTCTCGGTCACCCCGAGTATCGCGCAGCCCCAAACGGGAAGCCGCTTAGTCCACACGCAAGCGTGAGAGCAAGCGACAGTTGGAACCTGCTGGTCTTCCGCGATGGAGGACGTGTACTTGACGGGCCTGAACTTCTAAGAATTCTTCGGCAAAAACTCAACAACCTTTTTTTAATCTCAGACTGCACTCTTCAATCTGCCCGCGAAGCGTTAATCGAAACTCTGCTTCGATCAGGAGAGCTTGAGTCTGCGCTTGCCGATTGCGCGGGATGCGATCAGGCGGCAGAGACCCTGGCTCAACTAACAAGCGAACTCGCACTGGCTCTCGTGGCGAAATCCATGCCGAGGCTCCCGCGGACGTTGGTTGAGCGCCTCGCCCGGGCCGAAGTTCCTGAGCGTCTCTCGGTTTCAACTCCGGAAGGTTTCTCGTACTATGCCCTCCATCCGCTCGACTATATAGATCTTCTGAATGAGCATGTACTTGGTGCTCCTGCAGCTGCCATAGTGGGAATTCGCTCGATCGGAACGACTCTCAGCGCGGTCGTACAAGCCTGGTTCGAACTGCACGGAATTCCCGCAGAGCGGATCACAGTTCGACCGACCGGGCATCCGTTCGATCGCGCCCTGGCGCTGACTGAGCGAGAGCGAAGCTGGACTGCAAACGGGATCCAACGCGGCGCATTGTTCCTTGTAGTCGATGAAGGTCCAGGGCTAAGCGGATCGTCGTTTCTCGCGGTTGCGGAGGCGTTGGCGCAGGCTCGTGTCCCGCCCGATCGAATCATCCTTCTACCCAGCTCCAGGCCCAACCTCTCGTCGTTGCTGGCCCGAAAAGCTGCTGATCGTTGGAGCCGTTTCACAACGATTCCGCTAAAGCCCACTCGCTACATTCCTCAAGAAGCGGCGCAGGATATCGGCAGAGGAGAATGGCGCAAAGTTGTTTTCGCCAGCGAGTGCCAATGGCCTGGAGTCTGGACCTGGACGGAGCGGCGAAAGTTTCTTTCCGCAGACAGGTACAGCCTATTTCGCTTCGATGGACATGGATACTACGGAAATGCCGTGCGCGATCGCGCACAGCTTCTGGCGGAACACGGTTGGGGTCCTAAAGTCCTGAATGCAGGAGACGGATTCAGCGAGTGCCAATGGATCACAGGAAAGCGGCCAAGATATGCCGATCGCGATGCAGTGCTGCAGCTCGCACGATATTGCGCCTTTCGTGCTGGGCACTTTGCACTCCCATCGAGTTCAAGCGCTGCATTGCAGCAAGTGACACAAGTGAACTTGGAACGAGCGCTTGGAGTCTCTCAAACCGTCGCCCTGCCCATTGAACGTCCGGTAGTGGCGGATGCCCACATGATGCCCCACGAGTGGATTGCAACCTCGAACGGCCGCCTATTTAAGGTGGATGCCTCGTCCCATGGCGACGATCACTTCTATCCAGGCCCGACTGACACAGCGTGGGATTTGGCTGGCGCGATCACGGAATGGAGGCTCGACAAGGAAGCCAGCGATCTACTCATTGATGAATACAAGCGCATTTCTCGCGACTCAATTGAAACCCGTCTCCGCGCTTACCTGATCGCGTATTGCGCTTTTCGTCTTGCCCTTACCACGAGCGCGGAGCGTTCAATGGATGACGCTCACGAAAGAACCCGGTTCCAGCGTGAGACTGAGAGCTATCGGGAAAGGCTGGTGGTGTTGTTGTCACTCGTAACGGCCGCTTGAGCCAGGCGGCGTAACGCTGGTGCGGCCTTCGCCGCTGGTTACGTAAGCCCTCACGAAGTTCGCCGGTCGAGGGTTGTTCCGCCATTCTGAACGGCGTGAACTTCGGACTCGCTTTGCTCCTAATGAATGGGACGAACAACATTGATATCAACCGAGTAAACGAAGGGTGAACCGAGAATTTCCTGCGTTTAACCGCGATCAATTGGGGATGGCAATTCCAAAAAACGGGATTAAGTCTCCACAACTTCTAGAAAGCGTATGCAAAACTCTGTGATGAACAGGACTGGTCATCCCTAAGTCGCTGATTTACATAACTTAAGATTCGTTGAAAGCTTGGTTACCAACCTGCTCAAGTGGTGAAGTGTCTTTGCGGCTTAAGTCCGCACCGACTTCCGGGGCGCATCTCGCGGCAAGCGGCTAGTTTTCCCCCAAAATCTTAGGTTCAAAGTTTTAGGACGCCCGTCGCCCAGCAAAGACGAATTCACCTCCGAGGAGGATCGATGAGGCAAAGTTTGCTGCGCCAGACAATTGCAGGGCTTGCTTTCCTTTTTATTGCCCTGACTACCTTAACTGCACAGGTCACAAGTAGAGGTACGGTAACCGGCACGGTTACTGATCCAAGTGGCGCTGTGGTTCCCAACGCCACGGTGATCCTGACGGAGCCAGCGACAAACGTCAGCCGGCGAACCGCGACCAACAGTTCAGGTATTTATCGTTTCGACGCGGTTGATCTTGGGGCCTACATTGTGGAGGTGCAGGCTTCCGGCTTTACAACTCTTCGCAAGAGTGGCCTCGAAGTGCAGGCTGCGCGTCAGCTGGAGGTCGATTTTGCGTTGAACGTCGGTGGCAGCAGCCAAATCGTGAACGTCGAGGCTTCCGCAGCCGAGGTCTCCCTTCAGACCTCCGAACAGGTTCGCAGCGAGCACATTTCTACGCGAGCCGTCACGAATTTGCCACTGATTGGTCTGGATTCTCTGACGCTTGCTATGACGGCGCCTGGAGTAGTGGTCACTCCCAACAACACCATCAACCAGAACGGCACGTTGGTGTTTACGGTGAACGGGCAGAGACCGCGGGGCAATAATTTCCTGATTGATGGTGTAGAGAATAACGACATCTCGATCACCGGCCCTGCGTACACGATCACGAATCCGGACGCCGTGGAAGAAGTCAACGTGCAGACCTCCAATTTTACTGCGGAGTTTGGACGAGCCGGCGGTGGCATCATCAATCAAGTTACCAAATCGGGAACTAATACCCTGCATGGAACTGCTGCGTACGCCTATACCGGAGACGTATTCAAGGCGCTAAATTACAACCAGAAGATAGCCGGCTTCACGCGACCCCCGCGCGACGTGCACAATACGCCGTGGTTCAGCATTGGTGGTCCAGTTGTGATTCCCCACTTGTACGACGGCAAAAGCAAGACATTCTTCTTTGCTGCCGCTCAGTGGGATCGAGATTTCGGCAAGGCCACGACCAACATTCGCATTCCTACTGACAATGGCGTTGCCGTACTGACGCCGCTGGCAGCGAGCTGCCCAAATGTGGCTCTTTACTTGAAGGCGCTGGGTTCAGTTCGCGGCGCCACATCACTTTCAAACATCAGTATCGCGGCGCCGAGCGCCACTGGTACTTGCACTAGCTCAGCCCGTACGGGCCAGTCGGTTGAGACCGGCCTGTTTGCTCGCGTCGCGTCGGCTGCGGTTCCAGACAACAACCATCAGATTCGAATCGATCACATAGCCTCGGACAAACAGTCACTGAGCTTCCGTTGGCTGTACGACTACAACACCAGTGATCCTGGATTCAATACGAACGGCGTAGTCGGCGTGTTGCCGGGCTTTGATAACACGTTCGTTGGTCGAACTCTCGGGGGGACATTCAGCGACACTTATACGTTTAGTCCCACCGCAACAAACGAATTCCGTTTCAATTATGGCCGCATTGGATTCAACTTTCCGTCGGCGGCGCCTGACACCTTTCACGGCAGCCTCCCCAGTTACACCATCAGCGGCATCGCAGGTTTCGGCGTTGCCACAAACATCCCTCAGTTTCGTTATGCAAACAACTGGCAGTACGCCGACTCTGTAACTCTGGTTCGGGGCAAGCATAGCTTCAAGGCCGGCGCCGACTTCCTTCGCCAACTCGCGAAGCAACATCCGCCGTTCAACGAACGCGGTTCACTTGCTTACCAGACCAGTAGCGGTGTCACCGGGCTGGGCAACTTCATCGACGATTTTGGTGGCAGCAGCGGGAGTTTGAATCGCTTGTTCGGAAATTCTGTCTATTACCCGAACTTGTTCCGGCAGTCGTACTTCTTCCAGGATTCATGGAAGGTCACTACCGACCTGACGTTGAACCTTGGGTTGCGCTATGAGAACTACGGCACTCCGGCGAACATTTTCACGATTGCGGCCTTCACGAATTATGACCCAGTGAATTTTGCTACTCCACACAAGATCGATGGAGACAACAACAACTTCGCGCCAACCGTCGGCTTCGCCTGGAGCCCCAGCAACAGCTTCTTTGGCGAACACAAAACGGTGATTCGTGGCGGATTCCAGACGTCGTACGACACACAGTTCAACAACCTACTTTCGAACATCGCCGGCTCGACACCGAATGCAATCGGCGGCACGATTACTTCGTCAACAAATACGGCTCTACCACGAGGGACTCCGACCTTCAGTGGGCTGTTCCCAACCATTCAACCGACGCCGCTTACCAAGGCCACGGCTCAGCAGAATCTCTTCCCCAAGAGTTTTGTGAACCCGTACACGGATCGCTGGTCCCTCGGCATTCAGCGTGAGCTACCGGCGGCACTGATCCTCGATGTTTCCTACGTAGGATCGATTTCCAGGAAGCAGTATCGGACGATCGACGTGAACCCTGTCGTGAATGCAGCCACCGGAGATCGTCTGCATCCAGAGTTGCAGATTACAGCCCCAACTTCCCCAGCGAATATCGCAATTCGCCAGGGCGAGGGTATTCGCACGATCCGGGCCTCGTCGGCGAATGGCAACTACAACGGTTTGCAGACCGAGGTGCGTCGCAACTTCTCGTCCACGCCGCTCGGCAACTTCCTGCTAAGCGCCAACTACACCTATGGCCACTCGCTGGATCAAATCAGCGATGTCTTCAGTCAGCAATCGAACGCCAGTTCGTTCGAGTCAGTGTCGGAGGTTCTCGGTGTGAGCCCGCAGATTGATTATGCGAGCTCCGATTATGACTTTCGCCACAGCTCCGTAATTAGTTGGGTGTGGGATCTGCGCGGTCCGAAGACCGGTGTGCTCGGACAGATTCTTGGTGGATGGACCCTGGCTGGCATCGAGCGATTCGAAAGCGGATTCCCGTACACCGTCCACAACGGAACGGACCGGAACAAAGATGGCCAGGCGGGTCCGGATCGCCCGGATATCAGCAACCCGTCAGCTCCGATTAACACGCGTGCAGTCATAAGCTCGACTTGCGCCACCGGGTATGCCAATCCCGATGCGGGAAGCGCCTGCGTTGCAGCAAGCTCGGTTTACTTCATCGAGGGAACCGGCTTACCCAACGCGAACACAGTGCATCGCAACACTCTGCGCAGCAAGGGGCTCGATCGGCTCGATATCAACATCCGTAAGACTTTTCCCATTACGGAACGCTTCAAGCTGCAGTATGGCGTCGAGATGCTCAACGCGATGAACACGGTCAATCTCGTGGGCGTTCCGAGCAGGACGATAAACGGCGGAAGCGCCGGTACATTCCTTGACGTAACCCAATTGAACTCGATCGGACGTTCAATGCGTATGTCATTAAAGTTCGCCTGGTAGTCGCGATCGCAAGGCAACTTTAAAAGGCCAGCCGAAAGGCTGGCCTTTTTTACGATTCCCGGTTTCTTCTCGAGGCTTATTCTTGATTTCAATTCAGGAATAGAAATCTGCTATTGCGTCCACAACTGTTCGCAGCTCGTCATCCCTTAGCTCAGCGAACATGGGCAAGGCAAGCACTTCGCAGGCGGCCGCTTCAGCAATTGGTAACGAGCCCTCCCCATATCCCAGGTAGTCAAAGCATTTCTGGCGATGCAGAGGAACTGGGTAAAAAACTTCCGAGCCAATTCCATGATCGGTCAAAAATCTGCGAAGGTCGTCGCGCCGTTGCGCACGGATTACATATTGATGATAGATATGCGAAGAGTTCGGATCGGTTACCGGCAAACAAACGGGGGAGTCTGCGCTAGCCAACCCTGCTGCGCGAAAGAGTTTGGCGTAAGTGTCGGCGTGTTGGTGCCGCTGCCGGTTCCATTTCTCCAGGTACTTGAGTTTTACCGAGAGAACTGCGGCCTGGACCGAATCAAGCCGGCTGTTCCAGCCGATCTCTTCGTGATAGTAACGCTGGAGGCTTCCGTGTGCCCGCAACAGACGAACTCTTGCAGCCAAATCTACATTGTTCGTGGTTACAGCGCCGGCATCACCAAAGGCGTTCAAGTTTTTCGTCGGATAAAAGCTGAAGCAAGCCAACGCACCGAGCGTTCCAGCACGCCGTCCACGCCACGTAGAGCCAAAGGCTTGTGCAGCATCCTCCACTACCACCAGGCTGAATCGCTCAGCGATCTGCCTGAGGCCATCCATGTCCGCGCACTGACCGTAAAGATGGACCGGCAAGATGGCCCTGACACGAACATGGTGCTCGACCAAGCTTTGTACCGATTTGGGATCGAGATTAAACGTTTTGGGATCGATGTCGGCGAATACCGGGCGCGCGCCGATCCGGGTAATGGAACTTGCAGTAGCCAAGAAGCTGAATGGAGTGGTAACGACTTCGTCGCCTGGTCCGATCCCTGCGGCGGCCAAGGCTAAGAAGATCGCATCGGTTCCTGAGGCGCAGCCAACGCAAAAATTTGCGCCAAGAAACTGGGCTGCGCGTGTTTCAAAGTCGCTAACCGCAGGTCCCAGGATGTACTGTTGAGAATCGCAAACTGCATCAATGGCCGCCAACACCTCGGTGCGAAGCGCGGCATACTGACGCGACAAATCGAGCAGCGGAACGCCTTTGCGACGCGCCGAGTCCGAGGCTCTTTTGACCGGAATTGCCTTTGTTTTCACAAGCAAAAGGCGATTCTACATCGAAGGCGGATGTGCTGAGCGCGAGGGCCTCTCGCTACGTTAGCGGCGCAGCATGCCGCGTCTCTACAAGTGTGGTAACAAGTTTTGGGGAATCAGTGGCAGAAAAAAGGCCAGCCTGGTGGCTGGCCTGAGAAGCTCGGGTTGAACTAGAAGATGAACTTCATCGTGAACTCGAGACGCCGTCTTCCAAGCCCGCTCTGAACGACGTTCGGGCTACCATCTCCACTGGCGTTGAAGAGGTTTGTTCCGAAAGTGTTCGAGCTGGGACTGCTGGAGACGTTGGTCACCTTGGTGTCCTGGACCCCAAGGAACTCGCGATTCATAAAGTTGTAGGCAGTGGCCTGGAACTGCATGGCCAGCCTCTCGGTTACCTTCGTGTTCTTGAAGATACTCAGGTTTGCATTACTGATGTAGTCGCCGCGTTCGGTATTTCGGGCGACCATTCGCGCGAACGGGCTGCCGAAAAACTGCGCCGACAGCGTGTTGGCCACCAGGAAATGCACGGAGTCCATTGGAACAAAGGGACAGTTCACGGCGCCTGGAGTACCTGTGCAATTGGCAATGTTCACTACGTTAGCCGTTCCGCCAGTGATCGAAGCAATGCGTCCGACCGTAGTAAACGGCGCAGCCGCGTTGCTCAACAACGGACGGCAAGTATCGATGGTCGTGCTCGCCGTGCTCGTGGGATCGCACAACGTGCTCGCCTGATGCGATTGATAAAGCGTGGCGGGCTCTCCGGTGTTGTAACGATAGTTCGAATTCAACTGCCATCCACCGAGGAGATGACCCACAAAGCCGTTTTGGTCTCGCCGGAAAGGCAGGTCGTAGATGAACTGAATAGCGAAGTTGTTGGGGAAATCGAGTGAGCTTCGCGTGCGCTCAGAAGTATTCGGATCGAATACATTGGGCGCAATTGCCACAAGCCCCGCTCCCGCGGCGCCATTGGCGTTGAACACTTCGCTCACCGTGTCGATGGTGTGACTCCATGTGTACGAGATCAGGCTGGTCACGCCGTGCCAGTTCTTGATGTTGAGGCTGGTCTGAAGTCCGTCGTAGTAGGAGCGTGCGGCGTTGGCGCGGGTAAAGACATTCGTCTTCGTGCAATCCACGTACCCTTGCGCAAATCCAGGAGCGCCAGAGGTGGCGCAGGGAGTCAGCCCCGAAGGAATGATGCTCCCGAATCCGGCATTGATCAGTGGTTTCAAAGCCGGATTGCCGTTAATCGAACGATAGAGTCCCACGCCGGTATTTCCTACATAACGGATTTCAGCGCCAACGTTGTGGGATATCTCTCGTTGCATTCCCAATGTCCATTGCTGCACATAAGGATTGCGGAAATTTGGCGCGACGTTGGTCCAGGTGCGCAGCCCCGGATCAACTCCACGCGGGACAAAGCTGAGCGTCGCAGCCCGAACATCCTTGCCGGTAAAACCAGAGGAAGGGAGGCCGGGAACGACTTGCCCGGCGGCAAGGCTGAGCTGACCCGCGTTGACGACGGGCGCCGACGTTGCGACGTTCAGGAAGATGTTGTAATAGGCTTCGTCATAAGCGATACCGTATCCACCTCGAATGACAGTCTTGTCCTCTCCAAACAACTTTGCAAAAGCGTGGGGAGTGTATGCGAAGCCCACTCGGGGAGCGAAGTTGTTCAGATCTTGAGGGAGACTTGGGACGGTGGTAAGGTTGAGCGGCAGACTGGTATTCCAGAATGGATTCGGTCCGGTCTGTTGCGCGACCGTGAGATCGTGCAGCAGATTAAATGCTTGCTGCGTCCACTCCCAGCGCATTCCCAGGTTGATCGTCAGATTTTCTCGAATGCGCCAATCGTCTTGTACGTATCCGGCGGTGTCCTTTTCTTTGAAGTTGAATTTCGTGGGTCCGTCCGCAAAGTTGTATGCAGCCGGAGCGTTGCGGATGAAGTTGTCAAAAGCTGTGAACGTCGTAACCCCCGCTGTGGTTGTGGTGTCGAGGAACGTATAGCGTCCGTTCACATCGGGGAGGAAGGTGCTAGGCGAACGTTGCTGGTCATACTCGCCGCCGAGTTTTAGATTGTGCTTGCCGACAAGCCATGAAACGTTGTCCTGCCACTGTGTGTTGTTGACGTTACGATCCTGGGGAATGTTGTTCGCCATACCCAGCACAAGAAGATTCAATCCGCTAGCGCTAGAGAAGCTGGCAGTAGTAGGGCAGTCGGTGATGTTGTTTTCCACGCAGCCAGTATTTCCACCTTCGAAACCGACGTGCTGGCGGGTGTAGCTCAGGCGCGCCTGGTTTACCAATGCATTTGTGAATTGGCGAGTCCAGTCGAGCGAAGCCTGGTGCGAACGGCTCGGCTGGTCTACGCGGTATCCAGATGCAGTGTTTGCCGCCGAACCGAGCGGACGCTGCGCGTCATTGATTACGTAGCGTCCCGATACTTGGTCCCTGCCGGAGAGTTGCCAGTCGAAGCGCCCGAGGTATTGCTGCGTGTTCTGCGGCGTCGAAACCGCACGGGCCACCGTGCCGAATTCAATGGGAGCCGATGTGGTTCCGTCCTTCACGACAAGAGTTCGCGTCGGTGTGAAGACGGGATTACCCAGTTTGCTTGCAACCGGGCCGATCTTCTGCAGCAAAGCCACGCCGGGGCTATTGGGAAACGCAGCTGCAAGCTGCGCCATGCCTGTCGGCGTTGGCGTGATGGCGCCCTGACTAGTGATGGTGGCGCCAGCGGTACGAATCCGGTCACCCAGTCCTGCGCCAAAGAACCAGAGCTTGTCCTTCAATACCGGTCCGCCGAGGGTCGCACCAAAGTGATTCTCGATGAACTTTGGCGGATTCACGACTCCTGTCCCGAATGGCTGAGGAGCCTTTTCTTCGTGCGCCAGTGAGTCAAATACCGAGTTCCGATACTGCTCGAACACAGTTCCGTGGTAACTGTTCGTTCCACTCTTGGTGATCACGTTGACGACGGCCCCGCTGTTGCGGCCGTATTCTGCCGAGAAGTTCGTGATTACCTGATATTCCGCGATTGCGTCGGCGTTGCTGATACCAAGCGCTGGCCCAGTAACTGAATTGTCGTTGTTTGCCTGACCATCGATCTGGTAGTTGATGGAGCGTCCGCGCTGACCGTTCACCGAAGCAATCGATCCGTTGTTGTTGCCGAAGCTCGCGTTCCCCTGGGAAACAGCACCCGGCGCAAATAGCACTGTGTAATCAACAGCGTTTCCGATGGGGAGATCTGTGATCTTGCGCGCTTCAAAAGTGGTGGTGACCCGAGAAGTAGTGGGCTCAATGATCGGAGCCGCCGTGCTTTCTACGTTCACCGTCGTCTCCGTTGTTCCTACCCTAAGCTCGCGCTCGCCGAGTGCCGTGTCCTTTCCCGCGGCCACCTGGACGGCTCCAAGCTCAAGCTTCGAGAAGCCAGTCCCCTCGATCATGACCCGGTAGTTCCCGACGGGGAGATTAGAGACAGCAAACAATCCCGCCGAGTTGGACTGAGTTGTTCTTACAACGTTCGTGCCTTCCTGCTGTACGGTGATCCTGGCACCAGGCACCACCGCTTTCTGGGGATCAACGACGATACCTGACAGCGAACCGGTCACAATTCCCTGACCGAAGCTCATCGTCGCCAATGCCACGAATGTTGATAGAAGAGTTAACACCGACGCTGGAAACTGTCCCAAGCGATGAAGCATTTGTTCCTCCTGGCGTGCCTCTTATGCGAACTCACATAAGAAATCTGCCCTCTTCTTCATGCAGAACTGATGCCTTTTCGATTCACGCTTGGTCCCAATTTGCGATTGAAAACACTACAAGTTATCCCCGATTTCCACAGGGACGAAATGTTTACGCCTGGGACGACACAGCGAATACAGGTAGCTGAATGAAATCTTCAAAATATGGAATGGCTAAACCCGGTGAGAGACATTTTTAGGTAGTCGGGGACGAACCTGGGATAACACGTTACCGGTCCGCCTTGGGTGAGATCCCATCCCAGACAAGAGTCGGTATAAGCACCAAATATCAAGGGATGAAACTGCCATTTTCGTACACAAAATGGAAGACAGCTTCCGTCGTTCCGTAAAAACATATCCACAGATGGGACGAAATGGTGTTTATATGGGATGTAAATGATTGATTCTCATAGATTAACGAAAATTGACGACTTGGTAATCCGACTGCTTCGTAAACAAAGCGTCGTTTTTCCCTTTTGGGAGCCAGGAGGCTGCGAGTCCCCTTTGCTCGCACGAGCTACAACCCCCACGGTAGCTTTTGAAGCTCTCCCATCAGGCAAATCAAGAAAGCTTGTCGAGGAGGCAGCATGCAGAGAGTTCGCGTCGTTAACTGGAGCACTGTCCGACGATTGGCAGTACTTTCCAGCATTGTGGTTTCGATTACCCCGCTATTCGGCCAGGTCGCAGGCCGCATTACCGGCGTGGTAAAGGATCAGTCGGGCGCGGCAGTCGCAGGTGCGACAGTCACCGCTACGAACGAAGCTACGAACGAGAAGAGCGTTTTCTCGACTGGCTCAGAGGGTGGGTTTGTGATTCCTGCCCTGCAGGCAGGTTCGTACACTGTAGAGGTAACCGCGGGGGGCTTCAAGGCTGCCGTCTATAAGAATGTCCAAGTTGATCCGGCGAAGGAGCACTCGCTCACGATCGGCCTGAAGATTGGCGGAACGATTGAGACGGTGGAGGTGACCGCCGGCCAAGAACTGGTTAACACAACCACAAATGAGGTCACGAATACCATTAGCATGGCCCAGGTACAGAACCTGCCCGCGCTTGACCGCAACCCGCTCAATTTGGTCCGGTCTCAGGCAGGAACGCCTGTTGTCACCAACCGCACAAACACGAACATTAACGGTGGCCGCCCAACCTGGACGGCGGTGACGCTCGACGGCATCAACATTCAGGACAACTTCATTCGCACGAACGATCTCGACTTTCTGCCCAATCGTCCATCGATCGATACGATCTCCGAGTTCACTATCAGTACCAACAACGAGAGCGCAGATGCGGCCGGCGGAGCTTCCCAGGTGAAGATGGTTACGCCTACAGGAACCAATGCCTTTCACGGCAAGGTCTTCGAATACAATCGGAACTCCGCATACGCGGCCAATTCCTGGTTTAACAATGCCTCGAACGTCCCCAGACCATTTCTGAATCAGAACAATTTTGGAGCCAATCTCGGCGGGCCAATTCTGAAGAACAAGCTGTTTTTTTATGGCTACTACGAAGGTCTGCGAGTGCGTTCTGCTGCATCGCTTAACCAAGTCGTTCCCGCGCACGACGACTATCTGACCGGGGTATTTCGATACATTCGTCCTTCAGATGGATCGTTGCAGACCGTCAACATCCTAAATCTCAACAGTCCTACCCGACCGGCCCTTATCGTCGATCCCAAGGTGCAAAGCGTGATCCTCAGCAAGATCCCATCGGCTTCAACCGTGAACAATTTCGATCGCGGGGATTCGTCGGCCACGCAGCTGCTCAATACCGCCGCCTTCCGTGAGAATCAGCGCAACAACACAAACCGAAACATTGTTGGCGGCAGATTTGACTACAAGCTGACCGACAAGCACAAGCTGGGGTACACCTATTCGCGCACCAGTGATTTCATTGATCGGGGGGATCTGGATCCAGTAAATGTGATTCCAGTTATTACCAACGATGAGGCCATCAGTCTGCACTCTGGTTCCTGGCTGTGGACAGTCTCGCCAAACCTGATAAACGAATTCCGGGCCGGTGCCGACCTCGCTCCT
>Ga0126373_10001259_pt1 | contig 17811 bp, 21 predicted proteins | sample PanSoiMetPlot_11_FD_92545 | JGI IMG/M metagenome (GOLD analysis project Ga0126373, IMG submission 92545) | Tropical forest soil microbial communities from Panama - MetaG Plot_11 | ecosystem: Environmental > Terrestrial > Soil > Tropical forest > Bulk soil | place: Panama | collected 2016-02-17 | reverse complement strand
CGGGTCGTGCCCGGCCTCGACCACGTGGTCGATGGCGTGGAAGACCGCAGCGCCGTCGTCGGCGGCAAATGCCTCGATGACCTCGTCCAACAGGCGGTCGTCGGTGTATCCGAGCAGCGCGATCGCGCGGTCGTAGCGCAGGCCGCTGGCGTCAGATCCCGCAATGAGCTGGTCGAGCACCGACAGCGCATCCCGGACCGATCCCCCGGCAGACCGGATGACGACCGGCAGCACCGCAGGCTCATACCGGACGCCCTCGCTGGCCAGGATCTGCTCTAGGTGCTCGCGCAGAACCGCAGGCGGGACGAGACGGAACGGATAGTGGTGCGTCCGCGACCGGATGGTCGCTATGACTTTTTCCGGCTCCGTCGTGGCGAAGACGAACTTCAGGTGCGGCGGCGGCTCCTCCACAAGCTTGAGCAGCGCATTGAAGCCCCCGCCGGTGACCATGTGGGCCTCGTCGATGATGTAGATCTTGTATCGGCCGGAAACCGGCGAGTAGAAAGCGCGCTCCCTCAGGTCGCGCGCATCATCGACGCCGCCGTGTGACGCGGCGTCGATCTCGATCACGTCAATGCTGCCTGGACCGGCGGGAGCCAGGGCTATGCACGAAGCGCAGACGCCGCACGGGTCTGGTGTCGGCCCCTTTTCGCAGTTCAAGGATCGGGCCAGGATTCTGGCGCACGAGGTCTTGCCGCAGCCGCGCGGGCCGCTGAACAAGTAGGCGTGGTGCACCCGGCCGCTGCGGAGCGCCTGCCGGAGCGGCTCGGTGACGTGGTCCTGACCCTTGACCTCGGCGAATGTGGCTGGCCGGTACCGGCGGTAGAGCGCCAGCGGCGCGGCGGGACTGCCTGCCTGTACGCCATCCGCGTCGTTAGGCCCTGGACTCGGCCTCCGGGCTTCGCCTGCCATGACCTCATCCTCGCCGGAGTTGACCCTCGCCGGGCTCGCTCGTGGGGAATCGCTCGCCGGACGGTAAAGGACCCCCCGCACACCCGACAGAGCCCGCGTACCCTTGCTGCCTTCCGGCCCTGGGGGGGTTGGCGGGTTGAACGCCGTGCGGGGGGTCTGGGTGCCAGTCTAGTCGCGGCCAGCGGGGTGCGTGATACGGCCGGCAATCCGGTAGCCGACGCCCGGTGTCGTGGTGATGATGCCCGGATTGCCCAATTCTCGACACGCAACCGCCCAAGGACGCCCGGCTGCGACAGCTACGTGTTACGCGTAACCTCATTACATGGGCGACGAGCGGAGTTGCGAGCAGTGCGGTGCCTTGTTCGCACCGCGTCGCGAGCACGCGCGCTTTTGTTCCGCGCGGTGCCGGGTGGCCTGGAACCGGGCAGCCCGCAGCGGCAATGCGCCCGCCGAGGCCAGCGCCCTCGAATGGTCGATCACAGCGATGCGCGACAGCACAAGTCGGCTGCCACGCGTCACGGACCTGGACCGTCCGCGGGCCTTTGCCGTGATCAGCGAGGCCGTGTGGTGGGTGACCATCGTCGACGGCACGCTGGTGCGCTATTACCCGGACGCCTATGATCGCGAGCTCCGAAGCCGCTCCCCGAAAGACCAAGCCCTGATCGAGGAGACTCTGGCCGGTCTGCGCTTCGTCCGGAATCAGATGGGCCAAGACGTCGATCACACCGATTTCATCAGGCCCAAGAGCGCGCCTCGCGGCGCGCCTAACGGGCATCCGCGCGCGTGGACCTGGAACCAGATGCCCGAGCCAGCCTGCGCATCGCTCTCTCCGCGAGGCCAGGAGTGGGAGCTCAGCCGGTACCGGGATTACATGTCGCGGCTCGCCGGCCAGGCTGTAGGGCAAACCTTCCTGGTCGCGACCGAGTTCCTGATGGACGCGTCGGCGCTGGCCGCGACGCTGACGGATGCAGACGCGCTCGACTAGCGCGGGCGAACCGTCGTTCGCGGCCTGCTACCGGGTGGCATACTCGGACGAGCGCTGTAGAACCTCTACAAGTTTGTAGATGTTTGCTGAGGCAGGAGGCCCCGGATGCACGAACTCGGTCCTCACCGCGAGCAGGTGAGCGCGCCTGGCGCTGGCAGGCGGGCCGCGGGCGCGCTCGAGGCTGAGATTCTTGGCATTCTGCGCAGTGCCAGCAAGCCGCTTACCCCTGGCGAAGTGCGCGAGCGGATCACAGCGGGGCAGGGCGGAGACCTGTCGTACAGCACGGTGGTGACGATCGTCTCGCGGTTGCACGACAAGGGCCTGCTGACACGTCAGCGGTCTGGGCGGGGATTCACCTACACCGCCGTAGACGAGGCGAGCGTTGCCGCAAGTCGGATGAGCTTGGCGCTGGGCAGTGGAATTGATCGCGACGCCGTGCTGAGCCGGTTCGTGTCCGGGCTATCTGGGCGCGATGCCCGGCTGCTGCGCCGCCTGCTGGCCAACGCCGGCGACCCGGCGACTGATCGTATGGAGCAGCCGACGGGGCAGGAGTAGGCCCGTGTGGCTGCTTTACCTGCCGCTCGTCGTTCCGGCGCTGGCCGGCGCAGCCGCCCGTCCGCTGGCAGGCCTGCTCGACCCGCGTCAGGCTACGTGGCTGCTCACCACCACCGCTGTCGCGCTCGCTGGGTGCAGTTCTGCCGCGCTAGCGCTACTGGCCGCGTACGCGGCAGCGCGCGCGCCCTTCCTTGCCGTGCTCGGGGATTACTCAGCGCAGGTGGTGCGCCGTGACGATCCGATTCCGCTGCCGGCGGGGGCGCTCGGTGGGATCGCGTTGATCGTCGCCGCCGTGGCCGTTGCGATCCTGTTCCGCCGCCGGGCTCGCGCACTGGCGGCGGCGTATCGTCGCGCGGCGCGGCTACACAGCGATGACAGTGCGGTCGTGGTGTCCGGGTCGGGGATCGAGGCTTACGCCCTGCCCGGTCGGCCCGGTCGTATCGTCATCACCGGCGAGCTGCTCGACCACCTTGGCACCGACGGCCGCGCTGCGCTCATCGCCCACGAGCAGGCGCACCTAGCGGGGCGGCATCACCTGTTCGTTGCAGCAGCCCGGCTGGCGGCCGCGACAAACCCGACGCTCGTCCCCGTGGCCCGGTCGGTCGAGTACACAGTCGAGCGGTGGGCCGACGAGCACGCCGCCGACGTCACCGGCAGCCGCGAGCTCGTCGCCCAGACCATCGGGCAGGTCGCTCTCCTGGCTAGCAGCCGGCCCGCGCGATTGCCGAGCATGTCGCTGGCCGTGCTCGGCACGTTCGCGCGCCGCGCCTCGCTGGCTCTGGCGGGCCCTGTTCCCCGGCGGGTCGCGGCGTTGCTGACGAGACCGCCTCGTCGCAGGATCGTCGTGCTGGCTGCATGCCTAGCGCTCATCGTGGTCGCCGCAGCAGCGGCCCTGGACACAGCTGGCGACCTGCATGCGCTCGTCGAAGTTGCCCAGGCGGGGCAGTAACAGCAGGTCAGCCACGTGGCAGTGGGCATGTGCGGGGCCGCTGGCGACATATCGGATCGTCCCATTAGTCGCGAGGCAGGTGGACGAAGCGGCGGTAGTCGTCCTCGATCAGGTCTGGCCGCTCGAACAGCGGGTCCCGGTAGTGGATCTTGAACGTCAGCGTGAGAAAGTCGGCAACGCGCCGCCAAAGTGTGCCATTGGGCTTCTCCTCGCGCGTTGGGCTGAGACCCGGCAGCAGCCCAGCGCTGTACGTGGCCTCACGAGTGTCTGACAACGTGGCTGGCATGGCGTTCCTCTTTCGTGTTGCGGGCTTGTATTCACGATCGCCAATGGCAATCGGTTTCACCACACGCGACGACCCACGCGACGACCCACCCAACTGGCCACATAAATCGACCTGACGGCTGAACCTGTGGCAGCCAGGCCTGATCAGGTCAGTCGTGTTGAAGGCCTTCAGGACACGCGGCGCACCAGCCCGGAGCGGCCTCGTCCCCGGTTACGCGGGTCACAGATGGCCGACATCGATAACGGCTTGGGCGAAGGCCCGGGGGGCTTCTTGCGGGACATTGTGGCCAACATCGAAAGTCCGGTGCGCGTACCTGCCCGTGAAGTGATCGCGGTAAGCGGCGCCGTTCCCGGGAGGCGTGAATGGATCGTACTTGCCGTCAATGGCTATGGTGGGCACCGAGATAACTGGGGTCTTCTGAAGCCTGTCTTCGATGCTGGCATATTCGGGCTCACGCGGGGCCCGGCCTTGGCGCCAGCGATAATTACCGATGACAATGCTGACGAAGTCCGGGTTGTTAAAGGCCGACGCAGTCTGACCATATGTTGCCTGCGAGAACTTCCAAGTCGGGGAGTTGAACTTCCAGACGAACAACCCCAGCTCGTACCGGTACTTCGTGAGGCCGATGACACCCCGCTGCGTATCGAAGTAGTACTGGTACCACCAGGCGTTCTCCGCGGCGGGCGGCAGGGGCTGTCTTTCGGCGGCCAGGTTGGTGATCAGGTAGCCGGCGACTGAGATCAAACCCTGGACCCGGTGCGGCCAGAGCGCCGCGATGATGTCGCCGGTCCGAGAACCCCAGTCATACCCGGCCAGGATCGCATTCTCGATCTTGAGGGCATCCATCAGCGCGAGAGTGTCGACAGCGAACGCCGCCTGGTCGACATTCCGAGGCGTCGCAGATGACACAAAGGTGGTCGTGCCGTAGCCGCGGAAGTAAGGGACGATCACCCGGAAGCCGTGTGCCGCCAGCAAAGGCGCGACCTCGACATAGCTGTGGATGTCGTACGGGAAGCCGTGCATGAGAATAACGGGCCGACCGCGGGGGTCGCCTTCTTCCACATACCCCACATTGAGTGCGCCGGCTCTGATCTGCTTCAGCGGGCCGAAGGATGTGTTCGTTCCTGCCGAGGGGCCGATGGATGTGGTCGTTCCCGGCGAGGCCGCGCGTCGGCGGGCCACCCGTGCCGTGGCGCCCTGCGTATTCGTGCAGCCAGTCAAGCCGAGCTGAGAGGCGCCAATCGCAACGGCAGCAGTGCCCGCAGTGCTCAGGAAACGGCGGCGACCCGAGTTGATTTCTCCAGACATGGCTGCCTTCCAGCCACCAGTGGTAGCCGGTGGACGGCGTGAATTATCAGCGGCCTCGTGCGACCCTTGGTGGATATTCCGGCGATTCGGCAACATCAACACCAAGGGAAAGTCTGCATTCAGGCCTGCGATGTCGAGCGGACTGTCGCCGGCGCCAGCGCGCTCGGAATCAGCCGCGACAAGCTGTACGGTGATATCCGCGTTTGGCGGATCAACTCGTCAAGAGGCCGGGCGCGGTTGATCACGGCCAATGCTCTTATCTCCTGCATGAAGCAGCTGGAAGCCGAAGCCGCAAGACCGCGTAATGCCGGCCGCCAGCGCTGGTAGCGGCAGGCACGTTGCGAAGGGCGGGGTTTGTGGCCGAGCAGCGCGGGCTGGGATTCCCGGAGTTGCTGCGTCAACTGCGCGTAGCGGCCCAGCTGACGCAAGAGGAACTAGCGGAAGCGGCAACTCTAAGCCCGCGGTCGATAAGTGACCTGGAACGCGGAATCCATGGCACCGCCCACAAAGAAACCGCGCTGCTGCTAGCCAATGCGCTTGACCTTGAAGAACCGGCCCGCGAGTTGTTTGTGGCTGCCGCTCGTGGCCGCGCGTCTGCCACTGATGCACTGGCGGCTGTTCGACAGCGGTCGCCGGGCGCTGCCGCAGCAGCGGCCACGAGAACCCTGCCGCGCGACACCGTTAGTTTCACCGGGCGACAAGGCGAACTGACAAGACTGCTGGAAGCGCTAGCACCAGTTGCCTCAGGCGCGGCGGTCGGGATTCACGCCATTGACGGGATGGCTGGAGTCGGGAAGACAACCCTGGCGGTGCACGCCGCCCACCGGCTCGCGGATAGCTTCCCAGGCGGACAATTCTTCCTACCGCTACACGGGCACACGCCCGGGCAGCGGCCCGTTGACCCGGCCGATGCGTTGGCGAGTTTGCTCCTGACTGCCGGCCTCTCCGCAGAGCAGATCCCGCCCGGTCTGGAGGACAGAGCAGCGCGATGGCGCGACCATGTGGCCGGAAAGAAGGTCTTGCTGCTTCTGGATGACGCGGCCGGGCACGAGCAGGTCAGACCCCTGCTGCCTGGTGGCGCCGGAAGTCTCGTGCTGATCACAAGCCGGCGCCGACTTGCCGCACTGGACGACGCCGCGCAGGTGAGCCTCGACACGCTCGCCCCGGCTGATGCCGCAACTCTGCTCGCACGGCTCGCGGCCCGGGCCTCGGTGAGCTCCGACGACGCCGCGATCCGCGAGCTCACCAGGCTGTGCGGATATCTCCCGTTGGCCATCGGGATGCTCGGCAGCCAGCTGCGCAACCACCCAACTCGGACCGCGGAAGGCCTATCCGCCGAGCTGGCAGCAGCCAGAGACAGGTTGTCTCTCATGTATGCAGAGAACTTGTCCGTCGGCGCGGCCTTCGACCTCTCTTACGCCGATCTAAATCCTGGCCAGCAGAGCTTGTTCCGCCAGCTCGGCCTCGTCCCGGGGCCGAGCGTTGATGCCTACGCCGCCGCGGCGCTTGCTGGCGTAGGCCTGGCCACCGCGCGGCGCCATCTTGATGAGCTCTATGACCAGCATCTGATCGCCGAGACCGGGTCGGGCCGCTTCGAGCTGCACGACCTGCTCCGCGAGCATGCCCGTGCCCTGGCCGCCACGGAAGACCCAGCCGTATTGGACCAAGCTGCCGGGCGGCTGCTGGATTACTACTTGCATGGCGCGTTGGCCGCTGGCAGGCATTTCTCACCCTGGGCAAGCACCTACCGCCGCACGCCGCCCGGCGATCCGCCGGCTGATGGCCCGCACCTTGCGGCACTCCCAGCCGCAGCCGCCTGGCTGGAGGCGGAGCGAGCGAACCTGACCGCGGCCGCCGACTACGCCGTCGGCCGTGGGAGACCCTCGCATGCCATCGCCATGGCCGCAGTCCTAAGCGGATTCCTTTCCGCCCGCGGATACTACGATCAGTCCGCCGCCCTGCACCGCCGCGCACTGGTTGCGGCGCGCGAGGCGGGCGACCGACTCGGCGAGGCGAATGCGCTGGCCGAGCTGGGCTACCTGCAGATTGAATCCGGGGACCACTCCGCCGCTCTCGCCGACCTGACCGGGGCAGCAGAGATGTTCAATGATCTCGGCGACGGCGCAGGTCAGGCCTATGCCCTGAGCCACCTGGCGTTCCTGCACGCAGTGACCGGCGATTACCACTCAGCTTCCGTAATCCAAGAGCAAGCTCGCGTCTACGCCGGCGACGCGGCCACGGCCTCGGGGGAAGCGATGTCCCTGACCCTGCAGGGCCTAGTCCAGCAGCTCACCGGGGATCATCGGGCTGCCGCCGCCAGCCTCGAGCGGGCCCTATCGATAGCAATCGAGGATGGCAGCCTGATGGGCGAGGCGTACGCGCTCAACAACCTGGGCGTCGTGCAGCAGGAGACTGGCGAATACGAGGCCGCCACCGCCAGCCAACAGCGGGCCCTTGCGATATTCACCGACCTTGGAGATGTGCTCGGACAGGCCGTCAGCTTGAACGACGTCGGCCTCGTGCAGCAAGAAACGGAGGACTTCCCTGGGGCCGAGGCAAGCCACCGGCGAGCACTTGAGCTGTTCCTTGAGATTGGCAACCGGCGTGGCGAAGCCGAGGCGCTCAACCGCCTCGGCGAGCTCGCCAGTCGCACATCGGATGTTGACCAGGCGCGGGAGCTGCACAGCCGGGCGCTCACCATCGCCCGCGATCTCGGACTGGCATTTGAGGAAGCCCGCGCGCTGGAAGGTCTAGGGCATAGCTACCAGCAGGGTGGTAACCCAGGCCAGGCAGCTGAGCACCTCCGACAGGCCCTCGCGGTATACCAGCGCATTGGCTCCCCCGGCGCGCTGCGCGTCCAGGAGACCCTCAACAACATGGACTGATGGCGCCGATGGCGTCAACCTTGCGCGGCGGCGAACCGGCCCAGATAAGCAGAGCGTGTGGCGGAGGATGCGAGATTCGAACTCGCGAGGGGTTGCCCCCAACACGCTTTCCAAGCGTGCGCCCTAGGCCACTAGGCGAATCCTCCGCCGGCAAGCTTATCGACCTCCCCGGGCGCTTGAAGCCAGCAACCAGCCAGTGGAGCGGTAACCCGCAGGACGCGCCGCTAAACGGCCCGCTCATCTAAACTCCTCGTGTGATCTTCAAGCAGGTCGGAGACGGGCGGCCATACCCGAACCATGCCCGGACCGGCCGCGAGTGGGCAGACATTCCGCCCCGGCCGGTGCGGCTTGACCAGCTGATCACCACCAAGAACGTGCTCGACCTCAACAGCGTGCTGGCGACCGATTCAACCTTCTACGGCGACTTGTTCCCGCACGTCATCAGCTGGCGCGGCGAGCTGTACCTAGAGGATGGCCTGCATCGGGCGCTGCGGGCCGCGCTTCAGCAGCGGTCGGTCCTGCACGTCCGCGTTCTCGAGCTGGATGAGGCTTAGGCCGACCGCAACTAGACGGAGACCGTGCGCTGGGCTTGCGAGATAGCCCAGGCGGCGTTGACCAGCCCAATATGGCTGAGCGCCTGCGGGAAGTTTCCAATCATCTCACCGCTGGCTGAGTCAACTTCCTCTGCCAGCAGGCCGAGGTCGTTCATCGGGGCGATGGCGCGCTCGAACGTCGCGGTCGCGGCTTCGATGTCGCCCGCGAGCGCCTGCGCTTCTGCTAGCCAGAAGGTGCACAGCAGGAACGTTCCCTCGGCTCCGGCCAAGCCGTCCGGACCGAGGTACCGGTACACCAGGCCGCGCTCGTCCGACAGCCGCCGAACGGTAGCGTCGATGGTTGCGCTCATCCGCGGGTCGTTCGCGGGCAAGCACCCGGTGATGGCAAGCATCAGCGACGACGCGTCGAGGTCGTCGCTGCCAAACGACTGCGTGTACGCCCCGACGCGATCGTTCCAGCCCTGCTCAAGAATGACCGCCCTGATTTGGTCACGGGCCAGGGTCCAGCCCGCCACTCGATCTTGAGCCCCCAGATGATCAGCAAAGATGACCGCCCGGTCGAGCGCGACCCAGCACATCAGCTTGGAGTACAGAAAATGACGGGGCTCGCCGCGGATCTCCCAGATCCCGTGGTCCTTCTCCTGCCATCGGGCGGCTGCGATATCAGCCGCCGCACCAAGGAACTGGCGGATGGCCGGATCCAGCTCGCCGAGCTGGTCAGCCAGCCGGTACGCCGCGCCGAGCATCTCACCGTAAACATCAAGCTGCCGTTGCTGCCACGCGCCGTTGCCGATCCGAACTGGGCGGCTCGCGCGCCACCCGGCCAGATGCGGCAGTTCGCGCTCATTTAGCTGTCGCTCGCCGTGGACGCCGAACATGATCTGCAAGTCCGCCCCGTACTCCAGCTGGGACGCGCCTGCACGGGCGAGGAACAGGAAGAACTCGCTCGCCTCGTCCGGGCACGCTGCCACCCACAGTGCCGCCATGGTCAGGCTGGCATCGCGCACCCACGTGTAGCGATAGTCCCAGTTGCGTTCTCCGCCTATTGCTTCCGGCAGCGAGGTAGTCGGAGCGGCCACGATGGCGCCGGTCGGCACGAACGTCAGCGCCTGGAGCACCCGGCCGGAATGGTGGACCAGCTCCCGCCACGGGCCATCGTAGGTCTGGTGGATGTCCGACCAGGAACGCCAGCCCGCCACCGTGTCGTTGAGCCGCGCCTCGATCTGCTCCGCGGTCCACGCACTCGGGAGCTGACGGGCGGCCTGGCCATGGCCGAGCGTGAACGCGCACACCTGCCCGGCTGCCAGCCGGATGCGCGCGCTCGCGGTCGAGTCGTCCACATGGCAGACCACGGACGTGGACGCGAACAGACGTTCAGCGCCGTACCGGGCGACGAGGCCGCCAGGCACCCTTTCGAAGATCGGTCGCGCTAGCCCGTATTGCGGGCGGGGCGCATAGACGGCCAGCAACTCGATCTCGCCGCGGATGCAGGCCAGGCGTCGCAACAGCATGCTCGGGGAATGCGCACCCAGTTCGTGGCCGCGCTCGTTGGGCCCGACCGCGAGAGCATCGGTAAGGATTGCGGTCCCGCCCGCTGTGGTGAACGTGGTCTCCAGCACCATCGTGCGGTCCACGTACTTACGGCTGACCTTGAACTCCCCTACTGGCCGGATCGAGAAAAATCCGCCGGCGGGGTCAAGCAGGCGGCAGAACACCGATGGGCCGTCGAACCGGGGGAAGCACAGCCAGTCCACAGATCCGTCGCGGCTGACGAGCGCAGCCGAGCGGCAGTCCGACAGCAGGGCGTAATCAGCAATCGGCAGGCTGCCCGGCAGAGGATGTTCGAGTGCGGTCACGAGTCGCGCTCGCGACCAAGGGTTGGTGCCCCCATCCCGGCCTCCGTCCGGCATCGCGGTTCATCGCATCGGCAGCTCATCGCATCAGCAGGTCACGCTTCGACGAACTGCTGCCCACCATCGACGTCGTAGGTAGCGCCGGTGAGGGCAGTGTTGCTCATGATGTGGACAGCCAGCGCGGCGACGTCGGCTGGGCCTACGACACGACCTATGGGCAGCCTCGCTCGTAGCTGGTCCCGTCGGTCGTCGAGGCCATCCCCGAGGAGCGAAGCGGACATCGGTGTGTCGACGAAGCCAGCGGCAATAAGGTTGACCCGGACAGGCGCGATCTCGAGCGCGAGAGCTGCTGTAAATGGAGGCATCGCCGCAGTGGCCGCTGACGCTATCCCGAGACCGTGACCAACGCGCCGACCGCCGGTTCCGCCCATGAGCACCAACGTGCCGCCAGGCCTCATCTTGCTGACAGCGCTGCGAGCGACCTCGAGCCCAAGTACCAGGTGGTCACTGAGGGCATCGCGCACCTTAGCCGCGTCCATCTCTAGCAGCGGTCCATACGTGGGGCCGCCCGCCGTGACCATCACGTGATCGATCGGTGGCGGCAAGCCCTGGAAGAAGCGCGCCAGCGCAGCTGCGTCGGTGGCGTCGAAGGCGACGGTACGTTCCGCGCCCACCTTCTCCGCCGCGTCCTTGAGGCGGTCCGGATTGCGACCCGTGAGGATTACGTCGGCACCCTCATCGTGGGCTCGACGGGCCGTCTCGAGTCCGATTCCCGAGCTCCCGCCGATCACGACAACGGTCTGTCCGAGCAGTTCCGGCTCGTGGTGAATGACCTCGGCTGCGGTTGCGCTGGCCATGTTTCCTCCTCGCTCCTCCCGAGCCTCAGCCCGAAGTGCGCGCCAACGTCGCCATCTGCGCGTCCATCGGCCGAGCCGGCCGCGGCATGGACGCGACGTCCATCAAGAGTTCCTTAATGGTCATGTCATAGATGCCAGAGAAGCTCGGGAACGGCTGGATGGTGTCGCCAAGGACCGCGAGCGGGATTCGCGCGCGGACAGCAAGCGTGGCTTGCTGCATCCACTCCCCGGCCTCGGGGCCGAGCGCGTATGCGCCCGTGAGTCGCTCACCATCGCTGAGCAGGGTCAGGAAGCCGTTTGATTCGGCGTAAGCGTGCGTATAAGTGGCGGTCTTGGGGACCTCTGATACCGGGCACGTCGCGCTGTACTCGGCTTCGATCGCCCCCACCGCAGCGGCCTGCGGATCGGTATAGGTGACGCGGGGCACTGCGTCGAAGTTCGCCGTTCGGTCTTTGCCGAGAATGTTCGCCGCGACGACATCGCCTGCGTACTCGCCGACGTGAGTAAGCGGCCAGATGCCGGTTACGTCGCCGATCGCCCACAGGCGGTCGCCGACGCGCATGTGGTCATCGACCTGGATCCCGTTGGGGTTTGCTTCGACGCCAACCGTCTCAAGCCCGATGCCCTCGACGCGCGGGCGCCGGCCGGAACACACCAGCAAGCGGTCGCCCCGTAGCTCTGGCCCGCCGTCAAACGACAGGACATATTCGTCGCCGTCGCGTCGCGCGGCTGTGGCGTGCATCCCGAGCATCAGCTCGATCCCGTCCGCCCGCAAGGCGACGCCGAGCGCGTCGCCGAGCGGCGCAGCCTCGCGCCGAATCACGCGATCGGCGCCTTCGACAAGTACCACCTCTCCGCCGAACCGCCGTACGACTTGCGCAAGTTCGACGCCTGCAGGTCCGGCCCCCAGCACGAGCAGGCGCCGCGGGACAGCCTTCATGCTGGTCGCCTCGCGAGTACCCCAGACGCCGTCCAGCTCGCGGAGTCCGGGGACCGGCGGAACGAAGGGATCAGCGCCAGTCGCCACGACTACGTGGTCGGCGGTGTGGCGGACACCGTCGACTTCCACCACTCCCGTCCCAGCCAGGCGGCCAGTGCCGCGCAGCACGTCGATGCCCCGGTCCGCCAGCCAGCGCACCTGGCCCGCGTCGGAGTAGTTCGACACCATGAAGTCCCGCCATGCCAGCGCGTTCTGGACGTCGACCTGCGCTTTCGCACCATCGTCGAGCGCGCCATGCACCGCCTCGCCAGGACGCAGCAGCGACTTGGACGGAATGCACGCCCAGTAGGAACACTCACCGCCGACAAGCTCGCGCTCAACGACCGCCACGCGTAGCCCGCCCGCAGCCAGCGCAGCGGCGCAGTGTTCTCCGGGCGCCCCGCCGCCAAAGACGATCACGTCATAGTCACGGTTCGAACTCATGGTCGGCTCCGTTTGGTCGCCGCTAATGACTGAAATGGACGCCGCGTCGTATTCACTCAGGTCGGCAGCGGCGCTCCAGCCTCCTCGGCCACCATGTACTTGGCGTACCAGTCCGGCCAGTTCGCGTCTGCCTGACCGGTGCGCTTCTCGTGGTCGCCGTGAGCGCGCGACGCGCGCCGCATCGCGTCCGCCAGGTCGGTTGCAGAGCTAAATGTCGTCTCGTCAGCCTGAACACGGCCAGGGAGCCGGGTCGTGACCTCTTGGCAGATCCAGTTGTTGCCGTCCGGGTCATTGAACGAGATGAACGACATGTAGCTGCTGCGATCGGGGTCGAGACCGCTCTCTTTGCCGTTCGGGCCAATGTGGAACACGTCGTTAATCGGAATGTCGGCGGCCGTGAGGCTGTCCTTGGCGGCCTGGATATCGTCGACGATCAGGTATCCCTTGCCCGAACCGGGCACCGCCGAGGTGAGGTTCTTGCCGAACTGGACCGAGCACCACGATCCGGGAGGCGTGAACTGGACAATGCCGGGCGGCGTGGCGTCCTTCCGCCACCCGATGCTCTCGTAGAACTGAGTGGCCCTGTCGACGTCGGTGACAGGGATGAAGTCCACTTCGAGCTTCATATCCACCATGTCGGCTCCTCTCCCGCGGCTGAAACGCGTGCAAAGAAGTCACGATGATTCCCGGTACCAGCCCGGAGATAACAAATAACGGACGATGATGGCCCGCCCGCCGCTTTCCGGGCCGACTCCCAGGTCGTGGCATCAAGTAGCCCGGGGTAACTCAGTGGCGGTGGAGGTGGGATTTGAACCCACGGATGAGTTGCCCCATCACACGCTTTCGAGGCGTGCGCCCTCGGCCACTAGGCGACTCCACCGCAGCAGAGCCTACCTGAGCGCGGTGTCCCCTGAGCGCCAGGCCACCGGCGGCCCTCTAGCGCCGCCCTTCGAAGAACTCGCGCAACACCGACGCGCACTCGTCACCTAGCACGCCGCTGATCACCTCGACAGGCTGGCCGAGCCGCGGGTCATGCAGGACGTCCCAGACCGACCCAGCAGCGCCTGCGCGCGGGTCGAGCGCACCGAACACAAGACGCGGAACGCGGCTCGCGAGCACTGCTCCCGCACACATCGTGCAGGGTTCGAGAGTGACAACCAACGTGCAGTCGTCGAGCCGCCAGTCGCCACGGGACTTCCCCGCCGCGCGCAGCGCCACAACTTCGGCGTGGCCGGTCGGGTCAGCGCTGGCCTCGCGGATATTGCGGCCGCTGGCGATGACGGCCCCGTTCCCGTCCAAAACGACGGCGCCAACCGGAACCTCCGCCGCCCCGCCGGCGGCCGTCACCTGCGCCTCGGCTAGGGCGGCCCGCATCGCTGGCTCGAAGCTTTCGAGATATCCGGTCATAGATTGCAAATCGCTCAGAGCGCACCAATAGCCGAGTCCAGCGCCCGTTCGAGCGCCTGACCAAATCCGATCCGCCTCGCGAGGCTGGCGAGAACCTCATCAGGGAAGAGGTCCAAATCCCCGGATAGCGCACCCAGTTCCATCTCATCGATACCGAGATCAGCAAAGATCGACATGTCCCCAACGGGCAGCACCTGGTCGAGGTCCTCGTCTTCCGGAACCGGGATATCGAGGTAATCAAGCACCTGGCGAGCCAGTGGCCAATCAACCGAGGCAGTTACGTCCGACAAGAACACGGAGACATGATTGCCGAGGACCCGCAGCGCGACGAAAAAGTCATCGCCAACGGCGGCCAGGCCAATTGCTCCGCCAATGCCCGGCTGCTGGCGCAATGCCAGGATCAGCCCATCAAGATTCTCCGTCAGGGCCGTTGGCAGAACTTCTGCCTCCCAGACGTCATCTTCGCGGTAGACGACGACCGCGAAGTCGCTCGGGCTCACATCAGTCATCGTCACCCCCTCGGCTGCGATCTAGAAGAGAAATGGTGTCAGACTATCCGCCTTTGTGCGGGCGGATCGGCTGCCTGCGCAACGACCGCATGCCGCTGACTGGGGTTCCGTGCCGCTCCGCGCGCCGGCACGCTGGTACTTGGCTTATCCCGTATGGTGGCTTCCGTTGCTGGTCATTGGTCGCCAAATTGCACTGAGCTATGCTGATGAGACCGGAGTAGAGGAGCAAATGCTCACGCGGGGTAACGGACTACCGCTGCAGATCCCGAGGAGGTGATCACGTGTTGCGGAAGGTCCTGGCATGGGCAGTCGTTATTTTCATCATCTATTACCTGGCCACAAACCCGACTGGCGCGGCACACGCCCTCCACGCTGCCTTTAACGGGCTTAAGTCAGCTGGTAACTCCATGTCACGGTTCGTGGACAAGCTCTAGCCATGCGACAGCCCAAGTCAGGAGCCAGGACACCCGTCGCGATCAACAAGTACCTGCTGCCGCGCGAAGTCCAGGTCGCTACCGTCAGGCAGCATCCAGCCGTCCTCATCTCGCCAAGCGCACAGGCCCTGGGTGGTCTGTTGCTGGCAGGCATCGTTACTGCGACGCTGGTTCATGGCTTGCTTGCGACGATCATCTGGCTGGCTTGGCTGGTGCTGTTCCTGCGCCTGGTCTGGAAGGCAGTCAACTGGTCGGTTGACTATTTCGTGGTGACTAGTGAGCGGCTACTGCTGACGACTGGATTTCTTACGCGCAAGGTCAACATGATGCCGCTCAGCAAAGTGACCGACATGAGCTTCAAGCGGACGTTCGCGGGTCGGTTGCTGGGATACGGCGAGTTCATAGTTGAGTCAGCAGGCCAGGACCAGGCCTTGCGAAACGTCGAATTTATTCCGTACCCGGAGCAGCTTTACCTGCTTATTTGTGGGATGCTCTTTCCGTCGAGCGCAGCTGATGCAGAGGACGATGAGAGTCGCCCCTCGGCCCTCGCTGACGGATTCTGATCTGAGCGCTCGTCCCCCTTCCCCGGGGTTCGTGCGGCCGGATGACACCATCTTGACGTCCGGCCGCACGAGCTTGTCTGCACCCGGACGGCGTCAGACGGTCACCATCAGAACGCCGGCGGCGGCAAGTAGCAGGCCGATGAGCTGCGTCGGCCGCAGCCGCTCTCCGAGTACGAATCTCGCCAGCACGACTGTGACTCCGGGATAGAGCGACGTCAGCACTACAGCAAGACCGAACAAGCCCGCCCGGGTCGCCAGAACGTAGCTCACGTTGGCTGTCGCATCGAGCGTCCCCGACCCGAAGGTAGCGAGCAACAGCCTGGTACCTCCCGACGCTATGACCGGCCTGGTCCTGGTCGCGGTCGCGGCAACGACAACAACCAGGAATCCGGTCAGCCTCGACGCAACGATGGGCCAGAGGGCACCTGACTGGCCGGCGTTCCGCAAGAACAAGAAGAAGAGGCCGAAGGTCGCGCCTGCGGTCAGGCCGAACGCGACCGCCCGGGAGTGGAAGCCGCGCCTGGCCAGGCGGCTTACCAGGCCGGCGACAGTTCGCCCGGTGCTCGCTTCCCGAGTGCGAGCGTCCGGGCTCTCAGCAGCCGGACTGCCCGCCGCGCTTACGAGCACGATGGCCACCAGGCAGATCAGCACGCCTGCGTACACCACGGGGCTGGCCCGTTCGCCTTCGGCGATGGAGACGGCCACGGGGAGAACCGTCGCGGTCAGCGCCGATGTGGGTGCCACGATCGTCATCGGCCCAGCGGCTAGGCCGTCGTAGAAGACAATCAGCCCGACGCCGCCGACTCCGCCAGCGGCAAGCCCCCAGGCGACGCCGGCTAGGCGCGGGGCCTCGCCACTGGCCAGGGCAGCCACCAGCACAATCACGAGCCCGGCGAGCGCAGAGGCCGGCAGGATAGACAAGACCCGGGCCTGCCGGGTCGCGACGCCACCGAGGAAATCGGCACAGCCATAGAGCAAGGCCGCGCCTAGAGCGAAAACAGTTACCACGAAGTGGTCGCCCGGACGTGTCTCATTGGGCCGCAGCCTATCGGCCGGGCCGTCGCCGACTAGCGCGCCTACCCAGCGGAATCGCGACAAGGCAAGCCAACCGGCCTACCCTGACCTATATGGCGCAGCAATGGGAGTACCTAGCCACCGCTAACGCCCATGACCCGGCGACGCTGACGCGCCATATGAACGACATGGCCAGAGTCGGCTGGGAACTGCTGACCGTGACGTTCGCGATCCGGGGAGAGACCGGCACCCATACGTTCTTCTGGCGCCGTCCCGTGGGTACCCCGGCATCAGCGCCAATTACCTAGGCCACTCAGGTCCTGGTCTCAGATCTGCTTCGCCGAGATGTAAACCGCTGACCGGCCGAGCGCGTCCTTCTGGCAACGGCTCCGTCGGCTGGGATCCCAGTCGGCGGAGCCGATCCATTCCCGCGACTGTCGGCAGCTCCGCGCGGGACCGCCGGCGCTGAGATCGATGCCGCCGTCCAGCATCGCCGTAGCTCAAAGCCTCGGCTGGGGACCCGCAAGTTGGCCGGTTCCAGCGTCTGGCATCGGGCATTTGCCCGATGCGGCAGCGCATCTTCTTGCCTCACAATGGCCCAATATCTGTGTCACGCGGCACAGGCCGACAGTCCTGCCGGGACGAAGAGGGAGGGTCATGAAATACGTAGTGATCAGTCGGGTGGCACCCGGCGTGGAGAATGCGCGCAAGGCCCTCGACGCCTTTTTGAAAGTGGGAGTTGCGCCAGGGACCCAGCAGGTGTACGCCGCCACGGACAGCAAGACGATCATCAGTGTCATCGAGATTGACGAGGGCGACACGGACGGCATGGTGACTGGGTACACCTATGCGCCTTTCTTCGAGGAGACCAAGGTCTTCGCCGTGATGCCAGTCGACGAGACATGGGTGCAAGCTGTGCAGGCGGCGGCGGCCAACTGGGACTGATCGAAGCACCTGTTGCTGGCAAGCAGACTTAGGCGGGCCCGCCGCGGTGGCAGGCCCGCCGCGCCCGCCCGGCAGCAGGACTCCCGGACGGTGCGTCGTCAGGAAAGTCCCAGGTCGAAGTGGCGGAGGCTCGGGGATTTGAACCCCGGATGGGATCGCTCCCAAACCGCATTAGCAGTGCGGCGCCATAGACCGGACTAGGCGAAGCCTCCTGGTAGCCCTACCGGGCCGGCACCTAGGTTATCGGTACCGCTGGAGGCTGAGCAAAGCACGCTGGGCAATCCGCGGATCACGACGTTCGCGTCTCAGCGCCCTCATGCCTCGACAACCTGATACTGACCGTTTGCGTAGGCATCGCGCATCCTCGTTTTG
>Ga0126373_10001257_pt1 | contig 17827 bp, 17 predicted proteins | sample PanSoiMetPlot_11_FD_92545 | JGI IMG/M metagenome (GOLD analysis project Ga0126373, IMG submission 92545) | Tropical forest soil microbial communities from Panama - MetaG Plot_11 | ecosystem: Environmental > Terrestrial > Soil > Tropical forest > Bulk soil | place: Panama | collected 2016-02-17 | reverse complement strand
CACGCTGTCACGCAGCACCTACTCGCGATAGCCGCGCGCCTAATCGTGAAGAACTTTCGGAACGAACACCCGAAGCTGTGCTTGAAGCGATCACGACCGGGCCAATGGAACCAATGGCGCGCGATTTGACCACGCAGCAAAAGAGGACGTTGGCCGAATACGTGGCCGGCCGGACACTCGGATCCTCTATCTCCGGCGATGTGTCCTCGATGCGGAACGGGTGTCCTCCTGCTCCGATGGCGGCTCCGACCATTGGGCCGAGGTGGAATGGTTGGGGAGCGGATCTTGAAAACACGCGCTTTCAGCCAGCACCCTCAGCGGGACTCACCGCCACGCAGGTTCCCAAGCTCAAACTGAAGTGGGCATTCGGAGTCCCCAACGCGGGCTCGATGTATGGCCAACCCACGGTGGCGGGCGGACGCGTATATCTAGGGTCAGACACCGGGATTATCTATTCGCTTGATGCAGCCACGGGCTGTGCCTACTGGTCTTTCCATGCGCAGGCCGGGGTGCGTACGGCGATTACAATCGGAGCTGTCGCGGGCTCGAACCCAGCACGTTACGTAATCTATTTTGGGGACGTGAAAGCAAACGTCTACGCCGTCGACGCGGCGAGCGGCGAGCAGATGTGGAGCAAGAAATCGGATTCGCATCCGATTGCCCGGATCACCGGCGCGCCAGTTCTGTACGAGGGGCATTTGTACGTCCCCGTTGCCTCGCTCGAAGAGTTGGCTGGAGCCGATCCGGCTTATGAATGCTGTACCTTTCGTGGAAGTATCGTAGCCTATGATGCGGTGAGCGGTAAGGAATTGTGGAAAACCTATACAATTCCGGACGCTCCCAAGCCCGCAAAAAAGACGTCGAAGGGTACGCAGCTTTGGGCAGCGGCGGGCGCCGCCGTTTGGAGCGCACCAACCATCGATACCAAGCGCGGCTTGATGTACTTCGCCACCGGCGACGCCTATACGGCGCCGGCGGCCGCCACTTCTGACGCGGTGATTGCAATCGATCTCAAAAGCGGACGTGTCGTCTGGACCCGACAGATCCAAGCCGGCGATGCCTGGATCGTCAACTGCCCGGCGGACGACAAGACCAAGGGCCGCTCGGAAAACTGCCCGGAAGTTGCTCAAGAAGGTCCGGATTTCGACTTCGGTCAATCACCGATGTTGCGGTCGCTTCCGAACGGCAAAGACATCATCGTGATCGGCCAGAAATCGGGAATCGGTTGGGGACTCGATCCGGACAAGAAGGGAGTCGTGCTGTGGTCCCATCGCGTGGGTTTGGGGAGTACGGGCGGCGGCATGGAATGGGGATCGGCAACCGATGGGCGGTTGGCGTACTTCGCAAACGCCGATGGCAGTTGGGGGGCGGAAAAAGCAGGCGGGCTGGCAGCGGTCAAGATCGAGACGGGTGAGCCGGTATGGTTCACGCGTCCTCCCGCCATTCCCTGTACGAACGGTAATCGCGATCCCAAGTGTGTGCAGTCGCAATCCGCCGCCGTAACCGCGATCCCCGGGGTAGTTTTCTCCGGAGTGACAAACGGAATCATGCGGGCTTACAGCACAGAGAATGGACAGATCATCTGGGAGTACAACACGCAGCGCGATTACCAGTCCGTCAATGGTGTTCCTACCCGTGGCGGCGGTATCAACGGCCCCGGCCCGACGGTGGTGAATGGCATGGTTTACATGACTTCCGGTTATGCTGCGCTCGGGGGTGGAACACCCGGCAATGCACTTCTTGCCTTCGGCGTCGAATAGAGTCAGGAAGTCGATAAACGCTTCGTGTCAGGGCTTCAGGTCAAGGACCTTGGCTGGATTCACCTTCGCCATCTGGTCAATCTCAGCCTCGGTAAAGCCCTGCTGCATTAAGTATCGATAGAACGTCAGAAGGCCATCGGGATGTAAAGGATTGTTGGCCTGGCCCAAGTCGCTGGATAGGATGCAGTGCTCCGGACCTACCGCCCGAATCGCCTTCACGTGTGCCGCCGCCTCGTCGGATCCTGGTTTCACGTAAACGAATTCGATATAGGCACCCAACTTCGCCGCTTCCTGCATCTCGGGAATGGACATGCCCACCAAACGGTTGATTGCGTGGGTGACAACGATGCTCTGCACACCCTGACGTTTGCCCTCCTGGATCAGCAGTAGGGCCTCGGCCGGCGAGGAATGACCCGTCTCAAGCAACAGCTTGTGCTTTGCAATGATTCCAATCACCTCTACGACTTCAGGCACTAGCTTTCCGTCTTTGGCGACGCGGGCAAAAGGGCGATGCTCCGGCACAGCGTTATGCTCGGAGTCGAAGGTTGGCATCCAAACGACGCGGCCGTAGCCGCCTTTCACCCGGGTCATCCATTCCACTGCTGCTGGATTTATCCCGCCGTTCGTAAGATCTAGTGAAATACCGCCGAAGACCTCAATTCCGGGCACCTCCTTGCGAACGACGTATGCAAGCGAGGCCGTGGGTTCATAGTGATTCTTCAGTACGATCGCACGCATCCCGCGGCTTTTGGCCAGGCGGGCCAGGTCGGTAGCGTCAATCGAGCGCGGCGTGCCGTCGGGATCACAATGCGCATGTATGTCGATGGCACCAGAGAGCGTCTGAGCCAATGCTCGTCGCGGCGGCATGAAACATAGCAAGAGTAAGCAGTAGGAGCGGGTGCTAAGTTTGATGGGCATTAGAGATCCTCCAGGTAAACGCTATCACGAACTGCTCGCTTTCCTAAGAGTCAGTTCTGCAAGAACCAACGAGAAAATGGCAATGCTCAGGAGAGTTTGTCATCTTTTGTCATATCGAGCGCAAGGCTCGGCAATCGTATTTACGGAGCATCGGGAAATGAGGTGCCTGACGCTTAGGTATACTTCGTTCTGGAGTAGACAAAAGTTGAAGACGAGAAAGGTTTGCACAATCGCCGCGAATGTGGCGCTGTTGTTCGCGGCGGGATCTGCTCTGGTCGCACAATCGCCTAAAGCCGTGATTTCTGGGCCAACCGGACAGAGCCCTTACGATATTGTCCGCGGCTGGCACAAACCATTCGCGCAGGCAGGCTTCGCATTCGGAGGGAACTCAGGCGTTTTCGCCGAGTCGCCGGACCGCATCATTGTCGCGCAGCGCGGCGAAACCAGGTTGCCTGATCCAGTGCCGCCTGAGTTCGCGGGGTTCGCCGGCTCTATCGGCATTAACGTACTGAGTGCGACCGATCGCCGCGTGTGGCGCAACTGCCTGTACACACTCGACAACAATGGCAACGTTAGGGAGCGCTGGACTCAGTGGGACTCTCTCTTTGAAGGCTCACCGGGGCCAGGACCGCACCGCGTGCGCATCAGCCCCTACGATCCCCAGCATCGTGTGTGGGTGATCAACGAGACCTTTAGTACCGTCTACGTGTTTTCCAACGACGGTAAAAAGCTGCTGCATACCCTTGGCGAGAAGAACGTAGCAGGAGCTGACGGCAAACACTTCGCCAAGCCTCAGGATGTCGCCTTTCTCCCCGACGGAAGGATTCTAGTTGCGGACGGTTTGGACAATCACCGCGTCATGATCTTGGACCGTGATATGAACTATCTCAGCGAATTTGGCGGCCACGGGACAGGGCCGGGCCAGTTCAACGGCGTCCACGCAATCGCCGTTGGCCCCGAAGGACGCATCTTCGCGCTCGATCGCTCAGGGGGACGAGTCAATGTGTTTCGAACAACCTCGGATCCGGCCAAGGTCGAGTTCGTCACGGCTTTCGCGGGCTTCTCGTTGCCGCTCGATATCATCGTCGATGACGATAGCATCTGGGTAACCGATCTCAATCCGCTCCGTTTCACCAAACTGAATTTCAACGGCGAGCACCTTTATACTTGGATGGTGCCTAAAGATCTGCCCGACGGGTATTTGGAAGTGCACACCATCAGCGTTGACTCGAAGGGCAACCTTTATGGTGGGGACAATCAGTACGGCCGTACTCAAAAATTCGTGCCTAAGCCGGGCGCGGATCCGAAGCTCTTAATTGGAGAGCCCTGGCGAGCCCGGTGATCACGTGCGTGGCGTCGCATTATTTTAGTGCACGTTGATTGAGAACTTGCCGAGATCCGATAGTCCTTGATTGGCGTCAGCGACTGGGCAATTAGGGCAAAGCGAAGGCGATTAAGCCGTCGCTTCTAGTGGGATCAAACAGCTGACTCCCGCCCGTTGCGACGATCGCTACGTATTGCTTTCCATCCTTGCCCTGATACGTGATTGGCGAAGCGTGGGCGCCGGCATCAATCTTCACAACCCACAGCTCTTTGCCCGTCTTTGCATCGACAGCGCGAAACCGGCTGTCGTCTGTCGCACCGATGAATACGAGTCCTGACGCTGTAGCGACGGACCCACCCAGATTTGGCCTCCCCGTATTCTGCTTGCCTTCTGGCAAGCTCTCGGTGATCCCCAGATTTACTTGCCAAGCAATGTCCCCGGTGTTCACGTTGATCGCCGTCAGCCGCCCCCAAGGCGGCTGATTGCACAATTGGCGGTTCTCGGGATTCCAGAACCGCATCGATCCCTTGTAGGGCAGGCGATTGTAGATGGTCCCGTCAGCGCTCTTCACCATTACATTGGTGCTGCCCAGATCGTGCGTATTTACAAACAGGTATCCCAGCTCCGGGTTGAACGAAGAAGGATTGAAGTTCCCACCTCCGATCGAGCTCGGAAAGATGATGCTCGGCCTGGTGGAGTAATGTGTGAAGGGTCCACCCGAGTGCATACCTCCGGGAACGCTCTCAAATAGGTTCTCGCAGAACTTCTGAAGTTCTGGCGTCACGGTCGCGATATCGGCTTTTCTAAAGCTGTTGCGCGAAAGCGGAGGCGGTTTCACCGGAAACGGTTGCGTCGGCCAAGTGGTGTCGCCGGGCAGGATGTCATCCTGCGGAATGGGACGCTCTTCCACGCCGTAGATCGGTTCGCCTGTCAAACGATTGAGAATGTAAACGAAGCTCATCTTCGTGACTTGCGCGACTGCCGGAATGGTTCGCCCGTTGCGTTTCACATCAATGAGCACTGGCGGTGCCGAGAGATCATAGTCCCAAGTATCGTGATGGACAGCTTGGAAATACCACCTCAGCTTCCCCGTCAATGCGTCTACAGCAACGAGTGAGGTGCCGAAGAGGTTCGCACCTTTGCGATCGCCGCCCCAGTAGTCAGTCGTCGGCTCACCAAAGGGCATATACAGGATGCCGCGCTGAGTATCGACCGTGAAGAATCCCCAGACGTTTGTCCCGGAACGGTTCTTCCAGGCATCGCGTTCCCAAGTATCGCTACCGGTTTCGCCTGGCCGTGGGATGGAATGAAACGTCCAAACGAGTTTGCCGGTGTGAACATCCCAGGCCCGCGTATCGCCTGCTGCACCGATGCTGGGCGTCTCCTGCACAAGAGCACCTGTAATCACCAGGTTCCTGTAAACGATAGGTGGTGACGAAAGCCCAAAAGACGCTTTGGCGATTCCATTCAATGCGCCAGGCTTCATATCCACAACGCCTTCGTTGCCGAAGCCCGGCGAGAGTTTTCCTGTTTTCGCATTCAGCGCATACAGCTTCCCAGTATCGGTACCAAAGAAGACCAGTGCCGGATTTTGCTTATCACCCGGCCAGTAGTCCAGACCGCGCCTTGCCGGGTTGCCGTCCGGAACCTCGTAAGCCCATAACTCTTTGCCGGTTTCGGGTTCAAGGCCCACGACTCGTTTATAGGGCGTTGTGAGATACATCATTCCGCCGACCACCAAGGGAATGGTTTCAGTCGGCAAATTGCCTGCGCTAGCGCCGGCTGGATTCATATGATACGTCCACGCGCGCGTCAGCTTACTCACGTTAGCCCGAGTGATCTGCTTCAATGGCGAGTAGCGATTGCTCCCCGAGTCGTGCCCGAACGTAGGCCAGTCGGTTTGCGCTCTGGCGGGTATCGCGAACGCGCCGAGTACGAAGAACAATCGACGGGTTCGCATCAGGATTACTTTATCATCGAATCGGAAGGTAGCCGTCATGGCAGACTTCGCTGGGGAGCTACGGTGTCAAGTTGAGATCATCTATCCAACCGGAAAATTGGAGAAGATGTTGCGTCCCATTGTTTACGCCCCCGTAAACCAGCGCATCGCCTCCGAAACAACTCCAGGCGGCAGCGTGGGATGATGGCAATCCAATCATCGGGCAGCGCAGGGAACTAGTAACCACCAGAGCATCGAACACGACGGGCCCGCGCTAAGGCATGATGTCGAAAGGGACATGGTTCAGGATCGAAAGGCAAAAGGGAGACCTCATGTTCCGGTCCGTCGTAAGCGCAAGTAAGCTATTGCTGATTGCAGGAATTGCCTGGCTGTGCTCGGCGCAAACTCCTCAAGGCCAACAAAAGATCTCGCCGCTTTTGGATAGCCTGTTCACGTTCGTGAAGATACCTACGCGGCGCTTGCCGTACCTACTGCCGATAAGGCATACGAAAAAATTGACGGTCACCGGATTGAGGAGAAAGATCTCGAAGTCGTCGCGATTTCACGCCAGAGCCGTGATGCCGGCGGGAAGTATTGGGGACGTATTGCGGCGACGAAATACGAAAAGACGACAGCAGAATGGGCGGAGCCAAAATGGCGGCAATACGGGCTTACGGACATTCATGAGCAGGAATATCCGTTAGGACCATAGTGATTCGCGGTCGATTGGAGGGTCACTGCCATGGACGGCAGCAAACGCTGACATTCAAATCGCTGAATCCCGCCATCGGATCTGCGCCCACGCCGCCTGGAGGCTTGGAAGCGGAAGAAGTTTGGGTCGGGCTCGGCAGCACGGCCTATTTCATGGGGCGCGAAGTGCGCGGTAAGGCAGTACTGATCCTGTCGATTCTGGAACCCGGGAACATGGGTGAATCGGCCGGCTGGGAGGGCGCGTGGAAACGTGCGGCTGACTTAGGAGCAGCGGCCATTTTTACGATCTGGGGATATAACGACAATCTGCCGTCTGGCAAGGTATGACTGCGGGCCGCGGAATTGAGCTCAAGGCGCCGGGGTTTTTCATGGGCTACGAAGACGGCAAAGCGCTCCGTGACCTGATAGCCACGGGACATCCGGTGAAGCTGAAGATGAACCTCAAGACCGAAACGCGCCAAGGTCTTGAGGCTGTCGCGGCGTATGGCACGCTGCCCGGTACAACGGATGAGAACGTCTATGTCCTGGCGCATACCGATGGGTACTACGATGCAGCGATGGACAATGCGTCCGGGCTTGCCGTGATGGAAACGCTAGGCGAATACTTCTCGCAAGTTCCTAAAGAGAAGCGGCGCAGGAGCATCACGTTTATTGCGAGTTCGGTCATCATGCCGGATCGCCCACTACGCAGTACATGCACGACCATCGCGACACAATGCTTTCTAAGACGGCCGTCATTTTGATATTGTGAGCACATCTCACACACCGACTTGCTGCAGTGGAGTACGCATCTAAGAGCGTCGAACGTAATTCAGGAACGGCGCTGGTGGGTACATGGGGGCGATCGTTTGCTCGATATCGCGCTTCGCGCGTTCCCGGAATTCGGCGTGGGCCTTGTGGCGGAGATGGATCCCAATGCCTCAGGCGATATGGGAATATCGATCGCGATGCGCCATCGATTCAGGTGATCGATTCTCCCGAGATCAAGCATACTGATGCCGATATTGGCGAGCGTGTTCCCGACGTGGGACTGGCCGCGGTTGCGCGGGCCTATGCCAAAATCATCGATCACGTGAACAAGCTGGATCGTAAAGATCTGCAGCCCAACATTGACTGCTTCTACCAATGTAGGGCCCGCGCCGTTCAATCCGCAAACAGAACGTTCTACTGTAGTGTCGACTCTTATGATTGCTCCCGGTATCGGCTGGAGGTTCGTGCCGAAGCTTTAGAGCGGCCGTGGATCTGGCCATTCCGGGCGGGGCGGAACTGGCCGCTCACTACTGGAGGACTTGCATCAGAGGCTGAGTCGACCTCCGATGCGGAGATAGCTCACCTTCGGACACAAATCGATCAGGTGGAGGCCTGGGCTGCCGAGATGCGAAATTTCGAACCCGTTCTTCCGACGATTGTGTTCGACGACGCCTACATGATTAAAGACGTGAACACGAAATTCATCTGGAGTTCCACGGCATGGGTCACACCGCCGGTGACATAGTTGTCCGCGAAACTAGAGGTTACTTCTCTGGAGCGAACGCGAGCAGGACATTGCCTGGTAGCCCGCCGAAACGCGAATACCCTGAATTGACAAAAACCATACCGTCGATCACCATAGGCCCCGGACCATCGATGGCTCCGCCTTTGGCTTTCACTCCGTTTACCGTCTTGAAGTCCTGGACCGTATCGAATTCCCAGAGAACCTTGCCGTCCTCAGTTGAATAAGCTCGGAGAAGGCCTCCGAGTGATCCTGAAAAAACGGCGCCGGGAATGGAGGTGAGCGCAGCCGACTGTGCCGGACTGCAGCCGGGTCGCGTTCCGCACTCGGGTGGGGGAGCGTACCAAACCTTGCTCCCATCAGATACTTTGAGGGCCGTCAGTCCGCCCCCAACTGCAGGATCAAGAATGCGAACCGACGCGCCATTTGCATCCGTCGATCGCTTCCCGGCACCGTCCGAGACGGCAGCGTAGACACTTTGGCCGTCGTAAGACATTCCCCATTGAATCCCGCCCTGCGCTCCACCCCGTCCTACCCGGGTCTGCCAAACGATCTCCCCCTTCTTGTCCGGATCGAAGGCATAAACCATTGCGGACTTTTGGCCTGCCAAGATCAACTCGCGGCCCGCAGGAGTTCTAATGAGTAGTGGAGGCGAGCCGAAATCTACATCAGGACCCTTTTCGGAAGGAGAGACGTCGTTCGCCGTGGTCTGCGACGCCCAGACGATCTTGCCATCGGCGGGATCGATCGCCACTAGGGCATCGCTAGTGAGAGTGGCGGGAGCGGAGAAGTTATCGCCGGTGGTCACGTAGATCAAGTTCCGCTTGGCATCGTAGACAGGTGTGGACCAGATGCTCGCGCCGGAAGGACCCCACTTCGCTTTTCCTGATGCTGACTTGCCCTGTTCGGTCGGTTCCGGAACCATATAGCTCTTCCACACCTGTTGACCATCGCGGATACGCAGCGCGACCAGCGAGCCACGAAACGTACAGCAGAGGTAGTCCGCTCCGGAGGAGCGCGTTTCCTCCCAGGAAGCGACCGGCACATACACGATTCCGTCGTGAATCAGAGCTGCGCCCGTCAAACGAGCAGTGTCGTGGTCATCGATCCGCTTCTTCCAGATGAGCTTGCCGGTCTCCGCTTCGAGTGCGTAATACCAGCCGATCTGATCGCCGAACAGCAGCGTGTGTCGCGCTCTGCTTGGAACCACCAGCATGGCGGAACGGACGGGACCGTTGGCATCGAAGGTCCACTGGACGCAGCCGGTCTCTGCCTGCAAAGCGTGAACGGCTCCACGCGCGCTACCAACGAACATCTGGCCGTTAAAGAACGCCGGGAAAGCGAACGCATTGACGTCGCCGTCGTATCCAAAGGCCCATTTGAGCTTGAGCTTCTTCACTTGATCAAGACTCAGAGCAGCGACATCGGCCGTCTGGAACCGGGCGTTATCGCCTTTTGGGCTCCATCCGTTCCATATGAATTTGGACTTGTCGTTGATCGAGACGGTCCGATCCTTGCAAAACGCCTCGGCGGGAAGAGTGAGTTCGGTGCCGTCCGTGCCCAGGAATTTCGCGACGGCTTCCCTGTCCTCACGCGACAGTTGATACGCGACCTGCATCATCACGCCGAAGTCCAGGACCTTAAGAATCCTGGATGCGGGTATTTTCTTCAGCGAATCGCGCGGCGGAATGCGCGGGTTGTTCTGGTCGTGACAACCAGAACATCGTTTCGTGTAAACCTCCTCGCCGGTTGCAGCGTTCAGGGCGGTTGCGCAGAGCGATAAGACTGCTACGCGTCCGAGTATGTAGCAAACTCCACGGCTCAAGTGCATGGCCGTCAATTTATCACACGCCCTGAGCCATAAGCGGTGACGTCTCGCCGACCGCGTTAGAAGTGCGAGTGATATATGCTGGCACGCGGGCCAATTTTGCCCGTGATGAGGGGATTGAGCGTGAACAGATGAATGTTCGTACTCTTGGTGGCTGTACCGCGTCTGCCCAAAACAACGTCACATCCGAAAAAGAGGCCGCAATGAAGGCCGATCTGGCCGGCGAAATTGATCAGCTGCAAAACAGGCCCAAGTGATGCTCGATAGTGTATTCAGCTTCGGCGAGCCCATCGAACTCGCCTTGCAGCTTCGAAGAGTGGGTTTTGCTCAGTAGAAACTTCAGTGCGGAGGATGCGAATGCAGATTATTTCGCTAACCGTAGTGATGGCCTCCATACCCCAACCACGGAGCATATGACGTTAGCTCGGGTTGAATGAGATCTCCGCAACCGGCGGACGCCCTATCAGGCATTATCTGCACCTACTCAGAATGGGATCTTGACGCGGATCGTTAATCGGGTCGGTGGCCCCACGCCATGCCGTCGCTCGTTGTGTCATGCTTCACATGGAGTCACAACCATGCGCACCATCGTCCCTCGTACCCGCCGCGAAGCCCTTGCGACGTTCACGGCCGCGGCTTTCGCGAGCCGCACCGCTCTCTCCGCCGACGTGCCCTTCCTCTTCAGCGCGCTCGATCATCTCGCCCTAGCTGTCGATGACACCGAAAAATCCGTCCACTTCTATACACGCGTTTTTGGTAACACGGTCATGAAGGAGAAAACCAATCCACGCCACTACGTCAAGCTTGGTCCCAACTACGTTGCCATGGCGCCTGCAGGTCAGGGTCAGCCTTCCCAGACGATCAACCACTTCGGTCTCGGCATCGTGAATTTCGATATCGCCCGCACAAAACGGGCGCTAGATCAAATGGGCATCCAGTATCGCGAGGCGACTGGCGTCGGCCTCTTCGTTCCTGACCCCGATGGAACGCTGGTTCAGCTCTGGACCGAAAATTCTTGGAGCCGTCTCGGCGAAACGGCCGCGCCCGCGTCGATCGCCTCGCAAGGCGAACCGCTACTCCGACCTACCGGCATCGACCACATCCTCATCAATATCTCGAATGTCGAAAAATCCACCGTGTTTTACGAGAAGATCCTCGGCTCCATCATCAATCCTTCCAGTAGACCGCGTCGCACATGGTTCAGCGGCGGGGGCGGTAACCGCGTTGGTCTGGCGCTGGTCGGCCCCGGCCAGAAGCCCGGCATCGACCACTATTGCCTCACCGCTCCATTTGATCGCGCCTCGCTAGCGAAAGCCGTCGAAGCCGCCGGCGCAAAGATCATTCAGGGAGACGTCGCTGCGGGCATCGATTTCCTGGACGTCAACGGAATCCACGTACAGGTTATTCCACCCGCAAGCGCTTGACAGCAAGTCGCCCAATTCCTTGATTGTTGCTAAACGGATAAGTGAGTTAGCGGTACAAATGCCCGTTAAGAGTACTATAGCTATTTTCTTCGACCGACCCAGAATAAACTAGTTGCCTGTGCTGTTGCCGTTCTGTCTCACCAGCTTGCGGACCATCGAGCCAGTTGGCATATCGCCAATCTTGTCCGAGCGCACCTCGCCAGTGTACAGCGTTCGAGTTACTGGATCGACGGCCAGTCCTTCGGCTCTGGACCAGGTCGGTGTACTTTCCGATCACCTTGCCGTCTCTGGCGCTGCCGACAAAGACAGCCTTGTACTTGTAGGTATCAACCGCGTAAAGCGTGTCATCCGGCAGAATCGTGATGCTGCTGTCGCCGTCGAAATGCTTTCCATTGGTCGAGAAAGTTGCCGTCCTGATCGAAAATCTGGATGCGATTGTTGGAACGGTCGGCGACAAAGACTCGCCCCTGGGAGTCAATTGCCACGAGAATGCGGGAGCTTGAACTCGCCGGGACCGATACCTTTCTTTTCCCCCAAAGCCTTGATGAATTTTCCGTCCCGTCGTATACTTCACTACCCGAGCGTTCACATGGCCGTCTGTAACGAAGATGTCGCCATTTCTGCCAAGGCAACGTCGGTTGGGCCGTTGGATACGTAGTCTCCTTCGCCAGCGATACCCTTTGTGCCAATGGTCATGAGGATCTTGTGGTTCGGGCTGAATTTATCGACCAGCTGGCCGCTCGTGCCTTCCTTGTTGTTCTGGCCATCCGTTACCCAGATGTTCCCCGCGCGGTCAAAGCGATCCCGTGCGGCCACACAAACATCCTGTCTCCCCAGGACTGCAGAACTGCCCGGCCGCATTGAGTTCAACGCTAGGCGGTTCAGCGCGGGTAAAAGCGAAAATGGTTCCTTTTGCGTCGGTCGCCATGCCCGACGTTTGTCCCCACTTCATGCCATTCGGCAGTTGCTGACCCCATCCGGGTACGCCCTTGTAATTATCCTGTGCCAGTACGTAAGGAGAAAGAAAACCGAGAGCGGCAATCACTGCCATCAGGACCCGGCATAGCAACTAAAAGCTTGGGCTGGAAATTGAGTGCACGCATCGGACGCCTCCGCCGAGATAATTTATCCCATTCATTCCATGCTGTTGAGGAGACCGGGCCGGCGGTGGCGATACGCTCTCATTGGAAAGGAAAGCACTTATGAACCTGCAAAAAGGCCCCGCAGACACCGAGAGCACTACGGCGTTATCCTTCCAATCACTCAGAACCGGCGCCAGGTTGCCAAAGTAATGATCGTTAAGTGCCTGAAGTGCCTGCTGGGCCTCGGCCGCATCTTCTAACTTAAAGGTCCGAGTAATGTGGACTTCAAGCCGCCTGCCATCGATCAATTCAGTTTGGCAAAGGTCTGCGGATCGGGCTCCCCGTTGTTGTACCCATGACCTTCACGCCGCCATGCGCCTGAGGAGCGTCCTCCGCATTTTGAATCTGAGCGTGAGACTCGACCACGCAAAGGTCAGTTTCGAGCGGTCTAAGGCGGCATTGGAAGAGTTTAGACGGGATACGAGGCTGGAAAGGGTCGCGCCTTCATCCGGGGATTACTCGCCGCGAATGTAACGTTGTCGCTAGTGAACAGCTGGCACTACAATAGACGTGAAACGATTTGTGGTCCCATGGTCGAGCTTTGGACGGAATGGGAAGGACAGCGTATTGATGGTTCTCACACGCTAAAGCAATATCTATCTGGCAACGCAGACCGCGCCGTCTTCCTCAGCGAAACAACTAATGAAAGCCAACAGCGAGCGGCGGTAAAAATCATCCTAGGCCACGCCGCGGCTACTGAGCGCCAACTAGAACTTTGGGAGGCTGCGGCCACTCTGTCCCATGCCCATCTGATTCGCATGCTAGCTATGGGGAAGTCGCAGCGCGGCGGCACGCCTTTCGTCTATCTAGTCACCGAGTACGCCGATGAGAACCTATCGCAAGTCATTCAAGACCGATCTCTCAGTGAAAAAGAAACGCACGAACTATTAGAACCGACGCTCGACGCCTTAGGGTATATCCATGGCCAAGGCTTCGCGCATGGCCACTTGAAACCCAGCAATTTCATGGGAGTCGATCGCTGCCTGAAAATTTCGAGCGATGGACTGTGCGTTTTTCGTGGATGCGACTATGCAGGTCGGGATTCTTATGCGCCGCCGGAGAGGAACCGCCATTCCGCAGCTGGCGACGTTTGGTCGCTCGGAGTGACGCTTGTCGAAGCCCTGACGCAACATGCGCCTGATTCCGATATGCAGGGCCAACCGCTTCTTCCTCCGACTCTTCCAGAGCCTTTTCGCGAGATCGCCCGTCACTGTCTGCAAATAGATCCGCAGGCGCGCTGGACGGTTTCCGATATTTCAGCTTCACTACGGCGGCCGACTCAAACGGCGCCAGAACAGAGCGCAGAGCGGTCACTTATCCTTTCGCCAAGACGGCTCTATCCATGGGCATTTGTAGCGCTGCTGGTTTTGTTGGCCATCCTGATATTGCCGAAACTATCCCACCGTCAGGCGGACAGCCCAACCGTTCCTCGAGATGTGGTTGTCCCGCAGCCAGTCCCGAAACCAAGCCCATCAATCGCATCTCCGCCAAAGGACATGAAAGAGCCGCCACCTACGGCCACTCCTCCACCTGCAGCCACTCCTATAGTTACGCAGGTAATCAGGCGAGTGTTGCCACAAATACCCGCCAAGGCAAGACACACCATCCAAGGTAAAGTGAGGATCGGCGTGCAAGTTCGGGTTGATCCATCGGGTCGCGTGACCGACGCCAAGCTCGATGTACCGGGGCCAAGCAGATACTTCGCTCAATTAGCACTTACGGCGGCGCGGCAATGGAGATTCACGCCCATACAAACCCCGGATCGCAGCATTACGAGAGAAATGACATTACGCTTCGAGATCTCCCGTACCGATACGAACGTCGCGATCGCAAGCGGGACTCATTAGAACCAAATCTAGCCAGGATGCCAAGAGCTCCCTGCGAGCAGTGGACTGCCGGACCTTGACTCAGAGCGGGACTCCTCGAAATGGCCCGATCGTCCGCATTAACGTACCTCATGCATTGCTGCCTCGTTGGTTGTTTCGTTGCTCGCGTTTCAGAATCCTCAAGTTCGAACTGCTGGGCGAACACACTGGTAAGCGGCGGGGCGTCTTTTTATGAGGCCGGTGAAAATCAAGGCACGCTTCCAAGCTTTTCTTGAAAGCAGTTCTGAGCGACTGATTGACTACTTTTACTTGATAGTTACCTTAGTGACGTTCCATAGAATTGCCGAACCAAGATACACTATGTTTGGGTCCTTGCAGCCGATCTCGTGGATTAGCCGGCCAGCATCGTCCTCTCCTCGACCCAGGCTTGTCTGCGCCCAGCCTACCACCTTGCCGCTGTCGAGATCGATCTTGTACAAGCGGCCGGACGTACCGTCGGAGCTAAAGATAAGTTGCTTGCCGCTGGCGTCGGCTTTTGGGATGCACAGACCCCAGGGCGCGCCTATGCCGGTGATAGACTTCTTGAAGTTGAGATTGTCGTCATATACCTGGATGCGGTGATTGTTGCGGTCAGCGGCGTATACATTGTCCTGATTATCGACCGCAACGCTGTGAACGATGTTGAACTGGTCGGGACCCGTGCCCCATGTACCTACCCATTTCAGCCAATGGCCGCCGGGTGCGATCTTCACCACGCGTGAATTGCCGTAGCCGTCAGTGACGAAGACATTGCCCGCAGAATCCCAGGCTACATCAGTGGGACGATTGAAAGTGCCCACCCCGCCGTCCGGATGCAGCCTCTTAACCATTTCCACAGGGTGTTCCTCCCGGCGCGCGGCGCCTTCATAGCCGCGGCCCTGCTTTTCGACGCTCGCTTCAAGATAATCGATCGCTTCTGGCGTGCGTCCGAATTGTTCGAGCGGAACCGCCTGCGGACTGTATTTGACGATCATGCCCGAGCCTTCGTCAACCTGCCAGACATTGTCGTTCTTGTCTACCCGGACCGAGTGAGCGAAGGACGCGGCGTAATTGTGCGGTCCCCATTCCTTAACGAACTTGCCGTTCTGGTCGAACTCCCACAGCATTGCCGCAGTGCCACCGCGGGCGATGCCCTGCGGATTCGTGCGGGAATAAACAAAAATGTGATTTTGGGAATTGATATCGACGCCGACCGTTTCGCCCATGGTCATGCCAGGAACGAGAAGCTGAAGCACTTCTTCCGTGTAGTTCAGCTTGGGAGTCTTTGCGTCCAGCGCATCCTGCTCGGCTTGTTGTTGCCCAGTGGAAATCTGCGCATAAGCATCCGTGAAACCACTAACCGCAATGAGCATTCCAACGAACAGCGTGGCAATTTTTTTCATCGTTCTCCTTTCCTCGTACCTCGTCATTGTTGCAAAACGTCATGCGCCTGGGAATCGCTGCTAAGACGTTTGGAAGCTCTTATTCGGAAGTCTAACCGGAACACAAAATAAACGATGCGATGAGACGGTTGCGACCATTAAACGGAAACCCTAGGGGACTGGCGACCAATACAGTCGCAACGGTTTGCCTCGCACTGCGAGCGCTAAGCCCAATGGGGATCTGAGGGTCTCCGCTGAAACGGCCTCGGAGTACCATAACACTATATAATCGGCAGCAATAAGAGGTTCGGGTGAAACTTGCATGTGTGTTCCATGTGTGTTCGTTGTAGCGGTTATCGCGTTGGGCACGGCCTCCGATGAACGAAGGCTGGATCGGTGCGACGGCCCGGGCGATTCGTGTTGCCCAGGTTTACATGATTCCGGCTCGTCGCTCTTAGTTCGAAGCGAGAGTGGAACGCGCGGTCGCGGCGCTGAAAAGGGCCACCCCTTCATCCACTGACGATCGTGCGATGCGTTTGCTCGCACTACGGTGGGGCGGGGCTCCGAAGGCAGATGTGCGCAGCGCGTCACGGGAGCTGCTGGATCTGCAAAGGCAGGACGGCGGGTGGTCCGGGAATCGTTATCTCAAATCGGACGCGTTTTCGACGGGTACGGCTCTCTACGCTTTGCACGAAGCGGGCACGACGGCGTCAGATCCGGTTTACCGGCGCGGCATCAGCTATCTTCTCTCGACGCAGTATCCAGATGGATCGTGGTACGTGAGAAGCCGGTCGTTCAAGTTCCAACCTTATTTCGAAAGCGATTTTCAGTTCGGCCGCGACCAGTGGATCTCGGCTGCAGCGACTGCCTGGGCCGTGATCGCGCTTGCTCCGGCGGTTCAGAAGACAAGGCCGGCTACGGCGGCATTGCGATAGGCGTGTACGCTAAACGACCGCTTAACAAACCGAGTTTTCGCCGCAAGCTCGACTTCTGAACTGTCACGACGCCGAAACCGTGCTAGCAAAGTAGTCCGTTATCGGAGATGTCATTAGTCGTCCCATGGCCGCCGACGGCGGCCACCTCGGAGCATGAAAATAAGTGTGCGGATGAGCATCGATCGCCTCCGTACTGGTGGCAAGACCCCGACGGCCCCGGATCAGCGATTGAGGCACGGACGTGGTATAGTGCGTGCTAACGAAAAAAAACGCAACTGAATCACAGGTTGTGCGCGCTATTGATGCACGGCGATGTAGAGCGTCTGCATCCCAGTCGTGCTACCCAGGTTGAATGCAAGTGGCACCAGATCGCTGTCCGGTGGGACCACGACATTGAATTGATATAGCCCGACAAACCCCGGCACCAGTCCGGCGTACGACACCTGCGCCGGTGTCTGGCCGAAGAGGATCTGAAGCGACGCTGCGATCTGATTGCTCTCGGTCACGATCTGGCCGGCCCCAATGCTGGGTGTCACTCCGCCGAAGCCAATGCCGTACAGCGTGACCGTTTCCCCGGGATGCGCAGGACGCGAAATCACCCCCGAAATCGCGCCTGTAGGAAGAATGTAGGTTGCGCCATCCGATAGCAGGGCGACCACGTATTGCTTGCCGCCGATCACGAACGCAGATGGCGCCAGCAGGCCTGGCTCGGTTGCGTTGACGGTCACGTCGAAGACCCGGCTGGTTCCGTTCGAGTTCGTCAGGACGACAGGAAGCGGTCCTCCGTTGGAGATATTCGAAGGCAGCTGTGCATTGACTTGGCTGGGGTTGGAGGAGATGTAGTCGATAAAGGCCTTTTGCCCGCCGATCGTGACCTGAACGCCGTCGAGCGAAGTGCGTTGTTCCCCATAAAATCGGAGCTTCCCCACTGGCGCGTATCGGACGCCAGATTCGAACCGTAAATCTCAACCCAGGTACCAGGCGCGACAGCGGAAAACCCGCCGAATGCCGAGGCGCTTACCACGGAGCTAATCGTCGGCGAAGGGGGACGTGGCGGACGGCCTTGAAATGCCCAGGTGTCGCCAAGAATTTACTATGTGCGACGTCGAAGACACCCGCTCCGGCGTT
>Ga0126373_10001256_pt1 | contig 17832 bp, 16 predicted proteins | sample PanSoiMetPlot_11_FD_92545 | JGI IMG/M metagenome (GOLD analysis project Ga0126373, IMG submission 92545) | Tropical forest soil microbial communities from Panama - MetaG Plot_11 | ecosystem: Environmental > Terrestrial > Soil > Tropical forest > Bulk soil | place: Panama | collected 2016-02-17 | reverse complement strand
TCATGCCAGTTGAACCCCGCCGGCCCCGTTTCCGAATGATCTTGACACGTTCTTAACGCCCTGGCGGGGCGTCTTCACGCCGCCTTTGCACCCGGGGATACTGACGTGGTGGCGCCCAACATCTCGGTACCAGGCTGCACGTTCTGCGAAGTCGTCGCGGGGCGGCTGCCGTCCAGCGAGCTCTACGCCGACGATCTGGTCCTCGCCTTTATGGACATCAGGCCGATCAACACTGGCCACCTGCTGGTCGTGCCGCGCTCGCACGCCCCGGAGCTCGCCTACCTCCCGGAGGCGACGGGGAGCGCCATGTTCACGACCGCCCAGCGCATGGCGGCCGCGTTGCGCGGGTCGGGGGTGCCGTGTGACGGCATCAACTTCTTCCTCGCCGATGGCGCAGTCGCTGGCCAGGAGGTCGACCATGTCCACCTGCACGTGATACCGCGCTTCGCCGATGACGGGTTCCACCTCAGTGCCACGTTCCTGGGACCGGACCGGGTGGACCTGGACCTGACGGCACAGCTAATCCGCGCCGCACTCGATCAGCTGGCCGGCTAGCGAGCCGGCAGCGGCAAGGCACGTGGGCACCGACACAGCAGCTGCAGTTGCGGACCCCGGCGCGGGCACCGGTGGTCCGGACCGCTTGCCGCCGCTGGCGCTCGCGCCTGTCCTGGGTATCGCCGGTGCGCTCATGGCCATCATCGCCGTCGTTGCCGGCAAGTACGGATATCACCGCGACGAGCTGTACTTCATTGCCTGCGGCCAGCATCTCGCCTGGGGTTATGCCGATCAGCCGCCGCTCGTGCCGCTGGTCGCCAGGCTGATGACCGACCTGGCCCCCGGATCGCTGGTGGTTCTTCGATTGCCATCGGTGCTAGCCGCTGGCGCCCTGGTGCTAGTGACCGGCCTGCTGACACGTGAGGTTGGCGGCGGGCGGACCGCTCAGGCGCTGGCTTGCGGGGTCATAGCCGTCGCGCCGATAGCCGACGGGGCAAGTCACCTGCTCAGCACCACCACGTTTGACCTGCCGCTGTGGGCGACGTTGCTCTGGCTGCTTGTCCGGATACTGCGGACCGGGAACCAGCGGCTCTGGCTGGCTGGTGGCCTGGTCGCGGGCGTCGCTTTGCTGGACACCGATCTGGTTGCCTTCCTGGTCCTCGCCGTGGTCGTCGGCCTCGCTGCGGTCGGGCCACGCACGCCACTGCGATCCGGCTGGTTCTACGCAGGCGGCATCGTTGCGCTCGCGCTCTGGGCGCCGTATCTGATGTGGCAAGAACGGCATGGCTGGCCAGAACTAGCCGTGGCGCACTCAATTGCGACAGGCGGCTCGGGGACGTCGGCGCCCTGGTGGCTCATAGTTCCCGAGCAGTTGGTCCTCGTCCCGCTGTACTTCTCGCCGATCTGGATCACTGGCCTCATCCGGTTCTTCCGCGATCCCGGCCTCCGCTGGGGCCGCGCCATCGGCGCGGCGTATCCGATCCTCGCGATGGAATTCATGGCCGGTGGCGGGAAGCCCTACTACCTAGTGGGTTTCGTGCCGGTGCTACTGGCGGCTGGTGCGCAACCGGCGGTGGACTGGTTGCAGCGCGCTCACTCGAGGCTCCGCCACCGACTCCTACTGGCCGCGCTTGTGCTCAGCATGCTCGAATTGCCCATCACGCTGCCGATCGTGCCGGTTGGCGACGTGCACAAGACACCTATCGTGGCGCTGAACTACGACGCCGGCGAGACGATCGGTTGGCCTGACTTCGCGGCCGAGATCGCTCGCGCGTACCGATCGATCCCGCCCGGCCAGCGCTCTACGGCAGCGGTACTGACCAGCAACTACGGGGAAGCGGGCGCGGTGGACCGCTACGGGCCGGCGGACGGGCTACCCCGGGCATACAGCGGCCACAACTCGTTCTGGTACTGGGGGCCGCCGCCCGCGTGGGCCACGAGCGCGGTCGTCGTTGGCTACAGCCGCGCTCAGCTCGGCTTCTGCGGGAGCCTTCGGTTGGCGTTGAGGCTCAACAACCACCAGGGCGTCAGCGACGACGAGCGGGGCCAGCCGGTCTGGATCTGCACGCGGCTAACGCGGAGCTGGCGCGCGCTGTGGCCGTCGCAGCGTCACCTCGGCTAGCTGGGCGGCTTGGGCGGCAGGCCCGGGTCAGCCATCGGCGGCAGGCCCGGGTCAGCCATCGGCTGCAGGCCCAGGTCAGCGACCGGCGGCAGGCCCGGATCAGCCATCGGCTGCAAGCCTGGACCAGTCATCGGCTGCGGGCCAGGACCAGCCGTGCTGCTCATGCCAGCGCTTAGGGGTCGCTGTTGCCTGCGCGCAGGCTGTTGGCGGAACGAGTCCACGATGAGCCACACCGGCAAGAGGAACGCGTAGAAGAACACAAAATACGTGCCGCCGCCGAAGATGAACGTTAGGTAGAAGCCGTAGGCGAAGTACCCGATGCCGATGATGGCTCGCCAGATCCGGCGCTGCGTTGTCTGGTTCTTCAGAACAGCGATCAACAACAACGCCACGCCGCTGAACATCAGGAACACGCAGTACCAGGAGAACCCGGCGTGGTGCGCGAAGTCGAGATTTCCCATTCCGCTGACTCCCGCCAGACTCGGCAGCGCCCCGGTTGGACAACCGCCTAATGAAGCGAGACGAGAGTAGCGGTGATCATAGGTCCGCGTAAATATCGACACTTCCTGGTCTCGATTGGCGCGCCATGAGGCCCTCCGCGCTGTGTGACGAAGCAGCCGATCCCGTTCTGATCGTCGTGTGTCAGGCCTCGACGGGCGTTGCCTCTCCCGGCACCACCAGGGTCTCTTCCTTCGCGCCTTCCCCCTGGATACGGAAGAACAGCCAGTACAGCGCTGCGGCCAGCACGAAACCGACTTCGAAGGTGAGGTCCCCGAACGCCGGGTGGTGCGTAGGAACCACGCCGGTGTAGTCGGTCTGGTTGGCGAAGAGCAAGATCGACACCCCCATGGCGATTGCCATCGCGGCAAATCCGGCCCACGGGTTGTGCTTGCGGTCGAACAGGAATCCGGCCACGTTCTTTCCCCGTCGCAGCAACTGGTCGGCGAAGAACACGCCTAGCCAGGGGCCGATCCAGTAGGCGATGACCAGCAGGAAGTTGTTGTACTTGGTGCCGGCGTCGCTGAGGCCCGACAGCGCCAGGAAGAACCCGGCGACGCCGAACACGATGGCCACGATGGCGCGGCGCAACGTTAGTGGCAGCTTGATGCCAAGGGCCAGGAACGACATCGAGCCGGAGTACACGTTCAGCGCGTTCGCGCAGACCGCCCCGAGCGCGATCGCCAGCAGGGTGACGTCGCCGATCCACGTGGGCAGGTGGCTGACGAAGCCGGCCGTCGGGTTGGCTTGGTACTTGGCGACATTCGTGATGGTCGCGGCGGCCGCGCCGACGACTTCGAGTGCGACACACGAAATGAAAACCCCGAGACCGGCCCACAGGCCGGTCGCCTTGGTGTTCGTGGTCTTCGGCAGGTAGCGCGTGTAGTCGCTGGCATACGGGTTCCAGCCGGCGGCGTACCCGAAGGCGGCGCCGAACGTGATCAGCCAGCCGCCGAGCGACCCGCCCGAGAACGCTGCGGCGTGGGCGCCGGGGTGCGATTTGGTGAAGATGACGGCCGAGGCGATCACGAAGATGACGACCAGGACGGGGAACGCCCACCGCTCGAAGGCGTGCACCAGGTTGTGCCCGAAGAAGGCGACCCCGAGTTGCACGATGACGATGATCAGCAGGCAGAGTTTGGTGTTCCAGCCGAGCAGGGCGTTCAGGGCGAATGCGCCGCTGACGCTATTGACCGCGAACCAGCCGACGCCAGCCACCAAGGCGTTGATGCCGGCCGGCAGAATGTTGCCCAGCCGGCCGAAACCGATCCGCGACAGCACCATCTGCGGGACGCCGAACAGTGGCCCGCGCGCAGCCAGCGCACCCATCGACACCGAACCGAGAGCCGTGCCGAGGACGATGGCGAGGGTCGCCATCCAGAACGACTGGCCGAAGTACCACACGCCCAGGATGCCGACGAAGATCGTCGCGAACTCCATGTTCGGTGACACCCAGGTCCAGAACTGCTGGTGCGGCTTGCCGTGCCGCTCGCTAAGCGGGATGTACTCGGCCCCGCCCGGCTCGATCGTCGCAATCTTGTCGCCATAAGTGCCGTCGCGAACGTCGGCCTCGATCACCGCGGTGCCGCCCGCTGTTGTGGTCTCGGTCACTTCCTGTACACCCCTAAAGTAAGCGTGCGCGCCTGACGGGTAGCTTGAACTGCCTGGGCCCAGTGTGACCCACCCTCCCTCATGTGCAACAGACGGCGCGCCACGCGCGATTCCGGCACTTCTATGTCGATTGCGCCGCAGGCCCCGCTGGCCCGTGCAAGGTGACCAAGACCACACGTGGCCGGCCACCCTGTCGAGCGGCCGGCCACGTGGTTATGGGCTGTTTGGTATAGCTGCCGGGCTACGTGCCCGTCGGCGCGGTGCAGACGGCGCCGCGGTCGGCGCCAGACACGAGCGCGGCATACTTGGCGAGCGCGCCGCTGGTGTAATTCGGCGCCGGCCGCTTCCACTCCGCGCGCCTGCGGGCGAGCTCAGCGTCGTCGACGAGAACGTCGAGGCGCCGCTCCACCACGTCCAGGACGATCTTGTCACCGTCGGCAACGAGGGCCATGGGGCCGCCATCCCACGCCTCAGGCGCGACGTGGCCCACGCACGCACCGTAGGTAGCGCCGGAGAACCTGCCGTCGGTGAGCAGCGCGACGTCCTTGCCGAGGCCCGCACCCTTGATGGCCGCGGTGACAGCCAGCATCTCCCGCATGCCGGGACCACCCTTCGGGCCCTCGTTCCTGATGCACAGGACGTCGCCCTTGCGGACGTTGCCGGCAGTGACGGCCTCGAAGCAGTCCTCCTCGCGCTCGAAGACGCGCGCGGTGCCTTCGAAGCGCAGCGTCTCGATACCGGGGGTCTTGACGACCGCGCCGTTCGGGGCGAGTGAGCCGCGCAGGATCGCCAGGCCGCCGTCGGGCTTGAACGGATCCTTGACAGAACGCACGACCTTGCCGTCCGGCTCGAAGGCATCGGCGACATTATCGCCGAGCGTGCGGCCGTTGACCGTCAGCGCACTGCCGTCCACCAGCCCCGCGGACAGCAGCTCCTTCAAGATGACGGGAACGCCGCCGACTCGGTCCAGCTCGCTCATGATGAATAGGCCCGACGGGCGCATCGAGGCGATGACCGGCGTCCGCCGGCTGATCTCGTCGAAGTCGTCCAGGCTGAGCTCGACCCCGGCCTCGGTGGCGATCGCCAGCAGGTGCAGCACCGCGTTCGTCGAGCCGGCCGTCGCCATGACGACCGTGGCGGCGTTCAGGAACGCTGTCCTCGTCATGATCTGGCGTGGTCGCAGCCCGGTCGCCAGCGCTCGCACGACGGCTTCGCCGGTACGCCGCGCGAGATCGGTGCGCTCCGCCGAGACTGCAGGTGCGGACGCCTCGCCCGGCAGCGTCATGCCCAGGGCCTCGGCACACGCCGACATGGTGTTGGCCGTGTACATGCCCGCGCACGAGCCGGCGCCAGGGCAAGCGGCCCGCTCGACCGCGAGCAGGTCGGCGTCCGTCATCGTGCCGGCGGCGTGCTCGCCGACGGCCTCGAACACGTCCTGGATCGTTACCGACTTGCCACGGGCCCAGCCGGGCAGGATGGTTCCGCCGTAGAGGAATGCCGATGGGATGTCTAGTCGCGCGCAGGCCATCAGCATGCCGGGCAGCGACTTGTCGCAGCCGGCGATCGTAACGAGGGCGTCGAACTGCTCGGCATTCACCATCAGCTCGACCGAGTCAGCGATGATTTCGCGACTCACCAGCGACGACTTCATGCCCTCGGTGCCCATGGAGATGCCATCGCTGACCGCGATCGTGCCAAACTCCAACGGCACGGCACCGGCCTGCCGAACGCCCTCCTTCGCCGCCGCAGCCAGTCCGTTGAGGTGGACGTTGCAGGGCGTCACCTCATTCCAGGAGGACGCGACAGCAACCTGCGGTCGGTCCAGGTCATCCTCCGATAGTCCGACGGCGCGCAGCATCGCGCGGGCGGCCGCGCGGGACGGCCCTGTCGTGAGCGGACCTGACCGCGGCCTTGGCAGTGCGGGTTGGGCGGGATGGGAAGAGGGTTGGGCGGGATGGGAGGGTGGGGTGAGGTGGGACATTAGACAGCCTCCGAAATCTCCTCGGCGAGCGGCTCGGCGCCGGCTCGCAGCAACCCAAAGACCACGCCATCGGTCAGCGCCTCCCACGACGCCGTCACGATGTCATCGGACACGCCGACCGTCGTCCACTCCCCCTCGGCGTCGGCCGAGGTCAGCATCACCCGGGTGACCGCGCTTGTGGCGGCCCGGCCGTCCAGGATGCGGACCTTGTAGTCGACGAGGTGGATGCCCGCTAGCTGCGGATACACCTCTGCCAGCGCGCGGCGCAGCGCCTGGTCCAGCGCGTGCACCGGTCCGACGCCTTCGCCGACAGCAACCACCCGGTCGTTGGCGAGACGGAGCCGGACGATCGCCTCGCTGCGATCGGCGTCGCCAGCGCGCTCGATGACGACACGGTAGCCCTCGAGCTCGAACCATGTTGGCAGAACGCCAGCGCTCTTGCGTACGAGCAGCTCGAACGAGGCATCGGCCGCCTCGAATGCGTAGCCGCGGTGCTCGGCGTCCTTGACCAGCTCCAGTACCCGGCCGGCGAGCCCCGGGTCGCCCGACAGGTCGAGGCCGAGTTCGGCCGCCTTAGCCACGACATTGCTGCGGCCGGCGAGCTCGCTGACCAGCACCTGCGCCCTGTTGCCCACGGTGCCGGGATCGATGTGCGAGTACGCGTCGGGACGCCTGGCGATCGCCGACGCGTGCAGGCCGGCTTTCGTGGCGAACGCCGACGATCCAACGTAGGGCTGTCTGGCCTCGAAGGGCAGGTTCGCGACCTCCGCGATGGTCCGGGCCGTCGAAGCCAGCGCGCCAAGCCTGCCGGCCGGCAGCAGCTCATGTCCGCGCTTGAGTTCGAGGCTCGCGATGACCGCGAACAGGTCGGCGTTGCCGCAGCGCTCGCCGTAGCCGTTTGCGGCGCCCTGCACGTGCAGGCTGCCAGCGGAGACGGCGACGACCGAGTTGGCCACCGCGCAAGCGGCATCGTTGTGGAAGTGGACGCCGATCGCCGTACGCGACCTGTCGGCCACCTCAGCGACGATCCTGGCTACGTCGTCGGGCAAGGTACCGCCGTTGGTGTCGCACAGCACCAGCGTGTCGGCGCCGGCCTCGGCCGCCGCGGCCAGCACGTCAAGCGCGTAACTGCGGTCAGCCCGGTACCCGTCGAAGAAGTGCTCGGCGTCGAACACAACCCGCCGGCCCGCCGCCGCCATGTAGGCGACCGAGTCGGCGACCATCGCGATGTTCTCCGCCCTCGTCGTGCGCAGCGCCTCGTCCACGTGCAGCGTCCAGGACTTGCCGACCAGCGTCACGATCGGTGTCTCGGCGTCGAGCAGCGCGCGCAGGCTGGCGTCGTCCTCGACCTTGCGGCCCGGTAGCCGGGTGGCACCAAACGCCGCCAGCGTCGCGTGCTTGAAGTCGATCTTCTTGGCCCGCTCGAAGAACTCCGCGTCCTTGGGGTTGGACCCTGGCCAGCCGCCTTCGATCACATCGACGCCGAGTCCGTCGAGTGCGGCCGCCACGCGCAGCTTGTCGGCGACGGTCAGGTCGAGGCCGACCTGTTGCGACCCGTCCCGGAGCGTGGTGTCGTATATCTCAACCTTCGGTGTCGGCATCGTCGTCACGTCCCCCCTACCTGACCTACGCGGGCGAGCAGCGCCGTCTCCCAGGCTCGTGTGCTCGCCGGCGCTCCCTCGGCAAGCACCGCGTTCACGGCCGCGTCCAGGTCCGCCGCGGCGGCATCCTCGCCGAGATGGCCAAGCATCAGCCCGGCCGACAGCACGGCGCCGGCCGGATTCGCGAGGCCCTTCCCGGCGATGTCCGGCGCCGATCCGTGCACCGGCTCGAACACCGACGGCCCGGTCCGGTCCGGATTCAGGTTGCCGCTGGGTGCGTAGCCGAGACCACCGGTCAGGGCTGCGCCCAGATCGGAGATGATGTCCCCGAACAGGTTGTCCGTCACGATCACGTCGAACCGGGCGGGGTCGTCGACCATCCACAGGCACGCGGCGTCGACGTGCGCGTAGCCGAGCTGCACGCCCTCCTCGGCGGCGACCTGGGCGGCTATGCGGTGCCACAGGTCTCCGGCGTGCGTGAGCACGTTCGTCTTGTGCACGAGCGTCAAGCTGCCCTTCCGCCGCGCCGCGAGCTTGGCCGCGTACCGGACGCACCGCCGGACGCCTGCCCAGGTGTTCAGCGACTCCTCGGTTGCCGTCTCGAACTCGGTGCCGCGGTGCACGCTGCCGCCTGCGCCCGCGTACAGGCCCTCGGTGTTTTCCCGGACGATCACGAAGTCGAGGTCTTCCAGCTGATGCTTGCCGACAGCACCGCCGACACCGGGACGCAGTTTGGACGGCCGGAGGTTCACGTACAGGTCGAGCTCGAAGCGCAGCCGGAGCAGCAGCCCTCGCTCCAGCACGCCGGGCGGCACCTCGGGCGTTCCGACGGCGCCGAGCAGGATCGCGTCGGACTTGCGCAGCTCGTCGAGCACCGAATCCGGCAGCACCTCGCCCGTGGCCAGGTAGTGCCGGCCGCCGAGGCCGCAATGACGCCAGTCGATCGCGAAGCCGTGCCGCGCGCCGACTGCATCCACGCACGCGCGCGCGACGTCCGTTACCTCGGGTCCGACGCCGTCTCCCGGCAGATGCGTGACGACGTGAGCGCGCATCGGTTCCGCGGCTACGTCGCCCGCCGATACGTCGCTAGTTGCTGACTCACCAGGCATTACTCGTCCATCTCCTTCGCGGCCGAGTTCAGCCAGCTCATCATCTTGCGCAGCGGCTTGCCGACCTCCTCGACCTTCGCGGCCTTCGCCTCAGCGCGCAGCCTCTCGAAGTTGGGGCGGCCAGCGTCGTCCTCCGCCACCCACTCGCGTGCGAACTCGCCGGACTGGATGTCGGCAAGCAACTTCGCCATCGCGTCCCTGGTTGGCTGCCCGATGACGCGCGGGCCACGCGTCAGGTCCCCGTACTCGGCGGTGTCGCTGACCGAGTACCGCATCCAGCTCTCGCCGCCCTCGTACATGAGGTCCACGATCAGCTTCAGCTCGTGCAGGCACTCGAAGTAGGCGACCTCCGGCTGATAGCCCGCATTCACCAGCGTCTCGAAGCCCGCGTTCACCAGTGCGGTCACGCCGCCACAGAGCACTGCCTGCTCACCGAACAGGTCGCTCTCGGTCTCTTCCTTGAATGTGGTGACGAGCGCGCCTGCCTTCGTCCCGCCGATGGCGGCCGCGTACGACCTGGCCAGATCCCAGGCCTTGCCGGTGGCGTCCTGCTCGACAGCCACGAGGACGGGCGTGCCGTGGCCCTCCTCGTACTGCCGCCGGACGAGGTGCCCGGGAGCCTTTGGCGCTACCATCGCGACGTCCACGGACTCCGGCGGCGTGATGTAGCCGAAGTGGATATTGAAGCCGTGCGCGAAGAACAGCGCGTCGCCCGGCTTCAGGTGGGGCGCGATCGCCTCGGCGTAAAGCGTGCGCTGCGTCGTGTCCGGGGTCAGCACCATGATCACGTCCGCCCAGGCGCTGGCCTGCTCCGGCGTGGTCACCTCCAGCCCGGCGGCCTCGGCGCGCTTGCGGGACCGGGAACCCTCGGGCAGGCCGACTCGCACGTCGCAGCCGGAGTCCCGCAAGCTGAGCGCGTGCGCGTGGCCCTGCGAGCCATAGCCGAGCACGGCAATCTTGCGCGACTGAATCAGGCCGAGATCGGCATCGGAGTCGTAGTACACGGTGGCCATGTCGAAACGTCCTCTCGTGAACGATCTAGTTGCTGGGAACCGGGTTCAGGCTGCTGATCCGGCGTGATCAGGAATTGCGGTCAGCGCGGGACTGCCATCGGTGATGACACCAGCGCCGCGGGCGAGCGCGATCCGGCCGGTGCGGACCAGTTCGCACGTGCCGTACGCGTCGAGCATCGAGAGCAGCGCGTCGAGCTTGCCCGGGCTGCTCACGGCTTCGAGCACCAGAGTGGTGGGGCTCATGTCCACCACGCTGGCGCCGAAGACGCCCGCGACCTCTAGCAGCTGGCCGCGCAGCGCCGGATCGGCCCGGACCTTGATGAGCGCGAGCTCTCGCTCGACCGCTGCGCCGTCGTGCAGCTCCACGACCTTCAGCACCCGGACGAGCTTCTCCAACTGCTTGCTGACCTGCTCGACGGGTGTCGACGCGCCGTCGACCACGATGGTGATGCGGCTGACGCGCTCGTCGTGTGTCGGTCCGACTGCGAGCGAGGCGATGTTGAATGCGCGCCGCGAGAACAGGCCAGCGACGTGCGACAGCACACCGGGCTTGTTTTCAACTAGGACCGACAGCGTGTGCGTGGTCATCAGATCCCCATTTCCCGGCGCGTCGCCGCGCGCTGCTCTTCGGCGCTGAACTCAGGGCCGAGCACGATCTCGTCGTTTGGCCGGCCGGCGGGCACCATCGGGAACACGCCTTCCCGGTCGTGCGTACGGAAGTCGACGACCACCGGCACGTCCGTGCGGGTTAGCGCCTTGTCCAGCACCGTGTCCACCTCGTCGGGCCGTTCGCAACGCAGCCCGACGCAGCCGTAGGCCTCGGCTAGCTTCACGTAGTCAGGAATTGCGGTGCCGAGCTCGACCGAGGAGTACCGCTCGTCGTAGAACAGCTCCTGCCACTGCCGGACCATGCCGAGAAAGCCGTTGTTGAAGATCAGCACCTTGATCGGGATCTTCTCGATCGCGCAGGTGGCAAGCTCTTGGGCGGTCATCTGGAAGCAGCCGTCGCCGTCGATAGCCACAACGAGCTCACCGGGGCGACCGACCTGCGCACCCATGGCGGCGGGAACGGCAAACCCCATGGTTCCAGCGCCGCCGGAGTTGATCCAGCTACGCGGCTTCGTGAACGAGTAGTGCTGGGAAGCGTGCATCTGGTGCTGCCCGACGCCGGCCACCACTATGGCGTCGCCGCCGGTCATGGCGGATAGCCGCTCGGTCACGTACTGCGGCTTCAGCGGACCGTCGGCGTGATGGCTGTAGCGCAGCGGGAACTGACGCTTCCACCCATCCAGGATCGACAGCCAGTCCGCGGTGTCCGGGCGGCTGCCGCCGTCGCCGACGGCCACGGCGAGCGCGTCGGCCAGGCCGGCCATGGTCAGCCGGAGGTCGCCGGCAATCGCGACGTCGGGCTTGCGGTTCTTGCCGATCTCGGCCGGGTCGATGTCGGCGTGCACGATCCGGGCGCGCGGCGCGAAGTCGGCCAGCTTGCCCGTCACCCGGTCGTCGAACCGGGCGCCAAGGGCGACGATCAGGTCGGCCTCCTGGAGCGCGGCCACTGCCGGGTACGTGCCGTGCATGCCCGGCATGCCGAGCGCGAGCGGGTGGGTGTCCGGGAACGCGCCGCGCGCCATGAGCGTGGTGGTGACCGGTGCCTGGCTCAGTTCGGCCAGGCGGAGCAGGTCGGCGTGCGAGTCAGACTTGATCACGCCGCCGCCGACGTAGAGGACCGGCCGCCTGGCCTGCAGGAGGAGCGAGATGGCCGCGCGGATCGCGGCTTCGCTCGGCGGCCCGGGCACCTGGTACCCAGGCAGGTCCATTGCTGGCGGCCACTCGCCGTCGGCCGTTCGCCACGGCGCGGTCGCCTGTTGCACGTCCTTGGGGACGTCGACGAGCACTGGGCCCGGCCGGCCGGTGGTCGCGATGTGAAACGCCTCCGCGATCGCGGCCGGTATCCGCTCGACGTCCGTCACCAGCTCGTTGTGCTTCGTGATCGGCAGGGTGATGCCGGTGATATCGGCCTCCTGAAACGCGTCCGTGCCGATCAGGCCGGTGCCGACCTGGCCAGTGATGGCGACGATCGGGACTGAGTCCATGTACGCGTCGGAAAGCGCAGTGACGAGGTTGGTCGCACCTGGGCCGCTGGTCGCCATGCAAACCCCTGGCCGGCCCGTCGCCCAGGCGTAGCCCTCGGCCGCGTGCCCTGCGCCCTGCTCGTGGCGGACGAGTACGTGGCGAAGCGAGGAGGACAGCAGCGGGTCATAGGTCGGCAGGATCGTTCCACCAGGAAGACCGAAGACTACTTCGACGCCTTGCTGCTCGAGACTGCGGACGAGTGCCTGGGCTCCGGTGAGCTCTTGCACGACTTGCTCCTTCGGTGTGGTACCGCTGTGGCAGTGCTGTCTGGGTGGGGCCCTGCGTCCGCGCCGTTGCGTCCAATGGGGTGCTCCGGTCCAACAAAAAACCTCCCTGCCGGCTGGCAAAGAGGTGGTAGCGCGAGCCCGGAGCGGGATCGCGCTACGTGATAATAAGTACGAGGTGCCTGAGTAGGCGGCTCACGACTAGATACCTGCCTGTGCTATCGCGGCTGTCTGACCGCGGTGATCGCGGATTACGGTCCCGTACACAATAGCGCACTTGCGGAGCGCACTCGCCTACTCGGCCCTAACTTTGGGTAGCCAGTCCGGACGATCCGCCTCGTAGGCCTCGATGGATGTGTCGTGCCGGAGTGTCAGCGCGATGTCGTCCAGGCCTTCAACCAGCTGCCACTGGGCGAAGTCAGACAGCTCGAAAGTCTCGGTCAGGCCAATCGCCGGGATGTTCACGGTCCGCGCGGCTACATCCACGACCGTCTCGGCATGCGGGTCCGCGGCCAGCGCCCCGAATATCCGCTCAGCGGCCTCGTCGCTCACCCGCGCCGGAACGACACCCGAGTTGATGCAGTTATTGCGGAAGATGTCGGCAAAGCTCGGTGCCACGACCGCCCGGAAGCCATAGTCCTGCAGTGCCCAGACGGCGTGCTCGCGGGACGATCCGCAGCCGAAGTTGGCGCCGCTCACCAAGATCTTCGCCGTGTCGGCACCAGGCTGGTTGAGGACGAAACTCGGGTCGGTCCGCCACGCGCTGAACAGGCCATCGGCAAACCCCGTCCGCCCGACCAGCTTGAGCCAGGCGGCCGGGATGATCTGGTCGGTGTCGACATCGCGGCGGTTCAGGGCGACCGCGCGGCCCGATATCTGCTGTACGGCTTCCATCACAGGTCTCCAGGTGCGCTGAAGTGTCCGGCTACTGCGGTAGCCGCCGCGACCGCGGGCGAGACGAGATGCGTCCGGCCGCCTGGTCCCTGCCTGCCTTCGAAGTTCCTGTTGCTCGTCGAGGCCGAGCGTTCGCCTGGGGCCAGGATGTCGCCGTTCATGCCCAGGCACATCGAGCAGCCGGCCGACCGCCACTCAAACCCCGCGTCGATGAAGTACTTGTCCAGGCCCTCGGCCTCGGCGGCGGCCTTGACCCGGGCCGATCCCGGTACGACCATCGCGCGGACGCGCGGATGCACCGTGCGGCCGCGCACGACCTCGGCGGCCTCTCGCAGGTCCTCCAGGCGGCCGTTGGTACACGACCCGATGAAAACCGTGTCGATGCCGATGTCCCGGATCGCCGTACCAGGCTTCAGGTCCATATAGGTGAGCGCGCGCTCGGCGAGCTGCCGCTGTGAATCGATCGCCAGGGTGGCCGGGTCCGGCACGACGTCATCGATGGACACCGACTGGGCCGGGTTGGTGCCCCAGGTCACCGCCGGTCGCAGCGCCGCGGCGTCGATGGTGATCTCGTGGTCGAACTGCGCACCCGGATCGGTGGCCAGGCTGCGCCAAAAGTCCAGCGCGTTCTCCCAGTCCGCGCCCTGCGGGCTGTACTTGCGCCCCTCGAGGAATGCGAACGTGGTGTCGTCGGGTGCGATCATCCCGGCTCTGGCACCGCCCTCGATGGACATGTTGCAGACGGTCATCCGGCCTTCCATCGACAGCGCCCTGATGGCCGGGCCGCGGTACTCAATCACCGAGCCCACGCCGCCGCCCGTGCCGAGGGTCCGGATGATGCCCAGCACAAGGTCCTTCGCCGTGCACCCGGGCGGCAGTTCACCTGTCACATTGACCGCCATGGCGGCCGGCTTGACCTGTCGCAGCGTCTGGGTCGCGAGCACGTGCTCGACCTCGCTGGTACCGATGCCGAATGCCAGGGCGCCGAACGCGCCGTGCGTGGACGTGTGGCTGTCCCCGCACACCACTGTCATGCCTGGCTGAGTGAGGCCGAGCTGCGGGCCGATCACGTGCACGATGCCCTGCTCAACGCTGCCGAGAGCGTGCAGCGTGATGTTGTGCTTCGCGCAGTTGTCGCGCAGCCGGGCGATCTGCTCGGCCGCCATCGGGTCCTCGATCGGCTTGTCGATGCCGATCGTCGGCACGTCGTGGTCCATGGTCGCCAGGGTGAGGTCAGGCCTTCGCACTTCGCGGCGTGCCAGGTCGAGCCCTTCGAATGCCTGCGGCGATGTCACCTCGTGTATCAGGTGCAGGTCGATGTACAGAAGCACCGGCTCGCCCTCGGGGCTTGCCACCACGTGGCGGTCCCATACCTTGTCGAACAGGCGTTGTGCTGTCATCTCCGCCCCGATCCTCGTGCTCTCGCTCTGGCCAGCCCGCCGCCGGGTAGGGATACCCCGAGACTCCTGGATCACTACGGTAGCGCCCGTCTCAAATAATGAGATAGCGTATTCAGAATATGGACAGCGTACCCGAATCCAAAAGCAGCGCCACTCGAATCACCGGAGTCGGCGTACTGGACCGCTGCGTTGGGCTGCTTGACCTGCTCGCGGACTGTCCGCGGTCGCTGCGCGCGCTAGCCGATGCCAGCGGCCTGCCGCGGCCGACCGCGCACCGCCTGCTCGTAGCGCTCGAGGCGCACCGGCTGGTCACCAGGGACCAGGCGGGCACCTTCCGGCTCGGGCCGCGGCTGACCGAGCTCGCGGCGGTGGCTGGTCCCGAGCTCGACCTCGCCAGCGTGGCCGGCCCGGTACTCGACCGTCTGCACCAGGCCAGCGGTGAGAGCGTCCAGCTGTATGTGAGGTCAGGAGATCACCGGCTGTGCATTGCCGCGCGGGACGCCGGCACCGGCCTACGCGACAGCGTTCCCGTTGGTGCCCTGCTGCCGCTCGACGTGGGATCCGGCGGCAAGGTGTTGCTCGCCTGGTCGCCGGACGGCGGCCGTCGGCTGCAGCCAGCCGAGCTTGCCGCCATTCGCGAACGCGGCTGGGCGGCCAGCGTCGCCGAGCGGGAGCCGGGAGTGGCCAGCGTCAGCGCTCCGGTCTTGCGCGACGGGGCGCTGCTCGCCGCGCTGTGCGTCTCCGGTCCCGTGAGCCGGCTCGGTCAGTCGCCGGGCCGCAAGCTAAGCCCGATCGTCGTCGCCGCCGCCACTGACCTTTCGGCGGCGCGCTGATCGACACGACCGCCCCATCAGGCTGAATTTGTCTGCGCCGCAATGATCGCGGCGTGCCTACGGCGTCGTCAAGCTGCGGGCTCGTCGGCCAGGTACGGCGGCGCGGGCTCGTACTGGATGTAGCGGCGGACCGTCCGGGCGTGCTCGCGCCCGTGCAGCCTGCCGATCAGCCACAGTGCCATGTCGATACCGGCGGAGACGCCCTGACTCGTCACGAGCTTGCCGTCGACCACGTACCGGGCGTCGCGCACCACGGTGACGTCACCGCGGGCGGCCAGGGTGTCCTCGAACGCAAAATGAGTAGCCACTCGACGACCACGGGCCGGGCCTGCCTCGTGCAGCAGCAGGGCGCCGGTACACACGCTGGTGGTCCACGCCGTCTCCTCCGACACCGAGCGGATCCAGTCGATGACCGCCGGATTGCTGACCTCGCGCCTGGTTCCCTGGCCGCCCGGGATCAGCAGCACATCCAGCGGCGGATGGCTCTCCAGCGTGTGGTCAGGCACAACCCGCATGCCCTTGGCGCACCGGACCGGATCAGCGCGCTCGGCGATCAGCACGGCGGCGTCGGCGTTCTCTCGCACCATGCTCGAGGCCGTAAAGACCTCCCATGGCCCGGCAAAGTCGAGTTCCTCTGCGCCATCGAAGATCAGCAGTCCATAAGTCGTCATGGATCAACCATCCCCGCCCGGCCACGATGGCGTCAATGACGGGTATCCCACCATTCCTGCCGCGGCACTTCCGGCCCGTACAGCGTGGTTGCCTACCTACTGCTGCTGTTTCCGCAGTGGGTAGGCAACCACGACGGTGGGGCTGCGAAGTTGATCAAGCCAGCGGGTGCATCCATCCGTACCGGTCCGGCCTCCGGCCGTACTGGATGCCGACGAGCTCGTCGCGAAGCATCGCCGTGACCGGGCCGGCGGCCCCGTCCGCGACGGCCCAGTCGCTGCCGGCGCTTCGGGCGGCACCGATCGGCGTGATGACGGCGGCCGTCCCGCAGGCGAAGACTTCGGTGATCTCGCCCGTGGCGCAGCCGTCTCTCCAGTCGTCCGCGGAGATCCGGCCCTCGAATGCTGGGACGCCGAGGTCCGGCCCGAGCTTGAGCAGCGAGTCCCGGGTCATGCCGTGCAACAGTGACCCGGTCGTAGCGGGCGTGAGCATCCGGGCGTCAGCACCCGATCCGTACACGAACCAGATGTTCATGCCGCCCATCTCCTCGACCCAGCGCCGCTCGGTCGAATCCAGCCAGACAACTTGGTCACAGCCGTGATCGATGGCCTGCTGCTGCCCCGCGAACGCGGCTGCGTAGTTGCCCCCGCACTTGGCCTCGCCCGTGCCACCGGGCGCCGCCCGGCTGTAGTCCTGCGACAGCCAGACTGTGACGGGCTTGACCTCGCCGCCGAAGTAGCCCGACACCGGCGACGCGATGACGGCGAACAGATATGAGGACGCCGGGCTGTTGACACCGAGGCCGATCTGGGTAGCGATCATGAACGGTCGCAGGTACAAGCTGTGGCCCTCGGCCGCCGGGACCCAGGCTCGATCTTGCCGTACGAGCAGCTCGATGGCGCGGACGAACAGCGACTCGGGTAGCTCTGGCATCGCGAGTCGAGCAGCGGAGCGATTCAGCCGCGCCGCGTTCGCGTGCGGCCGGAAGACTGCGACGGAGCCGTCAGCCTGGGTGTACGCCTTCAGGCCTTCGAAGATCTCCTGGCCGTAGTGAAACACCTGAGCGGCCGGGTCGAGCGTCAGCGGCCCATAAGGCTCGATGCGTGCGTCGTGCCAGCCGGCCTCCTCCGACCATCGGATCGTGGCCATGTGGTCGGTGAATACGCTGCCGAAACCCGGAGCTACCAGCAGCTGCGCCCGGCGGTCCGAGGGGACAGGGGCGGTGCTGGCGCGGATATCGAACTCAAGCTCCTGGTTCGGGCTGGCATTCATGGCTGACGTTCCTCCGGATTCTCAGGTGCGCGGCATCAGGTGGCTGAGTGACATCAGTGATTGAGCGCTATCAGTTATCGGTGATGGTGACGCTGTCGCCGCCGTTGTCCCGGCGGTCCATGGCTTCTTGGACGGCCTCCTGCGCGCGCCGCCGGGCGCGGGCTGCGGACTCGGTCTCTGCTGAGGTGGGTGTTCGGCTGGTCCTGGACATCTGCGTTCTCCTCGCGGGCTTCCTGTGTCTGTATAGGCAGACCAGCTGAGGCGTACCGCGAGATTCCGGCGAGTCATCGCGTGGCTGGCGCCATGCCTTCGCGAGGTGGCGTCCCGCCCGCCGAGATGAGGAACAGCCGATAGGCGGGCGATGCGAAGCGACGTGGACCCGGAATGCAATACGGCCAGCGCCTCACCCCCGTAGCGGGTCGCCGGCCTGCCGTGATCAGGTCCCGCTACGGCTGCTAAGGATGAGTACGAAGCGCCG
>Ga0126373_10001255_pt1 | contig 17835 bp, 14 predicted proteins | sample PanSoiMetPlot_11_FD_92545 | JGI IMG/M metagenome (GOLD analysis project Ga0126373, IMG submission 92545) | Tropical forest soil microbial communities from Panama - MetaG Plot_11 | ecosystem: Environmental > Terrestrial > Soil > Tropical forest > Bulk soil | place: Panama | collected 2016-02-17 | reverse complement strand
GCTCGCTCACGGGAGCCTCAGTGTCCTAGCCTCGCTGATAGGCTTCTAAGGTCCAGGCATCTTCTTGGGGCGATAGCACGTGACGCAAGACGTATATGTTGCCATCATCGGCGTGGACCTTAAAGTAAGAGTTCCGATAGATCGTGCCCGCACCAGCCGCTATGGCACACGCTGGTCCCTGAGTATGATCATTCTCGTAGATTCCGGCGCCCCGCTCTGGCGTCACACTCGGAGAAACCATTTCAAGCAGGTTGAACCGGGATGCCACCTGAAATAGCGAACCGGCAAACGATTCGTCTAAATGCAAAGGTTGAACGTTAGCCACCACTTCGCGGACAGATACCTTGCCAACGTCATGTGTACTCGATAGAACACATTCTCGCAATTCCGCCAATGACGGTGTTTCCAATCGGCCGCAAACCATTACCTTTCCGTTTACGAGGGATTTCAACGTTTCGCCGCTAACGCTGATATTCCTCGCGAACCTGCTGCGGAGATCCTTCGCGGAAGCCTGTTAAAGCCTCGAACCACATCGTTCTTGGTGCCCTCGCGACATTCCAGCAAAAGCGCTACTCGAAGCGCGGACACGACACCTATACTGCAAGCGAATAAATTTTGTCGATCCGATCGCTGCGACCGCAAATCGTGTCAGTCTCCTACACGGATGTACGGCATCGTTTGTTCAAAAGCGCAGTATACTTGCCCTGAATGCTCGGCGCAATTGCTGGCGATATTATTGGCTCAATTTACGAAGGATACCCAATCAAGACTAAGGAGTTTCCACTGTTCGAAAGCCGATGCTGCTTTACGGACGACACCGTCTTAACAGTGGCTGTCGCCGACGCGATCATACATGGGACAAGCTATAGCGACCGATTGCGTGAGTACTATTGGAAGTACCCCGACGCCGGATATGGAGGATTCTTTCACAAGTGGGCACGATCGAATGAGCCAAAACCTTACGGAAGTTACGGAAACGGATCGGCTATGCGCGTTAGTCCAATCGGATTTGCTTTCGGAGATCTGGACGTGGTACTGGCAGAAGCAAAGCGCAGTGCCGAGATTACTCATGATCATCCCGAAGGCATTAAAGGCGCGCAGGCAGTTGCGGCTGCTGTCTTTCTAGCACGCACCAGCGTGAGCAAGATCGATTTGCAGAAGTTCGTCGAAGCAAGTTTCGGTTATGATCTCACAGGTAGGCTCGATCTTATTCGCCCAACCTACACGTTTGACGTTTCGTGTCAAGCTACAGTACCGGTGGCGATTCTCTGCTTTTTAGAATCGACGGATTTCGAAGATGCGGTCCGAAATGCTGTATCACTTGGCGGGGACAGCGACACAATTGCCTGCATCACTGGCGCTATCGCAGAGGCCTACTATGGGGAGATTTCTCAAGCGATCCGCAACGAAGTCATGAACCGACTTGACGCACCGCTGAAAGAGACGATCGAGGAATTTCATTCTGCTTTCCCCTGGCGGCCGGGAGTTTAGATGGCAGCCGAATCGGACATTGTAATGCGATTCGATGAGCCGCCGCCCATGCGCGAACCAAGTACTGGAGTTTCAGTTAGCGAGCGTGATCGCATCTGAGCGTTTGGAAGCGTCCTTTCGATGTAACGAGAGCGAGAGCCGTTTTGCGTACAATAACACGGCGCGAACTCCGCTTGGCTTCGCTGTGACTCGGTGGCATCCTTTGGCCAAATTGTCGGCTTTTTGGCGCATATTTCGGTGAGGGGGAGCCAGTCGTTATGGCTCACGCTTTAATGGCTACGATTGCGATCGGCGATGTCCACGGCAACGTGCGGGCCCTCGATGATCTTCTTGCGAGACTTGCCAGTAAGATTTTGCGGGAAGACACCCTAGTATTTCTGGGCGATTACATTGATCGTGGGCCTGAATCCAAGGCTTGCATTGCGCGCATTATGGATCTGCCGCGCTCGGCGCCGTTCAACGTTGTCACGCTGCTGGGAAATCACGAACAATGGTTACTACAGACCTATCGCGATCCCACATGGCATTCCTGGCTTCTTGGAATGGATGGCCTCACGACGATCCGCAGCGATTCGGCCGAAGCAGCGGACGCTCTCACCGCGGCAGTTGATCAACTCGGCTTCCGGATCGTACAGGACCGACTAGCTCTGCCTTATGAACTATTCCTTGATTGCGTTCCAACCGAACATCTGAAATTCCCTTTGTCGTTGAAGACGTACTGGAGAACCGCAGACGCAATATGCGTGCACGGCGGCCTGGATCCCGCTGTTGGCGCTCTGGAAGTACACCTACGGAGCACCTGATTTGGGGAACGGATGCTTTTCCGATCGAATACCGTGGCGTTGAGCCCGTCATTTAGGGCCATGCTAACAATCCAAGAATGGATGAGACGGGGTGGCCGCATCCGCGGATTGTTGGGCGGACTTACGGTCTGGACACAATCAGCGAGGGAGTACTCACCGCGCTCCGGCTGCCTGATGGTGAAGTGTTTCAGAGCCGACGGTGCCGATAAAACGTGATAACGGGCGATCAAAGTCGATCAAGTGTACACGACGCGAAGCATTGGAGCCGAATCGGTTCCAACTGAGGCAGGGGTAATCATCGCGTTCACTTCGTCCCGATTGGTGTGACTGGTGGTTTACGCAGCGCATCGTGGTACAGGCCGTCATCAAAACAACGAGCGACCTTGACCAGCCCCATCGTCTCTATCGAGCTACTGCGCGATCCATTTGTCGAGGCGTGAAGCAAATAGGTTCGCAAGATAGACGGTATTCTCATCCGGGCATGCCAGCGCGTGAATGGAGTCCAGGGTTCCTACCATTCGGCCGGGCCGACCAAAGGCGCCCAAAATCTTGCCGCTGAGATCCATCTTGTAAACCCTGCCCACGCTGCCCACAAACATAACCTGGGTGGGTCCCTTGGTAAGGCAGAGCGCCCAAGGCGCGGTCGGCAGTTCCCAAACCGCTTTCAGATTGCCCTCGCTATCAAAAGTCTGAATGCGGCTGTTGCCGCGGTCCGCGACATAAATTACGTCATTATTATCTACGACAAGACTGTGAGGTGTATTGAAGCTGCCCGGCTGGCCTCCACGCTCACCCCATGCCTTGACAAAGTTCCCGTCCTTGTCGAACTTGACAACCCGCGAATTGCCATATCCGTCGGAGACGAAAATGCTGCCATCCTTGCTCCATCCAACATCGGTTTCCTGATAAAAGGCGGTCTTGCCTCGCGCAGCGCGCTCAATGACGTGCGTCTGCCACGTCCAGGGCTCAGGGTTTGTTCCCAGAGTTCCTACTGTGCGGCCGTCGGAATCGAAGCGGTAAATAATGTCATCTGCCGCATCGACATACCAGAGATTGCCTTGCGGATCGAAGCGCACCTGATGGGCACCCGTGAACATGCCCGAGCCTTCACCCCAGGAACGTACAAAGGCGCCATCCGGGTTGAACTCCATTACCGGATGATAGCCGCGGTTGAGCGCGACAATATTGCCAGTGGGGCCGACGGCGACGCCGCTCACCCGTCCGAGGATAGAGTTGGCAGGATAGTGAAAGAAATTCGCCATCACGTGGAACGGCAGTTGCGGAATGTCCGCTGCGCCTTTTCGGGTCTGCGCATTACTAGGCGCGACCGCGCAAAGCGACATTGCTGCGGCGCAAACCGCTGACATCATGAAACGGGTCTTCATGGAGACCTCCTAGACTTGTGTTTATGGAAGCCAGCACAACCCGGTTGCAGATTTGTAAGCACCGCGAAACTGCCTCTGTGGGACGGGAAGACCGTTATCAAAATCCTCAAGCCGGAATCAGTCTTGACCTCCAGCGATTGATGTTATACCTAATCGGGTGATGATCGAGCCGCACTCTAGCGACAACGCGTTAAACCCTGGAGCGCGAATTCATGGTAGGAATTCTTCGAGCTGTGCCCCGAGCCACGTGTCACCCGGCGAGTAGACTTCTGAGTTAGAAAATCAAGCCCAAGTAGGGATTTTTTTACACAACGTTTTTCGACCTTCCATGGGCGCGTCCACCGGCTATATCTTCCTCGTGCCGTGCCGCGTGCTGGTCTCGGACGCTAGCGCGATTCGTTCGAGGTCCCCGAGGAAGAGTCCGATGCCCGGAAGAGAAACTCAAGCACCCTATCGCTCGTAACAGGTTTGCCGTTCTTTCGGGCAGGCCGGAAGCGCCAACGGCGAGCGGATTCAAGTGCGTAGTTTGCGAGTGATGTCGCCACCGGACCCTTTGCCGAAACTGTTGTTGCGCTAATGACCTTACCGGAATAATCAATCTGCACTTGAACCTCAACGATGTTGTCGGTGGCAATTGTGGACTCAAGGTTGGCGGGAAGTTTCGGTCGTTCTGCTCGTATCGCCACGGCCGCGGATGAGACACCGTTGCCCTCCTGGCGTGCGCTGTAGTGGCCTCGTGGTTCGATATTTCGTACAGAAGAGCGCGCCGTGGCCGCAGTATCTACCGATTTGCTGGATGGCTGTGCCATAGCAGGTTTGAAAGCACTAGTTTTACTAGGCACCGACTCGTTCTGAGCTTCACTTGCTCTGTTGACGAAAGATGACTTATCACCCCTTGCAGGCCTGTGTGGAAGCTCTGTTCCAAACCTCAAGCTCGCAATTGCGCCGATGAAACAACAAGCGAGCAGTCCATATACCAATATCCACTTGCCACTGGCGATCCGCAGGCCTCCTGCTGAAGCACTACTTACTTCAGATAAGAATTCTCTCTTCGACGGTGAAGCTGCCTGATCTTGGACGGTAGCTTGGCCATACGAAATGGAGGCGTAAAAGCGGCGTCCGCATCCATTGCAACGAAATGGTCGAACCTGTATGAGTCGAATTGGCCGTTCCCAAATTCGTGTCCGAGACCATCGCACAAGCGACGAACCGCACTTACTGCACCGAGCATTTTTGTGAGCGCCCAAAATTCACATCCTAGAGCCCAGAGTTGAACTGGCGGCGTTCTCAACTCAATTCGAGCAAGAACTTCGCCGGCTTTCGTGAGCAATCATGCTTACCAATGCTTGAGTGTTGATAGGATGCGGCTGCACCAGATGTTGTTTCGAATGCTCAATTTCGAGGAACAAAGATTCGACGAAATACTCACCACTATGAGCTAGCCGCACGCCGACCGGGTTCAGTTGACCCATGCAGAAAATCTGTACGCATCAGACTCCGCTGTCCATGAAGCTTCGAGCGCGTCCTCAAAGTTCGCAAAGTAAGTCTGTTCATTCCAGCGCAAGTCCGCGACACCGGGCACAATTTCATCCGATTGATATTCCACGGTTTCGCCTGCCGGAATCGTCACGGCAATCCCCGAACACTCCTTGACAGCAAGAATAGGCGTAAATAGCGTTAATAGTTTCATGGCACAAACCAAACCTTGGCTGGCAGTGGGCGCGGGTACTCAATTCTGCATCAGCTACATAGCTCTGCGGACGAAAATCATCCGACCGGCTTCTAGTGGAAGTTCATCGGCATCCTGGTTGTTCGAACGGGAATCGTCGCCAGAATGATTAAAGACCGTTAAGCCGCGCGGTCGTGCCTTAGACGGAACTGTGCTGCGCACCACCGAATCCGAGTACGCGTCCGGCACTGTAACGAACGCTACACTGCGGCCGAGCAAAGTTGTTCCGTTCGTTCTTGAATGTCCCTAGTGAACAACAGCAGGCTCTCGCCTTCATACGCCACCTGATGGAAGCCAGGTTCTGCAGATCATGCGTCGTCTCGTTGGGTGGCGTACGAATCTGACGAGTCAGGGACGCTGCAGATTCATGTACAGCCGTATCCCGGTCCCGGTGGCAAGTGGCAGATTTAGAACACGACCGGACGCTACGCCACATCGTCGCGGGATGGCAGGCGGTTGTTCTTTGAGACGTTGGATGGCTACATCATATTCGTAGACTACACCGTAGAGTGCGATTCGTTAGTTCCTAGCGCGCCGCGCAAGTGGGCGCCAATGTAAGTGCGTGAGATGGGATCGCTGAACATGACCCTGCACCCTGATGGCACGCGTTTCGTTATTTTTCCTGCCACTGTCAAGTCCGAGGAGAACAAGAAGATCTGCACGTGACGTTTCTGATGAATTTCGCCGACCAGCTGTGGCGGCGGATCCCGACGTCACGTAATACCGCACGAGTGCTCCATTCGCAAAAACGGTCAGCGCTGTCCTCCCTGGCAGTTGGCCGCTAATAGTGTCATTTAGTTCTTTCAGTAGCCAGGGCGGTTCCACCGTCGCAGTCCAGTGACTGTCAAAGTCTGGGAAGAATTTCAACGGCCGCGATTGTCAAAGCTGCCTCGCCGGTGATTGTCGTTTGCTGGGTTGCTGACGACATCACCGAGAGCTGCCTGGGCGCAATTGCCCAGGCCGCCGTTTCCCAATTACGCGGCTGGAACGAGCGGTCCGATGGAAGCCGATACTCTCATTGCGGGGGATCATCGTCGATAGCGTGATCTCCAAAAGATCGTATCAACACGGTGAGAGTTGGATGATTCTGTGAATCATGGATCAATATGACAAAAACGATTCAGCAGAAAAACAAGGACCTCGTACTCGAGGCGTTCGATACGCTGTTCAGCAAGCGCGACTATGCAAAGGCTGAAACCTTCTGGTCACCGAAGTACATCCAGCACAGCGCACACATCGAGCCGGGGCGCGAAGGACTGTTCAACCTCATCAAGCGCATCGCCGGCCAACTTCAAGTACGAAGCCGGACCGATCGTTGCCGACGGTGATTTCGTCATGCTTCATGGGCGCTTCAGCGGCTTTGGTCTTCCTGTGAACCGGATTGCCGCCGACATCCTGCGTATCGAGAACGTGGCTTATTGAAGGGTGTTGTTTGCAAGGACGGGCTTCGTCGAACCTTCCCCACCTGTAGAACCACTACGCTCCGATGCCCGGCGAAGGACGATCAATCCGCCAGCAGGGATCTTTACGCGAATTCGGTTCTCCACCGCTTGGATGCGCTCTCCGCTGATGAGGTTCTGCCAAACTGTCTCGGCGTCCGAATTTTCAAGAATGAGATTGCCGGTGTAGTTCCGCTGCGCCGAAGTATTCGCGGCAGTGATGATTCGGTTCGGGGATCCTCTGTAATAGTAAGCCGCGACGTCGGCGTCCCCTGTTTGGGGCTGATACGCCTGAGCGCCGTAAATTAGCGCGTCCTTGTATTGCTGCCGAATCTCAACGAGAGGCTTAATGTAATTCGCGAGCGGCAAATCAATGTCGCACAGCGCCAGATTATGACCGGCGGCGAAGATCTGGTTGAGTTCCGCAATCGTGCGCCCGTTGGACATAAAGTTCACTTCCGGCGCGGCATAGCGGACTGGAGAGCCAAGAATTTTGTCTTGGTTAATTGAGGACATCCAGGCGAAGTCAGCGCTCAATCCTCCATGCCAATGCCTGGCAACCGGACCGGCCGTGGTTTCGCCGATCAGCACGGCCTCCGGCTTGATCAATTGAATGGCCGTGCGAACCTTGTCAGCCAATGTCAGCACGCCCTGGCTGTACTGTTTCGCGCTGTAGAGAACGCCTTCGGCTTCGTTCTTCATGGGGATGTTCATGCGCCAGGCCCAGGAATCGAGGAAGATCCCGTCCACACCGTATTCGCCAACTAAGCGCTTGCATACGTCCGCGACATAGTCCTGCCAAGGACCAAACGACGAGATCATCGAGTAGTTATTGCGATACTGCGCATAGAGCTCGCCCGATGCATCGCGACCTCCCCAGCGCGCGCCTTTTTCATGGCCGATGCGCGAGTAGTAACTGATAATGAACGCTTCGACGTATACGATGATTTTGCCCCCGCGGTCGTGAATAGCCTTCACGCCGTCGACAAACGCGGGAATTCCACCGAGGTCCGAACGCGGGATGTAGTCGCCCTTATTGCTATAGGGCCGGCCATGCTCACCGTCGCCTTCCCAGTAATCCCAAATGTAGACGACGTTGGTTCCAAGCCGCTGCGCCTGATCGAGCAGACGCGGTAGTTGACGGAAAGACTCAATGTGCTGCCTCAGGTCTTCGCCAGGGTACATGAGGTAGATTCCGCCGGCGCCTCCGCCCGAAAAGCCATAGATCGCCCCTTGATCACGGAACCACGCTGGAATCGCCGGAAAATTCCAGCGTGACCGGTGCTGCGCAGTGTAATAGTCGACGGCTGTGTGCCAGTCGCCGGTAGAATGAACGCCGATGGCGAGCCGGGGTAGCGTGACCGACTGATTCGCACCAATATCGGTCAGCCAATATCCAGAAACCGCCATGGCCGACAGGTTGAATTGCAACGGTGCGATATCGTTATCGAGATCGCCGTCGATGTCGGCGAAATAAATCCCTCCCGTGCCCCCGACATCGTAGATGCTCGCCACCTCCATTGAGTTCATCGCACCGACGGCCTTCAGGTCCGGGACGAAACGCATGCCAAGAGGCGGTTTCCTCGGCGAGTCAAGCGCCAGAGGCGGCGCGGTGTTATCAAGCGGAGCCACGGTGCCAACTTCGGTCGGAACCATACCCATACGCTGCGAAGCCGGGCCGCGCGTCACCAAGCCATTGATGCTAGGTATTACGGCATGGATCGGCAGAGTCTTCGAACTCGTATTGCTGAGCTTGATTGCGAGGCGAACGATGGGCTGACCGGCGGGAGCATCGATGTTGAGTTCGATTCCAAGCGGCAGGTCGGCGAAGTGCCCCCGCACGTTGAGCGCTGAATTCGACTCTGACGCCGAGAAGGTATCCACCGCTACACCCACGTTGCTCCGAATCACGAATCCACTCGCCGATAGCTCGAACAATGCCGACGGCTGCGCCAGATGCTCCACGCCGCTGGACTTGTTGCGAATGCCGGCAACGGAAATCCCGCGCTTACTCAAGTCCAGTTTGAGTGCGATCTGTGAGTTCTCTATCGTCACCAATTCGGCGCGGGTAACCACGGCCGCGACGAGCAGGCAGCTGAATCGGATCGCCCAAATCATTTTCGAGAGATTCAACGCAACACGTCGGCCGAATTAGCAGCCACAGGACTTGGCACCGGACCAAACACGTCTTCCGCGCCGGTTCCGGGAGCAATCACGACTTCGAGGAAACCGTTCAACATCTCGTCCCACGTCTGCGGCCCATAGTGCACATCTTTCGCGGGATCAGGATTGTTGGAATTATTTGCAGAGTTATCGTAATGGCCTATGCACTCCAGAATCGTGCCCGCGGGCAGGAGCTTTGGTTCAGCGAGGTAGTAGTTGGTCTGCCAGTGAAAATCGTAGTGCGGCACGCGCAGCAGTACCTCCACCTCGCCACTCGGATAGGTGGCGCGAAACTCGAAATCTTTTCCGCGCAGGTGCATATGCGGAAGCATTGAGAACAGCTTGACATCGCGCTTCACCAGCGCTTGAGCCCGAATCTGCTGATCGGACGCATGCGCGGGAATCGTGAAACGCTGGTTAAACACCAGTCCGGCCTTGACCTGCTCTTTTGGCGGCGCCTTGGCAAAAACGAAGCCGATACGCGTGCGGTCCTGCTCCGGCTTGCCTGTCGAGGTGTAGTGAATCTGGAACAAAATATCCGAGCCAGCCTTCACCAGGCGTGCTTGGCCATCCTCGAGAATGGGCGGCCGGCCGCCGGGCACATAAACCTCTAAAAGATCCGAATTGGAGTACATGGGCGGCTCGACACCGCTCAACCGGCTTCTTGCGCGCTGCGGACGCTGATCACCCGTGTCCCCAGCAGATCCTTCCAGCTCGATCGGATTCGTTGAATATTCGCCGCGGCGTACCGACGCGTTTGCTCTCGAAGGATGTTGTGCGGCAATAATGTGATGCACCACCGAACGGTTGCTCGGGTGCACCTCGACAGCCTGCACCCATTTGTCTTCTGTAAAGCCACTCGGAACGATTATGTATTCATACGGGATCGTGCCACTGGCGGGGATATCGAACGCCTTTGGCAGTTCAACGATCGCATCCGGCTTCCCTATCCCCCACGTTTCGCTGAACTGCATCGGGCGCGGGGCGTCCTTGGGATCCCCTTCGCGGGCGCCGCTGTCGGACCACTTCACTAGCGTGTCGATTTCCGGCTGGCTCATGGATCGATCATTATCGAAGTGTCCATATTTCGGGTCGGCGAACCAGGGAGGCATTTTCTTCTGCAAAACCGCATCGCGAATCGCCTTCGCCCATGGGCGAGCCTCCGCGTAGCTGGTCAGTGGCATAGGTCCGATATCGCCTTTGCGATGGCATCCCTGACACCGATTTTGCAAAATCGGTTCAACGTTCTTGTGGAATGTCACCTCGGCGGTCAATGCCGGATAGCAGATGAATACGAAACTCGTCACCCAACGAACACGCATAGATCTCCGATCTCCTGGGCTAAGACCTCGCTGATAGCCGGCCGCAAATGCTCACTTCAAGACCTAAACGCTCAAACATTGCCGCTTTTGCGAAGAGTGCTCGATTCGCGCTATCTGCATCCGGCGCATAAGCAACCTGAATGTGATTGGCCTTGTGCCGCGCCATAAGTTGGTTTTGCGACACACCGTAGGTGACGGCGCTCATAATCGGCCATTGGGGCGTGGTCATCTGCCACCGGCGCTCGGTTTCCTCGCCCGGCAGGTCCACTACACCGCCCCGACCAAGATCCGCCTTGAGGGAGCCATTGTCGACAAACACGCGGCTCCAGATGATTTCGCCAGGCTTGCTGATTCCTTTGAGCGTCCCGCCGCCGAGACGAAAATACATCGGAGGCTGGCGCTCACTTATTGCGCCACGGTAGCCGTCAACAAAATGCTGGGGCGGCGCAGCTCCCGATATCTCAAAAACCCAAACGAACTCCCCGCCGTACTCTTCGCCGTAACGTACGTCGTGCAATGTTGTTTCGGGGTCGAATCCGAGTTTGCGCCACACACGATTGGTTACCAGTGCGTCGAGGCCGGCGCATTCATCCACCTCGTTGAAATGTGGAAGCGCCTGGCCGTCGAACAAAACGCGGCCATTGCCGGCGGCCCTTACCGGTGGGCGATCCACGTTGTTCAACAGGCCTTCGGCGAGATCGGAAGCAGGCGTCAGATCTTTCAGTCCTTGTTGATACTGAATACCGATGGCATCGCAGCCGAATTCGTCTGCAAGCCGGACAGCCGCGATGTACATTTTGCATTGTTCGAGAATCTGATCGTCGGTAAGGTTGACCTCCGGGTTCGGCCCGGTCGAAAAGCGCATGCCTTTCAGGTCCAGCCACTGCCGAACGCTGCGCGCCTCTTCGTTTTTGACCTCAAGCATGGACGCGTATAGTGCCGATTGGCTTAGGCGCTCTTTGAAGATGCCGGTACGGTGCAGGAGTTCGTCCGGGATGATGGCGTTGTACATCCCCATGCAGCCCTCATCGAACACGCCGAGGATGGCCTTGTCACGCTGCAGTTGGGAGGATAGCTGATCGGCAATGCGCTGGGACTCATCAGAAAGCTTAAACGTGGAGAGTGGACAAACATGACTCGCGTCATGTTCGACTTGTCCTCGGTTCAACCACTCGCGCAGGCCGCTTAAGAAGAACTCGTCTGTGAATTTCGCGCTCCACAGCGTGCTATAAGGAATGCCTGCCTTGGTCATCGAGCCGTTGAGGTTGAGCATGCCGACGAGACCGGGCCACGTGCCGCTCCAGTTGGCAATTGTAAGGATCGGGCCGCGATGGCTGTACAGCCCAGCCAGCACGTGGTGGCTGTATTGCCAAACCGCCTCGACCACCAGCAAAGGCGCGTCGGGAGGAATGTTGCGGAAGACCTCCATACCGTACCGCTGGCTATCGAGGAATCCATGCTGCAACTCGGGCTTAAACGGGTGTGCGCGAACCACTTCGCGGCCCTCCCGCTGAATGGCGGCCACTACATCGCGCTCCACCTGTTCCTGAGCGGGCCAGCACTTCTGGTTCGCAGACAAGCGAAGATCCCCGCTTGCGACTAGATAAGTTTTTTGAGCCATGAGAGAGAAAATCCTAGCTTGCGGCACGCGTTTGTTTCGCCGCGCTTACGTCTCGCGCCTGGCGTGCTTCGTACGCGATCGTCTGCAGGCTCGGCAAGACTTCCCCGACCCTGGTGGCGGCAGAATCGAGGCTGCCAAGCGAAAAATAGAGCGTTCTGAAAGCCTCGAATAACTGCTTATAGGCGGCGACGGCTCCCGGATCAGGCGACACAGTCCGATAGGAAGGACATAGTGCGTCCTGCGCTTCTTCAACGGTCCGAAACTCTCCGGCCGCCAGGAACGCAAATACAGCCGCACCAACGCTGGTCACGTCGCCTGCCGGCACTAGGACCGGCTTATTTAGCACGTTCGCGTAAACCTGGTTGAGAACCGAGCTTCGCTGCGGTATGCCGCCGCCGTTGATCAGCCGCTTGATGGGCGTGCCAAATTCGGCCATCCGGTCCAGAATGATTCGAGTGTGAAACGCAGTGCTCTCGATGGCAGCGAATAGTTCATCCTGCGCCGTGCTCGTCAGGGTCCAACCAAGGGTCACGCCGCCGAGCGCCGGGTTCACCAACACGGTCCGGTCTCCGTTGTCCCATGTCAGACGCAGTAGGCCAGTCTGCCCGGCGCGATAAGATTCCAAGCCCTGCGACAACGCGCTGACTGTGGCGCCGGCACGTCGCGCGATCGCTTCGAAGACATCTCCGACAGCCGAAAGGCCGGCCTCGATACCTGTGTAATCGGGATGAATCGAGCCGGGAACCACACCGCAAACTCCAGGAATCAATGTGGTCTCTTCACTCATCGCCATGATGCAGGTTGAGGTTCCGATCACATTCACAACGTCGCCCAACCGGATGCCAGCGCCGATCGCATCCCAGTGGGCATCGAGCGCGCCGACCGGAATCGGAATGCCGGCTTGCAAGCCGAGACGCAACGCCCATTCCTGGCTTAACGTGCCCGCAATCGCGCGCGAGGTGGCGAAACGCCCGCTCAGCTTGGCGCGGACTCCGTCGAACAGCGGATCCACACGGTTCAAGTAAGCTTCGGACGGAAAGCCCTGCCAACGACTGTTCCACATCCACTTGTGACCCATGGCGCAAATGCTGCGCGGGACCTGGTCCGGATTTTCGATGCCGCACAATGTCGCGGCAATCATGTCGCAATGCTCCAGCGCCGTTCGAAGGCGTGCACGGCCCTCTGGATTGTTTCGCAACCAATGGAGCAGTTTCGCAAAGCCCCATTCCGACGAGTATGCTCCGCCACACCAGTCGATCGCCTCCAGGCCAGTTTCGCGAGCCACACGAGTCAGTTCGCCGGCCTCGACCCTGGCGCGGTGGTCACACCAGAGATAGTAGTCATCCAGAGGCTGAAGACCATCTCCGACTACAATCACGCTCGAACCGGTGGTGTCGAGCGCCAGAGCCTTGACCTCCACACCAGGCACTCCGCTTGCGCGTAGGGCGTCCCTCATCGCACGTTCAAGCGCCGAGAGATGATCAGAGTGGCTTTGTGTTGCGTGATTCGGATCGGCTGCGGTGCGATGAAGCGGATATTCGGCGGTCGCCGATCCCAACCGGCCGCGGACACTCTCGAAGATCGAGACGCGCACGGCGAGGGTCCCAAAATCTACGCCCGCGACAATGCCCATACCGCTAGTTCACTTCCAGATCGTCACGGCTGGGTAGCTTCGGAAACGGGGCGTGCGGCTCGACTTGATACCAATACGCGACCGACGAGATGTCATCGGTAAGAGGCAGGTAGCGCCGGTCGTTCCTCCATCCCAGGGCATGGATCGTAACCCGCAGGTCGCTCTCAAAACGAATGGGATCGGGAATATGCCAGCGATACAAGCCGAATCGTTGTTGCGACTGATACAGCCCGTCGGGCTTGAGAACCTGAATCAGTCCGGAATAGGGCGACGTGAACGGCTCGTATTGCTTCCTCTCCTGATTTTCGAAGTTGTATGAGCCGCAGAAGTAATCTTCTGTGCCAGTGCCGTTGATGGTGGGGAATTCTTTGTCGCCATCCATAAAAAACTTGATCTCGCCTTCCCCCCACCAGCCATTGCTCTTCACGCCCCAAGCCATATACGTACCCACATATTGGCCTTTGCCTTTCACCTTGTCGATGATCGTGTACACGTCTTTATAAGGCAGCGGATTCACGCGCCGGAACTGAGCATGGAAGTAAGCCGTATCGGCCGGAAGCTGCGTGCGAGTGAAGTCGACTTGATAATAAATTCGCATCGGCCGCGCATCCATGTTTTCCATGGTGATCTTGGCGCCCCGGCGGAACGGCATCGGCCAGTAAGAATTAAACGCGCTGCCAGGATTCACGCAGATGGCGAGCGATTGCACGGGCGCATACTTTCCCCAACCCATCGCGAAGAAGTCGCCCACCGGAACTTCGACCGATGGCGACGTCTCACCGTCCCAGTACATACGTAGGATGGAGAACCGCCAATTGCCGGTGGGTGTCATCCAAATATGTTGGATCGATCCTTGTCCTGAGATGTCGGCCAGAGTGAATGTTTCACCCGGCTTGATGATCACGAAGGGATTTACTTTCCATCCGCGGCCGAGATCCCGTGCCGCCTCCGATGCGACGCCTTCTGTCGCCATTCCGCCCTTGCCCTTTTCGCCGGTGAAGTTCTCCGGACTGACAGAGAAAGTCTTTGCTTCCGAGGTACGGAAGATATTGCTCAGTCCATTCGCGAGACCATCGTAGGCGCCTTGTTGCGCGAGTATTGTGACCGAGCCTGCCGCGAGAATTCCCGAAACCAGCCAAACACGCGATAGCTTCATGACCGACTCCTGTGCGCTTTGAAACTCGGGACTGTTCAATTCTATCGTCCGGCCGCGCGAACCGGCTGAGCATTGACTCTCGCCGTCGCGTTCATAGGCAGGAAGGGTCCTGCGCCCGGGCCGAGAAGTTCGGGCGTGTCCGTGGTGGGTTCGATCGCAACTTCCATGAAGCCATTCAGCATTTCTTCCCAGGTTTGCTCGCCGTAGTGCACGTCGAGGGTAGCGTCGGGATTGAACGGGTTGTTCACAGAATTGTCGTAGTGTCCGGTAACTTCGAGCACCGTTCCCTTCGGTAGGACCCGGGGCTTGTCGAGATAGTAGTTCACTTGCCAATTAAAATCGTAGTTCGGAACACGCAGCAGGACTTCGCTCTCGCCAGAGGGATAGATCGCCCGGACTTGAAAATCTTTGCCGCGGAGATGCATATGCGGCAGCATAGAGACCATCTTCACATCGTGCAAGATTTCCGCGCGGGCCCCGATCATTTGATTGCTTGCGCCGGCCGGAATCGTGAAATGCGTGTTATAGACAAGGATGGATTTGATTCGTTCGCGCGGGGATTCTTTGGCAAAAATGAAGCCCACGTTGGTTTGATCTTCCTGCGGCGTCCCAATGGTTGTGTAGTGGAGCTGGAACATGAGCGATGAACCGGCTTTGACCAGTTTCGCTTGCCCGGGTTGCAACTCCGGAGGCAGACCGCCAGGGACAAACGTTTCGAGCAGATCGCCTTCGCGCGCCGCAGCGAATTGCGGCGGTTCCTGGCCAGGTTTCAGCGCAGCGAGCATGCGGGCTTCAGCATCAGAGGTGAAGAAGCCGCTTGTACTTGCCCGGGGGCCATTCCTCGACGGGGGCGTCGCCGATAGATTGATGTGGTGAACGACTTTTCGGTTGCTTGGTCGAATCTCGACCGATTGAATCCATTTGTCTTCTGTGAAATTCGTAGGTACAACGATGTACTGATAGGGCACCGTACCCTTGGCTGGAACGTGGAATGCCTGAGGGATTTGGATGACCACGTCCGGCTTGCCCATATGCCAGCCATCGGAAAAATGTAGCGGCGCCGGTGCATCCTTCGGATCGCCCTCTACTGTGCCGTTATCGGTCCAGGACTTGAATGTGTCGATTTCGGCTTGCGTCAGCGATCGATCATTCAGAAACGTGCCGTGAGCTGGATCGGCGAACCACGGCGGCATTTTCTTTTGCACCACGGCTGCGCGGATCGCCTTCGCCCAGGGCCGAACTTCTTCATAGGACTGCAGCGGCATCGGCCCAATGTCACCAACATGATGGCAGCCCTGACAATGGCGCTGTAGAAGTGGCTCCAAATCCTTATGGAAGGTGGCCGGGGTGACTGCCCAACAATTCAGTGCGGCCAAGATAAGGACACTGACGGCTTTCATAACTATAACTAATGAATAAAGGATCGCAGGTGCACCGACAAGGTGTTTTCCTTGACATTTCGGCTAGTTCTTCTGTTAAAACCGTGTGGATGAACGTCGGCGGCTCCAACAGGCTGCCTTTTCAATGTTTATCGCGTGGCTGACGGTCTCATTCGACCCTGATGGGGGACCTGTTTCCGTGACAAGCGATTCAGTAGGAGAAACGCCACGGAGGACCGTATCCGCAAACTTTCAGCGGCGGAAAACCGCTCGCGCTGCGTTTCTCAGACAGAAACTTCTCGGGGTTACCATTGGGGTAGGTTCCTGCCTTACTCGGAATGGGTTAGGATAACTATTTGCTTGAAATACTTTTGTGTCTCTGAAACCTTTAGTACGCCGTCTGATTTCGCAGAATAAAACGCTTTGCGCCCCGGGGCGAAGCGCTTGCTTCCATTCGCCAACTGGCCGAGCATGGGAGCGATGTTGACTCGTCGAACCTTCACGACTGGTTTCGCCGGGCCCCTGATCTTGAAGGCCACCGACAAATCGGGTTCGCAGCGGCGGATCCTCGGTGATGGCGATCACAAATACGAGGTTTTTCACGACTGTGGCATCTTGCCGGCCAGCATCCGGTATGGCAATACGCACGGCGTCTGCGAGGATTCTCAAGGCCGGATTTACATCCATCACACCGTGCATGCATGGCCAAAGCTCCGCACCGAGCCGCGTGAAAAATTTGTCGCAGGAAAGTTTATCTGCCCACATAGCGCCTGCTTCGATCATGCGGGAAATATCTTTGTCGTAGAGTGGGTAGAAGTAGGACGTGTCACGAAACTCAAGAAGGTCAGCTAGATCCGCTTTGAAGAACGGGACCTCATCGAAAGAGCGCTATTTGATCGAAGCCGTGCTACGGGCTTGCGATATCCTCGACGCGTTTCAATTCGATGGCGAATTGCTGCGCCTGCAGGAACTCGTCGCACGCACCCAGATGAACAAGACGAGGGTGTTCCGGCTGCTCTGCACCTTAGAGGAGCGGGGGCTGATCGAGCGTATCGGTCCCCATCAATACCGCTCCACCATCAAGCCGCTTAAGCCGAACAAGCATCGATTGGGTTATTGCGCGCTGACTCTCGAGAATGCTTACTCGCGAGCAATCACGGAGAGCGTAAAGCGGGCCGCCGCCGAGGAGCGTATCCACCTAATCGCGCTCGACAACCATTACAACTCCAAACAGGCGCTGCGCAACGTGGACTTGCTGATTCGCGAGCGCGTGGACTTGATTCTGATGCACCAAGGCGACGATCACTTGGCGCCGATCATCGCCTCCCGCATTCGGGAAGCCGGTATTCCGCTGATCGCGATCCACGTTCCGCATCCAGGCGCGAATTATTTCGGACCCGACAACTATATGGCGGGTGTGACTGGAGGCCGCTACATCGGCCGGTGGGTAAAGCAAAACTGGCAGAGCAAGATAGACGAAATCCTGTTAATTGAGTATCCCCGCGCGGGATTATTCGCACGCTCGCGTCTTACCGGTACTGTGGCAGGCATAAAAGAAATTTTGCCGGACATCGAGGAGGCACGCGTAGTTTTCTTGAACGGGCAGGCCCGTTTTGCGGCCAGTCTGGAAGTGACCCGTAAGCACTTGCGGAGAGCGATCCGCCCGGAGCGAACCGTGATCAGCGGAGTGGATGATCCCAGCACGATCGGGGCG